>Ga0307512_10004799_pt1 | contig 14520 bp, 16 predicted proteins | sample 14_EM_MG_FD_200267 | JGI IMG/M metagenome (GOLD analysis project Ga0307512, IMG submission 200267) | Populus trichocarpa ectomycorrhiza microbial communities from riparian zone in the Pacific Northwest, United States - 14_EM | ecosystem: Host-associated > Plants > Roots > Unclassified | place... | reverse complement strand
ATGGAGTTTTGTAGCGCGGTACTGGAAGGAGCCTCACAGATTCATGCCAGAGAGATTCCTTGGCGACTGGCCAAGGGACGCTTTTCTTCCGTTCAGTCTAGGTACATCTCTTTTCCTCACTGCACCCAATCATGACTTGAGAACTCTTTTGCAGGTGCCAGGGCTTGTCTTGGGAGACGGTACGAGCTTGTCAGGATGTGACTAAGGGCGGGAGTTTCACCTATATTTTTTTTCCAGGTTCTTCGAAACCGAAGGCATAGCAATTATGACGACGCTAGTGTCTAAATATAGAATTGAGGTCAAAGAGGAGCCCGAATTTGCAGGCGAGACGTTCGAAGAGCGCTACGCCCGCATTACGGCTTCCAACGAGGGTTTGAGTACGACGTAAGTGATTTCTAGGTTCCCGTACGAGTATTGATTTCACGGATCTTCTTCTAGTCCTGTCCGCGTGCCATTGGTATTTAAGAGGAGATAGATTTTGGTTCCTTTACTATCGTCTGTCCATCTGCGTCTACATGTCCTTTATTCAGACTGGCTAAGGGTGTCTTCTTGGCGTCTACCCACTTCTTTCGGCGGCTCATTAGTGGGGATTGTCCGTAGCCCGTTCCTTATGGAGAAGAGGGTGTAAGCAAACGTCACACTAGTATTGCAGTTTGCCTCATTGGTGGCGCGTTGATAGTAGGTGGTGGATATGTGGTATGCCAAACGCAACCAAATATAGAAACAAACTCACCTAAAACCGCCATGAGTTTGCCCACTGTATCCTATTCTGTAGCCGACGGCAGAAGTTCCCGTTTCCCAAGGCCATACTTTGCAATTTCTCATATGAGCGATCTGTCACTGTCAGAACGGTCTCGTTTCCAGGTGCTCTTCGAGTCTGCCCTGCAGGATTACGAGAGGCAGACGGGGACAATTTTGACTAGAGGACCACTCGCCGAGCAATTCGAGAGCTGTGGCTCAGTTGAATCCGTCGTGGATGTTCTTCAAGAACAGGCACGGGCATTCGGTGAATTCCAGGGAGGCGAGAGTAGAATGATGAAATCGCTCAAGTGCGTCGTCTCGGTTCTGCATTCGCTTTCCACCAGCACTATACTTGGCGAGGTTATTGGTCTGGTGCGTTGGAAGGTGCTGATAGGTACTCTGTGTCCCTGATTCTTTGTTTAATAGCCGTTCCCACCTGCGAAGGCGATATTTGCTGCCTTCGCTGTCCTCCTGGCTGTAGGTCTCTCTTTGTCCTCATTTGCGTATCCCGGCAATATCTCAGGATACCAGACCGCCAGGGACGTCGGCTCAGGTCGTCATGTACTCGTTGACTTGCTCGAGTCAATCGAGCACTTTCTAAACCGCCTTAACATCTATACAAAAATCTCTCTTACAGCAGTCATGGCAGACGTTATCGTCAGGATAATGGTGGAGCTACTTTCCACCCTTGCCCTGGTTACCAAACATATCAAGCAAAAACGACCAGGTGAGACCATTCTTACCTGTACACAGACACGGCTGATCGCAATGCAGTGAAATTCGTAAAAAGGCTCTTGGGAGAGAATGAGGTCGAGGCAGCGTTGCAAAGGTTGGACCGTCTCACCCAGGATGAGGCTCGGACAACTGCAGCGCAGACACTTGAGGTCGTACATAGCCTCTTCCAGAATATGAGGGTGTTTATGGATGGTAAGCACATGTACTTGGTTCGCGTCCACTAGCCATGAACATCATATCCTCTAGACGGAAAGACATCGGTAGACAGTGTCCGGCATGCCCTCGGTATGTCTTGTATAATAAGCTAGCCCTGTGTCTGACTGGGATTTAGAAGTCATGCAACAGCTAGCAAGTGATATGAACAAGTCAAAACGTGAGATCTTCCTTGATGTCACTATTGTTGACCTGGGGCACTGAGATAACCGCACAGGTGATAAGTTGCAACAAGACATTCGTAGTTGGCTTTCTCCCCCTGATCCATGGAAAAATCACAACATTGCCTGTGAATCACGCTACGATGGGAGCACTGCATGGTTCGTTCAGGGCATCCCGTTTTCAAATTGGAAATCTTCTAGTCCGAGCACCCTTTTATGGGTCCACGGGAAGCGTTAGTAGTCGCCTATCCGTTACTCTTTGATGATCCTAACAGCTTACCTTTCGTAGCGGGCGCAGGAAAGAGCATTCTTTGGTACGATAGCCTTTTAATGTTCTCTCCGGGGAACTCATGCCATTGTCTAGTTCCAGTATCATCCAGGACATCGATGCCATGCGAAAATCTGGGCTGGCCTCGCTTGCCTTTTTTTATTGTGACTTTAGGGAAGATCAGAAAAGGGATCGGCGTGGGCTACTCTCGTCTCTACTGGTCCAGCTTTGTCACCAGTCTGACTCTTACTGCGACATTCTTTCGAAATTCTATCTGGGTCATGCTAGTGGTTCACAAAATCCGAGCGACAATGCACTTGTCCAGTGTCTAAAGGATTTACTCGAGTTCCCAGGACAAGCTCCCGTCTACTTGGTTGTAGATGCCTTGGACGAATATCCAGACACATCCGCCATACCGTCTCCCCGCGAGAAAGTCCTATTGCTTCTGGAAGAGCTTATCCACTCACGAGTTCCTCATCTACACATATGCGTGACCAGCCGACCGGAAACCGACATCAAGGTTGCCCTCCATGCATTGGCTTTCTATTCCGTTTCCCTACACGACGAGAGCGGACAAATACAAGATATCAACAATTATATACGGTCAGTGGTTAACACAGATACAAAGATGCAGTGTTGGACGGTAGAGGACAAGGAACTCGTCATTAACGTTCTCACAAAACGCGCTGATGGGATGTAAGCCTATCAGTACTTTTTCCCCCAATTATTGCTTATACATGAATTAAGGTTTAGATGGGTTTATTGTCAACTCGCCTACATCCGTGGCTGCCTCCCAGGGCGTATCCGGCGTGCTCTGGCCGAATTACCAGATACCCTCGATGAGACATATGAACGCACCTTGCGAGCGATTAATAAGGCAAACTGGGAATCTGCCCACCGCCTCTTCCAATGTGTTGCAGTGGCCTCTCGCCCGCTCCGTGTCGAAGAATTAGCGGACTTTCTCGCATTTGATTTTGACGCAGGACCTATTCCAAAGTTTCATGTGGCTTGGCGCCTGGACGATCCAGTGCATGCGGTGTTGTCTACTTGCTCCACGTTACTCTCCGTGGTTGATGTAGACGGCTACCCATCCATCCAATTTTCTCACTTTTCTGTGAAAGAGTTCTTGACCTCTTCCCGCCTTGCCAAGAACTGTGACCCTATGTCCCGCCGTTACTATATCTCCCCAACGCCTGCTCATTCCCTCGTTGCGCAGGCATGTCTGGGTATCCTATTACACCTGGACGAAAACACCACTAGTGACAGTCTCCAGGCGTTCCCCCTCGCCGAATATGCTGCCCAGTATTTGGCTGACCACGCCCAGTTTGAGAACGTATCACGAGATGTTGAAGATGGAATGAAACATCTCTTTAACCCGAGCAAGCCATATCTTGCGGTCTGGGTCTGGATCTACGATCCGAACCCCGTCCGGCGTCGAGGACAGAGGGACAATAGGCCACCATCGCCAGACGGCACCCCCTTGCATTATGCCGTTCTTTTCGGCTTCCACGATATCATAAAGTTCCTGGTCATCGAACATTTACAGGACGTCAACTCTTTAGGTTTCGACAGCTCGACTCCATTACACCTAGCGTCGTCCGAGGGACACGGGAAAGTCGTGCGCGTCCTTCTCGAGAACGGTGCAGATGCGAGGGCTCAGGACGAAGATGGGTTGACTACACTACACCGGGCATCAGAAGGAGGACATGTGGAAGTCGTACGCATTCTTCTCGAACACGGCGTGGACGCGACAGCCCGGGACCGGCACGGGTCGACTCCGTTGCATCGGGCGTCGTTCTGGGGACATATGGAGGTCGCGCGCGTTCTTCTGGAGTATGGCGCAGATGCGACGGCACTGGACATGGTTGGGTCGACTCCTATCCATCTGGCATCGAAGGGGGGCCATGCGGAGATCGTACAAACCCTTCTCGGGCGTGGTATAGATGCGGCAGTTCAGGATATGCAGGGGTTCACTCCGTTGCACCTAGCGACATCTGAGGGCCATGTGGAAGTAGTACGCGTCTTTCTCGATCACGGTGTGGACGCAACTATCCAGGGAAGGAGCGGGTTTACCCCCTTGCATTTGGCGTCAATCTACAGGCGTATGGAAGTCATGCGCGTCCTTCTCGAGTTCGGCGTAGATGCGACGTCCCAGGATAGGAGGGGGTGGACTCCATTACACGTGGCGTCCAATCAGAGACGTGCGAATGTCGCACGCGTTCTCCTCGAGTATGGCGCGAATCCAGCAGCACAAGACAGGCATTGGTGGACCCCATTACATCTGGCGTCGTATCGGGGCGGCGTCGACATCGCACGTGTTCTTCTCGATCATGGCGCAGATGCATCAGATAAAGCCAAGGACAGGAAGACCCCGTTACATCTTGCATCTCAAGGGGGGCATGTAGAAGTTACCCGTGTCCTTCTCGGATACGGTGTGGATGTGACAGCCCAGGACATAAACAGGCGGACTCCATTGCATGTCGCGTCAGAAAAGGGATCTGTGGACGTTTCTCGCATCCTTCTCGAGCATGGGGCGGACCCGTCAGCGCAGGATAAGGGCGGGTGGTCCCCATTGCATCTGGCTTCGAAAGGGGGGCATGTGGACATCGTACGCTTCCTTCTCGACCACGGTGCAGACGTGACAGCCCAAGACATGGATGGGTGGACTCCGCTTCATCGGGCATCGAGAGGGGGGCATTTGCGTGTCACTCGCATCCTTCTTGAGCATGGTGCAGATGCGAAGGCCCGGGACAAGCTTGGGTGGACTGCGTTGCATCGCGCATCGCGAGGGGGACATGTGGACGTTACTCGCTTCATTATTGAATATGGTGCAGATCCAGGTGCCGAGAACAACGGGAATCGGACCCCATTTCAGGAGGCATCAGAAGGGGGACATCGTCGTGTCATGAAGTTACTGTCGGACCGTGGCGCTGGGGCATAGATGTTGTAATAAGAGTGTAATAAACATTTGTGTGAAATATCGATACTTGATGAGATACTGGAGAAGTCACACAGCTTGTTTCGTGCATCCTATTTCATAAATGTTGACATGGGTGGGGTGTGTGTTGAAATTTCGGGCGCGCCGAACAGCAACGAACGGAGATGCAGTATAAAAGAGAGTCAAGCGCACGAGGGTTACGTCAGCGTCTTTTTTTTTTTGAATCGATTACCATGCGCCTCGGGGATGTCAGCGTACATACAGTGCAGTGTACATATACTAAGTACAGTACTAAGGAAAAGAGAGAGAAACTCTTACGAGAAAGGAGTGACAGGTTCCACGCACGCGCGAGGGCGAGCACAGCCCGAGTTTTTCGTCGTCTCGGAAAATATGATCGTTAATTACAGTAGTCAGCAGCCTCAAGTAACCACCTCATCGAGATCCACTACATTTTGGGGCATATCTAAGACACTATCGCATATATTTGCCGCCAAGCACAGGCGCTGTGATTATCAGATAACTTATCCAAATGATGACTGGCATATAGCCCTATATGATGCCTCCTCATATTAACCAGGGATACGTCATCAGAAAAACTAGGTTAACCTTGGCCTGGAGCAAAACTGGTCTGGCCTGTATCGCCGTCGCTCAGATTGCGCCAGGTCTGAGCTGCGGATGGGCCGGGATGGCCGGTGGTCGTTATCAGTGTAATTTCATTTTTGATATGCTTGGCACGCTATTGTGAGAATGCAGCCAATTGCAGTCTTGGCGGATCACGTTTATGATGCCAAGGTGGAATATTTAGGTGATACGATATGTCGTCGTGTGCGCAAATTCCGTGATGAGCATGCTACCTCTAACCACAATACGCTCTATTGACATAGGATGGAGAACCAAGGAGTGGTGAAAAGGACGACCATGGCCTCCGCTGTCTCATCGGATCGTTCAACATGTTAATTCCACGGGTGCGCCTAGCCAATCAATGTGGTAGTATCGCCCTTGGTTGGTTAGGATGCCTTTTCCTCAAAAATAATATCACAGGCGCACCAGGCTTCTCTTTCCATAGACTTGTCGTTGATGTGTCTCCTGTTTTGTTGAGTTAGGACGATGTCATGTGGCAAGCGCCAAGCAGTAGCCGAGCGCTTCCAGTCGTGGGAAACTTCTGCCATCACCGTGTGGCTGCGCTTTGATGTGAACATTGACGGCATGCTGATCTTTCAACACTGTAGTGATGCACTCTACGTCCATCCTGATTCAGTTTGGACCAAAAGTCCTCGGCATTATCAACGCCAAGAAAATCGATCTTTTTTCGACTCACTGATGGTCATGATATCTATCAACTCCTTCGGGTATCGCCTCAATTGCAAGGTCCCCAGGCTGTAGCGCGTCCATCCCATCACCTAGTCACGATGACCATTGTAGTGCAGATGCAACAGTAGTCTCGAGTTTCCAGGTCCCGTATGTACCACGTCTGCGCATTCAAACCGCCCGCAGCAAAGCCAGCACTTCAAGTCGTTTCCACTGCCGGCAGCCGTCTCCAACGTGACGCAAATGTCTGATCCTCGGTAGCACGCTCTACTACACTACCCGCCTCTTAATGATTAAAGTATTAATTCCGGGTGAGCCGAGGGCACGCGATTCGCGCGTTACTGTCGCATCATATCTGAACACCGCCTAGCCCTTCACCCTTTTTCTTCGTGTTGTCCCGGAGCTTGACGCCGCATCCCCCCGCCCCTCCTCCATGACCACCACAGACCCTCTCACTCAGAGGGTACTACCCTCAGATTCGTCTGTCAAATTTTGGGGAGCTTGGGAGTCGAACCGAAACGGCACCTGTGACATTGTCGACTCGGATGGCCCCGCCAGCGTAACTCTCGCATTCCACGGTGCGTCGCTCCTTGCGTACAGCTTCACATACATGTGAACCATGACCAATCGGGTCCTTAGGTACCCAAGCGGGGGCATTTGGCTTCATGAAGCCCAATGACATGCCCTTGCGGCCATCAATAACTAGCGGATCCGTAGCACCCGCTAGCTACACCCCACTTGCTCCACGCGATCGGACACCGTCTCAGTTGTATATCACAGATACCCTACCCTGCAACTATTACGAGCTCACCCTCTTCGTGGGACATGGACAACGCATATGCATCGACCATTTTGACTTCGCGCCGTGTCTATCATCAGGGGACGAGTCGCAGCCCACAACAGCGAGTTCGCCAGCCGCCAGCAGTGCAGGGGTCCCAAACACAACCACGAGTCCTCTCTCCGCGTCGGCATCATCGCCAAAGCCGCTGAGCGCCGGGCTCATCGTCGGCCTAGTCCTCAGCTCGGTCCTCCTCTTCCTCATGCTCTGCGGCGTCGCGCTGCTCCTCTTCATGCGGCGGCGGCGACAACGCCCCATCTCCGGCCCCGGCTCGTGGTCCCACCTACCTGGCCGCGGAGTGCCGCAGAGTCCCTCACAGGCCCTCCTCTCTGCCAGTGGTGGCATCGGCGGCGTCAAAGATCGCCCGAGAACTCGATTTGGCTTGTACATGTTCAAATTCAAGCCTCCATCGGGCGCGCTCATGCGAGACCCGTCGTCGTCCCCTGCAATGGAGGCAAAGAGTGCCACTCCTGGGCCAGCACCAGCACCACCTCAAGGGTGGTTTGATCCGAGTGTCGAGAAACCACCCCAGTACACTGACGGTGACTGGACCGCGGACCCGGGATCGAGTGGGCTTGTCCTCCGCGGGTACCTGCCAGACTCCAAGGACTGGATTACGCCAGAGCTAGAGGGTGGCGAGCAGGGGGATAGCTCCGAGTGGGGCACTGTGCCGACAAACCACGCTGTGGAATCCGTCCCGCAAGGCAAGCCCAGTGGGTCGTTCCTGTGGACATAGGCTTGCGAAGCGCCTTCAAGTTCGAAGATGGGGACCTGGAGTAGTCACTGCGTTTGAGGACTTCGATGATCATGATGGATCGAGCAAGAAAGAGAATCCTCAAGGCTTCGGTGCTAGAACGATGGTTCCGTCCTCGGAAGCGGAACGGCACTAGGGTAGGGTAGGTGTTGTACGACAATACAGGACCTTAGTCGAGATTATCAGTATTTATTCGAACCGCATTGGTCACCATGTAAGCTTGTATACTGTACAGTACTATGAATGACAGATTCATCTTCTTGATAATTGAGTCTAATGTACTACAACACAAATAAGGCCCTTCAGCTGCATGCAGCCGCACTGAGGTTGTTTGGTGAGAGGTGGAACCTATGCAAAGGTAAACACATCTCTATCACGGCCCGATCGAATCGATAGCTGAGGGTGGAATTGCAATCCGGCGATGCTTCACCTCGTCGACTCAATCAAACTACTAGGGTAGTATTCCTTTTATGGCGGAGAATCGACGAGATCTGTTGCCAATGGGAGGACGCCCCATAACAGGACGGGAATGAGGTCAACGTCGTTCAGCCATTGGTAGAGCCAGGTTATCGGCAGAGCGGATGACATCGATGACAACTTATCCCTGTCTCTCTCCTCTCGACAGACTTTACGCACCGTGGTAGCACTTGGAAAAAATTCAAGTAGTATCCAAGGCTTGAACAAACATACTAAAAAAAGAGAGAGAAGCACATATACCTCGTAGGTCGTCCTGGAAAGCGACGATGCTCCTGTTTGATGATCAACAAGGAGGAAGGGAGTCGAGTAGCTAAGAGACGAGCGCACATATTACTATATAACTTGATATTTTTTCCTTTTTCCACTGCATCATCGGTTGGTAGTATATCGGGTTGGCCCCACATGACTGAGTTGTCAAACATCGTTCGTTCGGGTTATATTTTGACAGTCTGCAGTGTTGGACCGGAGCACGTGACCATCATGGCATCACGCTCCGCTCCTGTCATTCAACGCAACGCACGGGAAAACCACTGGCACGAGCCAGAATGTGAGAACCACTTTTACCGACTCGCAGCATGGGACCCTCGTGTGCTCACCCCCGTAAATTGAGTTTAATTACTCGAACTACTCTGATATCGCCCGGGGCCCCATGGGTTGTTTCAGCGGCATTCCTGATGTTCCTCCAGATCCGCAAGTGATGGCAGAGAGCGCACAGCCAAGGCCCGTCGCGGAGGTACCGACTTCACCAACCCTGCTTGTCTCGGAGCAGTCTCCACCCACGTTGCATAGTCGAGCACCGCCTCCACACCAGCCCACACAAGGGCCAACACACGAAAGAAGAATTGCCCCACACCATTCTGAACGCATTCAAAGGGCGTTCCTCACCATTCTGAACGCATTCAAAGGGCGTTCCTCACCAGACCCGTCGCAAGTTTTACAATCTCTCGATGGGTTAGTGGCTCAATCATCGCAGGTCCAAAGGTCTCAGTCTGTACAAGCGCATCACCTGAATAACCGTACCATCTTCACAAAACCAGGTGAGAGCATTGGCTGGCGGGGATATGGACCTTCACTGACTGCCTCGTAAGGACACAAAAAGGCGGAGGGGGGCGGGCGTTGACACCAATGGTGCAGCAAATACTTTCTCATCATCCCAAGTATGTGGCTCGATTCTGGTACACAGGCTATGGCCGTTTCATTTGTCCGTAGATTTAGGAATACCGTGGTAGGAAGGGTATATCCAACTAATGCTCAACCAAATCCATGTTAAATCGATACCGCTCTTAACCCATAACGGGGCTCGGGCAAGTCCTCTTTAATCAATGCCGTCTTCAAGGTGAACATACCAGTCCGTATTTCGTCCCACTTCATATTCCTGGCCTCTCAATCTGACTACGCCCCGGAACCAGGCTGCGCCAGGAGGACCAGACATCAACCACGAGATTCGCCCGGAAGATAATCGCTATCTTCACATCCACGAGGGTTCTGGATTTGGACCCGATGATGGCCAGAACTTGAAGGCCATCCGAGATTTCATCTCATATCGAACTGATTCGGGCCGTCCAACTGCTGAAAGACTGCATGCCATCTGGTAGAAGATCGATGCCAAAAGGTCTTCGGGTCGTAACGGTTTTATTGAAGTGTCCGATTCAGGATTTGTATCCCAATATCCGACGCCATCAGTGGAAGCATTAGAGAAGAGGTTAAGGAGATTTGGGGCATGAGGCGAGGTAGGCAACCTTTCTAAGACAAGACTTCCACACTCAGTTAATACAATGTTCAGCATTATCGTCGTCGCGTTTTACAAAATTTGACCAGCCCGTCGTAATCGAAGGTGGAAGCCCCGCGAGAACCAGCGCACACGCACTGGTGGAGCAGTCGTGCCGTTCCTTGTTCCCTAAGGAACCCAGGGACGTACCAGCAGAGATCGCCTCAGGTGCTTGCTCTCTTTTCTGTAGATAGTTCCTCTAACGACTTGATGTATGCATAGTGAGGCCATAATTTAATGATCTAATTGACAATCTGGTTGTGACTACAGACAGATTCATGACAGGCTCACGTTCTGCTGCCACCCACTCTGCGCAGTCGAATGTACAAGGGACGAAGTCACGGATTGATCCCATACCTTTCGTGTGGTCTGCGGCATTGAGAGTGAATCTGGACATTTTCATCCAAGCCTCCGTCGAGTACGCTACTTTTTCTACTCAACCTCATCTCGTCTTTATATCTGGTTCCAGGGTTGGGCGAAGTCCCGAGTACAACCACCTCGCGGACTGAAGGCAATGTTGACAGAGTATTTTTCCTCTAGGATACTGGCGTGACCTGTGGTCTAGTCAGGAATTCGCTGGTCTACTCCTTAAAGATTCCGTGAATGTCATTCACACTGACATCGTTGAAATATGGGACCTGAAAGACAGGGCTAAAGTTAGCTCTTCCCGTCTCTCTACTGTTCTAGCTACTCACAGATATTAGTGACTTTCCAGTACAGGATTCAAGGAAAATATGTCTCACATCGTCAAGGATCTGGCTGGGTCGGTTAGTAATGTGCCGTCGACGTGCGTTTGTTATATACAAGATAGAGAAGAGACACCCACAAATCGAACACCCCATAGTTCTGTCTTCGCGGAATGGGTTTACGACGTATACAGTGACAGGTGAGTACACACAAAAAGATGATGTGAACCTGGCTCGTCCGCCCTCGCATGTCAACCAGGAGAATGTTCGATGTATGATGGGCTACATTGTGGACCTCACCGTTATTCTGGACGACATATTTAGGATATCTGCTGGCAATGTGTCAACCGGTGATGTCCAGACAGCTATGGATAGGCACATCAGGTTTGGATGCAGGAATAGGATACACCGGGATATCGGCAACTTTGTTGAGACATTCGCAATCATGTCGCAACCGACGCGGAGAGACCTGATCGTGGAGAAGATTATCGACTTGATCCGACAATATTGCGTCTCCCCTTCTATTGGCGGTTATAGCTAATGTTGATTGTGTGGTCGAGCTTGCAGATGTACAGTGTTTACTAGTTGTTTGTCGTTTGTAACCCTTTCGAGTCCACGTGGTCGCACTTATTCTCCTTATTCATCGTTACTTCTCCTTACCACAGACCACAGGACAACCCCACCCGTCCTCTCTTGACTCACATCCTAGGCCTATGATCTCTGTATATCCAACAGACTGGGGCTACATTTCCACGTGGGATTTTCTTGCCGCATATATTGATACCGTGTTGAACGCGCGGAATCCGCCACTTCGCTTACATGTTTAAACGATTACCGCTGTCTGCTGGGTACTAGCATTTATTGGAACCAGATTCTATCGAGACAGAAGTAACGCGTGTTTGATACCAGAGTAAGCGAACCTTTTACAATCATCTTGTTGGTTTCCCCTCGCACACGTACACCGCCCTTCTAATTCCGAACTTGATACTAGGCCGTTCGTCACGGTTATTACCTTAGCGAGTCTTCCCCGAATTCAGCATGCACACAGTTCGTATAGCCTCTATCCCATGGATTCGTTTCCTACATCCTGCGGGTAGAAATATTACATACTGCCCCTTGCTTAAATCAGTGTCCTTACTGTCGTGCATCATTTCGCGTACGCCGAGATCGAACACTACGATAGTAAGATAGCTTCCCCCGTTAGTGGTTGCACTTTTACCTGCTAACCCTGAAACGGCGAATCTTCTCTATGGGATCTTGCGCGCGTGACGCGTCAAGAAATGTACCCAGTCAGTTTTTTTTTTGACCACAGAACCAGGCCAGGGAAGAATACGCACCGAAATCCTGCACGAGTTGAACGGGATCATGGAAATCGACCATCCGAAAGCTGCCAGGAGAGCAATGAAGAGTGGTGTTTGGGTTGAGGGAAGAAGACTGGTGCCATGGCAAGACAAAAGAAGGTGGGAGAAACGCGAACAAACTAGCGGCACTCGTTGCACTGCCTGGGAGACTCTCATGGCCTGGTCTAGTTCTCACGGTGCTGCATGCAGATTTATACAGTATGGTTTGAAGTACCTACTCACAGTCTATACTATGTGTCCTTAACAACGAAAAAGAGGGATGACATGGAAAATGGATATGACAGCAACATGCACTCGCTGTCCTGTGGCGTCGGACATGTTGGGAAATGGAGAAAGCAGGGTTATGCAGGCGTTCCGGGAACGCCTGCCTAACCCTGGGCCGAGGCCAGCGCACACGTATACCTTACAACGTGCCATCACGAACCTCATACTTCCCCTTGTGGTTTTCCTTCTGTAATTCTATTCAAGATACTGGAGGCACTTCCAATTCGGGGCTACAAAATGCCAGGTGGGGATAATGGGAAGAGAAGATGCAAAGACACGTACTCATTGTGAGCAGTGCAGAATGTGGGGTGCGGTACTCAAGGCGCACGTTAATTGACTTGAAAAGGGGCATAAATGTGACTCGTGCACCTTAAATTTGTCAAGTAGTGTCCCTCCTCTTCGTATCAGCACCATTATAATATCGATCGGGTGTGTAGTCTATGTAGAGTGAACGTGTCAACCGCCACCGCCACATAACTTAGTTGGCAGAACTTGCCACGTGCACTCCCACGTGTGGGAACGAGGCACACATGCTGCGGTGTTAAGTAGGAGCGGTTTCGGTCAACAATGCTGTTGGGAGGACTAGCGGCTGATTTGCCCTCCCCATCATTAGAGCGAACACGTGTCATATTCAAGGTACATTCTGTCCTCATATTCGTCAAATGAAAGTGGTCCTCTTGTCCGGCTGGAAATAGGTCTGCGCCAGACTGTTCACGCAACTTAATGTGTGATGCGCTACAAGCGTACAATGCAGACGGACAACGCGCTTCTCGACGCCGCCACAGAAGGCACATCCTCCATTAACATAGAAAGGGCCGCAATGTGCACATACAGTACTAGTGACATACTGTACACTCAAGTCTGATCACCCAGGACTTAAATTTCCGTGCACTCGGGGTCAGATGTGCTGTGTCGCTTCACACGCATGTGAGCAGGCATGGTAAAATCAAACTTTGTTGCTGTTTGCCGCTAGCTTGCGGTCAAAGAGGAATTACTTAATAGAATTGGCAGGATCGAGATCGCCGCTGGTCCCCCGTTGTCGAATTCGGGATGCGGATAAATTCCTGACCGCCAAGCCGGGTCAACGTGCATCAAGCATTGCACCCGCTGCGGTCCAACCGCGACGACTTGCCCATCTTTCGCCGGCTCTCCTATGTCCCGTGGTTGCGCACTCAATTTCCTGGCACCCCGCCCCAGCTTGTACGAAAGGTATTGCGTGAAAAGTGCATAGTGCATACAGTACCAAGTGTTCAAAATTCCCTGCTGTAATATAAAAAAAATTCTCATGATTCAAAAATACGTGAAGCGAATGTGGTCGTCTCCCAAGAGCTACTGTATAGTGATCCACTGTCACGGGTGACGCTAACCAAGGCCGTCGGTTTTGACGAGAATTACATAACCGGTTCACACGTTCACATCCCGCTGTGGCCGTTAGTGCGGCGCGACTGACCTTGCGCGCGCAAATGCGTACATTTCAGAGCATTGTTCTTAACGCGTGCTGCAGGAACCACGGCAATGGCGTGCTCGACTCCTAGCCGAAATTTGAGTTCGCAGCGCGCTGGAACCTTGTGTTTCCTTCTCATATCTACTTACATTGCCTGACGGAACCCCCCAATTCCCCAATGGGTTGCCTCAGTAGCAAACCTGTCCAAGAACAAGAACCGCGAGCGTCTCCCAGCGCACCAACAACTCAGAGGACTCAGAGTCCCGCCACGGTGGTGACATCGCCCCCAATTGCCTCTGTGCCCTCCACGGCCACCTTGTCCCAACCTCGCAGCCGAACGCCATCTTTACGCCAGCGGACACATAATACAGGAGGATCAAGTTCAACTCACCGCACAAGAACGCAATCTGCGCCACAGAATGTGCAAGGGTCGTCCTCCCAGGACCGTAGGAGGGCCCAGACGTTAGCACCCGGTGGGCGTAGCGATCCCGTTCCCAGAATGCCGAACACAGGTGAGAGTGATGCCTGGCTGGGCAATGAACCCTCAATAACCACCTTATAAGC
>Ga0307512_10004797_pt1 | contig 14526 bp, 24 predicted proteins | sample 14_EM_MG_FD_200267 | JGI IMG/M metagenome (GOLD analysis project Ga0307512, IMG submission 200267) | Populus trichocarpa ectomycorrhiza microbial communities from riparian zone in the Pacific Northwest, United States - 14_EM | ecosystem: Host-associated > Plants > Roots > Unclassified | place... | reverse complement strand
ATTGTTTTCAACCACGTTCATATCCTAGATACTAGCGGGAATGTTTGATTGGACTGGAGATTACTCCGACACACAAACACAGCAGTTGATAGTCAAGATGCTAGTAAGCGGGACCCATGACATATTGCCGCAGGCGATAAGAACCATCATGTTAATCTCCGGTCAAAGAGAACAGTCTCGACCTAAACATGACGTAACTGAGGGAATTATGACGTTGGCTTAAGATATGAGGCCTGAAGCAACCCTGCTCATTAGATTGAGTTAGTATGCATTCCAACGTAAGACTCGTATTCGATATGAGCTTACGCGTCTGATTCTACGTTGGCATAGTATCGGTTGGTGGCCGATTAAATATATGACGCAAGCCAAATAGCCTTAGAGGGTGAGGCATTAATTGTGATAAGCACTGCCAACTAATTTGTTGGCAGATGTACCAACTACTGTCGCGATCGGGTAGTAAGATGTCATGCGATTGAACCAAACATGATATCATGCGACGGATGGCCTGATTCTTATCAGGAGTGTAATGCTTTTAAACCACGTTGCATGAACATGATAACCAATTGGGAAGCGTGGCACTTATCACCGGGCGCAATTACAGACGCGACCGCGATAAGGCTATCATGATACTTGTAGTAATAGAGTTGAAGAACGGGCACACAAGACACGCGAAGGCGACTATATAAGGAAGGGGTTGTTCGGTAGGATTGAAGGGCATCAACCAACAAGTCAACATTCAGAACACCGAAGAAGACCTTAAAATATTATTAAGAATTCTATCTATTCAATATTTCTTCCCACGATCTATCATCCACTCGTGACTACGCATTATATGCCTGGACACAGATACACACAATCCGAGTACGCACTGCAACAAATTGTCGAATCATTCGGCAACCTTCTCTTCAGTTTGGAAGAGCAGGGTTTACGCCACACTCATCGAGTGGTGTATCGTTTTTGCGAACTCGAGAATATCGACTCCCTGGTGCTGAGGTATCTTCGCACCGGCTTATTACCATTCGAGGAGATTTCTGAGGAGTAGTAGTTCAACGCGGAACTACTATTTACGAATATCAAGGAGACAGTCTTTGGCGCCGTTACAGATTCGGTCGCTCTTGCAGTCAGGCGCAAGACGTTGAGTCTTAGGATAAGACGAGGAAAGAAAGAGAATCTTAGATAGGCGGCTGTACTTAATTTAATAATTTATTGTATTGATTATTGGGATTAAGAACCCCCGTAACAGGGTTAACTGCCATCAGATTCAACTCAGATTGAACTCAGATTAAACTCAGCATTGATATTCACTGTTACAGCAACGTCTGAAGGTCTATTTGCACTGCCTAAAGGGTGTTTATGCCTTCTTGGCGCGATTATCATCGTATTGCACTCGTTCTTGGCACAATACTTCGAACCATCGATTGTGTATATCTTCAGCTTCCCAGTGGAAATCCCCCTTTGGCAGAGTTAAAAGCATCGCAAAGCGAACAATGACATATTATCCATCCTATGACATCAGTTGCGTGTGCTTGTTCCACCGCTAGGCGTTGGTAGTCGTGTTGGATGGTTGCACAGTTGGGACAACTTGAGAACTACTCAGTTTGCTTCGAGATGCACGAGGTCTGAGCGGTAAATGTGGCATGTGATGCCAAAGTAACACCCGGTGTCGCAAAGTATCGTCACTGCGAGTACTAGATCTCGTCTCAAGGCTCCTCATTCATGAGGTGCTTGGCGGATGTGCAACATGAAGGCTAGGCCGTTTTGTGTTCATTAACCAACAACACCCAGGATATGAATCAAATTGCAAGAACTCGAGTATATATATCTCTTCTTCCCGCCTACACCTCCATTCTCTCTTCTTCCCGCCTACACCTCCATTCTCTTTCCTTCCTGTATTAAACACACCGCCAGCATCCTGAACTATATCGACATCATGTTACTTGCACAAAACAACGCCTCTCGTTCCAAAACACACCTGATAACCTACACAACTTTGTACGTTCACTCTGGGCTTCCTTCCGCTGCATTCAACTGTATCATAATGCTAACGCCTCGGATGTAGATTCATTTTCAACTCGCAGCGATGGCAACAAAGGGCAGCTGCAAAGGCAACGGGAAGGCAACTGCCAGGGCAAAAATGCCGACATTGGTTATAAATCGACGCCTGTCATTGGATCGGGACCGTATATGGGGATCCATCCAGGAACACATCCGTGGCCTCATACGGATATACAATGTTCGCGGCGTCAAGGATGAGAGGGCCTGGGACCTCTTTTATGATATAATCATTCTTGATCCAGTCATGACTCGCCACTTTTCACACTTCCAGCTAATGTGGCCTACACCGCAGGAGCAGGAGTTCACCTTTTCGGGAGTGGTGGGCAGCCTTCGGTTCATATATGGGGCAAATGTTTGACAAAACCTGCGACCAAATGAACAATTGGAGGTGGGACAACCCCCGTGCCTTCGGGGATCAAGTCGATCGCTCGAATCTGCAGACAACCAGCTCGGGAAAGGTTGAATGGACCGGCGAGCGTTTCTCTTGGTACGGTAGCAATGATCTCAGGGCAAAGATTGAGCCGCCAAGCTGCCGGCAGTACAAGCCAGGCGACTTCCTGGCCGTTAGACCGCGGAATTGGCGTAGGATAATCGACGACGATGATGATGATGAGAACTGGGTGGATCCCTGAGTGTCGAGCGGTGGACGGAGCCGTCCTGGCGATGACAATGACAATGATGACGGCGAGGGTGAGGAGGACACACAGGGCGGTGAGAAAGGAACGGGGAAGGGAAGGGAACAAAGGATGGGAAGGGGAAAGGGAAGGGGAAGGGGAAGGGGAAGGGAAATGGTAAAGGGAAAGGTATTGTTAAACAAACCTCAGGGGGAGATGATATCTCTCGTGCCGTTGCTTCGCAGTTGCAGAAGGAAATGTCAGAGGCAGACTTGGACATGGAGGGCGAACTGGAGCGGGTATATTTAGAGCCGGAAGCATCGCCCGCCGTGTCAATTTCCTCAGATGATGATCCCGACACTACCGAGTTGGACGGCGAATATGACTCAGAACATGATTCTGATGTCGATATGCACATGGAGGATGATGTGGACGCGCCGGATGGCGTTGATTTACACGGCGATGTGGATATGGAAAGTGACGGTGACGATGAAGAGGAGGATGATGAAGAGGAGGAAGATGAAGAGAAGGAAGATGAGGAGGAGGAGGAGGAGGAGGATAGGGATGAGGATGATGCCAAAGAACCTCGGACAATTGGCCAGGGAGAGATGGTAAATACATCGGCTGACGATGTAGATACCATGGTAGATGATGAGCGAATCGTGCTACCTGAGCAAAGCCAGGAGATGCGCAAGCATAACCCATGGCCACAACCTCCGGCGCCTTCCCCACGACCACGAACTCCGGAGACTCATCCCCTCAGTGAGCTGGAGTATTTGGGGCTTGTGACGCCTCAAAAACCTCGCCCGGCGGTGCCAACTCTGCGACAAGCTGAGGCAGCCGGGAACACCTCGGATGTGGATGTGGATCAGCAGCTGCTTATTGAATCAGCAGGTGGCGACAGTCTCCCCAATGTCCCTCTCCCCGATGTCCCTCTCCGTGATGTCCCTCTCCCTGATGTCCCTCTCCCCGATGTCCCATACCCTGAGGCGCGCCCAGATGGCTCTTTAGGCGAGGAGTGATCCACTACTCCCGTTCCAGAGGAGGCGATGGTTGTTGCGTTCGGGTTAGGGTAGGGTTCTTGTCCTGTTCGTGTCCATTGTTCTAATCTATCTATCTCAGGCATTGATTAATACACGCGTCGCGAGGTTTTTGGATCGCTCAAGGTTTATTGTATTTATGGGTTTTGTATTGGTTTTATTTTATTGGTTTTATTGTATTCATAGTATTATGGGACATCGCGCATGCAGAGTTTTTGCAACTGCTGGCTTGTAAGGAACCTCCTTGTGATGGTGTTGAGGCTCAATACGTTAGCTGAAAGTATTGTGAGCTAACACACGAGGTTTCTCAGGCCCGGCACCAACTTTCGTCCCTTTGTACAGTGTATACTCCACTCCTCGCATGTCGTCGACAATGCCAGAGAAGACGCCTTGCCGTTGCCCTGAATTTTCATGCCGAAAGAAGTTCACCTCAGACAGCTGGCAACTTAAACATATCAAATTACACCATCCTGAACACCTTCAAGTTGCACGCCAGAAGAATGAGACTATTCGCAGCGTGCCCCGACGTGTTGAACCCGCTCAGCATCGTGAATGCAACGCTAACAAAGATTCAGTCAAAGACTTGGACATGTTTCCCTACCTCGAACACATTGAAACCATTGCAGACTCGGAGTCTCAACCACCGCCGCATCTGCCGCAGATAGAAATATACCCCGGCGCCGGCACTCCACTGATCGATTACATTGCTGAGCCATGGGAACGCGACGCTCATGGATGACTTGAAACCAACCTACAAAACAATCCCAACTACCCGTTTGCGACGCATGAAGAGTACATCTATATCCTGCGTTGGATCGAGAGGAAGGGCATGAAGACGTACTATGACAACGTGTTGAAGGAAGAAAACACCGCGCTGCGTTTCCCAAGCTTCAGAAATGGGGATGGCGTCCAGAAGCTCGTGGCTAGCATGCCAGATGATCAGGCTCTCGGGGAGTGGGAACTACACACTCTCGAGGATATGAGATGGAATGACAATCCCTAACGCCCTATCAAATACTGTAGTTGACACATCATCAAACGCATGAGATGGTTGATGCGGCAGCCAGCCTACACCAAGCATCCCATTTTCGCCCCTCAGCGTTGCTTTAACAACGATACACCCCCGAAACGCCTCTATACCGAAATGCACACTGCGGACTGGTGGTGGGAGACACAGGTCAGGAGAGATACTCGAGGATATTAACGTGCTAATCGACATCCAGTCAACGCTCGGAGTGGGGGATACACTGATTTGCTTGATCTTCATGTCCGACAGATCACATCTCTCGAATTTTCCTGGCGACAAGAAACTGTGGCCTGTATATATGACAATTGGCAATCTATCTTCGAAGATCCGCCAGATGCCCTCAAAGCACAGCGTCGTAATGGTCGCACTCCTACCGATTCCAATCTAGAACCACTAAATTCCTCCGAAGCTGCTGGATGAGCAGCAGCAAACAATCTGGGAGGTGCTGAACGAAGTACTCCGGCGGCTACTACAGCCACTCACCTTTAAACACAATCCCAGCGCCGGGAGCGGGCATTTCAACATTCTCTATGCAGATGGCAACTTCAGGCATTGCAAACCGGTCTTAGCAGCATGGCTTGCAGATTGCCCAGGGTATAGCGACCTACATCATCTCGAGCGGCATGTATGTTTTTGGTGCTATTGTCCAAAGAACGAACTTGGAGAGTATGTTCATCCTGACAAGCAACACCCCGGGCAGGATCACGACCTATATAGAACGATCAGCAATGCCAACACCAAGGCAGCCAATGCCGAACTCTTGTCGCGCCATGTTCACCGAGGATTCAACGTGTTTCGACATATTCCCCGTATTGTGTGAGACCTCCATAAGCCCGACCTCCTCCATACAATGCAGATCGGCATGCTTGACCACCTCCAGAAGTGGATATTCCACTTCATGAAGATGCACGAATGGCTCGACAAGTACAATGCAACCTGGTTATCCGTGCCTGCTTACCACGACCTCACACCAAAAAATAAGCCATATGAGGAAGTTTTTCAATGGAATGGGAAGGAGATGAAGGAAATGAGCCGGTACCTGCTTGGAGTTGTAACCCAGTCTCTACGAGGCAGAAACCCCACTCAGCGTCCCATATTAAATTGCGCAATTGAGTGCACACAGGCATTGTTATAATTCTATATGTATGCTCGATATAAATCTCACGATCATGCAACATTGAGCTACATGGAGGATGCCCTGCATCGTTTTCACACCTTCAAAAATATTTTCTTACTCGGGCGAGCCGGCAAAAGGGCAAAGGCAAAAGCCAATGCCCTGTGAACGGAACTCGTGAAGAAGCGAAAGGTAGACGATGAAACCAATGTTGAGACTTGGATGCGGTCCAAGAATCGGCGCGAAATGAACGCCTGGCCGGATTATATCAGCCACGAGATAGATATTTCCAAGGAGTTAGAAGCCGACTTCCACTTTCCGAAGATCCACTTCATGTCTCATTGGGCCAAACAGATTCGTCGATACGGAGCCTTGCAACAGTATTCTGCTGATAGACCTGAACAAGCACATATAACGAACCTCAAGGACGGTTGGAACGCCTCCAATTACAATCTCAACAACCTGCGACAAGTAATCACCTTTCAGTGTCGCACCCTCTGCTTCGAAATGAGAGAGCTCAATCTGCAAGCCCTCGCTCAGTGTCGGGAGAACAGTGCTGCCGCCTGCAAAGTCTTCCCTTCCCGTGCTGATCTGGGTGCCCCCCTTAGCCCCCAGTCATATGTGAAGCCCGAATTCATGGGACTCCAAAACCGCCGTGATGGAAATCATCCTGACGCTATGATCAAAGACTTTAGAGCATTACTCGAAAATACGCAAAACGCAATGCACCGCGCAGCAATATACAGCGGCACGCGGGAGTATATAAAGCATAAGAGTCGTAACAAAACATATATATCGGATGAATAACTGCACGCAATGGAGCTCTGTATTTACCATGGTATTAAGGTTCAAGTTGAGGGTTTAGAAGGTGAACACATATCTCAGATGTATCGATGCAGAGGAAGCCAGAGCAGGCGCGGAGGGGATCGACGGAACGACTGGGAATGGGTAAAGCAACGCCCGGGGCGGTGTCATGGCGCGCTGAATGGGTGTCTCCTGTGGCAACTGCAACGACTATTCAAAATGAAGCTCCAAAACGAGGATGCAGGTGTCGTTGAGTACTGGTTAGCCCTGGCGCTTACAACAATACCTGAAAACTCGGGTAACTTGGATCCCGTCTCGAAATTTGTTCAAGTGAGAAAAGCACCGGCAGCCATTGATTTGCAAGTTTTCAGCGTGGGAAACATCGTCAGCTGCGCACCTGTAATTCTAGAGATAACTACTAGTAGTAAGACAGGAGACTAACGGAACGAGCGATGGATTGTCAGTAGCCACATAGATCTGGCGACTTGGAATGATTTGTACAATTAGTAAAGAGAGAATTGCATTTTGCACGCAGGTAGAAGGAACGCGAGGAGAGATTTTCGCAACGTCAGCCATTGCATTGCAATCCCGATGCAAGCGCGTAACCAATGAACCAATTCCACCGTATGGCCACAGTTGGCCACAACCCCAGAGTGTTCGTTTAAAATAGGAGACCAACAGAGCGAAAAGAAACAGAGAAACCGCGATCTGAGGGCGATATGCAACCCCACGCGTGGTATCGAGGCCGGGCATGGAGTAATCCACCACCAGGGTGTCTCTGACGGCTCTGACGTAGCGCATCCACTCTAACGGAGCCATTCAGCCTGGACGGAAATATTTTTTGCTGATGTGCGATCTACAGATGCAACTTGACCTAGGAAGAATTGCACGAAGAGTATATGTCATTTTACGCACCCGGGCAAATGATGAATGACCGTCTTCATGGCCAGATTTCATACCACAGTTCCCTTTCCAATGCCTTCAAATTGGAACTGAGATACAATGTTATACAATCTTGGGTAGAAATGAAGGCAGCAACCGGGAAGAATACTGCAGAGTGCGTAATTCGACTGGCTGAATTAATTCCCGCTAGCCTGGTTTCGGTTTGTTATGCCCTATTGCTAATCAGGATACTTATACTTCGGAGGGATCCAAAGGAAATGAAAGAGTGGTAGATGCGAAGGCAGGTGGGAAAGTGATGGATAGTAGTATTAATGCAAGTTCTGATTGAGTGAATAGAAGTAATTTTATTCCACATACTTGTTGGGTCCCAATGCTTGTCTGTGAAATACCTAACATCACAATCAATTTCTGGTGCGCCGGAGTATGAGCCCATCAGCCCAACTTACCTCAGAGCAACTGAAGGAGATCACTGAGGAAGAAATGAAGACCAACTAAGTTGCAAGAGAGGTTCAGAAGCAAGTGGATGGCGAGAAGATCCTCCATCCAGATAATACCAGCTAAGTGTTAGGCACTGTTCTCAACACAAACCACAACGAATTCGAACGCGAGTGTGTTGGGGAGGCCATCAGGCTGCCAAATCCCCAACCGATTTGTGAATCAACAGATGACAGTGTTGCGGGCGACAAGAATTCAATTGCTGGCCTGCACGGAACCAAGGCTCTGGCACACCAGGTTTGGGCTACATGGTTCAGACTGAGGAGGTGGGTTTGGGGTGGTGATATGCCAGGAGCACTGGTGGCGGATGAAATGGGTCTTGGAAAGACTTTCACCTTGGTGGCAGCAGCAATGATATGCAAACTGCAGACTGACAAAGTTGTAATGGGGTTACCGCTGTTGATTTTGTGCGGGTATACCCTTGCACAGTGGGTGAGTATGGTACAGTACGACTTTCCCGGGAAAATTGGTGAAGGACAGGAATTGCATCCATTGCGGAGACATAATTCAGCGCCCCGCCGCCTCATAGAGGTACAGAAAACTCCACCACAGTGGCATCCAGCACTAACATCAGCCCTGGAACTGATCCTCGTGTAGCCAATGCCCGGAGTTGCAGAGAGGTTCAAGAGTGTCATTGATGAGATGACATATGCAACAGATTTCAAACTCATTAACTAGTTGCACACGGAAAATGCGAATCTCACCCATGAGGATCTGAACACCAGTCCTGACAAGCTGGAAATCCGATGGAATATCCACCTTGTTTCATATGATAACCTAACATCCAGAGCGAAACCATCAAGCAATGACCAACTCTCACACGGTTCATGGAGTTTTGGGATTTGTGATCATTCTCATCTGTGTAAGACGAAAAATCGTGTGAGCTGGTGAATGGCAACGAATGCGAGAATTCGATTCAAACTTCAGGTAACTGCAATGCCCCGGTTCCATTCACTCTATCAATGGTGTTTTCCGACAATGTGGCTGTTTTCAGGTGCGCCTGAAGATCCAGAGAATGATACTGTGATGGAAAAGCACTGCACTGAGGCACTCTATTCCACATTGAAAAATTTGATGAATGCCATCGGGACTGAAGTTATACACACTCAACTGGACACAGCACACCGGATGATCATAATTGCAATGCCCTGGACGATCAGGAGGCGGTCAAACTCGAAACTGGCGAATGGGAAACCACTAGTTCTCATCTTGAAGGAGAATGCACACCTTGTTGATCTCGAATGGAGTGAAGTAGCACAAGCCAAACTGAAGACCCTTGTGGAGAGATATACTTCACAGGGCTCTTCAGGAGGGTGGAGGGTACCTCGATGGCAGCTGGCATGCTTCTCATTGGTATTCGGAGACACTGAGGATCGGAATGACATTTCAGGACAAGGGTATGATGAATGGTAACTCGAAACTTGGGTGGATTCTCCAATTTTCCGATGGCTGAGAGACACATTTCTGCCAATGCTTGTCAAGGAACATGCGGAGTATCCCGCTCCTGACAAAGACCAAGCATTACATGAGGCGCTCCTGCACAAGCCTGAAAGTAATAAAAGCGCCTTGCCACTTGCACATCCGGTTCAAAAGGCGGTGCTATTTCGTCTGCTGCCAGGCCAAGTTGGTCATTTGAAGTGTTGGCTCACAAAGTGTTTTGAGGATCATTTGGATGTTTTCCACATGTACACGGAAATGGGCAATGATGAGCGCACAGAAATGCGGCTCAAATTCCAAGATTCGCCAAATCCCTCTGTATTTGTAACTACATCCACAGTGGGTGGTACGGGCCGAAATCTCACAGCAGCAAACCATGCGGTAATAACTCAGACCTTCTGGGTATTGAATGAGCGGCGGTAGGCTTTGGCCCGGGTTGTCCGTCTGGGGCAATACAGAGTCCCACACACATGGCTATTGAACACAGGACCAAATGGTTATGATAACAGAGCAAGTGATCTCCACCAGCTCTCTGGAGTGGCCCAAATGAGAGTCCTGCATGGCCTGATGAGCTGTCCAAACATCACATCTTCGCTGACATACCGGATTCTGGAGGGTCGGAAAAACCATACGAAGCAGTGTATGCAGCAACGAGAGGTAACGCCATCAGATGGTCAGGATGAACGATAATTATCTGGGCAGTGTAATCATGGTGTGCCTCTGTCAACGTTCAACCAACACGATCTTACCAACTGATGCAACCGAGTGAAATGTTCTGGAGGATATGGCGCTCATGAGAAATCTAGAAGTATTGGTTAGATCTCGATTCCATTTTGTGTTAGTTGATTATAGTGATGAATATGAGATGAAGTCAATGATAAACAGATATCTGGTAAACTGTAACATAGCTTCATTTGGATGATCCATTATGTGATGGAAAACAGGTGAGCCGGTTTAATGGTTGACTAAGTTAAATTCTGCGGTGCAGTACATCTCATTTTGTGCCAATCTGTTACAGCTGCAGTCACATATCCTGTTCATCGTATATTGCCCGTGTGGAATTGTGATACCAAAATCTGCCAACGGGATTCCAGTTATCCAGTGCACTTGAACCTCCATGTGTGATTCAAATTATTTGTTTCTTCTCAATGTCAGGCGCACTGGAAACTAGAATTGTGAAAGAATTCGGGATATTCACTGAATCAACCAGGCTGAATAATTCACAGTCAATTGCACAAGAGAATCGCTATCAACATCTCGACTCCCCTGAGACAGATCCAGCACAGTATATCTCCAATCATCCGGGGATAGAAAGACTGTCTAAGCGATATCGAGTTGAGGTATCGTATCCCGAGGCACAGCTTGCATATTCCTGGCTTTTCCGAAGAATACAGCCGAGTATTCCCTCGCTCAGGAATGATGGTCAGGTACACCTCAGATCCACTCTCCTGTCGAGTGCGATGGTCTCAGCTTTGACACAGCACACCTGTTCTATTCAAAGGTTGATTTCGACAATCAGGCACTCATCATTCACATATCATCCCACTCCAGGCACGCCTCTGCACTGTGTATACCCACTTCGCATTTCTTTTGAACGATTCATTTTGCTCAATGCTCTGAATCTGTGGCTCCCAGCACACCGAGTGTCATCTGTCAGACACTAAACCTTTAGGTTCAGGTGTGGCTCATCCTGCTCGGCCCCAGCTACGATCTGAATCAATGCTTGATCAGTATGTAAAGCCCACCGCTTAAATGCCATAACTGTCATGCTACGTGTCAACCTATTCTTTCGAGGATGTTGTCTACCACACGCTTACCGTAAATGCGCAGCACTGGGCGATATGTAACCACACTTCGCTGGATTTGGTCCAAGAAGTATGTTCCGACCTTACATTTCCAAGATCCTAAAATAGTTTCTGTCATTTTGGCTCCATAATTGAGCTGCAGCTTCAGAGATTGAACCTCGAAAGACAGCATCTGCTCTGAGATTCTGCTGACGACCAGCAACTCCCGCTCACCTGTATGCGACACTTCCTCGAATAGGCATACATTCACAATGCATCTAATGCAGACTTAACTCCATTGGGACTAACTTGGATGTTTTGGCAGCCAAAAACCAGTATCTTAAGATAGATTGTGTGAACCAATTTCCATCATGAGAGCTCGAAGAGACAGAATCTGAATGCCACTCTCTGCTCACTGGCTAAATCGGTGACTGGCAAGCTCCTGCCCAACGCGTATCTTGAATGCCTGAAGCTGGCGACAAATCATACACAGGCAACACCCCGTTTTCGCCAACATCCAATCGCAGGAGTACATGGAGAACAAATCGTGACAAAAGCACGAGTATAGAATAGGCAGTTTCTCAGTGCCCAACAAACTGTCAAAGTAAGGCGAGGCTGCAATCGCAGCCATTGGATTGTATCCTGACGCCAATCCAATTGTAGCTGAACTTCAATTGACCGGAACTGCCCAGTTTTATCGGGTATTCCACTGTCAGATGAAGCCTCATGACGCATTCATATCGTTCTTATGCACTGCTTTGAATGCCAATATTTATGTTAAGTCAACATTGAGACTCATAATGTGTTTGTGATTAAATGATGCGGTATTTACAAGATATTATGCACAACATCTTAATGTGAGTGACTATGTATGACCCATTCACAAGCAATCTTGGCATTGACGAGAACTGAAATCGATTAGATTACCACTGAGTCTGCATTGTACCAGTATTCGTTCTCGCTCTATGTTGAATCACTTCTTTGTAAACCCAAATTCTCCGTCCTCTCTTACACTGACTGCAAACATAGTGTGACTTCAGCAGACTCGGACTGCTGAAAGTGATGTTCTGCACATGATATTGCCTCATCGACCACAAACTCTGCTGCAGAATCCTAAAACAACTGAATATCATAAAAACAGGGTGTCCTTCCGACTGGTATACCGCATTCAGAGATTCATATTTATCCACTTTGAGCAACAAACATAGTTTGAAGCAATGTAACTTCAACTGTTGCCACTCACCAAGAACCGAAAATCTATCCACCGTTGAAGTCCTGCAAGATTCTTCAACACACCGGCAATTTTGTGCCACACAGCCTCCTCTCATATGTTCGAACCAGAGGCATAATGAACTTCCTTCGGCGGAGTCCTATGCATGGGCAATCATGATCAACCCATTTCCCAGTATTCCACATACGCCCGGCCCTGACAGTGAGTTGGTGATACAACAATGTTAATGTCTTGAGTTCTTCAGGTGAGTCGAGATCTTCAAGTGCATCAGGTTCACATTCTAGGTATGTTGGCTTAAACTGACCTCCTATTTTTGCATCAATAGCGTACTTCGATACGAGTGCTAACATTCGGGAATTGGGTGCATGAAGAATCCATCTATTCTGGTGCACCTGACGCTTCTGGAATCACAACACAGAACTAGCATCGACAATGTGAATATGAACTGCTGACACTGTAATCTGGACTGTTAGCAGGCATGCCTCAAATTGCATCCTCCTCGGCCGAGAGTCACTTTTTTCAGGCACGCCTTGAATTGCATCCTCCTCGACAGCCTGTTACTTTGTTGTTCTATTTTCCCATTATTCTATTAAACTTCATACTATATATACTCTTATATGCGTCTGTCTACATTGCCCAACTTCACTTCATCAACATGGAACCTACGGCCAGCCAGGTGAGGAATCACTATTCACAGAAGAATCCAGAATCACACGTTGAGAGAGCACATTCATGTGCATTCAAGAAGACATCCAATTTTCATTGCCGATCAAATGTTTGAACTCCAACCCATCCTCCGAGTATAGTGTTAGAGATAGCACATGTCTGGGCTATAATTCTTGTAAAGCGGGAAGATGACCATACCAATGGTGAGTTCAGCAACGACAACAGTGAGGACCCTGCAGAGTCGACTTTCTCATCCCTTATGGAAGAAGACGATTTCGACAACCAGCAGGAGGTTCTACATCAAGACCAGGTGCGTCATAATGAAACATTAGAAATGACAAGAGATCCACTGCCAAAGAAATGTAACCATGCCGATACTGTCATTGTCCGCACATCCCCTCCAAACCTGCGACATCCAGCCGGGGCCATAGCACCACCATTGCTCAACCGCCAACAGTCAACCATCAACATAGTACACGAGTCCGACATTGTACTTGCCCAGTCACTCCCGCTTCCCAAGGCTGGTGGAGACCAGCACATTCCTCATCCAACGGCCGGTGGGGATCACATTATTCCTCAACCCCAGAAGGCTACTTTTGAGGTAGCGAAATGGTTCATGGAGGCAATCTTATTCTCAATGACCCCCTGGACAATCACTTCCAATGAGAAGTACTCGATGGGTGATGAAGCATGGCAACTAGCCATTGAAGCTCAGGATCGTCAGCTGGCATTAGCAGGTGCTTCTGTAGGTACACCATGTGTGTGTCAATTGCCAGGTGGTCCATCTCTTAAAATCAATCCACAAACCCAAGAAGCTGTAAGTGTTCACTCTGTTTTCTGCTACTCAATTGGACTTCCGATGATACTAAACCCCAACAATATACATGGTTAAACCTGAAGATTAGAACAATTCGAGGGCGTTTGGCAGATGGAGCTCGTCGAACTATTGTCCGTCATTGCCAGTTGGATTTAGGATGAGAGAAACAGCTTCGAATCCAGGGTATGGAGCTCCTGTTTGACGATGCTTATCTCTCGAAGGTCATCAATGATAAGAAATCATGGTTCACGTGGATTGAAGTGCCTGACTTAATATAACATCAATTGTTCTTCATCGCCAATAGCTTGGGGCGCCAGCCAACCACATTGCAGTTCATCCAACCTCTCGCACCACAGACGTTAGCGCTTGTGGCCGCAGCTATTCATAGTGCGCTGTCCGGGTATGCCACAGGAATGAAGGTTACAGTTATGTTTACTCAAGTTGAATATGGAGGTAAAATTTGCATTTCCACAGTGATAGATTGTATTACTGCAGAAGCCACTGGACTCGTCAATTACACATGGTGGGCTGCTTCATAC
>Ga0307512_10004796_pt1 | contig 14527 bp, 12 predicted proteins | sample 14_EM_MG_FD_200267 | JGI IMG/M metagenome (GOLD analysis project Ga0307512, IMG submission 200267) | Populus trichocarpa ectomycorrhiza microbial communities from riparian zone in the Pacific Northwest, United States - 14_EM | ecosystem: Host-associated > Plants > Roots > Unclassified | place... | reverse complement strand
TTAGACCTTGAGTTGACCGAATCCTCCCTGGTGTTTAGCAAACACAAAATAAAATTGTCCAATTCAATCCAAAGCGCACAAAATAGAGGACAAGACAATTATTTGTCCAGTCCAGTCCAGTTCGGTCAATATTATCTAGCATACAAAACATTATCTAAATATAAGAAATTTTTCATTTATTATCAACAGATTTTAACTCACCAATGAATAAATTCTTGATTTCATATTAAGATGGACTACTATGTAAAATACTTTTTGATGAACATGAAAATATTTACACCAAATTGTTAAATTTTAAATAATTAGGAAATAAGGTCAAGAAAAATGATGTACTAGGTTGTGGGAATCAACAAAGTATAGAAATCACTAGATTATTTGCTAGTGTTGAGTTGCGGAATGGTTTGATTTTGTTTTTAATATAATAAAATATCCACACATTACTAATATGTCTTATAATAAAAAAAACTAATAATAAACTTAAAATATGATGCATGTTATATGATATTTTTGTTTAATTATTGATATGGTGACATATTAAATAATATTTATTTTTAAATTTTGAGACAATAATATATTGAATTAATCCTAGTTAACTTTTCAAATTTTTAACTCTAATTTTAAGACCGTCAGAAACCTATAGTTAGAAAATCAAAATAAATTATGAAGATTAATTTCTAATCAATTTAATATTGAATGATAACATTAGAAAAACTAAATAAATAAAAGAAGATTGAGTTGTTAGAGAATGAAATTAAAAAAAAATTAATTAAAAAAATGAACCGAGTCAATCCAGGTTAACTTGCCAAATCCATAACTCGAGTCATGAGATCAGGGTAACCTCATAGAAAGCAAATAAAGAAAAAATATAAAGCCCAATTAAAAAAGGAGTAAAAAAAATAAACAGAGTCAACTTGAGTTAACCAATTAAACTTGTAACTCAAATTATGAAATCGACATAATTCTATTAAAAAAAAATAAAATAAAATCATAAAACTTAATTTTCAACTAACCTAATATTAAATGATGAATTAATTTTTTTTTTAAAAATAGCTAAAAAGGACCTGAATCAATCCAGATTAATTTGTTAAACCGATAATTTAGATCATCAAATTGAAATAAACTCATAGAAAGTACCTACTTAAAAAATTTAATATTAAAAATTGAAATAAAAAAATAAAAAGTTAAATACATAAAACCAACATATAATTGTTAAAGTGGATGTTTTTTTTTCATAAAAAAGAAAAAGCAATAACATAAATTTCGAAAAAGAAAAGAGTAAACAGGGAATAAAAGAAAAAAAAAGGAAGGGCAAATCCGGATTGAAAAAAAGGCATTAAAAGAGAGCTAAAAAAGATTTTCAAAAACCCTCTTCCAAACAAACACGTAACATAACCCCCTCCCCTCTACCCTTTTCTTCATCTAAAGCCGTCTTCTTTTCCACCTTTCCCTTCCCTTCAATAATTAAAAACATAAAACCCTAATCCCAAACCTAACCCTAATCTCTCTCTTTTATTATTATTAAACCCAGCAATTCTGATTACTATCTAATATTTTCGATTTTGATATTTGATTATTGAGAGTGTGTGAGAGAGATGGTTACCACAACTGCTGCTGCTGCTGCTGGTGGTGGTGGTGCTAGTACTAGTAGTGGACAGCAGCAGACGCATACACTGTCAGCGAAAGTGAGGAAAACTATACAATCGATCAAAGAAATTGTGGGTAATTTCTCCGATGCTGATATTTACATGGTCCTTAAAGAGACCAACATGGATCCTAATGAGACCGCTCAAAAACTGCTCAATCAAGGTTTATGCCTTTTCTTTTTCGCTCTTTTTTTTGTGAAAAACATTTTGACTTTGCAAGGTGGAGAATAATGCTAGAGGATATGGTTTTGTTTTTAAATTCTCGCTAGCAAGTTATTTTTTTTGCCTTGGTTTTGGTGTTTTTGGCATGTTTTGAGTAATCGATGTTTATTTCCTTTTGTTGTTTTTCAGCTTGGTTGTTGAAAATTATGGTTTCTGTTGGGTTTTTCAAAATCACATTATGTTTAGTTTTGCTGCCATTCTCTATGTTTTTGGTGTTCATAATGTGTTCTGAGTAATGGGTATTAGGTGCTTTGTGCTGATATTTTAGTATTGAAGTAAGAAGTTTAATAGTAGTGCATAGTTTTCAATATGCTAAGAGTTGAAAGAAAAATTGTTTATGATATTTTTATTCCCTTGGAAGCAGTTTGTAGTTGTTGGTATGCAATTTGAAAGTAGATTGCTGTAGGGTTCATTCCTAATTTTTTAATTTGCATTTGGGATTTTAGAGTGGATGGGGAAGGGAGGGGAACTATAGAAGGGGGAAAATACCCTCCCATTATTTGGGTTTAGATGTAGTGGAATGAAAGGTTAATATTTTTCCTTTGTTTGGTTAGAGGATGAAAGGGTGAGGCAAAAATAATCTGATTACATAAATGCTATTAAAATAGATGTTTTTTTTCTTACATAAGGTCCTTGATAATTGTAAATATAGCATAAGCCTTCAGCACATCGTTATATAATGTGAGAATACTGAACTATTGTTCTGATGTGCAATTTCTAGAACATGATATTAATGTGTTTGGCATGTTATGTTCATTCTGGTACTTGAGTCACTGCAGTGGTCAAGAACGAGATTCGTCTATTGATTATCATTGCTCTATGATCATCTATTATCCATGCTCTGAGCTGCTTTAATGTGAGACTGCACAACTAGGTGCATTATAGTTCTCTGTTCTTAGTCCATGGTGCATGAGCACCGAGCCATGGACATTGGCTTATGGTACCTGTTGTGGAAGTTGGATAAGTAGGTTGGTTGTTGAGCTTCAATTCTTCAACGTTGTGTGTGGTTATCACTTGAGTTGTAGGAAGGTTCGGAAGAATGCTGCAGCTATCCATGATTTCTTTTTGGAAAATCTCTTAGTTTGTTACAAATAAAAATATGGGTTTCTTGAGCCTTTTGATTGGTCCTCTAAGATGGTGTCTTCATGTGCTGTGATTTTTCCCTCTTTGACTTGTGCTGGCTACTTTGTTGGTATGGTCATAATTTAAAGTTTTCTTGTTTTGCGTGTTAGTGGTGTAACTCTCTTATTCAGGTGAATTTTTATTTGGTTTTCTTACCAGATCCGTTTCATGAGGTAAAGAGAAAAAGAGAAAAGAAGAAAGAGGTATGAAATTGTGAACATCTTTCCAAATTGCCTCGTTGAATGCTGTCCTGTTGTTTTGGTCATCTTTTTTCCCTAATTGATAATTTTGCTATTGTTATCGTGATCTTATAAGTGAATTATTACTTATTGTGGTGGAGGGACAATATGCTTTATGCTTGGCATCTGGAAAGTGCTGACCTGCTAAATTCTTGTTAAACATGATTGCCATGATCACTTGACTTTTGATTCTATAAATTCATTAAAGTTGTGGAGCTAACATCTTCCATTACATTATTTTCTGTTTTTTCAGATTGAATTTTGCACCATATAGTTATGGCCAATAAGTCCAATATGTATTTATTGTTTACACATAATTAAGAATTTGCAACTGGTCAAATTTAAGGAATATATCTCTGCTACCTGTAAAATCGATTATGCATGCGAGATTCAAGGAAAATTTGCCTCAATTTAATTTGGAATTTCAAAAATTCAGAGGGTGTTGAAGGCTCTTTTGTTTTGATATGTCATTGTTGTATTCTGCTTGTGGTGAGTTTGTTGTTTGGAGATTGTGTTCTCATCTTTCTCATATTTATGCTCTCTTACATCTCCATTAGTTATTTTTTTTTCTGTCAAAAAGTTTTTAAATACACTAGAGAGAAAAGCTACTAAAACTGAACATAATTTACGGTTTTAGGTCTTTTTTTAAAAGGTACACAGTCCTGTTTCCAGTTGAAGTTCAAGAGTTTTATATTAGAGCTACTGTGTTTATTTCCCTGGCAGTGCTTGTGCTGATCTAACATTTTACTCACGAGTATATATGCTTATGGCTTCAGAATACGAGTTACAGAGGCTCTGTTGATTCAAGAAAACATTCTGAGAATTTTGGTCAAGGGATGAGACCTCATACATTTTCAGATCGTAATGCTCAACGAGGAGGCTATACTCGAACTGCTTCACCTGGTAATAGAGGAATCAACAGAGAATTCCGTGTTGTGAGAGACAACAGAGTTAACCAAAATACAAGTAGAGAACCAAAGCCTGCTTTGCTGCACGGTTCAACATCAGCAAAGGAGCAAGGCAGTGGAGTTGTTACCGAAAAAGGGTATGCCTTTTCAGGTTCTTTCACAAATTTTTAATGCCACCCCTTATCTGTTTGTTTTCACCCTCTTACCCCTATTATCAGCATGGCTGACGCAAAAATGTTTTGTTCTTGTTTGTCAGAGACTGATAAACAATCAAGATTCTTTACTTAGGCAGATCTGATCTGATCATGACCTATTAATAAATCATAATCCTCAGTTTGAGAGGTTCCGTGCTACAAGCAATGGTCATGAAGTCACTGTTAATTAGTTATAAGCATTCTGATGCAGGCCAGCTTAGGGGGGCTGTTCTGGTTCTGACTTTAGGGGCTGTTTAGGGCTGTTTCAGTCTGTATTGATGTGGTTTTGTGCTAGAGTCACACTAATAGGGTTTCTAGGAATCACACTTAGAGGATAGAAAAACCTCAGCTTCACTTCATACCTATTTATAGAGTGCTAATAGTCCAAATCCAATAAGGACTTAGATTCCTAAATAAGAAAATACTAACTCTATGTAGAATAGGGAAAACCTAATAAACTAATTACTTCTTAGGACTAATAAAGTACTAAATAGAAAATAAAACCCAGGCTTGGACAAATTTCCAGATTTTCCAGAAATCAAAGAAATATCCTTGTCTACAAGAAGACACAAGTTTTTCTTCTTTTGCTGTCCACATCACATTTGCTTTTATGCTTACATGCTAGGATAAATTTTAAATTCTACTTTTACTTTTTTGAAAAAGAAAGGTAACAAGCTCCGAAAGCATTTGCTGTCATCCTAGTGTGAAGAAGGGTTCAGTCAATGCAGTTAGTGTTACTGTTATATCATGTGTGTTTTCATCAATTTGAAAGTATCTGCAATCAAGCCAAATTACTAGCTTTCCGAACCTTCAACCTTAGGTTATTAGGAATCGTGTTAAAAAGCCCTCAGAGCCAATTCATTTCTAAGCTCCTAGGCTAGGCACTCTTACCTAGGCTCACCTGAGGTGACCAATGAGCATCTAGGGTGCGAAGCTCTTTAGTTAAATAGGTGGAAAAATGATCAATTCTCTCTCTTTCTCTCTTGTTTCTTTAGGCAAATATTCTCTCTCTATTTTGTTCAGTTCCTGTATCCTCTCTCCCCGCTCTCTTTCTCTCCCTCATGTCCATTTTTTTTTCCTAGGCATAGTTGTGTGTTTTTTTAGCCATTTAGCCTTTTTCTAACATTTGAGCTAATTGGCTATTTTTTTTTTGAAGTAAAGTGTACACCTGTTCTTGTTGCCTAGGTTCTAAGAGCTTCTTGGTGCTTTAGCACACCTGGTTTCTTGTAACAAAACTTAGCTGGTGAAGGGAGGCCAAGCTTTTGCAGTTTCTGGTTTTTAATTGATAATTATTCTGGTTTTCAATGTTCTAAATGATGAATTGTAGATAATGAAGAAACCTTTAATTTCCACATGGGATGTTCTTATGCAAACTTAAGGAAGCTTGGGTAAATAGGACTTTGAATTAGGTATTGTGGAAAGGAATAAAGAAACTGAGGGAGCAGAGGATTTTGGGTATTCTTTCTAATTTTATAAAGGTCATTCTTTCTCCATTTACACTCCACCTAGAAAGTTCTTACGATTTTGAGGAAATCTTTGGTTATTCGGGTTTCTACTTGGAATGTACAGAAGAAAAAAAGAAATCTAGTTTATATTATTAAAGAATTGAATATCATCTTTACTGAAAAAGAAGTGACAAGGGAACTCCACTTTGTGGTTTTGCTTTGCATCATACTAATGATGGATCCTGTGTTTTATGTTGTATCATTATATTTTCAGTTGAAAACCCATCTTACTATTTTTGAGGCATTGAACATGATCCTTATTTTTCTTTTAGCAGTTCAACAGGAATTTCAAGCAACTTAAAGCCTTCCGATGCACGGAGTTCACACCAAGCTTCTAATGGACCTATTGATTCAGAACCTAGACACAACAGAGATGCTAATTCAAGTGTTGGTGATAGGAAAGTGGTATCAGAGGAAAAGCGGTCTGTAGCTTCTAATGCTACTACTTCAAGGGTACAAGTGGCGAAATCCAATAATTCTCAACAACACAATGCATTGCAAGCTTCAAGCAATCCTGTTGTTGGGGTGTACTCCTCCTCGACAGATCCTGTGCACGTGCCATCTCCTGATTCCAGGTCATCCGGTGTTGTTGGGGCGATTAAGCGTGAGGTTGGGGTGGTGGGTGGTCGCCGCCAGTCCTTTGAAAATGCAGTCAAAGATTTGTCATCAAGTAATTCATTTTCAGAATCATTTCGTCCTTTCACTGCAATATCTAAGACTGATCAAGTCAGCCAAACTGCTGCAATTGAACCAATGCCCAGCGTCCCTGTTAACAGATCATTCTTAAACAATCAGTATAACAACAGGCCACATCAACAAGCCGTGGGTCATCCTAAAGGTTTTACTTCTTCCTTAAGTTTTTTTTTGTTAGTTAATTGTCTTTTAAATTGTTCTTGGTGCTCTTTTGATAACAACAGTATGTGATGTCCTTTTCTGGTATGAACAATCCATTTCTGGTTCATTTATTTGACATCTCAAAGGAACTCCTTATTGGCATTTCTCTGTCCACTCATGGTTGTTATGGAGTGATATTTCTCTATCCACAATATTATTATTATTATTATTATTATTATTATGGCACGTGTTGCATCATTAGGAAGTAGTTATGTCTTGGTAGAAATCCAAAAAATTACACCAGGGCTTTATTGATGCCATTTCTGCGAGGGCTTAATTTATCAAGCATTTAATGTTGTCCAGACTCCAGAGTGTTTTAGTGAGACTCCTTTGCTTTTGACTTGAAAACTGATAGAAATGACCTAATGGATTTCAATATTAACCACTATTTCTCCTGTGCTTAATGTCATTCTATCATATTTAATAATTAATTTTAATTTATGAAAATTGTTCACCTTTTGTATTTTAGTTGTGCTATTAGCTTCTTTCTATAGTTTGTACACCTACAAGTATGGGGGACATTAATGAGTAAATTGAAATGACTGGCCTGTTCTGCATTTTTTTTTCTAAAATTTCTGGGACATGATTGACCGAAAAGGTTTTTTGCAGCTTCACAACATAACAAAGAGTGGAAACCAAAGTCGAGTCAGAAATCAAGTGTTACTAGCCCTGGAGTGATTGGAACACCTACAAAATCCAGTTCGCCTCCGACAGATAATTCAAAGAACATGGAATTGGATGCAGCTAATTTGCAGGACAAGTTTTCACGAATAAACATCCATGAAAACCAGAATGTAATCATAGCACAACATATTCGAGTCCCTGAGACTGATAGGTGCAAGCTGACCTTTGGGAGTTTTGGAGTGGGATTTGATGCTCCCAGGACACCTGGATTTCAAGCAGTTGGGATTTCAGAAGAATCAAATGGGGAATCTGCCATCAGGTCTGTGTTATATTTTGCATAATTTTATACATAGGTTTTACAAATTCAGATACTAGAATTGGGAAAGCTTTGGAATTTTTTCTCCATATAATTGTCTCAAGATGACCCATGCTGTTTTCCAATGTGAATGGTGGTAAGGTTGTCATTTGCTCTGAACAAATATAGGTAATAAATAGTAATGGTTAGAGTAAGTCTAGTAATGTAATAACATCAGTACTAAGTATAGATATCACCTGAAGAGTAAGGATAGGAGTTTTAAAGTAGAGTGAAAGTACAAGAAAAGTTGAGGAGAATTATGATTAAAGGACAAGAAAAAAAAGTACGATTAAAAAGTTGAAGAAAATTTCATATTAAAAACAGTTGATCAAACATTGTTAACTGAAAATTCCAATGCTAAGTTCAGTGTTCTAATCTGAGCTAAATATTTAATAATACTGGTGATGACAGTTTACCAGCATCTGCTCCGGATTCTTCCAGTGATGATGCTTCTGGTGGAAAGCAGATTGAGTTGCTAGATGATCAAGCAAGAAATTATGGATCTGATTCACCTGCAGCCAGTTTAGAATCAGAACATCCATTGCCTGTGAACTCATCAAGTCCTCCAAACTTGGATAATTATGCTGATATTGGTTTGGTTCGAAACAGCAGTCCATCCTATGCTCCTTCAGAGTCACAGCAGCAGCAAGATCATCCTGAGTTACCAAGCTTTTCGGTGAGTTCACTTGGATTAATGAAATGTTTTATGCCAACTTAAAATGAATGCTTACCAAGTTGCTTGAGTGGTGACAAAGCTTTCATTTCATTTCAAATAAAAAAATAAAATAAAGTCTCATTACATGGGTCTTTTGCACATTTTTGTTTGAAATTCTGATGTGATTGTGTGCAAGCAGGCATATGATCCCCAGACTGGTTATGATATATCATACTTCCGTCCCCAAATTGACGAGACAGTACGAGGTCAGGGTCTACCATCTCCACACGAGGTAAATTTACCTGCTATAATGTTTTTTAGATGTGCAAAGTAGCATGCCTCTATATCCCTCCCACATGTTAACATGCATGCTTGCAAAAGTGCACACAACCAGTTTTTTATATATTGATGTGAATGGGTTAGGAGCAGTTGTCGAATTGGTTCTGCAAAAGTACATAGTGTACGTGCTGGTTGAAATTGTCCTTGCAAACTTTGTTATTTGGGAAAACAATTGCCGCGGTGTTTGTATTTTACTTGTTCTCCTCCTTGTGGTGTTTTGAAGAACACTTCCCTTTTTTGGCACTTAGCTTTTTAAAAGTTGGTAAGTGATGTGCGTAAAAGAACACTTCTTTAGGCATTATATTATATTGCATTATGGCTTCAATTAATATTTGTTACCTTTTATGACTTCAGGCCTTAACCACTCATACAGCCAACGTTCCTGCATCAACAATGTCCACGGTGCAACAGCAGCCTCCAATGGCTCAAATGTACCCACAAGTTCATGTCTCACAATTCACAAATCTTGTGCCATATCGTCAGTTCATCTCTCCGGTTTATGTTCCACCAATGCCCATGCCTGGCTACTCCAGCAGCCCCGCATATCCACATCCTTCAAATGGCAATAGTTACTTGCTGATGCCCGGAGGTGGCTCCCATCTCAATGCCAATGGCCTCAAGTATGGAATCCAGCATTATAAACCAGTTCCTGGCAACAATCCTGCTGGTTTTGGAAATTTTGTGAGTCCAAGTGGGTATGCTATTAATGCTCCTGGTGTGGTTGGAAGTGCAACAGGCCTCGAAGACTCATCTCGGATGAAGTACAAAGATGGAAACCTTTATGTTCCTAATCCACAGGTAAACATTATTGATAATAACTATCTAACGTATAGTTCTAATGAGTACACAAGGAGCAATTAGGGACACATCTTGTCTTCTTAAATGTCACTGGTTTGGATCATTGAGTTTGAATATATTGTTGTAACTAAGCAACTTCGCTGAAATTGTTGTGCTCTTTTCCATTTGATGATGTGTGCAACATATTTTCCTGCCATTTGTTTGGCTTGGATGGTCTATCACATGGTATATGACATGCATATCCTTGTACATTACTGGCTAACTATGCAATTATGAATTCATGGCATGCCTATGCATATTGAGGGTGTTCTTGTGGTTTGAATGCCGCTTCATTTATCCAAATAATAAAAGAAGCAGCCCGATGTCATTCTATTCTTTAATTGATTTTCTGGATTTATGTTAACTGCTCAAAGATATGAATTGGTCCATGTTCATTACCTTTGTTGGTTGCGTTATAGTACCCGGAAGATTAATTTGACCTTCAAATTTGCTGTTGCAGGCTGAGGCATCTGAAATTTGGATTCAGAACCCAAGGGAGATCCCGGGCATGCAATCTGCTCCATACTATAACATGCCTGGGCAAACACATACTGCTTATTTGCCATCCCACACTGGTCACGCCTCCTTCAATGCAGCTGCAGCACAATCTTCTCACATGCAATTCCCAGGCTTGTATCCTCCTACTCCACAGCCAACTGCAATGCCAAGTCCACACCATTTGGGTCCCGTTATGGGTGGTAATGTTGGAGTTGGTGTTGCCCCATCTGCTCCTGGGGCACAAGTGGGTGCTTATCAGCAACCTCAATTAGGCCATCTCAACTGGACAACAAACTTCTGAAAGTAGATGTCAAATCTAATCCCGTGCTTCTAAGGGATTCAAGTGGTTATAGAAATTTAGATTTCTTTGTGAAATGTATTACCTTTTTATCTTCTTTTCTTTAATGCAATCAAAGTAAAATTTTAGGCATTCTATTTTGGTCCGAATTAGGCTGCCTTCTGCTTACCACATCGTCGAAACTCAATCCATGCACACCGATAGATATATAGGGAAACAAGGAAAAGAAAGTGTTCCATAAATTTTACACAGGTGGATTATGGCTTTTCTATGGGTGGCTTCTACGCTGACTTATCAAACCCCACTCTGTTCTTGTAAGTCAGCACGATTGGTTTGTTCTGCGTAAATGAAGTCCCTAACAAGTTAAAATTTAGTACATTAAGTTAAAAGTTTTGGTTGAGTACTATTGAAAAAAATTTAGCAAGGTGAAATAATATATTTTTATCTTGATATTTTTAAGTGCAAGATAATAATTATCTTGTTATGATATATAATAGTTATATTTAAACATGTGTATGTGTTTTTGAAGTGTTATAACTTAACATGTAGTTTTATTTTTAATTTTCTGGCTTAATTATTCGTCCGGTTGATTTAGTTGTATGAACTAGTCGACTGTTTTATATAAAAACTATAATTTTATGATTTTTTCTAATATATTTTATGAATCGAAATATATATCTTTTCTAATTTGTAGACTAAAAAAAGACTATTTAAAATATAAAAAAGTTATTGTTTTTAATTTTTCAATGTTAATGATGTAGTCCGGCTTATAATGAGTGATTCTTAGTAGTCATGTGTGAGTTTACTACAACTAGATGAATGTATGTTCTAAACAGTTTATATGGATGACTTAGTAGGTTCATTTATAAACTAGTAAGACATGTCTAGCCTTAAGAAAAAGTCTGGTCACGCCAGACTAGAATGATGATTAAAAAAAGTTATAACTTTTAATCTGATCGTTTGATTATGCTCAAATCTTTGTAGGAATTTATGGAGGTTGTTTTTCTTAGAATAACTATGAAATTACTACTTTAGATTTTAAAAATCTCACACTAGTTTCATATTTTTGATAATTTTATGATTTTTTTAATGAACTGGATTATCAATTAATTTTGAATTTAATTGATGTAGAAGTTTAAAATCACAGCATCCAAAAATATGTTATTTCGCCTGGATGTTTTGCTACTTTGTTAATTCCATACTTTTTTAAATTCTGTATGCTAATTGCCCAATTTATACTAAACTGCTCGCGTATATCAGTGTAACCTTGTTTGTTACCAATGCCTTTGTTTTGCTTTTGATCATTGTTACATAAAGAGTAGACGTGTGCAGTTGCTTACTGTCGTTGTAGTAACGCGGGTGTGGAAGAGAAACATAGGGAATAGGATATAGTTTTGTTCCTCTGGAGAGAAAAAGGGAAGGGAAGGAGGCATTTTTGTACTGTCGTGTCTTTGATTGTCTTCTTTTTAGAGTGAGATCTACTTGCTTTTGTTTCTCGGGATCGCCAATAAATTCCTTTACGTGTTCCATGCTTCTCCACGAGCACAACTCACTGGGCTCATCCCCACTCCCTACTTTAGCCAAAAGCACTCACGCAGAGGAGGACCTTCCTTTATTTGTCTCTCGTATTTTGCATCTTAAGGACATGATAACCTCAATCTGAAATCAAATTCCAACTCATTGGAATGCTACTTTACAAGTTATCTTAAGTACCCTTTGAACCTTTACACCAATATGACACGGACAGCAACTATATATCATGTCAAGAAGAAAGAAATGTAGATCGATATTCGTATCATTATTGATCCAGGTAGTCAAGAATCTGGAATTTTGAGAAAACATCTTAGTTCGAGAAGTACTGCAAGTTGTTCATTTTTGCACGAGGTGTGTTTATAGATCTTCATTTATTAATTAGACGTGCCATTGAGAACTTGTTGAAGAACTTAATGTCCTTGAAGGGTACTTCTTCATTCCAATTGTTGAAATATAAGACTTGTAGTTTACAGGTCTCAGGAATTAGCTGGTTGTGCTGTTACGTAAGTAGTTTACTGCTAATCATAAGGGCCCCAAGATTTTCCTTTATAAAATGGGAAAAAGAAAAAAGAACTGCAGTTGGTGTGCAATCTGGCTGATTTCGAGACAATCACGAGCTACTGCTAGTGGGTTTCCAAGCAATCAAGCATTGCTTTCTAATGGGAAATCGTAAGTGGATAATTATGGTCACTCGTGCAAATATTTCAATTTGGTGGCCTGCCTGCCTGCCTGCCTGCCTGTGATTTCTGTCATGGCTTTCCCCTTCTTTTTTATGGGCTACACCGAGACAAACGGAACATTGTAAAGGCTTGCAATGAATCAGAGAATAAAATATTAAAAAACAAAAAAAAAATCATGTGACGGCAATATTATTATGTTGAGAAATAAGCTAAACTCACCAGAAAGAAAGAAATAATCGTTAGCATGAGAAGCTTTGTTTTGAAACTAATTAGCAATATTCATGCTAATTATAATTAAACTGTTAATTGTGGTTAATGAAGAGCGAAAAGGGACCAATAACGAGTTCCAATTTGGTTTATAAGAAGTCAACTTCTTATATATATATATATATATACAAGAAAAATAGCATTTATTAATCAAATTAAATTTTAGGTTAGGTTGTCATTCTTTGAGGTATCCATGATGAGATCACATCTCCTTCGGCAGTTTGGCAATACGAGGAAAAGTTCAAAGATGGGCCAAAGCGATTTAGGATCTTGAGTGTAGCTAATGCTGGGTGACCCATTGTTGAAATGGAAATCACAAAAATAAAATAAAAATGATGAAGCATGATTTCTAAGCACAGAGGGTTATTGAACCACGGAATGGAGTGGATGCTAGGCAGTAGGGCACTTTTTCAAAATCAAATTCATGATAAAAATTCCCGTCCATTCTGGAAGCCACTATACCAGCATTTTCCAGTGGATTACGAGCTCTGTGACTGAGGATTGAGGGATCAAATCAAGCAACATGCACCCTTTGTCTTTAATTATAAATTGCACCATCGATTTTGATTAGCATGCATGATGCACAGCAATTTCGGTCCAATCTATATTGATAGCTTAGAACTACTGCACTAGCATTAAGATCCCACTAATGTGCTAAAATCTACAAAAGAGAGACAACTTTTGTTTTCTTGGTAAAATTTCCACTTGTGTTCTTGTCGATACCATAATGGAAATTTATGTGCATTTGGACAAATCAACTAATTATACACTATGTGCTAGCAAACAATGGCTTGTGATGTGTCAAATCTAATGTAGGATGGTGGAGGCTGGACTCTACGTCCACCAAGAATGTCTTCAGATTCCTTCTCATATGGGATGATGGTAGTGGGGAAAGGTGGAGAGAGCTTTTTCTTCGTTAGGGCATGTCAAATGGACAATTAGCTGGATTTTGGGTCCCCAGATATGGTCATTCCACGATCTGAATGGAATCTCCTCTTCCATTTTACTTGAATCACTCCCATGATCGGAAAGGAATCTCTCAAACTTCTTAGAAACCCTAATCCCCACTAACTTTACTAGGATAGCCGGAATATTTCCCATTTGCTTCTCTTTGATGTCTTCAACTGATCACTTTGCCATGGACCAAAAGGGAAAGCAAAGCAAGGTTATGAATACGCTCTGGGAGCCTTTCTTTAAGAGAAGAACAAATGATTTACGAAGTGCTTTGTAGCTTTGAATGAACTAATTAACTAGTTCCCTTGGCAAATTCATTAATTAATCTTATTTTGCTACTGGAGATTGGAGACTATAAAATTCTATTGATAGAATGGGATTTATTTATTTTTTGGTTCAAGAGGGTTTCATTTTAGGTCTTGGCCACAATACACAAACCCTAGAGTTTAAATCTTATTGTGTGCTTGAACTTGTGAACTCTAGCTAGCTCCTTGTAAAAGAGAAACATAAACGAAGCACTACTGTACAACACAATTGAACTTTGACACCATCGATCTGTGCTCATAGTATAATTAATGCATATCGACATCAAAAAATGATGAAGAATTTTCGTGGGCTTGAAGGGAGGTGATTAAAGGGAAAGCCAAAGAAAAGGGAAAGAATAGAAGATCAACATTGCACACGCACATTACTTTTCTGACGTTTCCCTTCTCCTTCTTCTCCTTGTTCTTCCTTTTTTTTTTTTTTTTAAATTTTTTAT
>Ga0307512_10004795_pt1 | contig 14530 bp, 19 predicted proteins | sample 14_EM_MG_FD_200267 | JGI IMG/M metagenome (GOLD analysis project Ga0307512, IMG submission 200267) | Populus trichocarpa ectomycorrhiza microbial communities from riparian zone in the Pacific Northwest, United States - 14_EM | ecosystem: Host-associated > Plants > Roots > Unclassified | place... | reverse complement strand
GAGGTGCAGTCCCTGCCCTTGGGAGAGTAAGCGGTGAGGGGAACCACGCAGCCACCACCTGCAATTTACAAAACGTCACATTGTCAGAAATTTGTATAAAACATATAAAACAGGCGGGAGACAGAAAAATATACAACTCACAGCTTTCGAGATCGCGCGCGGTGTTGACGCACTCCCATGCGCTCGGGTTGTTGCCGTAGACACCGCACGCCAACCAGCCGTGTCCCCGCTCGGCGCAGGAGCCGCTGCCGAGCCAGCGCCGTCTTTCGCTGCGCGCGCGCTGCGAGGGACACGCGCCCTGGGCTACGCACTGACCGTTGCAGACCTGGAACGGCGCCGGGCATATACACTGGGTGGGGTTGTTCTGCGGGAAGGGCACGAATCCGTCCGTGCACTCGAACGCGCACTTCTTTTTGCCGGCACAGATGGGCTTGGAGTGGTCCGGGAAACGGCAGTTGTCCTTGGCGGCCGATTGGTTGATCTGTGATGGTCATAATGATAATGATGAATGGATCAGACAAAGATGGCCCCCGAGTTTGATGTAAAGCATCGTACCAGGAGTCTCAGAATAGCATTGATGTCAATCAACCCGCCGAGCTTGGCGAGCAGACCCGCGTCCACTTTGGCTTCGATGTTGAGAGGAAGGGCCGACAGACAGAGGCAGATATCTGTTGTTGAGGGGTCAGGATCAAGACAACGCGTGAAATTTGAGTTAGAGAAAGGCGACGCACCGACCAAGCCAGCGGCCTTAAGAATGTTGAGGACGTTGAGGTTGATGAGGTCTACCTTGATCTCTGCGCACACGTCGAGGAGCTCGCGGGTATCGAGGGTATGTGGGACTCGCGAATCGAGTTGGGACGCACGAGCTCCGAAGAGCAGGCCGAGGGTGGGAAGAAGACGAAGGAAGCGCATACCGAACGACAAAAACAAGGAGCTCCGGGGAAAAAAAAGAGGGTCGAACAACCAAAGGAAGGAGAAGAGAGGGGCGACGAGGGGATGAGAAAACGGAGAGAGAAGTCGAGGCAGTCTTATAGGCCCGAGTAATTCAGGGCGAGACGGAAATTCCTTAGTTTCCGAAAACAGATCCGATTAAGGGATCGAAACATGTGCCGCGGGCGCTACGGAAGAAGCTGCTCGCATTCCAAACAAAGCGAAGTGATTGGCTTTGAAGGTTGATGCATGTTGACGCGGTCGAGTGACTGCCGACCTGTCCCTCTCAATCGTAACCGTCACTTCAGAGAGATCCAAAGGAAATCGACCCTCTGGCCGATCAAACGGAACTCTGAGAGATCAGAGCTCACAAAACTTGAATCACCGCGGGGACGATCGTGAGGACCCAGCCATCAAGACATTGATTCACAGGGCAAATATCACGCAGCTCTGTCCCGCAGTAGGGACTCTGCATCAAAGTCCTCGAGACCCAACCAGCTCGGGAATACGACGACAACGAGGGCAGGAGCACTGCCAAAGCAGACGTACCATTTGAAGGAGCGAGCGCGATGAATGAAACCCGTTTCTCGACGGCTCAGCAGAAGATGGGGCGGATGTTTTGGGTCCGCGAGGGCTGGGTAATAGGAACCACCATCGAACGAACGGAGTTGATCGAGAAAGGTAAGGAATAGAAGTCGGACGAGTCGGAACGAATCACGGCTCACGAGAACCTCCAAAGGTAATATTTTGCGGATCAGAAAAAAATAAATAATAAGTACGAGTCTGGTCACACAACTCACCTTTGACCACCCTCTGACGAAACAGTTGAGAGAGTTGGGTCCGAATTGGTCCGATCGCGTCCGCGGACTTATCGGTTTAACGTGGGCCTACATTCCTCCCGCCGTAACGGCATTGGTCTTCAATCACTCCCCCTCTTCGAAAGACGGGAAGCTGGTCCCCCGCACCCATCAGAATTCAAAGACGTGCTGTCTTGTGCTGTGATGTATGCGCCCCCGAAAGCCTATTCGATGTGTGTCGTCGAAAAAAATTTAATTAGTCTATTTCCTGTGGCGCAACAGGTCACAAATAAAGTTATTCGAACCGCGAAAGTTGGCGCTGTACTGCTGCTATATCACTCTGCCGCACGTGGAACGCGCCCATAAAAAAATAGCGTTGCGGCTTCCTTTCTGTCTGGGCGGGGGCGGAACGAACCCAGAGCAGAAGATATCATCTTATTTTCGGTTGCTTTCGGAGGAGTCCGTGAGGATCGGGTTAGGGCTTCGCTTTGGCGTTATCAACTTCCGCTCCTGGGGTGACGCGTACATATATGGATAGATTTGGAGAAGGAGTGCGAGGAGGGAGAACGTCGCACCCGTCAGTTGCGGCCAAAGCGGAAGAGAAGGAAGGACGGACAGGGAAGTATGGATGGTTTGGATGGACAAATTCATGCTGACGTTTGACGGGGAATTCGCGTAGACCGATTTCCTCGACATACATACAAAACAGTACCGTCGGTAGAGAAATGTCGGGGGATGACATGACGGGGGGAGGTTTCATGAAATTCGGCCGAGCTGAATGGCGGTGGTGCAGCGGTGGTAAGTTACCGTAGACGCCAAGAGAACCTCGGTCTCGGGCCATTGTTCGGGTATTCGCGAGACAAACGACGAAGACCCGAGTTTGTCCGAGGAGCCTTCAACCACCTTCAACTGGCCTTGGGTGGGACTCCAGCCCACACCGTCGGCGCTTATTGTTAGCTATGACTGAAGCGCAACGACCCCGAGACGATATATCAGAAGGCTCGGGCATCGCGGGGAGTGTGCCCCGCAAGAGCCTGTGAGCATGTGTCCAAAGACAAAAAGATACAATATTACGACGTTTCTTCTGATTTCACTCAATCAGTCAGCTACATCAACGACCATCTTCATTTCCGCACGCCAGAGATAAAAGATTGATATGAGATTTATGACTGGCATGCGTTCGCTCTCGATGGTGTTAGTGTTGATACTGCGACCACCCCAAAACCAAGGATTTGTTTTTTTCTATCATTCTGATTCATTGCGAAGAGAGTCACCGCGTCGTTCGCTTCCTTGGAATGAAAATGCGAGTCGTTGGGTGGGTTCTATAGAAGTGAGAAGTCCACGCCGCGCGGAGTTCCATCATCACCGGCGGTGCATCACCTACGTACCCATATTACAGGTGACGTTTGATATGATAGTTCATACCGCACAGTACCGTGGACGCCCTCAAGAACCCCAGCATCGGTATTGCAATTGCAATATATGTCATTGCTACTTGTTGTAATCCGAATCACGATGTATGAACCCCCCACAGAATTTTTTTCAATCACTCAGCCACAACTCTTGATGTTCTCAGACCAATTCAGATTCGGCCTTTCCCTTCGTTTTCCATCGCCCTTTACTCGTTTTGTTTGTTTGTTTTTCTTCTTCTTAGGAACACCGCCACTGGACGGTGAATTCGAAGGACAAAGTTACCTTGACAATTCGAAATCCCGAAAACAGGGCGAAGAAAAAAGAAACGGGGACCCCAAACGCAGGGCGCTAGAACATTGGAGAAAATTCTGTCTCGGCATGGGAACGAACAAACAGAGAGACACGACAGTATAGCATGGATTCTGCGATGACGAACCCGACGTCCGCGCCCATGTCATGGCTTTTGTGAGTTGCGTGATAGACACGGATCCACCAAGTCCCGGTCAAATGATGGACGTGGTCCATCCAACATTGGCAACACAGGTTACAAATCTGAGCTGGCACCACAACACTCAAAAGCGAGCATAAAGAGACCCGAAATTAAAACCATCAATCATCATCAAACGAACCGAAATCTCTCTCAGCCTTAGCCCCCCGAACAGGCCCTGGTGCTATGTTTCGCGGCTGGCACGCCAGGAGACCAATCGAGGGTTGGTTTGAAGAGCGAAAGCACTCGACTGGAAGATACTGTACATATCGTGACAGTGTAGTACATGGCAGGGCACAAACCTTGCTCGAAGCAAGCGACGGAGGCCGACTGTCACCACCACCTCTCATGTTTAGGGCTTATCGACCGGCCCATTACATCTTTGATCATTGTACAAAAGTAGCAAAGGACAGGATGGCGATGCTAAGCGTAAACAGCGGGTCAGCATTCTAGTACAAACCTGACGAGGCCCAGGGGAGTCGAAGGAAGACAGGAGTGGACGCGCGATAGGAAATCTGATAATTGGCAATCAGCTGTCAAATAAAAAAGAAGAGGGTGCAAAGGTCGGCTCGACCTGGTGCTCCGGGTCCATCTTCCAGACCGAACGGTGCTGTGATTCATCTGGAATCTTAGCCCCCAGGTAAACCAGTCCCAGCCGTCATCCTCTTCCGTGCAAGCGCAAAATGATATGCCCTTGTAAAACTCTCGATGGCCGCCTCATCCGCGCCACGAGCGTCTCTGTCCGCGACGACAGGACCAAATGGTCAGCCACCGCGACTCGGGAAGGAAAAAACCCCCCAGAGCCACAACCACCACGAGGCCGCGCAACTCGGTTCGCTTTCCAAAACGTTTGTCTGATTTCACGTCTCGTCTGTCATGTCATAATACAGTTACAACCCAGCGCACGGGTTCAAACCGACGGCCGCCGGGGAAGAGAGAGGCGGAACGGCACGGATTGGCAGATGGCAGACGCTGAGGACCCCGCCCGCCCAACAGCCCGCCCCCGCGGGAAACGGGCAGTTGTTAACTTACCGCTGGAAGCGGAAGCGGGTGGTGATCCTCTCATCATCCAGACAACGTGCCAGACGCGTGCCGCTCCTTGCCGTCATACCGAGACGAGCGCGGAGAGTGGAGCCGCGGGTCCGAGGCCGTCCATGGTGTGTCGTCTGGGACTGGTGACTGGTGACTTTGGATGCCGCACCAACTTGGAAACCTCAGGATAGGGGCGAGAGCGGTCCATACTGTAGGATCCGACCGTCTGGGACTACTGTAGGCCTTCGGATTGTCGCACCACAGAGGCTAGAGCCGGAGCCAGGGAGTGAGCTTTCTATGGTGAGCTTTCGGGCGCCGCGCGCTTAGCCCTGTTTCAGACGAGCCCAAACCAGCGGCCATCGATGAGGATTGTGCCCTTCAGCTGCCACGCTATGCAGCGCCGCGCGTTTCGCGCAACGTCTGATTGCTGGCGCTGGAGGTCTGACCGCTCATGGGACCACCCGGATGATGGCAGCATCATACGTTCCCACGGTCGGGCGTGTTGCCCGCCGCGATGATACTTGCCCCGCAAACTGGGACACAAAGAGCTACCTTTTCGTCCTTTGCCCTGGTCTGTCCGCCAGCGGGGACGTGTGTCTTCCTTAAACCCGGTACAACTGCCAAGGCACCCTGGGCGAGAACGACATGAGGCGAGGCGAGGCGTCCGAGGAGCATGGGGCAAGTGACTGCGCCAGACGGAGCCGCGCGATCCTCAGACTTTCCTTGGGCTCGTCCCTGGCCTGGTTTCGGCCGGCGAGGTTGTCGTAGGATGGGGCATCCTGGGACCTGGAGCGGTCTTGAGGAGATCTGTTGCATGAGAACAGCCCGGATCGCCATCGTGGCTGTTTATTGGGGCGTTTGTGTGCCAAAATGAGGGCGAGGCGACGGTCAGCACGACACCTTGCGCAATCGGGGCCAATCCCCTGCTGAGTGCCTTCGTGTTTTGCCTTTGAGGCGCGATGCGCGAGACTAGTTCTGTATCAGCGGCCATCGTGAGCCAGTCTATAATCATAGGGGATCAACCTCGCCTCGCGCGCTGTGGGGCCGGAGCACTTGCATGGCGGCACAGATCTAGAGGCATAGAGGTGTATGTTGCATGAGAAACCGTCCGCGTCGCCGTCGACGTGCCCGGCATATTGGGACAGAGTGAGGTGCGCGGGCCTGGCGAACCTATCGCGGGCCTTGCCTCTACGAGAGCCATCGGGTGTCGCATGCGAATGCCAGGTGGTGCCCCCCGATCCCCTGGTGAGCGCCTTTGCGTTTGTCTGGAATCCGCAAAAGCGCGAGACTGTTCTGTTATGCGGGGCATCTGTGTACCTGGTCCACAGTCCCCGAGTCGTCCTCGCCGCGCTGCAGGTGCTCTGGGACGATTGTCGGCGCGTTCCTCTGGCATACGAAAGGAAGGGTGGGAATGATACGTGTCTTGAGCCATATTCTCTTGCCGTTGTCCGCGACCGCGTCATCTCCTGTTCACCCATGAACTGATGCAATTGTTTGGATTGTTCGCGCCTTCCTGTATAGCTCACCAACACCAGGAGCTCAAACTTTCATCGGGCGCCAGGAAGAAGACGAACTTCAGGCAACTGTTCCACCTCTTTCCATTGTTGCGCGCTTTAATCAGGGACAACAGGAATTGCTTCTTCGGAGCCGTTTGGGCGCGGAAGGAGGGCCGTATTCTATGCTTCCAACTCCATGAGAGATCAAGGTTGGGGTCGTAGCCACGCACCTGATTTGCGTATTTCCCTGTTCTTGTGTAGTAGGTTGGTCTTCAAGTCCACAGTGACAGTCCGCACCACTGGAACTGGAAGACGCATGGGTTCGCCCGCCCGCTCTCCCTAAGGCTGATCCGTCCGGGCGTTCGACACGTCAGCAGGGAGCGCTGCACTGCTATACCACGAGGTGTACCGCGCGCAGGAGACTTCCCCCTTGGGGCACACTCTCCGTGACCAAACCTCCATGTCACCTGCTTGTTCCAACAGCAGCCCTTGAGTACGAGGCCGTCCTGCGGGATGGGGAGAAATCTGCCCGGCGCTAGGAAACGACTTGAAGGCGTTAGGATCTACACACAAATTTGACCTCAGCTACGTAGTAACTGAAGGCCAATTCATGTCTATGTTCTAACAAATAAAACCTACCTGCAAGCCACATCTCAGATACGGGGGGGAAGTTGAGAACAGGGGTCTGTTTAGAAAGACGGGGTCGGGGTGTAGCTGTATGAGAGAAACACGCCTCGGGCAAAGGGGACGAGAACGCGTCTCCCCGCCGGCGGTTACCGTCATGACGATGAAGCGCTTACAGTCGGGTCGGGACTTGTCAAACATGTCAAGAATTGGAGAGTGTGTAGCATCCTGGGTACTTTTGACTGCTCAAAGCGAGGTAATTTTTGTACTCTACACTTTTACACAGAGTCGCCACTTGAACAACAAGGCCGACAAGGAAAGAAAAAGCAGAATTGAAAGAGAGGTAGTGGAACTATATGCATTATTTTAGAATTAGAATACCTGGTGTGGCACGGATCTACGACTCGGATCCGGTCCGGACCGGAGTCTCGCACGCCCCAGGCTCTAGGGTTATGGATAGACGCTGCACAGACGCTGCGCCTACTCCGGTGCACCCCCTTCGTACTTGAGCAGCATGGATACATCTGAGCCATACCACTCGCTTCCTTCCCACCCACTGGCAATGGACTCGGAACCGCCTTCCCCCCGTGAACCATGGTCTCAGGACACCCTCAACGCACGTGAAAAAAGAGTCTCATTTAATCCATCAGTCACATCGTATCCCGATCAAATGTGGTGTGAAGCCTATCCCTCCCCCGAGGAACGTTCAGAGATTGAAGACGACTCAGACCCGAATGGGCATGACGACAATGATACCGACCGTGATGACGGTTCCTCCTCTCTGTCAATACCCGACAGCACAACCGAAATCGACTTTGACCTGGTATACTCATTACACAATTTCGCCGCAACCGTCGAGGGTCAGGCCAGTGTCACAAAAGGCGATGATCTCATCTTGATGGACGACAGCTATGACTACTGGTGGCTGGTTCGCGTTCTCAGAACACGAGAGATCGGTTATATACCAGCAGATCATATAGAGACTCCATTCGAACGTCTCGCGAGGCTCAATATGCACCGCAATCGTGGCGTTGATGTACGTCCACTTTAACTACTTCCATGTACTCTCAAATACCTCGTGTGACAGTTGACTTTTCCGAAACGCAGGGTGACCTTCCGGAAATCCTTACTTTGATAGTTTCAACAGGCTAGTAATAAGTTATGCTTGCCAGTGAATTGGTGGTAACATGCAATAACACTCAATAATGGGCACAGGATGACTTTGGATAATTCCAAAAACAGTGATAATTGTGGTGCATATGTGTTAGGCCACAGTGGGGCCTTTTTTTTTTTTCGAGATCCATTGATGTTCGCTTGGTGACTCCCCACTCCACACTCTGTTTGCAGGTCTACCTCAGCATTGTAAGGTTCCACACAAGACCAAGGATGAGTGAGAGGGGAAGCCCCGGGGTGGTCAGAATCCCATGTAGGACTTCTGATGGCATATGTACATGGATGTATAGCAAAGAAAATGGGAATTATCTATGCCATGCTGCAACTTCCGTACTCAGTAAATTGTGAGCCATTTTCATATCCGGTGGTGGTGGTACTCCATTTCCACTTGTTCTCCCCCTAATTCCTACTGCTTCCAATGCTATCTTCAAGGTTTCCAATACTTGCACATCGGTTTCATTTCCAGGTGGTTTTGTGTCTTGCAGGTCGCTACAAACGCAGCCACTGCCCGTGCGGTAATATTATATATACCACGCGTTGATATGACGGCGCTTCGGTGCGTGATGGTGGAGTTGACTAAAGGTCGACAAGGTGTTGGAGTGGTGTTCGGAACATGGAAAACACGCGCTGTAGCTCACGGTAGGTAAAAAATACTTGATCCCCATCAGAGGTCAACGGATAAATAAATGGAGCCATGCACATACGGGTTCTCGGACTCATATCATGATACTATCTGTTATCATTTTTTTAAAAAAATACACACCACGTGCATTGGTTTTGATGAAGGCAGGCAGGCAAACCGCATGTATCATAGGCGAGGTGAGCGTTTTGATCTCCCAAGACGACAATCACTGCTCTGGTTCCCATGGATCATGTATTGCCCCCGAGAAGCCACACGGCCCCGGTGAGGCAACGAAAGGATAATTTCCATCATTTTTGCGCTACGGAAAGGTGGGAGGAGGACAAGTAAGATTGACATCCGGCAAAGACAATTGATTTTCGATACAATCGAAATCGATGAGTACTATGGCAACAGCGGGCGTCGAGCAAGTGTAACCGTAACTGGGAGGTTGCTTAGCCCATGGCTGTGCTAATGACACGATGTCTCAGGCTACTAGAGAGCCACACTCCACCCAGCTTAGCTCTAGACATATAAATTTTAGCCTCCCCCCCAAAAAAAAACAATAGCAGACAGCGAACTATAATGACACAGCCTAGAGAAATGGGTTGTCCATACGCTAAATAGGCTTTCATTGATGGGTTTCAAGTGGAGCATGCCCTCAGGCTTCTGGTGAGAACGACCTAGCCTGTGGAGATGCCACCGACCGTTGATAACAGCGATTCAATGGCTGGTCTGGGAACATCCCAAGCGAGCTGCGTCAGCTCGCCGAGTCCCAAAGAGAACAAAAAAGAAAGGAAAATGAGACGGCTCACCCAAACTCCATGCGTATGACAGAGTCACTGGCAAGCGCTTCGTCCTTGCTCTGGTGGAGCCCACACTCCTCGGCGCGCAGCACCCGGAGTCTTCCAGGAGCGTGGAGTGCTGCTCGATGGCGAAAAGGAACTTGGCCTCCTTCACGAGGTACTTGACCATAGATGGTGTGTGTCCACGAATTCGGATTCGGCCTTTCCCTTCATTTTTCATGGCCCTTTACTCGTTTTGTTTGTTTGTTTTTTCCCTAAGGAACACCGCCACTGGACGGTGAATTCGAAGACAAAGTTACCTTGACAATTCGAAATCCCGAAAACAGGGCGAAGAAAGGAAACGAGGACCCCAAACGCGGGGCGCTAGAACATTGGAGAAAATTTTGTCTCGGCATGGGAACGAACAAACAGAGAGACGACAGTATGCGTGGATTCTGCGATGACGAACCCGACGTCCGCGCCCATGTCATGGCTTTGTGAGTTGCATAGACACGGATCCACCAAGTCCCGGTCAATGGTGGACGTAGTCCAACATTGGCAACACAAATTACAAATCTGAGCTAGCACCACAACACTCAAAAGCGAGCAAAACGAGACCCGAAATTAAACCATCAATCATCAAACGAACCGAGATCTCTCTCAGCCTCAGCCCCCGAACAGGCCCTGGTGCTACGTTTCACGGCTAGCACGTCAGGAGACCAACCGAGGGTTGTTTGAAGAGGGAAAGCACTCGACTGGAAGATACCTGTGCATACAGTGACAGTATAGTACATGGCAGGGCACAAACCTTGCTCGAAGCAAGCGAAGGAGGCCGAATGTCACCACCAACTCTTATGTTTAAGGCTTATCGACCGACCGATTACATCTTTGATCATTGTACAAAAGCAAAGGATATGATGGCGATGCTACTAGTAAGCGTAAACAGCGGGTCAGCATTCTGGTACAGACCGCGCTGATGAGGCCCAGGGGTGTTGAAGGGTGGACGCGCGATAGGAAATCTGATAATTGGCAATCAGCTGTCAAAGGAAAAGAAGAGGGTGCAAAGGTCGGCTCGACCTGGTGCTCCGGGTCCATCGTCCAGACCGAACGGTATTGTCATACATCTTGAAACTTAGCCAAGGTACAGCAAACCAGTCCGAGCCTTCATCGTCTCCCGTGCAAAATGAAATGACTTTGTAAAAACTCTCGATGGCCGCCTCATCCGCGCGACGAGCGTCTCTGTCCGCGACGACAGGACCAAATGGTCAGCCACCGCGACTCGGGAAGGAAAAAAATCCTCACAGCCACAAGCACCACGAGGCCGCGCAACTCGGTTCGCTTTCAAAACAGTTTTGTCTGATTTCACGTCTGTCATACACAGTTACTACCCCCGTTGCATGGTTCAAAAAACCGACGGGCGCCGGGGAAGAGGGGGGAGCGGCACGGTACGGATTGGCGGTAGACGGCAGGCGCTGAGGACCCCGCCCGCCCCCGCGTGAAACGGGCAGTTGTTAACTTACCGCTGGAAGCGGAAGCGGGTGGTGATCCTCTCACCATCCAGACAACGTGCCAGACGCGTGCCGCTCCTTGCCGTCATACCGAGACGAGCACGGAGAGGTGGAGCCGCGGGTCCGAGGCCGTTCATGGCGTGTCGTCTGGGACTGGGACTGGTGACTTTGGATGCCGCACCAACTTGGAAACCTCAGGATATGGGCGAGAGCGGGCCGTACTGTAGGACCCGACCGTCTGGGACTACTAGGCCTTCGGATTGTCGCACCACAGGGCTAGAGCCGGAGCCAGGGAGGGAGCCCTCTATGGTGAGCTTTCGGGCGGGCGCCGCGCTTAACCCTGTTTCGGACGAGCCAAGACCAGCGGCTATCGATGGAGGTTCGTCCAGGATTGTGCCCTTCAGCTGCCGCGCTATGCAGCCCTGCGCGTTTCGCGCAACATTCTGATTGCTGGCGCTGGAGGTCTGACCGCTCATGGGACCACCCGGATGATGGCAGCGTCATGCCTTCCCACGGTTGAGCGTGTTGCCCGCCGGCGCGATGATGCTTGCCCTGCAAATTGGGACACAAAGAGCTGCTGTCTTTTTGTACTTTGCACCTGTCTGTCCTGCGCCCCTCCGCCAGCGGGGATGTACCTTCCTTAAACCGGTACAACTGCTACTAAGGCACTCAGGGCGGGAACGACATGAGGCGACGCGTCTTACTGAGGAGGACGGGCGAGCAACTGCGCCAGACGGAGCCGCGCGATTTTTCCTTGGGCTCGTTTCTGGCCTCGTTTCGGTCGCGAGGTTGTCGTAGGAGTAGGACGGGGCACCCTGGGACCTGGAGCAGTTTCGAGGAGATCTGTTGCACGATAACAGCCCGCATTGCCATCGGCTGTTTGTTTGTTGGGGCGTTTTGTGCCAAAATGAGGGCGAGGCGGCGGTCAGGACGGCACCTTACCTCGCGCGCGTCTTTGCAACTGAACGCCTTCGTGTTTTGCCTTTGAGGCGCAATGCGCGAGACTAGTTCTGTATCGGCAGCCATCGTGAGCCGGTCTAATGATCAAGGAGGATCAACCTCGCATCGCTCGCTGTGTACCGGAGGACTTGAATGGCGGCGGCAAAGGTTTAGATGCATAGAGGTGTATATGGCATGAGAAACCGTCCGCGTCGCCGTGGACATGCTCGGCATATTGGGACAGAGTGAGGTGGGCAGGCCTGGCGCACCTATCGCTGGCCTTGCCTCTACGAGACTCATGGGGTGTCGCGTGCGAATGCCAGGTGGCGTGCCCCAATCCCCTGGTGAGCGCCTTTGCGTTTGCCTGGGATCCGCAAAGCGCGAGACTGTTATGCGGGACATCTGTGAGTTGGTCCATAGTCATCGAGTCGAGCTCGCATCGCTGCAGGAGCTCTGTGACGATTGTCAGCGAGTTCCTCTAGAGTACGAGAGGAAGGGTGGGAATGACGTACGTGTCTTGACCCAGTTTTTCTTGCCGTCGTCCGCGACCGCGTCATCTCTTCTTCACCCATGAGCCGATGCGATTATTCGAATGGTTGGCGCCCACCTGTATAGCTCACCAACGCCAGCAGCTCAAACTTTCATCGGGCGCCAGGAAGAAGACGAGCTTCAGGTAACTGTTCCACCTCTTTCCAATATTGCGCGCTTTAATCGGGGACAATTGGGATTACTTCTTCGGAGCCGCTGCGGCCGTTTGGGCGCGGAAGGAGAGCCGTACTCTATGCTTCCAACTCCATGAGAGATCAATGCCGCGGTCGTAACCACGCACCTGATTTGCGTGTTTCCCTGTTTCTTGTGGAGTAGTTTGGTCATCAAGTCCACAGTGACAGTCCGCACCACTGGAAGACGCATGGATTCGCCCGCCCTCTCTCCGTGACGATGTCCTGCGGGATGGGGAGAAGTCTTCCGGGCGCTAGGAAACGACTTGAAGGTGTTAGAATATCTATACACAAATTTGCCCTCAGCCACGTAGTAACTGAAGGCAAATTCATGTCTAGGTCCCAACAAATAAAACCCGCTTGCAAGCCACGTCTCAGAAACAGGGGGAGGGGGGTTAAGAACTGGGGTCTGCTTAGAAAGAGGGGGTCGGGGTGTAGTTGTAGTGAGAAAAACACGCCTCGAGCGAAGGGGACTAGAACGCATCGCACCGCAGGCGTTACCGTCGAGACGACGAGGCGTTTACGGTCGAGACTTGTCATAGGCCCTTTCATTGTAATAGCGACTGTAGGAATTGGGGGAAAGCTGAGAGACTTGGGAGGAGACGGTAAGGAAGAGGGCCATGGTTGGGGGGGGGGGCAAGCTGTCGTGCTCCAGCGATTGGCCGCCTCCAAAGCTGGTGGTTTCCTTGGAGGGCCCCACGATGGGTACTGCTAACGGTAGGCTCCTTGAGCTTACCATCCTGGTCGCACCAGCGCGGACCTCTACCTTTGCCGCTCTGGTCGTGCCAGTACAGTTCAGCCTCTCATCGATCTCATCCTCGATGACTGATAGACGCAGTGGGTGCCCTCCTTATAATTTCTTCGATTCCCCTGCATATGCTACGTGCGTGGCACGAAGTTTAGCGCGGGGCCAGACCAAAATACAGGAATTGCTACGCACGGTTAGTTGGATGTAGGTTGATTTTTGGTTACGGTTCACCGGTTCACCGATCCCAGCGACCTGTGGTCAGAGATGACCCCGCAGGCTTGACATTGTCGTTGTACTTAACCACGTTACTAGACGGTGATAATAAGAGAAAATACCGGGTAAATCACGCATCGAAAACGCTCAGAGTACGTACGATGTCTTGTGTCGTCGTTGTGGGTTAGAGACGGACGAGGTAGCCTGTCGGCGGCCACGATAACGATTTTATAGCCAGGATGCTAGTTGTCGTGCCAACCCGATTTACTCCTTTGGTCCTCCGCTTCATAGTGGTAGGCACAGTCTGGCAAGCTCAGGGGAATTCGGCCATTCTTCCCCGGCTACTACAGTAGCCAGACGTTGCCTCGCAGACTGGTGCAGCGTACAGTATAGATCATCCGTAGACCAAGGGACAACGCCCCGGGGGGCGTTTGTCCAATTGTTAGTTCCCCAGTCAAACAAAAAAAAAAGATCGCGTACGAGGGGTTGGAAGAGTCGACGCTCGGTCCATGGGGGGGTAGATCCGACGCTTCATCGCTTTTCGTCCCTAACACCACAAAACTACGCACCACTAGACGTCTGAAAAAATCAAAATCAAAATCAAGAAGGCCTATGGACAGACAAGCACACGCACGGCACAAGCTAGGCAGCGCCCTCTCGTTCAGAAGATCAGGGGGACGAAGGCGGTCACTGCCCGTGCGACAATACTATATATACCACGCGTTGATATGGCGGCGCTTCGGTGTGTGATTGTGGAGTTGACTAAAGGTCGACAAGGTGTTGGAGTGGTGTCCGGAACATGGAAAACACGCGCTGTAGCTCACGGTAGATAAAAAATACCTGATCCCCATCAGAGGCCGATGGATAAATAAATGGAGCTATGCACATACGGGTTCTCATATATCTGTTATTAATAATAATAAAAACACGCACCACGTGTATTGGTTTTGATGAAGGCAGGCAGGCAAACCGCATGTATCATAGGCGAGGTGAGCGCTTTGATCTCCCAAGATGACAACTACCGTTCTGGTTCCCATGTATCGTGTA
>Ga0307512_10004794_pt1 | contig 14532 bp, 14 predicted proteins | sample 14_EM_MG_FD_200267 | JGI IMG/M metagenome (GOLD analysis project Ga0307512, IMG submission 200267) | Populus trichocarpa ectomycorrhiza microbial communities from riparian zone in the Pacific Northwest, United States - 14_EM | ecosystem: Host-associated > Plants > Roots > Unclassified | place... | reverse complement strand
CCGCGCCCGGCGACGCTCCGTACGGGGTCATCGCGGCCCGGCTGACCGGCAGATCGGGATTGGGCGGGACCCAGCCGCCGTGATAGCCGCCGACCAGAACCGCCTGCAGCGGCTCGGTAGCGCCGCCGGCCGCGTCGATGAGGTCGCCGAGCGGCACGCCGTAGCCGGCCTCGACCACGCCCGGCGACAGCACCGCCCCGCCGATGGTGGCCAGGAACGTGCCCGGCTCGTCGCTCGTGCCGGCCGACCGGAACCAGCCGGGGCCGTACCGGACGATCTGCGCGATGTGCGCCAGCGTCTCCACGTTCTGCACCAGCGTGGGCGCGCCACCCAGCCCGGACTCGACGATCCGCACCCGCTTGTCGGCGGGCACCGCCGGCCGTCCCGAGATCGCGGCCAGCACCGCGGACTCCTCGCCCGACACGAACGTGTCGGGCGCGACGTGCACGTTGACCGCGACCTCATCGAGGCCGGCCCGGTGCCGTTCGGCGAGGGCCGAGCGCACCCCGGCGACCGAGGCCGCGGTGACGTAGATGTGCGCGGCGGACGCTCCGAGCGCCCGGGCCACCAGCTGCAGCCCGTCCAGCACCAGCTGCGGCTGTGCCCTCAGCAGCGCCTTGTCCTTGCCGCTGGCGGGTTCGCCCTCGGCGCCGTTCGCGATGACCACCGCGGGCCGCCGGGCGGCGTGCACGGCGGAAAGCTTGCGCCAGGCCGGGAATCCGGCCCCGCCGTGCCCGGTCAGCCCCGCCTCGCGGAGCACCTCGATGAGCCGGGGAGCGTCCAGGACCGGCAGCCGGCCGTGGGTGGCGAGATAGGTCTCGAGCCGGCCGTCGGCGGGGCCGGCGAGCAGCCGGCGTTCCACCCGGGCCGGCGCCGCCGCGGCGGTGGTCATCGAACCTCCTGCAGGGAGCGTTGCGGAACCCGCCGGGCCACGCGGGCCGGGAACCGGGCGAAGGACGGGGAGACGCGCCAGCCGACGGCGGCCAGCACGGTTGCGAGGCAGATCCCGGAGACCGTCCACAGCCACCAGGTGCCGTTGTCGGTGCCGTTGCCGAGGCCGTGCAGCAGCGCGATCGGCCAGCACAGGTAGGCCAGCCAGTGCACGAGCCGCCAGACCCGCACGCCGATCCGCTGGCGCAGCAGGCTGGTGACCACGATCGCGATCAGCAGATCGAAGCCGAGGGTGCCGAGCCCCTGCCAGAACGGCCGGTAGTTGCCGACGAACGGCAGGACCAGATCAAAGACCCGCAGTTGCGCGTACGGGTCGAAAAGCAGGCTGACGACGTGCCCGACCACCATCACGACGGCGAGCAGGGCGGCGTTGCGGTGCACCATGTTCACCCCGAACCGGGGCAGCCCGAACGCCGGCCGGCCGGACCGGGCGCCGATGCCGAGCGCGACCACAATGGTCAGCAGCACCAGGGTCACCACGCCGGCGCCCCGCGCGAAATACCAGAGCGCGTCGGTCATGCGGGCCACCCGCCCAGGCGCAGCACGTCGAGATCCGGCGTGACCAGCCGCGCGGGAACGCTGCCGAACAGCTTGGGCGCCTCGTGGCCGCGCACCACGGCCGCGGTGCTCAGCGTGTTGGCGCGCAGGCAGGAGAAGGCCGCGACCGACACGGTCCGCCACACCGGCCGCGCGGGACGGCCCGTACGCGGGTCGAGGATGTGGTGCAGCAGCTCCCCCGGCCGGCCCCAGGTCCGACCGGCCGTGCTGGAGGTGGCGAGCGCCCCGCCGGCCGGCAGCCGCACCACGCAGCTCGGGTCGCCGGGCCGGTCCTGCACCAGGACCCGCCAGCCGCCGTCCGGACCGGGCCCGGCCGTCGCGATGTCGCCGCCGAGCGCGACCAGCACGCCCACCCCGAGCCGCAGCGCCACCAGCGCGGCGGCCCGATCGGCGGCGACCGCCTTCGCGGTGGCGCCCAGGTCGAGCAGCGTGCCGGTGGGAACGCTCAGCCGGCCGGCGTGCAGCCGCACGGCGGTCCAGTCCGGGCTCGGGAAGACCCGCACAGCGGGCGCCACCTCGCGCCCGGTCAGCGCGGCGAAGTCCCGGTCGTAGCCGAGGCTGCAGAGCGCCCCGCCGAGCGTGGGGTCGACGTCGCCGCCGGTCCGCCGAGCCGCGTCGAGGGCGGCGGCGACCAGGTCGGCGAGCAGCGGGCTGACGGTGACCGGCCGGCCGCCGGAGCGGCAGACCGCGTTGAGTTCGGAATCCGGCCGGAACCGGCTGCAGGCCGCGTCGACGGCGGCCAGCTCGGCCTGGACCAGGGCGGTCGCGTCGTCCAGGGCGGCCGGGTCGGTGACGACGATGCGCGCCACGGTGCCCCAGACGTCCCATTGCGCGGTGTCTTCGCCAACCGGCAGGGTCTCGACGAGCGGCATGTCACGACCCTCCCGACGTGGCCTGGCCGGAGTCGCTGCTGCCGGTGGAGAGCGACGGCGAGTCGGTGCTGGACGAGCTCGACGACGAGTCGGAGCTGCTGCTCGAACTGCTGCTGTCGGAGCTGTCGGACGCGCTTGTGGTGGTCGTGGAACTGTCGGACGAGGCGGCGTACGCCGCGACGCCAACGGCGATGGTGCCCGCGAGGCTGGCGGCGACGAGCGCGCCGGTGATGGCGGTGGTGCGTCGTAGTCCCGTGTCCCGGTCCATGATCGTGCCCCTCATTTGTTGACGACTCAAGGAACTCTGCCCGATCGGCTTCTCCAGGGCCTGTGCCCCTCCTGAGCGCTTCCTGTGAAGCTCGGGCAGGCCGCGACCGAGGCCCGCGCGCCAACTACGTCAGTTGACGTAAGCGCCGGGCGGCCCGGTCGCCTAGCGTGGTGTTGCGACCGCAGTTCTGCGACGAAGGAGCCGGCATGTCCGAACCCGCCACCGTCATTCCCGCACACACCCTCGAGGACATCGAAGAGGTCAACGCGACCGAGCTCACGCCGGTTGTCTTCATCCACGGCCTGTGGTTGCTGCCGAGCAGCTGGGACCGGTGGGCCGAGGTCTTCAAGGCCGCCGGATACGCGCCCATCACGCCCGGCTGGCCCGACGATCCCGAGACGGTCGCCGAGGCCCGCGAGCATCCCGAGGTCTTCGCCGGCAAGACGGTGGGCCAGGTCGCCGACCACTACGCCGAGGTGATCAACCGGCTGACCAAGCAGCCCGCGGTGATCGGGCACTCGTTCGGCGGCCTGCTCGCGATGATCCTCGCCGGGCGCGGCCTGTCCACGGTCACGGTCGCGATCGACGCGGCTCCGTTCCGGGGCGTGCTGCCGCTGCCGATCTCGGCGCTGCGCTCCTCGGCCCCGGTGCTGAGCAACCCCAGCAACCGGCACAAGGCCGTGCCGCTGACCTACGAGCAGTTCCGGTACGCGTTCGCGAACGCGGTCAGCGAGGAGGAGGCGCATGAGCTGTACGACACGTACTGCGTGCCGGCTCCGGGCGCACCGCTCTTCCAGGCCGCGGCGGCGAACCTGAACCCGTGGACCGAGGCGAAGGTCGACGTGGAAAACCCGTACCGCGGGCCGCTGCTGATCATCTCGGGCGAGAAGGACCACACCGTGCCGCCGTCGATCTCGGACGCCGCGTACAAGCAGCAGTTGAAGAATCCGGGCACCACCGAGTTCGCCGAGATCCCCGGCCGCGGGCACGCGCTCACCATCGACCACGGCTGGCTCGAGGTGGCCAACACGTCGCTCGCCTTCGTGCAGCGCTTCGCCGAGCGCTGAGGCCGGCGCTTTCGTGCAGCGCTGAGGCAGGCGCTAGGGCTCGCCGAGCATCCCGTGTGACATCGCCTTGGTCACCGCGGCCGTGCGGTCGGCGACGCCCAGCTTGGCGAAGGTGCGCAGCAGGTGCGTCTTCACGGTGGCCTCGGAGATGAACAACGCCCGGCCGATGTCGGCGTTCGTCAGCCCGCGCGCGACCAGTTGCAGCACTTGCATCTCCCGCGCGGACAACGGGGCCGGCGCGGGGCTGCGCACCTGCCGCACCAACGTGGAGGCAACGCTCGGGGCCAGCACGGTCTCGCCCCGGGCGGCCGCCCGCACGGCCTCCGCCAGTTCGGCGCCGGACGCGTCCTTGAGCAGATAGCCGCACGCCCCGGCCTCGATGGCCCGCAGGATGTCCCGGTCCGACTCGTAGGTGGTCAGCACCACGACCCGGACCCCCGGGAGCCGGGCCAGGATCTGCTCCGTTGCCGCCACCCCGTCGCCGTCCGGCATCCGCAGGTCCATCAGCACGATGTCGGGCCGCTGCTGGACCGCCAGTTCGAGGCCGGCCACGCCGCCGCCGGCCTCGGCGACCACTTCCAGATCCGGCTCCGCCTCGAGCATCCCGCGCAGCCCGTGCCGCACCACGGGATGGTCGTCCACCAGCAGGATCCGGATCATGCGGGCACCTCCAACTCGATCGTCGTACCGTCGCCGGGGTCGCTCTTGACCCGCAGCGCGCCGGCCACCTGCTCGGCTCGGACGCGCATCCCCCGCAGGCCGAAGCCCGCTCCGGCGGCCGGGTCGAAGCCGCAGCCGTCGTCGCGGACCACGAGCCGCACCGTGGTCTCGGCGTACGCCAGCAGCACCTCGACCTTGCCCGCCCCGGCATGCCGCCGGACGTTGGCCAGCGCCTCTTGGGTGGCCCGCAACAGCACGACCTCGGCTGCGGTCGGCAACTCCCGCGCTTCGCCGGTCAGCCGCACGGTGGCCGGGATCCCCGACTCCTCGGTGAACCGGGTCGCTTGGCGGCGTACAGCATCGGGTAGCGAACCGGAAGTCAACGCCGACGGTGACAGCGCCGCGACCAGCGTGCGCGCCTCGGCCAGGTTTTCCCTCGCGGTGCGGACCGCGAGGGCCAGCCGTTCGTCCTTCAGCTGCGGATCGGCCGCCTGGAGCAGCGCGATGATGCTGGTGAAGCCCTGCGCGAGGGTGTCGTGGATCTCGCCGGCCAGCCGGGCCCGCTCGGCCGCGACACCCGCGTCGTGGGAGAGCCGGGCCACCTCGGCGCGGCTCTGCTCCAGCTCCGCGATCAGGCCGGCCCGCTCCTTGCTCTGGTCGATCACCCGGCTCACCCAGTAGCCGAGCCAGAGCGCGAACACCGTCGAGATGACCGCGGTCGGCGCGAGATCGGCGAGCACCCGGTCGGTGAGGCCGTCGGCGACCATCCCGATCAGGACCGGCACCAGATTCACCGCGATGACAAACCAGACCGCCAACCGCATCCGTACGGCCAAGAAGATCATCGGCACCATGGCGAAGAGCAGGAACGCGCTGAACGCCGAGCAGGCGACCGCGACGGCGAACAGCAGCGACTCGGTCAGCACGACGGCGACCGCCCGGCCGCGCTCGGTGTCGGCCCGGACCAGCCGGCGGCCGAACGCGGCGTAGACCACGGCGATGCCCGCGATCGCGGCGGCCGCGCCCAGCCGCCGTGGCAGCGAGACGTCGTCGGCGAACAGCACAGCGCCGCCCACGGCCGTCAGGACCACCGCGAAGAAGCCGTCCCAGACCGGGAACATCCGGTGGTAGACCGCGGTATCGGCGCCGCTCACGCGTCGTGTCGGTTGGTCCAGCGGAAGGTTACGAGGCACAGCACCAATCCGATCACACACCAGGCGCCCAGCACCAAAGCCGTGCGGCCGTGCTCCCACGCGCCGCCCGCCTCGAGGCTGGCCATGCTGTCCGGCAGGAACACCGAACGGAACCCCTGGGCCATCCATTTCACCGGAAAGATCGACGCCACGGTGATCATCCAGGACGGCAGCTGGGTGATCGGGTGGATGAAGACGCCGGAGATGAACTGCAGCGCCACGACCGGCACGTTCAGGATCGCGCCGGCGGTGCGGGCGTGCCGCACCAGCGCACTCGCCGCGATGCCGAGCAGCGAGCAGGCGATCACCGAGAGCACATACAACCAGGCGAACGTGGCCCAGTGGCTCGCATCGGGCAGCGGCGTGTCGAAGACCAGCGTGCCGACCAGCAACAGCACCACGACCTCGGTCGCGGTCAGGGCCAACACCAGGACCAACTTCCCGAGAAAGTACGCCGAAGCCGAGACGGGCGCGCCGTGGAGTCGCTTCAGCGTCCCGTCCTCGCGGTCCATCGCGAGCCCGGCTCCCATCGTGATGAATGCCGTGCTGAGAATCCCGTACGCGATCATGCTGGCCGAGAAGACCTGGCTGGCGCTGACGCCGGGGCGGTCGTACTGGTCGCCGAAGATCGAGCCGAACAGCAACAGCAGCAACGCCGGAAACGCAAACGTGAAGATCATCGCGGTCCGGTCCCGGACAAACTGCAGGATCTCGACGTGCCCCCGGGACAGCCCGATCCGGAACGTCGGCACCAGGGCCGGCTGCTCGATGCTCATCGGTTCTCTCCGATCAGGGCCAGGTAGGTGTCCTCGAGGGTCGGGCGCGTCACGGTCAGGGTGCTCAGATCGGCATCCTCGGCGACCAGCTTGCGGAGCAGTTCGGTCGGATCGGCGCGTTTCTCGGTACGGACGCCGCCGTCCGCCCGCCAGCTGACGGTGGCCTCGGCGGTGGCCCGGCCGCCGAGCGTGGCCGGCGTCCCCTCGGCGACGATGACGCCACCGGCGATCACGGCCAGCCGGTCGGCGAGCGCCTCGGCCTCGTCCAGGTAGTGCGTGGTCAGCACGATGGTCGTACCCTCGGCGGCCTCGGCCCGGATGAGCTCCCAGAACTGCCGCCGCGCCGCCGGATCGAAGCCGGTGGTCGGCTCGTCCAGGAACAGCACCTCGGGCTGCCCGACGATCCCGAGCGCGACGTCGAGCCGGCGCCGCTGCCCGCCGGACAGGGTCCGCACCCGGCTCCTGACCTTGTCGGTGAGCCCGACCTGCTCGATCACCCGGGCGACCGGGCGGGGCTGCGGATAGAACCCGGCGACGTGCCGAACGGTCTCGGCGACGGTGAGATCGGCCTGGTCGCTGGCCTCCTGCAGGACGATCCCGATCCGGGCGCGCCAGGCCCGGCCGGCGGTCGCGGGGTCGAGACCGAGGACTCGGACGTCGCCGCCGTCCCGGCGCCGATGCCCCTCAAGGATCTCGACGGTGGTGGTCTTGCCGGCGCCATTCGGCCCAAGCAGGGCGAACACCTCACCGGTGGCGATGCTGAGGTCGATGCCGGCGACGGCTTGATGCCGCCCATAGGTCTTACGCAGTCCGCGCACGTCGATGGCTGCCATGCCCACCATCCTGCTGCGCGAGGAAGCCCTGCCGCGACGACCAGCCGACCGGCACCGACTGTCCACCGATCGACGGACACGGGCGCCGCCTTGCTCTGCTTCCGACGCGGGCGCTACTCCCAGCGGAAGCGGCGGGCCGCTGCCGTGAGGGACACCGCGGCCCAGAGCGCGAGGCTCAGCCAGATCGAGCCCGGGATGCTGGTGCCGTCGGTCAGGGTGTCCCGCAGGGCCTGCGCGTGCGCCGCGAGCGGCAGCACGAACCACCCGAGCGTGCCGAGGTCGGGCGCGGCGAACATGATGCCGCCCGCGGCCAGCATCAGCACGTAGATCAGCGTGGCCGCGGCGGTCGTGGTCTCCGGCTTGAGCACGCCCGCGATGAGCAGCGCGAGCCCGCAGTAGGCGGCAGTGGCGAGCACGGTGACGCCGAGCGCCGGCAGCAGCTGCGAGAACTCCGGCCGCCAGCCGACCACCACGCCGACCAGGGCGAGCGCGAGCAGCTGCACCCCGACCAGGCAGAGGATCGCGGTGGTCTTCGCGGCGAGCAGGCCCGGGCGGGTCAGTGGGGAGGCGCCGAGCCGCTTCAGTACGCCATAGCTGCGCTCGTACCCGGTGGTGATCGCCTGTCCGGTGAAGGCCGTGGACATCACGGTGAGGGCGAGCACGCCGGGGACGACGAAGCCGAGGCGGTCGTCGCCGGGCACATTGGTCGCGTTGGTCAGGCCCGCGCCGAGCAGCACCAGCAGCGGCACGCCCATCGCGAGCACCACCGCCTCGCCGCGCCGCGCGGTGAGCAGCAGCTCCATCCGGATCTGCCGGGCCAGCACCGCACGCATCGGCGCCCGCCCGGGAGCGGGGGCGAAAGTCCCGGCCGCGCTCATCGGCGTGCCCCCGCCTTCGTCGAAGTCAGCGCCAGATAGACGTCCTCGAGGGTGCGCCGCCGGGTGTTGACCGCGGTGACCTGGGCCCCCGCCTGCGCAAACCACTCGAACACCGCCGCCATCGCCGCCGTGTCCAGTTCGCCGGCGATCGCGTACTCCCCCGGCGACTCCTCGGCGACCTTCGCGTCGATCAGCCGCGCGGCGAGACCGGCCACCGGCAGGCCCGGCTCCGCTCGTACCGAAAGCAGGTCTATCCCGGCCGCGGCCGTGAGCTCGGCGGGCGTGCCGGTGGCCGCGACCACCCCCGAGTGCATGATGACGACGTGGTCGGACAGGCGCTCGGCCTCGTCCAGCAGGTGCGTGGTGAGCAGGACCGTGACGCCGTCGGCGCGCAACTCCTCGACCAGGCCCCAGGTGGTGTGCCGGGCCTCGGTGTCCATCCCGGCCGTCGGCTCGTCGAGAAAGACCAGCTCGGGCCGGCCGATCAGGGCGACGGCCAGGGCGAGCCGCTGCTGCTCCCCGCCGGACAACCGGCGGAACCTGGTCCGGGCGCAGGCGCGCAGCCCGAGCCGGTCCATCAGCATGCCGATGTCGAGCGGGCGCTCGGCGAACCCGGCGAACAACCGCAGGATCTCGGTGGTGGTCGCCCATGGATAGACTCCGCCAGACTGCAGCATGATGCCGAGCCGCGGCATCAGCGAGTCATGGTCGGCGACCGGGTCGAGGCCGAGGATTCGCACGGCGCCGCCGTCAGGCTTGCGGAACCCCTCGCAGACCTGCAGCAGGCTCGTCTTCCCGGCGCCGTTGTTGCCGAGCAGGGCGAGCACCTTGCCGCGCGGAACGACCAGCGAGACACCGTCCACCGCGGTGACCTCGCCGTAGCGCACCACCAGGTCGGTGACCTCGACCGCGTTCCCGTCGTCCATGCCAACCCATCAGCCGGTCGGACCCCGGCCGGAATCCGCTCCGGGCCACGATACGTCGCCGAGCGCGGACGCCCGACAAGACCGACGGTCGCCGCCCTTGCCGGGTGGGTGGGTGACTGACGCTACGCTACGACCGGGAGCGCTCCCAGCAACGGGGGAGGTCGCCGGTCCGGCACTCGCGGTCGGCTTCCCGGACCGGCGACCTGACGCCCGAGCCGGCTGGATGCCGGGTTCGGCTGCTCCGGCTCACGGCGGCCGGGCGGTGGTTGCCCGGCAAGGCCCGCGCGGCCATCCGGCGGCGGTCGGTAAGGTTGCCGGCCATGAGCGACCGAACCGCCGTGGTGGAGATCTACACCGACGGTGCCTGCATTCCGAATCCCGGCCCCGGCGGCTGGGGTGCCGTGCTGCGTTACGGCGGTTCGGAGCGCGATCTCTGCGGCGGCGAGGCGGGCGCGACCACCAACAACCGGATGGAGCTGATGGCTCCGATCCGGGCGCTCGAGAGCCTGACCCGGGCCCCGCTGACCGTGAAGCTCTACACGGACAGCATCTACGTCCGCGACGGCATCACGAAGTGGCTGCCCCGCTGGAAGGCCAACGGCTGGCAGACCTCGGCGAAGCAGCCCGTGAAGAACGTCGACCTGTGGAAGCTGCTCGACGCCGCGGTCCGCCGGCACGACGTGCAGTGGCATTGGGTCAAGGGCCACAACGGACACCCCGAGAACGAACGCGCCGACCGCCTGGCCGCCCGAGGTCTGCAGGAGGCCCTGGCCGCCCCGCCCCAACCAGTCGCCCAAACCACCCCCGACGACGACGCCCCGGCCCTGTTCTGACCGAGCCTGCCACCCGCCAGGTTCAGACCAGCCCGCCACCCGCCGGGTTCCGACCAGCCCGCCACCCGCCGGGTTCCGACCAGCCCGCCACCCGCCGGGTTCCGACCAGCCCGCACGCCCGCCAGGTTCCGACCAGCCCGCACACCCGCCAGGTTCCGACCAGCCCGCACACCCGCCGGGTTCCGACCAGCCCGCACACCCGCAGGGTTCTGGCCAGCCCGCAACGCCCGCCGGGTTCTGGCCAGCCCGTCACCCGCCGGCCGGATCCAGCCGCTGCAACGCCCGTAGAAACGCGCCCCGTTCGGCCGTCGGAAGTTCGCTGAGCAGGCGTTCCTCCTCCTGCCGGATGGCCGCGCGGGCTTTGCCGTGCAACCGCCGCCCCGCCGCCGTGAGCCGGAGCAGCCGAACCCGGCGGTCGGCCGGGTCGGGCTCGCGTTCGATGAGCCCACGCTCCTGCAGGTCGTCCAGGACGCCGATGATCCGCGTCTTGTCCGCACCGATCGAGCGCGCCAGCGCCACCTGGGTCCGGATCGACTCATCCCGCAACGCCGTCAGCACGATGTAACCCCACATCGGCAACTCATGGGCCGCCAGAATCGGCCGCTCGGCCTCGACCAGCGCCCGCGCGAGCCGGACAACCATGGCCGCCAGATCAGGGCGCTCGTCATCGGACACGGCCGCAACATACATCTTGACATATCGTATGCTCGAGTAGATCGTAAGCTCATGCGTACGATAAATGCCGACCGGATCGCCGTGCAAGCGACCATCACCTTGGTAGCCCAGACGACCACCGCCGACCTGACCCGCGCAACGCCCTGCGCCGAGTGGGACCTGAGCGCCCTGCTCGCCCACATGACCGCCCAGCACCGAGGCTTCGCAGCGGCCGCCAAGGGCCACGGCGCCGACCCCAACGTCTGGCAAACAACCGACAACCCCCTCGCCGAGTACGCCGAAGCCGCCACCCAAGTCATCACGGCCTTCGCCGAAAACGGCGTCCTCAACCGCGCCTTCGTCCTGCCGGAAGTGGCCGGAAACCGGCCAATCCCAGCCCCGACGGCAATCGGCTTCCACTTGGTCGACTACGTGGCACACGGCTGGGACGTGGCCCGCACTCTCGGATTGCCGTTCACGCTGCCGGAGGAGGTCCTGGCGGTGGCGCTGCCAATCGCCCGAACGGTGCCCGAAGGCGACGCCCGCCTGGCACCCGGCGCACCCTTCGCACCCCGCCGACAGGTCCCCGCCGACGCGGACCCACTGACCGAGATCGCGGCCCTGCTCGGCCGCTCCCCAACCTGGCCAACCGAAAACACCCAGCCTCACTGAGGCCCTTGCCGCCCAGCCCGGCCCCACAACCCCCGGCCTCCACCGAGCGCCTTACCGCTCAGTCCGGCCGCCCGGACGAATCCGCCAGCCCCGACGACCAGGCAATCAGGCTGGGAGGCCCCGCGCCTGTCGCGCGACCCGGCGGCAGGGCAAGTCATCAAGGCTGGACGACCGGCAGGCCCTGCTCGCCGATCCGGTTAGCCGTCCGGTAAGCCTGCGACATAGACCGACCACACCTTCTTGGGGACCGTCATGCGCCAGGCGTCGATCACCAGCTCCGCCATCTCCGGCGGGTCCAGGGCCGACATCCAGGCCTGGACCCACTGGAACCGCATGTTCGTCTCGTTGGGCAGGTGGAAGACCGTGGGCGCCGAGGCGACCAGGGCCGCTCGCTCCTCCTTGGGAAAGCCGAAACCCATGATCGTTTCGTCGCGGGAGAACGCCACATAGACGATCTTGCCGACGCGGAACTTCACCCGGTCGTAGATCAGGTGCTCGGAGCTGCGCGGCAGCGGGCGGCAGACCTGGCGGACATCGTCGACGGTAATCATGCGGGCACCGTATCGCCGGGGTATGACAAGAACGCCGGCCGCGCATCGCATCCACGACTATCCATTGGTGGAGGCCGAACTTTCGGGATCAGGGTCCAGCTGAGTGCATCAGGATGAGCGCGGCTTCGGTACGGCGGCCCGCGGCTTCCCGTCCGCCGTCGCGGGCGACGCGCCCGGCGGCGAAGCTGTGGGCGAGACGATCGGCGACACCCGCCCGTGCACCTTGGCCCGGGCGACACGGTCGGGCGCGAGGCGATAGGTATCCGCACGCACCAACTCGTCGGGAACGGTGTGCCGCCCCGACGACTCGACGGACTCCGCTGCGGAGGACGCGCCGCCGGCCCGCCCGGACGACACCGGCCGACTCCCGGCCCCCGTCGCACTGCCGGAGAACGCCGACGGAACATTCCGGGCCGAAGCCCCGGAAACCGGCGAGTCACCCGGACCACCCGACACACCGGAACCCGCACCGCCCTGCGCGCCAGACGCTGGGCGGCCAGGCATACCGGAACCTGGAACAGTCGGCACACCGGAACCTGGAACAGTCGGCACGCCGCCATCCACCCGCCCAGCACCGCCCCCCGACCCGACAAATCCGAAATGCTCAACCGAGCCCGATTCGCCAGCCACCCCCCGAAAAGACCCACCCGCCCCGTCACCAGGACCACCGGCAGACCCGCCCCCCGTCGAACCCCGAACCGCCGCCCGATCACCCCGCCGCGGACTGATCACCCGCGCCGCCAGGCTGAACACGCTCCGAGTCGCCGTGTCATAACCATCGCGGAACGCCTCGTCCCGGTCCCGGCCCATCCGGTACCACTGGTGGATCCGGCCGCCCGCATAACCGGTACTCGCGATCAACGCTGCCAGCAAAGTCAGGAGCAGGGTGGAGTTTCCGGGGACGGTCATGGCAAAGATTGTGCAGAAGTGGATAGACCGATAGCTATGGCCCGTTTGACGTAACCCGAACGAAGTACCTTCAGCTTTGCGTCGCCGCCCAGGTCGCGATCTGCGCCCGCCGGGAGGAGCCCAGCTTGGCGAGGATGTGCTCGACGTGCGCGGCCACCGTCTTCGGCGAGATCGTCAGCGCCGCCGCGATCTCCTTGTTCGTCATGCCCAGCGCGACCAGCCGGGCGATCTCCCGCTCCCGCGCGGTGAGAATCCCGCCCGGCGGATCCACCGGCGCGCGGGCCGCAAACGATCCGCCAACGGCGAGCGGCGCGGGAGCCGGCGTCGCCTGCGCGGCCGGCGTGGCCGGGAAGTCGAAGCCGGCACCGACCTCCAGGGCCGCCGACCGGGCCCGCGCCGCGAGCACCGCCGCCTCCCCCGGCCGCCGCGACCGGGCGGCACAGCGGGCCTGATCGAGCAGCGCCTGGGTGCCCTCCCAGAACCGCCGCCGGGACGCCCAGAAGTCGGCCGCCCGGGCCAGCGAACTGCGCGCCTTGCCGGTCTGCCCCTCATGCAGGTGCACCAGCCCGGTGGCGTGCTCCAGGGCACCCAGCGTCCCGGGAATCCCGCGCTCCCGGAGCAACTCGCCGGACCGCGCCAGCCAATCCCGGGCCGCGGTCGCCCCGGACAACGCCAACTGCGCCCGCGTGCCGGTCAGCACGTACGGAAAAAGATAGGCCGCGTCGCGCACCCGCGCCGACGCCTCGAAGCCCTTCTCGCACCACTGCACTGCCGTGTCGAACGAGCCCTGCCGCAGCGCGACCTCGGCGAGCCCCCACCATGCCGGCGAGACCCGCTGCAACTCCCGCATCCCCTCGCCGAGTTCGGCCGCCTCGTCGAGGAACGAGCCGGACTGCCCGCGGCCGAGCGCCAGGAACCCGAGCACGTGCAGCGCCGTGATCCGGGTGGTGATCCCGCCCCGCCCGTCGGCCAGCGCGTGCCGGGCCTCCGCCTCCGCCCCGGTCCAGTCCCCCGTCGCCCACAACACGTGCGCCAGATGCGCGGTCATGTAATGCCGGTCGTTGAACCGCTCGACCCGTTCCGCGTACGCGATCCCCTCGCGCAGCCACCGCTCGGCCCGCTCGTATTCGACCAGCACCGACGCCGACGAGCCGAGCATCCGGTAGCCGCGGGCCGCCTGGTTCTCGAACTTCCAGCCGGTCGCTCGTTCGATCGCGCCCTCGAGCAGCGGCCACGCCTCGTCCATCCGGCCGGCGAAGAGCAGCACCGAGCCGAGCGTCACGTCCAGATTGCAGCGCATCGCCCGGTCGCAGTCCTCGACCGCGATGGACTGGGCGAACTCGCCGTCCTCGATCGCCTCGGCCAGCCGCCGGTCCAGCATGTACGCCGCCGACAGCGCGGCATGGATGTTGGCCCGGACCTCCTGGGCCGCGTCGTCGGAGCGGAACGCGATCAACTGCAGCGCCCCGCGCAGCATGCTCGTCCGCTCGTCCAGGCTCGCGCCGAGCAGGTGCCGCACGTCGACCAGGTCCGGCACGATCGCGGCCGCGGCCAGGTCGTCGCCGAGTTCGATGAAGATTTCGTACGCCGACTGGAACTCCTCGGCCGCGCCCTGGTTGTCGTCGGTGGCGGCCAACTCGGCGGCGAGCCGGGCCAGCAGCGACGCGATCGCCGCCGGGGCGGTGTCGGCGGCCAGGGTCCGCTGCGCCCGGCGGTACAGCTCGACGGCCTCGCGGTGCGCCGACATCGCCACCGCGTCGGCCGCGGCGGTCAGCGCGTGCTCGTGCGCGAGGGCCGGCCGCTGCGCCCGCTCGTACTGGTCGCTGACGAACGCCGCGGCGAACCCGGCCGCCAGCGCCGCGTCGGCGGCCCGGGAGTGCAGGTCACGGCACCGGTGCGGGGTCAGGTCGGCGTAGAGCGCGTCGCGGATC
>Ga0307512_10004793_pt1 | contig 14532 bp, 9 predicted proteins | sample 14_EM_MG_FD_200267 | JGI IMG/M metagenome (GOLD analysis project Ga0307512, IMG submission 200267) | Populus trichocarpa ectomycorrhiza microbial communities from riparian zone in the Pacific Northwest, United States - 14_EM | ecosystem: Host-associated > Plants > Roots > Unclassified | place... | reverse complement strand
CATGAAAACCCCCTCCCCCTACCAAACACAAAACTCGCATACCTCCAATCCGTCAACACGAAAACCTCCGTCTGCCACGCCCTCATGCTCTTCGCAGACCTGCAACGCCTTGGCTCCTCCGCGACTAGAATCCTATACTACCCCGCCACCTGGGACCGCAGCACCTCAGAAACGTACTCGCGCCTCCTCCGTGCCGCTGAGCGGCGCTACTCTGTCCTACTCCGCCCGCTACAGGCGGTGAACGAGAAAACGGTGGCCGCGGCCGCGTTTAGGGAGACGGCGTATAAACGTTTGGTATGGCTAGATTCGGTGGGGACACTACTACAGTCGCTAGATGAGCTGATGCTCGAGCTGCCGTCGGCGGTGGTTGCGAAGCCACGAGGGGCGGAAGGGAGGGTTTGGATTCTGGAGCCGAGAGTGGAGGATGCACGACTTGTTGAGGGGTTTAAGGGAGGGAAGGAGGTGCTGGAGGGGTTGTACGAGAAGCATACGCTCCTACTGCCGCCAAGGCCGTGGATGGTGAATATTAAGGAGTTTAGGGTGGGTGAACACGGGGCGTATTTGAGGCCGGGACAGAAGTGGGACCCGGAGGAGGTTAGGGATGAGGTTGCATATGTTAGTTTTTGGGACTCTAAGGCGCCGATGCCGTGGATGGGAGTGGAGGCGGGGTTGAAGCCGAAAGGAAAGGATGGGGAGGTTTGGTGGGAGCTGTATCGGACGTGGGAGAGGGTTAGGGGGGAGGTTTGTGGGTTGGATTTGGAACCGAGGAAGGCGGGGAGTTGAGGGCGTTTAGATTGTTTTTGGGACTAGGCATTTGGCATTGATGGGGTTTTTGGAAGAAATTGCGGGCATATTTTTGGGCGTTTTTTATTTTGGTTTTTGGTTATTATGGGGATCTTGGAATGGATGGACGTTCAAACGGCAGCGCCAGGTCTTTAGACAGTCAGTTTTGATCATTCTCGTCTTTCTATTGGAAAAAATCGGTCACTGTAGTTTATGCTATCATCTCGCCAGTGCTCAGTATTATTGAAGATGCCTCCCCCCAAGGTTGCCAGTTAGTCTGCTCGATTTCTTGCAGTCATCATTCACATTACGGTTTGTATGGATGTGCAGCAACCGAGCAGGATCGATGCTTCTCCTCCAGTCTTACTTATTCCAGGCTTCGGCCAGTACAAAAGGACTCGAAATAATGGTTGGATCTGACATAGAAACATCCCTTCAGACGATCTGCTCGAGGTGGAGTGGACATATAAGAGCAAATTTTGGATCTGATTTTCTTTGTAGGGTCGAAGAAGGGCTAAGATCTCCAAGTGAGCGGAGTAGGTGGTTGGACGAAGAGTCTACAGCGTTTATTTCGGTAGAGGTATGAAGATCTAGATATACTAGATTTTATAACAATATTATTAAGCAGCAGATACTGTACCGGGCTTTGTGCTTCATATCATATAGGCTTACAACTACCGAGCTGCATACTGTGGATCATGATTACAGTATGTGATGAAGTTGATGAGCCGCAGAAGGAGGATGAATAGCAGTACGCTTTAGCGACTCTTAGTTCAGCGTACTATATCCGACTTAATAATTGCCGAAGTACGTGCTCTCGTGCCCAGACTTTTCGCCTCGCTCAGTGAATTACACAGAGTGTTGGGGATGGCAGGCGAGATCACGAAGTACACACATATTTCAACATCTCTCGATAATCCACACTGCACATCATAACATTCGGCTTCAGCTTATGATTGCAAGCAGATACCTTCATACACGATTACTAAGGAGAGAATCTCTCATACCGAATGCCCCTTGATTACCGATTACGTATGAAGCACAAAGCCTGGTACAGTAGGACTATCTCACAATTAGCAAACTTTTTTAACAGTGTTCTATTCAAGCGGTCGCTAGATTTCACTATTTATCGCATCGCTAGCTTTCTAACCGGGATACTGACCAGCTACGACCGCCAGGAACCGAGCCACACGTGAGGTAGTATCCCTCGAGTTTGCAGACTAATGCCCGCAGACTGTTTGCCTCACTTGTAGGCTCAAATCGATAAATGGAGGCTTCTGTATTGTCTAATAGATGCATATGTTATACCCCACTGTCCAAGTTTCTCCCTTGACCAAGAGTACATCCCGTCCACCAACTTTGTATCTTCAGAGTGCTGGATGTTTTGTAGGCGTAGTAAAGGGTTGCGGTAAAAAGAGAAGAGTGAGTAAACCTGCACGAAAAATCATCAAATCGTTGATAGCGTGACTTCTTGACCACGAGGATATCTCACCCATCACAATACATCGTTTGCCAGCCAGGAGATATCCCACCGTCAAAGTAAGCTACTTTCCCACCAGGAGATATCCCACCTACCTACCAAGAATTTTGACCACTGAGATACCCTGCCAACTAAGCTTGAGCTATCCTTTAGTCAACAAAAAATCCTCTTGGTCGATGGGATGTCCTTTTGGTTAAGTGAGAAACTTAACCGGTATTGGTTGCATTCCATACATAAACGTACCTTATTGGTTGTTCTCTACTCAATGGCCTCAAAGCTTCTACGTAAACCCCACACAACTGTAGCATCAGCGATCGATTATTGATGTTGCCCCCCGTTCAAGGAGCATCCGACTATTCCGCTTGCCTAACTCCAACCGCAGATACATGTCTCAGCATCCACGCATTCATGCACGAAACAAAACTGAAAGTGAATCGAATTAAATGAAAGGGCCTAGATACAAGTTTGTTTCAGGTTTCTGAGAAAATTAAATTTGTTCTCTGATATGGTATAGCGTATATTCCGAGTTCTAGCGATCTCCGACTTTGTATATATCTTTGAGATATGTGAAATTCGCTGGCGTTCACTTTTGAGAAGGATGTGTGTTAATATCAATATATCTTGGCATCGTGAGGTATACAAGAGCTGATGGATGGATGGTAGACTGCTGCTTGCGGCCGTCCAACGCCGGGTTTTATTAGTACTGAGGAGTATCTATCCTCAATATCTGTTAAAATGTCTACCTCTACCCATGGTCTCTATTACGTTTACCTGATCCGGTGGTGCCAACACCCTACCAATCCCCTCGTTCTCCACGGACGCCATCTCCTCACATTCGAGCCGAGGTACGCCGCAGACGAATTATTTCGGACACTTCAAGGTATGGTTAGAGGCGGAAACCCGAGGTTTACATATGTGGCCCGAAAGGGGCCTCAGTTGTGATTCTATGATAGCCTTGGTATACCACCTAGTTTAACAACTTATGTCTGCGTATCAATACTCACGATTACTTCATAGATAATTTTGAAAATGCCATCGTCACGGTTCAATATGAAAGAAGCATCCTCCCGAGATCATTTGATCATACATTCGTTGCTGTACGAATTGCAAACTGGGATGGCAACTGGGATGGCAACTGGGTCTGGCTGGCCAACAGTCCCCAGCCCGGTGATTGGGCCAGACTGGATCAGTGGCGGTGCCTTCTTCATCCGTAACCGGAGAGAGCCCACCCTATATTGGTTCGTCCACAAAGATAACACCATACGCGCCTCCCACTAAGACCGCACAAAATTTCGCATAACCAACTTTAACAATCAGAATGTCAATGAGAAGAACGTGCTGATTAGGGATGATCCAATCATCATCGATGCTCTCCGACGACCAAACGTTGGTCAAGTCAACACGACTATGATTAGTGGTAGAGGTGGCAGGTTAGAACTCGGCATCAACAACATTGGCAAGCATTGGAAGTTTGAAATTTTTATTAACACGTTTGGGGTTCAAATAGGCGATGAATACGATTTTTATGGGGAGGTTACTGGCAAGAAAGGTAAGTATGTGACCGTTATGAACGAAGATCCACAGGCGGAGCAGGACTGGGGGGATGAGTGGGAATTAGTTTAAGTTTAGGTTTATGTAGTTCACACTTTGGGGTAGACGATTCATTACAAACATTGAAAGGTTCAATATGTTCCTCGAGAATCGGAATGCTTTAAACTACGAGTGACATCCCATGCCCCCACCAACTAAGACGTCCGATTGGCAAATGAGTACAGACACACTAACGCTAATCCAGAGTTCCCGCAGAGCCGCACCTTATTGGTAATGAGCAGGATCTCCTATAACGACTTACCGACTTCACCTCTACCTTACCGCCGTGCAAGCAATGGTAGCTCGGTCTATCACCAACGAAGACAGTAGGGAACCCACAAATATCACCCGCTTCATTCTTCTTTAAGTCGAGCTCCTTTTCAAGTTCCCTGTTATGTAGAGATAGGTAGAAAGTCTGGCAGGTTAACAGTTGATAGAAAACCGACGCTAAAGGAATAATCTTCTTACACCCCTCTAAATCCAGCTTTCAAACAAGAGCCGCGGAGGAAAGCATTAAAGCGCATACCTAGTACCTAGTGCTGTGTGTGATCATGTGTAGTCAAGACGATAAACAAGTCTCTATGAGGTCAGTGCTGCTTCGCCCTCAAGCGAAGCCCCCGATGTTGATATGCTGGAGACCACAATGAGATCGACTGGTTCCTCTGAAGAAAATTCATTCATGATTAGAGAAGCGCAACACAGCGATAAGCAGTAAGTACAGATCCTACATAGTCCGATTAATTAGATATACGCAACTATTCCCAAATATCGAGCCCGTCCCCTTACGACTGCACAGGCGCCTGAAACCTCCTCTTCAACCCAGTCCAACTCTTGACATTATAATCCTCCTGCACCTTCGTCTTCAACCCCCACTCGGTAACACCAATCATAAACATACTCTCAAACATAAACGCCATACTCCCCTCTCCGACCTTCTCTGGCTGCAACTGCACCTCACTCGCCTTCTCTGCCGCCTGCGCATCCGGCCCATGCCCCGCCATAACATTATGCAGACTCGCACCACCGGGGACAAACCCCCCCGCCGTTTTCGCATCATACCCTCCCTTTATCAACCCCATAAACTCACTCATGACATTCCTATGGTACCACGGGGGACGGAACGTATCCTCACCGACCAACCATCTCGGGGGAAAGATGACAAAATCTGCGACCGCAGTCCCTGGAATTCCTGCGGAGGGAACAGTGAGGACGGTAAAGATGCTAGGATCTGGATGGTCATACGAGATGGTCCCTATGGTATTGAATCGTCCCAGGTCGTACTTAAAGGGGTAGTAATTCCCATGCCACGCCACAACATCGAACGCGGCATGATCCTGTGTTGCCGAAAACAACGAGCCCCCGAACTTAGCCACAATCGTGTATGTTGCGCTCTCCTGGGGGTCGACGTACGCCGCCGTTGGGATCTGGAAGTCCCGTGCATTGGCAAGGCCGTTGCTGCCGATCGGACCCAGCTCTGGAAGCTCAAAGTGCTGTGCGGTGTATGTTTCCAGGACATAGCCTCTTGCCGCACCAGTAGGGAGCTTGACATTGTATCTGATCCCACGGGGGATCACCACAATCTCCGATGGACGCACATACAGCTGTCCTAGTTCTGTTCTAATATCGAGATCACCAGATTGCGGGACAACCAACACGTCACCATCCGCGGAGTAGAATGCTTCGGTATCCGCCATGGATCGACCGCAGGAGTAGATATGTATACCGATGCCGTTCTTGGTGGGAATATCGCCAGCGCCAGCGATAAGCCGCATCCCCGAGATAAACGTGGATTCGTGATCAATATCGAAGGGGTCCCAGCGAAGCTGGTTGGGTATTTGCTGGAACTTTTGGGTAGTGTAGGTGAGTGCAGTGAAGGGGTGGTGGGATGCAGATGGAAGGATTCGGTACAACCACGTTTGTTTATTGGTGTGACGAGGTGCAGTGAAGGCGCTGCCCGAGATCTTCTCCGTGTATAAGCCCATGGGAGGCTTCTGTGGGCTGTTGCGGGCTGTAGGGAGAGAGCCTAGGATAGACTCGGACTCGAAGTGTGAGGAAAGGCCATTGTGGTAAGTGTATGGATCGGGAGTTTCGAACGAAGTCATGATGATGGCAAAAAGGCAACTGGAATGGAATAGATGGGTATCTTTATGGGCAACAGCTGGATTTCTGTTTATTTGAGGTTGAGGTTGAGGTTGTCGGAGTTTCCCCGCGACGTCATTGGGAGTGGAGCCGCTGATAGCCGCCGTGAACCGCCTTGCGCTTTCCTTAACATCCGAACGTCCACCACCGAAAGTAACAAGGGTGACAAGTAATAGCTCTACAATTCTACTTACTACAGTAACTTCCCCACTCAGACCCGCTTCGTTAAAGCTCAACACGCGGATCCAGTTTATATTTGATCCTATGTATCATGCACTCTCTAGAAACCATGGAAATGAAATACAACAAGTTGATAAGATGGTATGGTATACCGATATGTATAACATCCATTGCCCCTAACCATCCCGTTCTACCTACCTATACACCTTTCGTAAGGCGTGGCTTCTTTGGAAGCGGGTGCCGCAATACACTCGCATCCTCGCTATCACCGCCAGGACTATCAGGCCTCTCCCGCTTCTCCGACCTCTCCAGCTTGTTGATCACATACCACCTCAAGTTTAACCTCACCAAAGTCCTCATTGCATAGGGGTGCACTTATCGGTGCACCCGTCCCGAATACAACCAATTCCTTAAACTGCTGGAATATCTCACTCCGTATAGTAGCTTCCATAAAACCGCCCAGAATAGCATCAAACACACCCGTCTAGAATTTGATCATATCCCTCAATAACTAGTGCATTTCACCCTTTAAACAGCTCGCGTAAAGGCCCCCCATCTGGCAATAATCGCCTGTTATGCCACAGATTCAGCGCACGTTTCTGTGTTCCTGTCAGTTTTTTGGCGGATCGACATTTCCGTATTAAAAATTTGAATAACCCTTTAGATTTTTTTCCCACCGTCGTATTAGTCTACAGGAACCATATCTTTCCCAGTGTAGTGTTTTAGCTGCTTCTTGAGATGCTGGCGCGTCGACTCGGGGAAGCCAGTGAAATTCTGCTCCTCTTGGCCAGGAAAGATCCTGCTTGTGAGGAAGGTTCAAGAGCATTGCATTCGGCCCAATTACAACTAGTGACTGGTGGGAGCCTGTCATTACTGACTCTGCTTAATCAAGGAAATTTGTTGTCTACAAACACACGCCCGGGAAATGGAGCGTAGTGGGGTAAACACTGGGGGTAATGTGTTGAAAGATCCCCTATGAGAGTCACCAAACGAGGTCGCGGAGCACGGTGACTTGTAGTTGTGGCAACGACTGCAACAATTCTTTTACACATTAGTATTAATTCACACGTGCGCAAATAACGAGCAGCGAAACCTTCCACTCACTGCAACAAATAATTTAGGGGATAAATAATCATCCATCATCTCTTTCTCGAAAAATTCCAGCGTGAAGTTTGTACCAACAATGAAATCCACAATCCACTGCGGAGTCTGAAGCATAATATGCGTTCGGATGATGGATTGCCCTGATACCTAGAGTGCGCCGAAGGTCGCTCGGGATGCAAGTTTCCAAGAAGCGAACCCAAAATTCTTTCGAGCTGTGAGAATTCTGGCGGAAGATTGTGACGAAATTGTATCGAGACTTTCAGCTATGTAGTATATTTGGAGGGAGTGGCAGTCTTACCTGTTTCCCAAAACATTCGGTTCCACCCGATCGGCGATGCCGTCCGACATAGTCAAATACACGAGATAGTCTATACGAATGGTGCATGTATCTTGATTGGTGGGGGTCATGGCTGGCAGCACCTTTCTCAACCAGTTGAGGTCATATTATGGCGCCGCAGAATTATAGAGCTCTACTACAAGGCGTGTGCCAGTTCTTTGCCAGCACTCGAGTTCATGAATGCAGCATTAGAGTTACCTAACAAATGATCGAGCTTTTACTTGGGTCTAAAGCTCGCCAGCAACGCAATTAGTTTCCACGTAATTTCGTATCGATTTTCTAGCGCATCTGCTGTATCTCCTCTTCCACGTAACAAATGTTTCACTGTTTTGCTAAAGCGTACCTCTGGCGGCAATCTCTCGACCAAAAACTCGGTGTCTGGTAGTCGTAATGAAATCGCAATAAATTCTGTCCATGTATTTTAAGCATGTTTCAAAGCTAAGAAATGTTAGTATTATAAATCCTTAGAGGAACGCCGGTTGCTTTACTAGTATGGTCCGTGTCCAAAAGAGCAGGATGCATAAAATGCCAGACGCTTAACTTGTCTCTATCTGAGACGTAATTAGTGTAAGTGAGGTACTTCATGATGCCATCAACTTGTAGAACATCGATATCTACCAGAACACAGCTGCAGAACATTGGCCTGAGTGTCGAAATAGAATTGCAGACAAACAAAAACATCCTTGCGTCTCCATATGAACCTCAACTCGAATTTGTAAGAGTTGTAAGTCGGAATTTTCCACCTCAATTGAGATATAAGCCCCCTCTTCCAATAGCTCTAATTGTGGACATATGCTTTGCAGTCTCCATGGACACCTGGTGGCAGTTAGCTCGAATCCCCCGGGCCACCAAAAATTCACAGCATGGTTTACCTTCAAAAGTATCTCTTGGTAATATTTTAATATCGTAATCTATGTACCATTGAAACTTCTCTCCCAAGGCATCCACATATTTCTAATTGAATTATATCTCTCCCATAGCCAGTAGTTTGTAGCTATTTTTAACAACTTCCATCTTCCATTTTCCGTTTATACCCGCGATAGGCATTCAGCCGCATATATCGACCACTCCCTCATCACTGGCACGTCCTCAGGCCCATCCAAAGGAACAATTCTGTATATTCAAGCTCTGTGATACATACCTCGAATCCCATTTCCCCCGCTACATCAGACAGAACCCTTCAGCGCGTCTTATCTTGCAAATTAAGCTGGTCTAGCAATGCAGAAGGACGATCCGACTTTGGTATACTCGTCGAAAAATCAAGTATAGGGACACCTACTTTGGAATATGACAGGGTTAAGATTTCTGGTGTCCCCATACTTGATTTTTCGACGAATAGCAAGTGATGGTGCAGTAGCCAGCACGTAAACAATTTTTGAAGGCAGTTTAGAGTGATTGTCAGACTCATCGTCCAGGAGGCTTTCTTTCTCGGAGTAAATGTCAGAACCATCGTCCAAGAGGCATTCTTTCCATAAGTGCAGCCTCGAGAGACGTTCTGTATTAGATTAATTCTGCTTCTACAGTGTCGGCTGAATCGAGTTGATGTACGATCCGAAGAAATCCAACAAGAGAAAATAGCATGCCCATAAAAATTCCCAACGACGATATTCTGTCACTTATAACCAACGCTTTTGAGTGCCAGCCATTCCGGACAGCGACAACGTGACCACTCTTCCGAGGCAAGAGGTAGACTAATAATAGGCCCCGAGCCACGCTGGGCGTGAAGTTGCACTCCAGACAACGATATCGACGTTGGAAGCGAGAGCAGAAGATGGGTCCGGTATCCGGGGCGGAAGCTCCGTAAACAAGGAATTGTAGCAGGGCTTTTGTTCATGTAAACCTCATAGCAAACGTTAGTTCTTCCAGCACGATCAACAGCCCAGCCAGCCTTGTTATGGCTAAGCAATCTATCCCAAATCGTCGCAAACCTTCCTCGTGGCCACCTTCAATGCTTCGACAAACGTCGGATTGCTGCGGACAAACTCCAATTCGTTTCCTGGTACAATACCTATGCGGAAGCCACCACCACCAGAAGCTCTCTCGGCGTTAAAATGATCAGAAATTTCGAGTATTTGCTTTACTACCGCGTCCGACACGGGCAGTCCTAGGATTTTAAAATCTCTCTTCGTAATCTTCAATCCTGGGTTTGGCCAATCCCTGATGACAATGAGAAGGATGTAGCGATTACTACAAAGGATGTGAGTGGACTTTTTAGCACCTTTTCGAGGGCCGCCGCTATGGGTGATTGTGGATGCCCGTAGTCATTCGACATTGCTTTATCATCATCACCGGAAGAGGAGTCGCTGAAGCAACCAAGCAGCAGAAGCCGTCCATTCGCGGTTGAAAGCACCTCTCTGCCATGGAAGGGTATAGGGACGTGAAGTAATATACTAAGTCTGCTGAAACGCGCTTGTAGAAACTTCGGGGATGTTTGGTACAAGAGCAAGTTAGAACTAAGCGCGTCATTCCTGAAACTTATTCTACGGATATGCACTTGCACATTTGTTGCTGTGCCAATGCATTGAGTATGACACACCTCCGACAACACACCACACCACCTTTTAGTTTTGCCAAGACCGATTTTACCCAATCAAGTTTGACATCGCGAGAAAATTTTTGCTTCGGTTTTCACCTGAACGAACTTCAGTTACCCAGAAGCAGCCACGATGAGTCTCTTCGGAGCCAGAAAGACGTCCACCTTCCAGAGGGCAAAGGAGAGGGCGGAAAATTACGAGAAGACCAGCAAGGCTGGTTCTGAAGAAAGTAGCCACATTGGCGACATACTTAAGAGACCTATCGAATCCGAATCCGAGCCTGAATTCGAATCCGACGCTTTGGGCGGACCGATGGTGCTGCCAAGAGACGTATATAACGAAACAGCAAGAATGCATAACGAGGAAGCAAGGGAGACAGGACATCACAGCCAAATCGTATCGACCGTCCACGGCGGAAGCAGTGTGGATGAAGACGGCAATTTAGTGTACAAGCAACCGCGAGTTTACACGATTCCAAGCACCCCTCGAATGAGTGCGAGAGGCAGAAGCAGAAGTGTGGATAGTCAAGAGTCGTCTAGGCTGTCCTCACCACCACCAACAACATCGACTACGAATTACGGAGGAAGCGAGGTTTCCTTCCCGTCGCAAACACCAAGGGAGAGGGTCTTGTCCCCTTTGCCATCTACGAATTACGAGGGAAGCCTTATGGGGCTACCCCTAAGTGCTCTAAACACTCTCACAGAGGATCCTTTTTCAACTCCCAGGGCGAGCACTGGAATTATCGCACGTAAGTACATCCAAGCGGAGGAGGATGACAGTCAACACGCCGAAAGAAAGGAGGAAATGGAAGAGACCCTGAAAGTCTACACACCCATTCCGAGAAAATTCGAAATTAGCGACAGCAGCGACGACGAAGCAAGGACGGAGGTGGAATGGAGGGATGAGACACCCTACATGACGCCAACAAAGAAGGGGAAAAAGCGCAATAAGGGGAAGGGGGTGAGGAGGCCGGAAACGCCCGATCAACCAATCCCGAATATGCCGCAGACGCCAAGCAGGAAGAAGCTCGAATTTGATTGGGCCAAGCCTGCAGCAACATTGGCCAGTGAGGATGAACCAGCGGATCTGGGAAAGTTTATTGGTGAGTATCTCCGGAACACTAATGGACTGAGGGATTTTATGGTTGGACAAGAAAGAAATGATGCAAGCTACGATATTTGGTGCCAACAACAGAGCCAACATATTGCAGCAAGACAAAATCATACTGACGCGGCAGTTATGTCGGTACGGAAGATAGCTCAGAACGTGCAGACAGAGGTGGAGTTGGAAAGAGAGACCGCACGGGAAAGAGCAGAGAAACTCGACGATAGGTTGAGTAAGATAGAGAAAAAACTTGCCAAGATCGCGCCAGTGAACATGGCTAAGACGATTGAAAATGCATTGAGTGGATGCATGGAAAAGATGATTGATCAGCTAACGGATAGGGTAGTAAAGAGGTTTGAGGAGGCAGCTGAAGAAAGTAGAAAAAAGGATGAGATCCGAAGGGGGAAACAGGTAGAAGCCACCCCTGAGGAAAAAGAGATGAGCCACATCGAATTTGAACCAGGTGCGATCTTTTCGGAGGAAGAAAATGAAAAGGTAGACAGGGTGATTGAAAGAATGCAGTTGGATGAGCAGGAACTGGAGGCATCGAGGCATGCACCAGCTATCCAACCGGGAGAGAAGAGGCAGGAGTTTCCGAGGTTCACCCCGAGTGGACAGGTTACAATCACGAAAAGACCGGCTATTGCGCCAGCAGAACCGGAACAAAAGAAGAAAGAGGGGAAAAAACCGGAGGGTAAGGAAGTACCTAAGGGACCGAGGGCTGGGAGAAAAGAGCCAGAGGTCAAAAACCCCGAACAAAATCAACAACTGGCCAAGAAGCCAAAAGAGAAGAAAAAAGATACGTGGGCGCAGAGAGCAGTGGCAGCAACAGTACCATCGAAGAAGCAACCCGAACAAAGACAACAACAACAACAACAATCGGGACAGCAGCAGAAGAAGAAGGGGGATGGCTTTACTGAGGTAAAGAGACAGCAGAAGAAGGAAGAAATAAAGCCGGTCCCCTTAGGACAAAATTCGATGGAGAAAAGGAGAGTTACCTTCAAGAGGGATAACGGCCTCCCCCTTTCTCAGAAGAGGGATTTGGACATTTCGTCAGAAGTGAATAGAGCACTTTTTGAGGCGAAGGTTCCACACTTTGTTCGCATCCAGGGAGTTACGAAGAACACCAGAGGATGCCTATCGACGATTACGACTCCTGGAGCAACAGCCGAAATGTTAATTCGGTATAGAGAGATTGTGATCAAAGCAGCGAGAAAGGTGGACGCAGGAATTGTGGACATCGAGACAGTGGAACTTTGGGAGAAAGTAAAAATGCATGGCGTCAATTTCGACAGGTACTTGGGGAAGAAGATGGGAGGAGGACTTGAGAAATTGAGGCAAGAATTGCAGGCTGAGAACGAGGGGGTGGTGTTGCCCCTCGCCATCAACTGGATTGGAGGACCGAAAGATGTATTGAAGAAGAAGGCGGAAGGAAAGAAGGCATCTTCAGTTGTGTTTGCGGTCAAGGGTAGTAAGATGGCCGAAAAAGTTTTGAAGGGAGGATTAAGGGCGGCAGGAGTGAAGTTTGATGTGGAGAAATTCATGAACGCCGGTCCGGATTCCTTTTGTGGGACATGCAGTAGGTGGGGGCATGTTGAGTCGAAGTGCGGGTCCTTGAAGATGCCGGCGTATATGTTATGCGCAGGGAGACATTTGACAAAGGATCATAAGTGCAACGTGGTAGGTTGCAAGGCTAACGCAGGACAGAACTGCACCCATAACGTCGACAAGTGCGTCAACTGCAAGGGAAACCATATCGCGAAGGCCAACTGTTGCGTTAAGAAACAGGAAGCTATTAAGCTTGCGAGAGAGGAAAGACGTACCTGGAAGGAGAGAGAGGGTGAACGTCGAAATATTACCACCGATCAACAATAGGAGCCGGATGATACAGAGGATGGGGGACCATCAACTGCAGATGCGGAAAAGGAAGTTCAGAATGATGAACAAATCGAGAAGGAGCCAGAAGTTCAGGTTGTGGCAACACAAGGGACTGAAGGAGAATCTTCTAACGCAGGGACCCAAGAAACCCCCATGAAGTTATGGTGAAATGCATAATGCATAATTGTGGAAGGGGGTATGAGGCGACCATGGGAGCGTTGGAAACAGGAATTGTTTGGGGGGCTGATGTTGTGATGTTGCAAGAACCGTATGCGGAGAGAGAAGGATACAACATCAGTCACCCAGGATATCGGCTGATCAGAGGAGGAACAACGATGACAGCAATAAGAAGAGATACACACCTGGAGTTTTCGGAAGTTGATAAGGGGGGAGACGGAGATGTACAGGTGTTTAATATAAGATACCCATCGGGTAGAAAAATGAGATTGGTGAATGTGTACGATCAGCTGAGACAAGAGGGGGGAGAGAGAAGTCAAGGCAGACCGGCACAGACAGCAAGATGGAGGGAAATTATGGAGCAGGAAAAGATTTTGTTGGGAGGAGATTGGAATGCTCACAGCGATAGATGGGACCCACAGTGCCCACCAAAGCGAGATGCGAACTTTTTGGAAAATCTTATGAATGAGTACGATTTGATTGACGTTACGGACGGGGAAGAAACCCATTCGAATACGAGAAACGGCGAAACTTTGGAATCACTTATTGATTTCTTTAACACTAAAGCCTCGATGGCCGATAGATTAGAGACATCAACAGATTTGGCAACTACCTCGGATCACGCGATTGTGTGTGCCCAGTTAAGATGGAATGAGGGGGAAGGAGCCAAAGTATCGAGAAAAATTATAGGATGGGATATCGATGGGCTCAAGTCGAAGGAGGAGGAAGAAAATTATAAAAAAGCACAAAAAGAGTGGAAGGACAAGAGCTCAAAGAGACCTGTTTTGGATGAGAATAGCGGCAAGGATGATTTACAGAAGGAAGCTGAGTGGATACAGCGAAATTTCGTTAATCATCTTAATAGGTGCTGCAAAAAGGTTAAGGTTTGCGCGAGATCTAAGAGGTGGTGGACGGCGGAGATCGCGGAAAATCGAAAAATTTTGGGGTCGATAAAGAGAGCTAGAAAGAAAGGGGAAGCGTCACAGCAACAAGTTAAGAAGCAGCGAAGCAACCTGAGAAGAATGATCCAACAATCAAAAACGGAGATGTGGAGGAAGTTTCTAACTTCGGCCACAAGAGACCAAGTCTGGCAGGCGTTGAGATACACGAAACCAGGCGGACAACAAACGACAAAGACTTTGAGATCTAGGACTGGGGAGGTGGCGGAGTCCTGGGAGGATAAGGCAGAATTGATAAAAGAAGAAGCATTTCCGAAGCCTTTGAAG
>Ga0307512_10004792_pt1 | contig 14534 bp, 13 predicted proteins | sample 14_EM_MG_FD_200267 | JGI IMG/M metagenome (GOLD analysis project Ga0307512, IMG submission 200267) | Populus trichocarpa ectomycorrhiza microbial communities from riparian zone in the Pacific Northwest, United States - 14_EM | ecosystem: Host-associated > Plants > Roots > Unclassified | place... | reverse complement strand
TGCACGTGACCGCGAAGGACCTGGGCACGGGCAAGGAGCAGAAGATGACCGTCACCGGCGGCTCCTCGCTGCCGAAGGACGAGGTCGACCGGATGCGCCAGGAGGCCGAGAAGTACGCGGAGGAGGACCACGCCCGCCGCGAGGCCGCCGAGTCCCGCAACCAGGGCGAGCAGCTCGTCTACCAGACGGAGAAGTTCCTCAAGGACAACGAGGACAAGGTCCCGGGCGAGATCAAGACCGAGGTCGAGGCGTCCGTCGAGGAGCTGAAGACCGCGCTCAAGGGCGAGGACACCGCCGAGATCCGCACCGCCACCGAGAAGGTCGCGGCCGTCTCGCAGAAGCTGGGCCAGGCCATGTACGCCGACGCTCAGTCCTCGCAGGCCACCGCCGGCGGCGCTGCCGCCGAGGCCGAGGACGAGGCCCCGAAGGCCGACGACGACGTCGTGGACGCCGAGATCGTGGACGACGAGCGCAAGGACGGTGCCGCGTGACGGAGGAGACTCCGGGCTTCGACGAGAAGCCCGACGTCCCCTCCGGCGCCACCCCCCAAGACGCCGAGCCGCAGGCCGCCTCCTCCTCCTCGGGGGAGGGGGCGGCCCCGGCCGGGGACGCAAGTGCACAGATCGCCGGTCTGACGGCCCAGCTGGACCAGGTGCGCAAGGCGCTCGAAGAGCGCACCGCGGACCTTCAGCGGCTCCAGGCCGAGTTCCAGAACTACCGGCGCCGGGTCGAGCGGGACCGCATCGCGGTCAAGGAGATCGCCGTCGCGAACCTCCTGACCGAGCTCATGCCCACGCTCGACGACATCGGCCGCGCGCGTGAACACGGCGAACTCGTCGGCGGATTCAAGTCCGTCGCGGAGTCGCTGGAGACCGTTGCGGCGAAGATGGGTCTGCAGCAGTTCGGCAAGGAGGGCGAGCCCTTCGACCCGACGATCCACGAGGCCCTGATGCACTCCTACGCACCCGACGTCACCGAGACGACGTGCGTGGCGATTCTGCAGCCCGGGTACCGCATCGGCGAGCGCACCATCCGCCCCGCGCGGGTGGCGGTGGCCGAGCCGCAGCCCGGCGCCCAGACCGTCAAGGCCGACGAGGCGGAGACGGCCGACGACAAGGAGAGCGGTGGCCCGGACGAGGGCTGAGCTTGAACCGATGAGAAAGGAGGGGCGTCGAGGATGAGCACCAAGGACTTCATCGAGAAGGACTACTACAAGGTCCTCGGCGTCCCCAAGGACGCCACCGAGGCCGAGATCAAGAAGGCGTACCGGAAGCTCGCCCGCGAGTTCCACCCGGACGCCAACAAGGGCAACGCCAAGGCCGAGGAGCGCTTCAAGGAGATCTCCGAGGCGAACGACATCCTCGGGGACCCCAAGAAGCGCAAGGAGTACGACGAGGCCCGCGCCCTCTTCGGCAACGGCGGCTACCGCCCGGGGCCGGGCGGCGCAGGCGGCGGCAACTTCAACTTCGACCTGGGCGACCTCTTCGGAGGCGGCACCCAGGGCGGGGGTGCCGGCGGCTCCGGCGGCTTCGGCGGCGGAATCGGTGACGTCTTCGGGGGCCTGTTCAACCGCGGCAGCTCCGGCACCACGCGGGTGCAGCCCAGGCGCGGCCAGGACATCGACACCGAGGTCTCCCTCAGCTTCACCGAGGCGATCGAGGGGGCGACGGTCCCGCTGCGCATGTCCTCGCAGGCACCCTGCAAGGCCTGTTCCGGCACCGGCGACGCGAACGGCAACCCCCGGGTGTGCCCGACGTGCGTGGGCACCGGCCAGGTGGCGAGGGGTTCCGGAGGAGGTTTCTCCCTCACGGACCCCTGCCCGGACTGCAAGGGCCGCGGCCTGATCGCGGAGAACCCCTGCGAGGTCTGCAAGGGATCGGGACGCGCGAAGTCCTCCCGGACGATGCAGGTCCGCATCCCGGCCGGGGTCTCCGACGGCCAGCGCATCCGGCTGCGCGGCAAGGGCGCGCCGGGTGAACGGGGCGGCCCCGCGGGCGACTTGTACGTCACCGTGCACGTCGACGCGCACCCGGTGTTCGGCCGCAAGGGCGACAACCTGACCGTCACCGTCCCGGTGACGTTCACGGAGGCGGCCCTCGGCGGCGAGGTCAGGGTGCCCACCCTGGGCGGCCCGCCCGTCACCCTGAAGCTGCCCCCGGGCACGCCCAACGGCCGCACCATGCGCGCCCGCGGCAAGGGCGCGGTCCGCAAGGACGGCACCCGAGGCGACCTCCTGGTCACCGTCGAGGTGAGTGTCCCGGCGGACCTGACGGGGAAGGCTCGTGACGCACTTGAGGCGTATCGCGAGGCGACCGCGGGCGAGGACCCGCGGGCGGAGCTGTTCCAGGCCGCGAAGGGAGCATGAGAGAGCTATGGACACGTCCGGCCGTCGACGCAACCCGTACGAACTGACCGAGGAAACCCCGGTCTACGTCATCTCGGTGGCGGCCCAGCTCTCCGGCCTGCACCCGCAGACTCTGCGCCAGTACGACCGTCTCGGCCTGGTCTCTCCCGACCGCACGCCCGGCCGCGGCCGCCGTTACTCGGCCCGCGACATCGAACTGCTGCGCGCCGTGCAGCAGTTGTCGCAGGACGAGGGCATCAACCTGGCCGGCATCAAGCGGATCATCGAACTGGAGAACCAGGTCGCCGCGCTCCAGCAGCGCGTGGCCGAACTCCAGTCGGCGGTCGAGGGCGCGGCGGCGGCGATGCAGCAGCGCGAGGCGGCGGTGCACGCGTCGTACCGCCGCGATCTGGTCCCGTACCAGGAGGTGCAGCAGACCAGCGCGCTGGTGGTGTGGCGGCCGAAGCGGCAGCAGTCGTCGGACTGACGTGCAGGTGCACGCATACGTGAAGGGGGCCGGGAGGCACGATCTCCCGGCCCCCTTCACGTATGCCGGCGGGTAGGGCGGGGGTTGGGTGCACATGGCTGGAATGTGCCCGAGGTAAAGTCTTCGAAAGGACACAAGTCTTCACGCAGGCTTCACAGGTTAACGTTGCTGTCTCATTGACCGCGTAATCCTTGACGCTCGTGTGAAGACAGCGTTGGCTTCCCTTCACCTGGGCCGCCTCAAGCACCCTTGTTCGGAAGGTAAGTGCAGTGAACTCCCGCCCCCGTCGTACCGCCATAGCCGTGGCAGCGTCCACGATGACCCTGTCGCTCGCCTCCTGCGGGGTGCTGAACGTGTCGGGGGACAGCAGCTCGGCGAGCCCCACGAAGGGCAACGACGTCACCATCGGCCTGCTGTTGCCGGAGACGGCCAATACCAGGTACGAGGACTTCGACTACCCGATCATCAAGGAGAAGGTCGCCTCCCTCACCGACAAGCGGGGCAAGGTCGACTACGCCAACGCGGGCCAGAACGCGGACAAGCAGGCGAGCCAGATGCAGAAGATGATCGACGACAAGGTCGACATCATCCTGCTGGACGCCGTGGACTCGCACGCCATCGCCGCCCAGGTGAAGAAGGCGAAGGACGCCGGTATCCCGGTCATCGCCTACGACCGGCTGGCCGAGGGCCCGATCGACGCGTACATCTCCTTCGACAACGAACTCGTCGGCGAGGTCCAGGGCCGCTCCGTGCTCGACGCACTGGGCAGCGGTGCAAGCACCTCAGACAAGATCGTCATGATGAACGGCTCGCTCACCGACCCGAACGCCAAGCAGTTCAAGGCGGGCGCCATGTCCGAGCTCAACGGCAAGGTGACGATCTCCAAGTCGTACGACACCAAGGACTGGGACCCGAAGAACGCCGAGGCCAACATGACCGAGGCGATCAACGCGATCGGCAAGAACAACATCGCCGCGGTCTACTCCGCCAACGACGGGATGGCGGGCGGCATCGTCAAGGCCCTGGAGGACGCGGGCGTGACCGATCTGCCGCCGATCACCGGGCAGGACGCGGAGCTCGCGGCCGTGCAGCGGATCGTCGCGGGCGAGCAGTACATGAGCGTGTACAAGTCGTACCCGCAGGAGGCCGAGGCCGCCGCGCAGATGGCCGTGGCCAAGGTGCAGGGTCACGACATCGAGTTCGACGCCCTCGCCCAGGACGCGGTCGACAGCCCGACCGACAAGGACATCCCGGCGCAGCTCGTCACCGTGACCGCCCTGACGAAGAAGAACATCAAGTCGACGGTCGTCGCGGACGGCATCTACAAGATCTCCCAGATCTGCACGTCGAAGTACACCTCGGACTGCTCGGCGATCGGCCTGAAGTGATCGGTCCGAAGTGATCGGCCTGAAGTGATCGGTGAAGTGATCGGTCTGAAGTAACGGTGACGCGGAGGGCCGAGGGGGACATGGCGCCCCTCGGCCCTCCGCGGACTTTCTCCGGTGTTCACGCCACCCGTGTGAACTCCACCGACACGTCCGGCCCTCCGCCCGGTACACCGCGGTAGATGCCCTTGTGCGGGGTGACGTCGTCGTAGTCGCGGCCCCGGCCCACCACCACGTGGGACTCGTCGGCGCGGGTGCGGTTGGTGGGGTCGTAGCCGCACCAGTCGCCCGCCCAGTACTCGACCCAGGCGTGGCTCTGCCCGGCGACGGGGCGGTGGAGTTCCGCCTCCCGCTCCGGATGCAGATAGCCGGAGACATAGCGCGTGGGCAGCCCCAGGCCCCGCAACAGGGCGATGGTGACGTGGGCGATGTCCTGGCAGACGCCCGCGCCCTGCTCCCAGGCCTCCGCGGCCGACGTGTTCACACCCGTGGCACCCGGCAGGAAGGACACCCGGTCGGCGACCAGGGCGGAGACGGCCGTCGCCGTCTCGTGCGGGTCGAGGCCGGCCGCCGCCTTCCGGGCCTTCTTGACGAGCTTCGCGGGCACCGTCGTACGGCCGGTCGGGCTCGCGAACTCCAACAGGCGTGAGTTCGCGGTGTGTTCGGCCACCTCCGCCCAGGTGGGCGCCGGCGGGAGGGCTTCCGGCGGGGACGTCTCGACCAGGCTGGAGGCCGTGATGGTGAGGTCGCCGTGCGCGTCCATCAGGTCGAAGCCGGTGACCTGGGTACCCCAGTAGTCCCAGTACGACCAGGTGGCGGTCGCGGGGCTGACGGTGACCCTGGCGTCCAGGGTGGTCTGGCCGGGGAGCGTCAGCGGGGTCATGCGGACCTCGTTGTGCGAGGAGGCCGCGGGCTGGGCGTAGGAGATGCGGGTGGTGTGCTTGATACGGAGGCGGTGCGTGCCCCAGGTGTTCATGGTGGTCATCTCACGCTCCTTCCTGGGCCCACTCGATGGGCCCCTGGTACGGGAAGAACCGCTCGGCCACCGCGTCGGCGGACGCCATGCAGGCCTGTTGCAAGTCCCCCAGCAGTATGGGCAGTTGGTTCTCCAGAGCGTGTGTGTCCAGATACTCCAGGCGGGTGCGCAGCCGGCCTATCGGGCGCCGCGCCGGGTCCTGGCGGGGGCGGCCGAGCGCGGTGAGGCACTCCTCGGCGGTGGTGAGGGCGTGCAGCGCGGAGCGCGGGAAGTCCCGGTCCAGCAGCAGGAATTCGGCCACTCGCGGGGTGTCGCCGAAACCGCCGTAGACGCGCGCGTACGCCTCGTCCGCGCCGGACGCGCTCAGCAGCGTCGGCCAGTCGGGCGCGTGCGCGGCGTCCAGCACGCGCACGGACAGCAGCCGTACGGTCATGTCCACCCGTTCCAGGCTGCGCCCCAGCACGACGAAACGCCAGCTGTCGTCCCGGCTCATGGTCGAGTCGGCGAGCCCGAAGAAGAGGGCGGCCCGGCGGCGGACCAGCTCCAGATAGGCGTACGGGCCGGTACGGCGGGCGGCCAGCCGCTGGTCGGCCAGCGCGTGCCAGGTGGAGTTGAGGCACTCCCACATCTCGGAGGAGATGGCCTCACGGGCGCTGCGGGCGTTCAACCGGGCGGCGCCCAGGGCCCCTTCGATGGAGCCCGTCGAGCGGGCGTCGAAGGCCAGCTGGTCCAGGACCTGCTGCATGTCCACGCGCGCGCCTTCGGCGTCCATGCCGAGGATCGCGTACAGCGACCGGCAGGCGGTGTCCTCGTCGCGCCAGGGGTCCTCCAGCATGCGGTGCAGATAGGCGTCGAGGATGCGGCCGGTGGCGTCCGCCCGCTCGACGTAGCGGCCGGTCCAGCTCAGGGCCTCGGCTATCCGGGAGAGGATCACGTCGTTCACTGCTGCTGCGCCCCTTCCTGTACGACGGTGGGGAAGCCGTCGGGTCCGAGGCGGCGCGGCGCGATGTCGGGGATCGCAGCGGCCGGTTCGGGGGCCGGCTGCTCGGCCGGGCCCTCCGCGAGCACCCAGGTGTCCTTGGAGCCGCCGCCCTGGCTGGAGTTGACGATCAGGTTGCCCTCCTGGAGGGCCACTCGGGTCAGCCCGCCGGGCAGCACCCAGACATCGTTGCCGTCGTTGACGGCGAACGGGCGCAGGTCGATGTGGCGCGGTGCCATCCGCTCGCCGGCCAGGGTGGGGGAGGTGGACAGGGCGACGGGCCGCTGGGCGATGAAGCCGCGCGGGTCGGCGGCGACTGCTTTGCGAGTGCGTTCCAGGGTGTCCTTGTCGGCCTTGGGGCCGATGACGATGCCCTGGCCGCCCGCGCCGTCGACCGGCTTGACGACCAGCTGGTCGATCTGGTCGAGGACGGCCGCCAACTGCCCAGGTTCTTCGGGCCGGTAGGACTCGACATTGGGGAGAATCGGTTCTTCGGAGAGGTAGTAGCGGATCAGGTCCGGGACATAGGTGTAGAGCAGCTTGTCGTCGGCGATCCCGTTGCCGACGGCGTTCGCGAGTGTGACGTTGCCCGCCATGGCCGCGCCCATGATGCCGGGGCAGCCGATCACCGAGTCGGGGCGGAAGTGGAGCGGGTCGAGGAAGTCGTCGTCCAGGCGCCGGTATACGACGTGGACGGGCACCTCGCCGCGCGTGGTGCGCATCCACACGCGGTTGCCGCGGCAGACCAGGTCGTGCCCCTCCACCAGCTGCACGCCCATCAGACGGGCGAGCAGGGCGTGTTCGAAGTAGGCGGCGTTGCTGGGGCCGGGGGTCAGGACGACGACCCGCGGGTCCTGCACCCCGTCGGGCGCGGCGGCGCGCAGCGCGGCGAGGAGCCGGTGGCAGTACCCGTCGACGGGCAGCACGTGCTGTTCGGCGAAGAGGGACGGGAAGATCCGGGTCATGGCGCGGCGGTTCTCGATGACGTACGAGACCCCGCTGGGCACCCGCACATTGTCCTCGAGCACCCGGAAGTCGCCGGCCTCGTCGCGTACGAGGTCGATGCCGGCGACGTGGATGCGCACCCCGCCCGGTGGCTCGACCCCGTGCGCGGCTCTGTGGAAGTGCGGGGAGTTCAGCAGCAGCCGCCAGGGCACCACGCCGTCCTCGAAGGCCCGGCAGGGCCCGTAGGCGTCCGCGAGGTAGGCCTCCAGGGCCCGGACTCGCTGGGCCACGCCGCGCTGTATGAGATCCCATTCGAGGGCGTCGAGGATCCGGGGCACGAGATCCAGCGGCCAGGGCCGTTCCTCGCCCGCGAAGGCGTAGGTCACGCCGCGGTCCGTGAAGGCGCGGGCCATCTGGTCCGCCCGGAACCTGAGTTCACTCGGCTCGATCGGCTGCAGCGCCGCCAGCACCGGCTCATAGGCGGTCCTGACCTCACCCGGCCGCTCAAACATCTCGTCCCACGCATCGGCCAACGCGTATGCGTCAAATATGTCCGCCATGAAAGGACGTTAGAGGCGGTGTGTAACGCAACGATCACTCCGGCATTTCCGGGAGCTTGCACGCGGGGGCGCGGCCGCCGACCACCGTCAGCTTGTTGCAGGACGACGGGATGAGGACCGTGCAAAGCAGTAGGTAATGGGGCGTTACGGCCCTGACCTTTGGCCGAGCCGTGTTGCGGAGCCGGTCCGGTCCGCGCATAGTTGCGCTGCGGAAGGCAGCGAACTCGGGGGTGGGATGGGCGATGGCCGGGCACGGGACGGACGAGCATCCACACGGTGCTGACCGACTGTGCGAGGCCGGGGATCGCGTGTATTCCCGGGCCGTACGGCGGGGCCGCGTGCCCCGCCGGGACGCCGGACCGGTGCCGTGTCTGCTGGAGCTGGCCCTGCTGCATCCGGACCCCGACGACATGGACTGGCTGGTCCCGACGTCCCCGCAGGAGGTCATGACCCGGCTGTTGCGCGGGGTCTACGACGAGGTCAGCGCGAGCCAGCGGCGGGTGGGCGCGGCGGTCGACGCCGTCGAGCGGTACGCCGGCCTGGGCCCCGCCACGCAGGCGTCCTCGGGCGCCGCGGAGGGCACCGCGATCCGCGTCCTCGACGGGCTGTCACGTATCCAGGCCGCGATGGACGACGCGACCCAGGCGTGCACGACGGAGGTCCTGACGGTCCAGCCGGGCGGCATCCGCCCCGAGCACGAGCTGACGGAGGGGCTGCACCGGGCGCTGGCCCTGCGCGGGCGGGGCGTGCGCATGCGCGATCTGTACACGCACGTGGCCCGGCACGGGCAGGGCCTGCTCAACTACCTGGAGCTGATGGGCGGTTCGGTCGAGGCGCGCACCCTCGACGAGGTGATCGACCGGCTGATCCTGTTCGACCGCACGGTGGCCTTCATCCCCGCGAACGCGGACCGCACCCTGGCCCTGGAGCTGCGCCACCCGGCCCTGGTCGAGTACCTGGTCACGGTCTTCGAACGGCTCTGGCGGCTGGCGATCCCGCTGACCGCACCGCTGCCCGACACCGGCATCGAGGGCATCTCCCACCGTGAGCAGTCCATCGCGGCGCTGCTGGCGGAGGGCCACCAGGACGCGGTGATCGCCGAGCGGCTCGGGATAAGCGTCCGCACCTGCCGCGCGCACATCGCCCGGCTCTCCGAGACCCTCGGGGCGGCCAGCCGCACCCAACTCGGCGTCCGCATCGCCCAGGTGGGCCTCGACGGCCCGCGTCACGCCGCCGACGTCGCCCCCGTCACTCTTCCCGGTCAAGAATCCCCGACCGTCCGATGAGATAGCCGAGTTGGGCCCGGCTCTCGCTGCCCAGCGTCGCCGCCAGCTTGGCGATGTGGATGCGGGCGGTGCGGACGTTCAGCCCGAGGCGGTCGGCGATGACGGTGTCGGTGTGGCCCTCCACGAGGAGGGCGGCGATGGCGCGTTGGCGGGGGGTGATGCCGTTGAGGGCGGGTGGGGGGACGGCCTGGGGGTACATGGGGGTGGCCAGGCGCCAGAGCCGGTCGAAGGCGGTGGCGAAGAAGGCGATGATCACCGGGTGGCGGATTTCCAGCGCGAGGGTGCGGTCCGCGTTCGCGGGGATGAAGGCGACGCTGCGGTCCACGACGAGGAGGCGGTCGGTGATCTCGTCGAGGGTGCGGGCCTCCGCGTCGCCCCTCAGCTGCTCGTAGCGGGCCAGGACCGAGGGCGAGTGCCGGAGCGTGTGCTGGTAGAGCGTGCGGATACGGCCGCCCCGGTCGAGGAGGTCCTGGTCGCGGACCAGAGCCTCGGCCCGCACCTCGGCAGGCGTCCGGGTGTGACTGGTGTGCGGCTGGATGGCGAGCAGTTCGCGGGAGCCATCGGCCATGGCCCGGGCGATGGCGTCGCCGATGTCGCGGGACCCGCTGATGAGGCCCACCGCCGGAGCGACGTCGGTTCCCGTACGACGGCCGTCGATCCGCATCAGGGGCTCGAACAGGTCGGCCAGCCGGCTCTCGCGCCGCCGTTCCCGGGCGATGCGGTCCCCCGAGGCCCGCAGCAGCCGATGCAGGGCGACGGCGGGTGCCACGGGCTCCAACCGGTTCGGATCCTCGACCGAGGGATGCAGCAGCCCGAACTCGGTCAGGCAGGGTGTTGCGCCGGCGTCCTCGGGGCGGACGTGACCTTCCCGCAGCGCGCGTCCGTAGAGCGCGGTTCCCTCGGAGCAGAGGTCTTCAGCACTGTGTTCCGGATGCGTTGCCGGGGTCACAGCGTTCCTTCCTCTCGGATCAGGGCTCCTGCTTCAGGATCCCCGACTGCGCTATGAGGAAGCCGAGTTGGGCACGGCTGCCGCTGCCCAGGGCGGTCGCGAGCTTGGCTATGTGGGCGCGGCAGGTGCGGACGTTCATGCCCAGGCGCCGGGCGATCGCCTCGTCGACGTGGCCTTCCACGAGGAGTTTGGCGATGGAGTGCTGGATCTCCGTGATGCCGTCCGGGGCGGTCTCGTAGGGGGCGCCGGCACTCAGCGGGACCGCACGGGTCCACATGAACTCGAAGACCTTGATCAGGTAGCGGACGAGCCCCGGGTGCCGGAGTTCGAGGGCGATCTCCCCGTCGTCGCGGGTAGGGATGAAGGCCACGGACTCGTCGCAGATGATCAGCCGTTCGACGAGTTCGTCGATGGTGCGGTACTCCACCTTGCTGTCGGTGAACTGGGCGACGTAGGCCAGCGTCTCCGGGCTGTAGCGGGCCGGGTGCTGGTAGAGCGTCCGGATGCGGCAGCCTCGTTCGATCAGCGGCCGGTCGCGGTCCAGGGCTTTGGTGAGGGTGTGCTCCAGACGGCGGCGGCTGGGCTGGACGGTCAGCATCTCGGTGTGGCACTGGGACGTGGCCAGATCGAGCGCCGCGTTGATCCGGTCGAGTCCCTCCAGCACCGTGATCGAGTGCGTGCTCGCCGTCGACTGGGCGCTGAGGGCCATGAACGGCTCGAAAGCGTCTGCGAGTTCGATGGACAGTCGCCGGCGCTGGGTGATCTCGTTCTCGATCGGATTGAGGCGCTGGGCCAGGGCGATCGAAGGAGGTACCGGGCGCAGCCAGTTCGGGTCGTCAGGATCGGGATGAAGAAGGGCAAACTCCATCAAACACGGCGCGGGCTCCACATCCGTACGGGCTATGCGTCCCGTCCGGAGAGCGTTGCCGTAGAGGCGGCGTCCGTCCTCGCACAGGGCGGTCAACCCATGGGGATGTGTCCGCTTAGTCTCATTTATCACCAAATCTCCACCCCCCAGGGTCCTGAACGTGCAGGAACATGATGCATCGTTTGTGTGGCCATGACGTGCCGGAATGGGCCATCGTCGTATTCGGACGGGGGAGAGGTGACCTTCAAATGAGGACGAAGCCGACTATGCATAAGAGAATGCTTCGCTCGGCGCTAGTCGCCGCCTTCTCCGCCGTTGTGGCCTTCGGAGCACTGAGCGGCCTCGCGGGGACGAAGAGTTATGTCGCAGGGGACAGCAGCTGGAATACGACGGCTGCCACCCCGCCCGGTGACAGCAGCTGGGTGATCGTCGCGTCCGATGTCCCGGAAGACAGCTCATGGGTGGCCCCGGCTGACAGCAGCTGGATCGTCGAGTCATGACCACCCCACCCGACGACCGGTCCTTCCGTCGCGAAATGGCCACCGCCTACCGCTCCGGCTGGCACTTCATCGATCTGGTCACCGCGATCCCCCACGCCGGTGACTCGCTGATGGTGACGGTCTTCGGTGAGCCGGTGGTCGTCACGCGCGACGAGGACGAGGACCTACGGGCATACCGGTGTCTGCGGCGGCCTCGGGGGGCGCCGCAGCCTGTGCGATGTGCCATTCGGTACGGAATGATCTTTGTGAATCTGGACCAGCGAGACCACCGGCTGGTGGAGACGGATGCCCCCGACATCCAGACCATCTCAGCCACCCCCCGCAGTGCCTGACGCGATTCCCCCGTCGTAACAAGATCGCTCAGGTGCTTCCCCCCGCAGCGGCGTCACCGTGACCTGAACACGGTGACGCCGCTGCAGTTTTGCGGGACATTTCCGGGTATCGGCATGTTCGGCCGGCGTCACGCAGTGGCTGAAAACGGTTGGCGCCGTCATGCGAGCCCCATCGCCCGGGTCAGTTCGATCTCGATCACCACGCGTGAAGGGTTGGGTCCCGGCGTCCGCCCGTAGCGCTCGGCATAGCGCCGCTCGGCCTCCGTCACCGGCTCCGGTTCGGCCCGCACGAAGGCCCGGCCCTCCAGCGTCGCCCACCGCCGCCCGTCCACCTGGCACACCGCGACCCGCGCCCCGTCGGGCCCGGCGGCCAGCACATTCGTCACCTTGGTGCTCGTCTTGTTCGCGATCACCCGAGCAAGCCGGGCGCCGGGATCGTATGTGACCCCGACGGGCACGACGTGCGGGCTGCCGTCCGGGCGCGGGGTCGTCAGGGTGCACAGGTGCCGCTCCCGCCAGAAACCGAGGTATGCGGCGTCGGGGGCGCCGGGGTCCTGAGAATAGGTCGCCATGGTCCGGAACTTAGTCCTTGGGGACTCCCTGGCACTGCCTTGAGTGGAATAGACTCAACTTTGTGTACGCTGATTGAGTCAGCACTGGGAGACACGTGACGGACGGCTGACCTCAGGAGGAGAACGCGACAGTGGACGCCGAGCTGACCAACCGGAGCAGGGACGCGATCAGGGCGGCCGAGCAGCGGGCCGTGACCGACGGGCACCCGGACCTCACACCCGCTCATCTGCTTTTGGCCCTGCTGCAGGGGCCAGGCCAACAGGCAAACGAGAACATCACCGACCTGCTGGCCGCCGTCGACGCCGACCAGGCGGCCGTCCGCGCCGGCGCGGAGAAGGTTCTTGCCGGGCTGCCCAGCGTGACCGGCTCGACCGTCGCGCCCCCGCAGCCGAGCCGCGAGCTGCTCGCCGTGATCGCGGACGCCGCCGAGCGCGCCAAGGAGCTCGGCGACGAGTACCTCTCCACCGAGCACCTGCTCATCGGAATCGCCGCGAAGGGCGGCGCCGCCGGTGACGTACTGTCCGGGCAGGGGGCCGGTGCGAAGAAGCTGCAGGAGGCCTTCCAGCAGGCGAGGGGAGGACGCCGGGTGACCACACCCGACCCGGAGGGTCAGTACAAGGCTCTGGAGAAGTTCGGCACGGACTTCACGGCCGCGGCGCGCGAGGGCCGGCTCGACCCGGTGATCGGCCGGGACCAGGAGATCCGCCGTGTGGTGCAGGTGCTGTCGCGCCGCACGAAGAACAACCCCGTCCTCATCGGTGAACCCGGCGTCGGCAAGACCGCCGTCGTCGAGGGGCTCGCCCAGCGGATCGTCAAGGGCGACGTGCCGGAGTCCCTCAAGGACAAGCGGCTGGTCGCGCTGGACCTCGGCGCGATGGTCGCGGGCGCGAAGTACCGCGGCGAGTTCGAGGAACGGCTCAAGACCGTCCTGGCCGAGATCAAGAACTCCGACGGCCGGATCATCACCTTCATCGACGAACTGCACACCGTCGTGGGCGCGGGCGCCGGCGGCGACTCCGCCATGGACGCCGGCAACATGCTGAAGCCGATGCTCGCGCGCGGCGAGCTGCGCATGGTCGGCGCCACGACGCTGGACGAGTACCGCGAGCGGATCGAGAAGGACCCGGCGCTGGAGCGCCGCTTCCAGCAGGTGCTGGTGGCGGAGCCGACGGTCGAGGACACGATCGCGATCCTGCGCGGGCTCAAGGGCCGCTACGAGGCCCACCACAAGGTCCAGATCGCCGACAGCGCGCTGGTGGCCGCCGCGACGCTCTCCGACCGCTACATCACCTCCCGCTTCCTGCCCGACAAGGCCATCGACCTGGTCGACGAGGCGGCCTCCCGGCTGCGTATGGAGATCGACTCCTCGCCCGTCGAGATCGACGAACTCCAGCGCATCGTGGACCGGTTGAAGATGGAGGAGCTGGCGCTGGAGAAGGAGACCGACCCGGCCTCCCGCGAGCGCCTGGAGAAGCTGCGCCGCGACCTCGCCGACCGGGAGGAGGAGCTGCGCGGCCTGACCGCCCGCTGGGAGAAGGAGAAGCAGTCCCTCAACCGCGTCGGCGAACTGAAGGAGAAGCTGGACGAGTTGCGGGGCACGGCCGAACGGGCCCAGCGCGACGGCGACTTCGACACCGCCTCCAAGCTGCTCTACGGCGAGATCCCCACCCTGGAACGGGACCTGGAGGCCGCCTCGGAGGCCGAGGAGGAGGTATCCAGGGACACGATGGTCAAGGACGAGGTCGGCTCCGACGACATCGCGGATGTGGTCGGAGCCTGGACCGGGATTCCGGCGGGCCGCCTGCTGGAGGGTGAGACGCAGAAACTCCTGCGCATGGAGGAGGAGTTGGGGCGCCGCCTCATCGGCCAGCAGGAGGCCGTCCAGGCGGTGTCCGACGCGGTGCGGCGCACCCGGGCCGGTATCGCCGACCCCGACCGCCCGACCGGTTCCTTCCTCTTCCTGGGCCCGACGGGCGTGGGCAAGACCGAACTCGCCAAGGCCCTCGCCGACTTCCTCTTCGACGACGAGCGGGCCATGGTCCGCATCGACATGTCGGAGTACGGCGAGAAGCACAGCGTGGCCCGCCTGGTCGGCGCCCCGCCCGGCTACATCGGCTACGAGGAGGGCGGCCAGCTGACGGAGGCGGTGCGCAGGCGCCCGTACAGCGTGGTGCTGCTGGACGAGGTGGAGAAGGCCCACCCCGAGGTCTTCGACGTCCTGCTGCAGGTGCTGGACGACGGCCGCCTGACGGACGGTCAGGGCCGTACGGTCGACTTCCGCAACACCATCCTCGTCCTGACCTCCAACCTGGGCAGCCAGTTCCTGGTCGACCCGCTGACCGGCGAGGAG
>Ga0307512_10004791_pt1 | contig 14536 bp, 14 predicted proteins | sample 14_EM_MG_FD_200267 | JGI IMG/M metagenome (GOLD analysis project Ga0307512, IMG submission 200267) | Populus trichocarpa ectomycorrhiza microbial communities from riparian zone in the Pacific Northwest, United States - 14_EM | ecosystem: Host-associated > Plants > Roots > Unclassified | place... | reverse complement strand
TTCTTTTGTTCTCTCTTTTGAACAACTTAACGAGAGTGAGACGATGCTAGAGATTCCTAGAGATCTAGCCACCAGCGCTCGAGCGCTCTTTATATATATCTCCCCCACCGCACTTGAGCAAGATACGGGAAAAAACGCATAGTTACGTGCCGAAGGCAACCCGAAACTGAACTACCCCGCTTTTTCCTCCTACTATCGATGGGATCCTTTTCAAGCGGCCATGACGGTAGAATTTAGCGTGTGGCACAACACAGCCGGGTGTGGCTGCCGCCTGTCGAATCCTCTTAGCCCCTTTTTTACCAACAAAAACTTGCACACCGCACTGCACAGCTATAGCTGATTCTGCGGCACACCGACTCGTGTAGTTTCCACTTTTAAACTATGTCATCACGAGAAGTTTAGATGTTCGTAGTGATTGCTCGTCCCATAGTACAATTATTTAAAAAGATTTTTTTTTTTACAATTCCCATGGTCTATGCCTTCTAAAATTTCCTCCGGCCGTGAATTTACCATGATGCGACAGCTTCCCTAACCTCCTCTATCCAAGCCCGAGTGACTTCCTGCTGCCGATAACCCTCCCATTGGTTTTCCCCCATCAACTATCCATGCCATAGGTGATATGTCGGAGTTCTTCTTCAATGACGCGGTGATCCAGAATTGCCTCGGTCCGTCCATTATCCTGCGCCGGTACTTCTCCGGTACCTTCACACTACCGATCCAATCGTTCCGTACGCAGCCATTCCAGGCTCATCGAACATATGAATGTATCGGGGCCAAACATCAGGTGTTAATACTTTGTCTCGGTGTCCAAATGGAAGATGTGTCAGCACGGAAAATGATATCGACGGGCGGACCTAAGTATTTAATTATGTAGTAAGGATTTAGTGTATCCATTTAACAAGGAATTAATTACCGGCAAGAACATTGCAAGGTTTCATCAGGTTGGTGGATCTCCTTTCCTTCTTCGATACGTTCTTCGACAGCGTTGAGTTCCCGAGGAAGTAGCTTTTGGATGGGAACAGGATATTCCCCGATCTGCGGATATTCTGTCGTGCAAATAGACAGTTTTTGGTTCTTAAACTTCCAAGCTGCCTCATCTGCGCGTTTATCTCTCCGCCGTGCACATTGCAAGATATAAAGAATCATTCCATATATTCCTGCAAAAATACTAAATTTGTTACTTTTTTATTCAATTATTGGTGTAGAATATTTACCATGATTTGCAACTTGTCCTCTGATAACGCCTAAACTCGCTTTCAACTGTTGATGCCATAATTCAAATTTCACACGCATTTGTTGTGGAGTTTTGCAATAGCATCGGACTGTGTTGGCGAGCGTGAAGTGCCCTCTTGGGCATTGTTAGCAACCAGTATCTGCGGATGTAGGGTTTCGTCTTACCATCCGGGGCGAGATTGATAGCTTCCGTACAAAGTTCCTGACAACGCGATTGAGTGTAGACTTACATGGCGTGTTGTAGAGTTTGACTGATTGGTTTTAATGCTTAGCTTGCAAATCGCCGTTGGAGAGTTCGGTGGGAATGTACCGTACAAAGAAGATGAGAGACTCCATGTTTACCGGCAGCTAGTCCTGAAACGCCTTACATACAGCGGACTACTCGATTGCACTATCGTCTGTAAGAACATAACGTGGTTGTCATTGACCTATTATGTACATTATTAGTTTAAAATTTTCAGAGTGTCATCGCAGACGCTTACCTGAACACCAACTCTTCCCAATACACAAAAAGCTTTGGCGATACCTCCACGCTCTTGTCGGTCAACGACACAATGTGCTACAGGGATCCAAACTCGGTATTACCTCTAACGAGAAATGAGAACATGTTATGCTTCCATTTGTTGACTTTATGAGTAGAATCAAATTGAGTAAGATAGCCGCGTTATTGTATTCTGGTTGGCCCTGCGAAGACTAATCCTCAACGTGTCTCCTTCTTTCCGTCTTCCACCTGAAACTCTTCAAATAGCCATTTTTCGCCATCGAGTAGTTTCCGTGCTTGAGCTATATCGTCTGCAAGACCGGTACCAGGCTGCAAAACTCGAGTCAAATCGTTTTCCCGTCGTGCATTATGGATGTCATTGCTACATTATTTTAATGTCAGTTATTTTATTTTTTCAAAAATATTAATGGAATCATACATCGTTATAAAACCACCACCTGCCTTGAGCTTCCTTCCTCCGAACCAGCACCGTGTAACGCACTGAAAATCTGAGCTGCTGAATAGTTCTTCTCGGCTTCCGTCGCGATCAGCTCCTGTACAAAATTTGACATTTTCAGCATACAACTAGTTTCGAAATCATGACTATGGTAATGTTCGGTCTTGTGTTCGAGGGTAACGGTAGGATGCAGTCCGGTGAGTTGACTCGTCAATTAGACTGTAATCGAACACTAAGCTTTATCGCGGATGCTGCTGGTTCTCCGTTCTGCTGTATACTCTTATTTCGAAACGTGTAGACGTTGCACACCAACGGCCAAACCTCGTCGAACCGATCCACCGTCAAAACAACGGGATTCCTTAACCGAAAGAGTAGCTCCTTTGAATAACTCGCATCCTGTGGGAGGGGAACCATACTGGAAGACATTTGGTCGAAGTTATTTGGTGTGGTGGTAGTGGTGGTGGTGGTGGTGGTGGTGGTGGTGGTGGTGGTGGTGGCGGTAGCAGTGGGAATTGTTGGGTGTGTTGCGGAACTCGGATAACTTCCCGCAGGGGCCTCCAGGAACATACGAGCCCAAAGAAGGGGACGAGCTTTGAGAGAGTCGACATGCAGCTGGTCGGGGCCCTGCTGGGAAAAGCGGCCAACGAGTCGGCTCCGGAAGATGACCAGATCTCGGCGGGAATTATCAAGGTATTCTGGCAGAGGGCGCAGCAGCGGATCGCCCAAATCGTTCGGGCGTGCATCCGGCTAAGCCACCACCCAAGAATATGGAAGACAGCGAAGGGAGTTGTCATCTCGAAGCCAGGAAAGCCGGATTACTCGAAGGTGCGAGCCTACCGAGTGATATCGCTTCTGGACGCCACCAGCAAGCTGCTGGTACGCACAGCAGCCCACCTGATATCGGACCACCTGGAGAGGAAGAGAGGACTGCACGAGGGGCAGTACGGGTGCCTCAAACACAGATCATGCATCAATGTTTCTTCTTCACGCAACAACTTGTTTCCTCAGGAAAAAGTTGTTGCGTCTGGCGGATGGGAAAGATGGGAGCCCCATGGGGGTGGTATAGCGTGGAGGAGTGCATATAGTCTGTAGTACTGAAGCACAATGGGATTAACTGCCACTTGTTATCGTCAGCCATAGTCGGCCTTGACCACTAGCAAACTGTTTCGTCTCAACGCTATGTCCTTGCCTTGCCCGCTTCACGTCCCTGCCTTGCCGCTCCACGTCCCTGTCCTGCCTGTTCATATCTTCCCAAATCTTGTCCTAGTCCTTGTTCTTATCCGCCACGCCCCCTCCCTTGTTCTGATTTCCAGTTTTGCTACTTGGAGTTAATCGAGCCTGCCCGTTACAATACCCGTGCGGCGGTACCAGTGACCAAAAGCAACTCATCAATACTTTGACGTTGGTTGTCGCTACACTGTACCAGATCCTCCTCACAAAGGGCAGCCAACATCTGCTCAATGGTTTTAATGTTCTGACTCCTCCTTTGTAGCTGCGATCATCCCATCCCTCTGGCAGCTTTTCAAGCACTCGACTGCCTCAAGTACATCGTCCCCTATACGGCAACAGCGATCTGCTCCTCGGAGATGCGGCATGCTGTGATGGGTGGGTATTATGGTATGTTAGGGGTGGTGGGAGATTTATTGTTGTCGAACTTGTGTCGACTCTCGTCACCACGCTTCAACTCGACGCTGCCGGAGGCTAAGAAAAAAAGGTTTTTGATATCTAGCACTATCCTGATATCTGCCGAAATTACTGGTCTAACTATGTAGAACACTGCCTCAGAGACAGAAACCGAGGAAGTTGTGCCATGCGCTGTAGTAGTCTCTGGGCTTCTGTTGAAAGAATATCGATTCGGTGGTGAAGATCAATATCTCGTATATTGAACAAGTATATAGAACTGGAAGAGAAGTACGAGAAGAACAGCAGATATCCCTTCTTACTTCCCCGCTCTTGCGTAAACGTGTCCTCAACAAAACTGTAAAGCAGAAGCGCCAACCTAAAGACTGTCTCGGCGCGAGAAGCATTTCCAGCAGCTTCGGACAAAGGACCCGTCGCGGTGCAGGTCACTCTTTTTCCCGGCACATAACAAGGTCCGTCAGTGCTCACCGTGCTCGTCTTAGTCCGTCGATACTCTCCATTCGCAGTCAGAAAGAGCGGACACTTACTCAACACTAGTATCTAAAGCCAAAATGAGTGGGGCAGCTTGTGCGCCGACGCATGGCCTTGGGATTTCTCGGAAGGTTGGAGTGCGTAGCTGGTGATAGTGAAAGATCGATCTTAGGTAGAGCACCTAGTCAATGTCAACTTCCCAAACTGGAGCAGATGAAGAGCAGAATCTGAAAAGAGCGACTGTCTTTTGGGTGCTGGCGAAGTGCCGGTGAGACTCTAGCTCTCGGAACCGCATCGGTGGAAGTAACTTCATAATATACTCTACCAAGGCCCACCATAGACAGGCTCGTCCCTGGCCGGGCTGAGGAAAACGGGCAGAATGAAGCGTCAGAATGGGAGCTCCAGGAGCGGAGGAGAAGGGAAGTGGAGAGGAGACAGGAGGCTGAGGAGCTGAGTGCAGAGGAGGAGGAACTACCCATCTTCCCCCTATGAATCTCCGGGCGAATCTCTTTCGAGAGAACAAGAAATACCAGGGCACGCGAGAGGTTTTGTCAGGACGGGACACGACAAGGAGATCAGTCCGTTCAATCTCCGCACATCCCACGTTCGAGTGATAGCGCGTTCAAAGAACGGCTCGAAGCAGCGGGATGATTCTTTTTGTTTCTCCGAGTTTCACAGTACAAGGGCTGCCGATGCCAAGACGCTAGCGTGCTCGAACACTATATAATGTGCGCTACCTCGTTTCTTCGCTGGTTTCTTTCCATTCCTCCAACATGCCGAGCTAATTAGCTGCTGGTAGCAAGGTACGTAAACCCTGAACCCTCATTAACAAATTCTCATGTATGCAAGAGTAGGTGATGAGATCGTTTCGAAACTCATCTCTGACACGCTGAGCTAATTAGCTGCCAGTAACAAGGTACGTAACGCCGATCCCACACAATCAAATTCTGACGTGTGCAGGAATAGTCGAAACTATCGTTTCGAAACTCGAGCGGGCGCATCTCGATGAATGCGCCCCCTGGTGGGCGCATCTCGATGAATGCGCCCCCAGGTGGGCGCATCTCGATGGATGCGCCTGCTCGGTGGGTTCGAAAATGGTAAGAGCTCAGCGAGCAGAGCAACCATTGGGGAGAGATTGCCGACGAGGGGACTAGCACGAACCAAGGCGGCGTCACAGTCGCAGCTTGGACGGTTCCGACTCTAACCGCCAATTCAATGCGATCCTTTCAATGGAAACCGGAAGAAGATGCCAACTGGGGCACCGCGCTAGCTGCCGGTGAGCAGGTATGTAAAGGTCAAATCTACTGCAACGAATTCTGACGTATGGAGGAATAGTAGTGATGGTTTCGAAACTCGAATGCAGGCTTCACAAATTCCCGAGGTAGGAGCGAGATGGAATCCCAGCGACCAAAACGACGACGAGAGAAATGGCGACTGTTGGAAGTACTTCTCCCGCTCATAGGTGGAGGGCGCGGCGTTGGCGGAGAGTTAAGCGCCATAGTTGAGTGAGAGAGGCCAAGGTTGGGAGTGTGCCTGATTAGGAATAGCGCGGTGCATCGGCAGAAATAGCGTGCTGTTCTTTGCTTTCTTTTAAGTATGATAGATACTGCATTAGTCAGCAATCGACCGCCGTTTTCTCGTAATCTAGAGTGTGGCACTTAGACAGGGGTAGTTAGGGCGACCGGGGTTTGCAAGTTGCAAAATGCTCACAAATCCATCCTTTACTCCAGACGACCCAAATAAAGAGAATAAAAGGAATTTGTATAATAGATGATAAAAGGGTGAGTTCAATTCTACACTTTCGAATTACAAAATAGTGTGGAGGGTGGAGCGCAATTTAAGTACGGTTGAATGTTGACCGTTTTTGTGGGGCGTATTTTGTACTGGCGCTAACCACAAATATCTAGACAAGAAAATAACCACAACAGGAAAATCAAGTGATATTTAATGCCTCCTATCCTATACAAAGATCGGCTGGTACTCCGGCCGGTACTCCCGGCGGTGGGACTTATATACACCTTCTCTGCGTATGCATGCTGTTCAGCAGTCAACCCATTGATACATAGTTATATGCCATTACCCATCTCTTACTAAGGCCTGCAAAACGCCGTATGGTTTTGATGCTAACAGAATTTATACCTATCTAGCCTCCAATACTGTCTTCTCCAACTCAGAAAATCAATACTTGCACTGCTCACGAGCATCGCTTTACCGCAGCGTAATAATATTCAATATAATTGAGCTGGTAGTGGAATTTCGGATAGAAGATAACTTCATGTCCGGCTCGAAGGATGGCTGTTTCAAGCATCGACTTCGCGAAATCATCAGAGCGCTACACAGCTATCCGGAATCTCCTTACGGGTGGTAGCAAGATTTCGTCTCTTAATTACTGCTGCAGCTTGGGGTGTCCGCATAGCAATTAATCGCTTGCGGGGACGAGGCGCAATAAACGAATGAAGCAAATAAATTTGCGGGCGCGGTTGACGTGGTACACCATGGTCGTGGTAACTTCGTTCAAGCTAGATAGGTTCTTGCTACAAATGGTCGACAGAGAAAGGTTAGAGCTGCTATTATACCTGGAGTTTCCAGTCGACGATATGAAAAACGGTCGCTGGTATCTAGGCGTGTTTGAGTGATAACCAGGGTAAGGCAGCGTGGAAAGATGGGTAGGCGCAGCGTGATTTTTCCCATGACAGTGCACGCGATTTCTTGGCACTGGCGAGGAGGTTTGTACTTTGCCAAGAATGCCAAGACGCTAGCCCGCCATGTGTCCGACACTCTACCATCTCAATTCAGCAGACCTCCAAATTCTGAAACCCACTGACCTCTCCGTGAACCTTTGTTCTCTTCTCAACAGCGACGGAGCCAACGAGAAATATACAATCGGCTAAGTCGCGTCGGCATTCTCCTCATCGCTATCACGTATCGGTCAACTTCCCATTGTTGTTGGCACTCTGAGGGCTGTGCTAACCGTCCATGAAGCTGAAAAAAACTCGTCGCGTCTTTCTCACCGTCACTTTCACCACGTCGTTCTAGCCACCTTACCCGTCGCCACCCCACCCGACACCACCCTACTCCACGAATGGGCAAACATTGCGGCGGAGGAGCCAGACACCCGCGGGGAAATGGCTGAACTATTCCGACCGGACGGAGGTACGCCTCATGCCGCTTCCGCGACCTCAACGGGGAGATTTCGGAGAAGAAGTGGGTGGAAGCGTGACAATGGGCTGGAGGCCGGACTACCAAGAAGAAATACAAAATGCCGGAAAGCCACAATTCGGACGGCGCGATCGCTGCGAGCACCAAGAGGCTCGCCTCGAGGTGCTAACTACCAGCTGAAGACAGGGCACGCCCGCACTGGGCAGTACCTGCGCTGGGCTAGGGTTCGCCCCACCGTCCAGTGCTAGTGGTGTCAGTGCCCCTCGCAAACGAGAGACCACCTCTTTAAGAGGTGTCCGGAATGGAAGATGCAGCAGAAGGTTCTGTGGGCGAAGGTGTAGAAGGAGACCGGAAGGTGGAAGAGCCGGTGGACGGTCCGAGATCTGCTGGCCGATGGGGGATGTGGGCAGGCAGTACTGGACTTCCTTTCCTCCACGGATGTGGGAAGGCCTCTGGAAGAGGGCGACGCCCGGAGTGAGGTGTCAGGGTGGGAACTCGAGCGCCGGGAGCGGGAGGAGGAGCGGGAGGCGGAGGCGGAGGAGCTGGGTGCCGGGGAGGAGCTGCCGCTGTTCCTGCCCACGCCCTCTTTCATGGCATCGGCAAACGAGAAGTAGGGGAGGGGCCACGTTTCTTTTGTTATTTCCTTTGTGATTTCCTTGGGCGCATCTATCTTGGGACAGGCCTGGGCGGAGGGCAAAGGGGAGCTTGCAACGTGCCACCACCGCGCGGACAGCGGACGGGAAAAACGGATAAAATGTACGCCGCCATAGTCTAGATAGGCTGAATGCGAGTATGATTAAACGAAAAAAAAACCACCCTACTGTAGATCCTACCCGCCACCCTACCCGACACCGCCCTCCGCACTGCTACCACACCCCCGCCGCACCGGCCAACCCAACGCCGTTTCTCACTGAACTTTACGAGCGTGAGACGATGCTTGGGATTACTAGAGATCTGGCCACCGGCGCTCGAGCGCCCTATGTATCCTCCCCTCCGCACCTAGAACAAAATAGCTGGTGGGTGGATGGGACAGACGACCAAGCAGTGGCAACCAAGCTGTCGGAGGCAGCTGCAGCAGCGATCGCGTGGGCTAGGGACAACGGTGTAGCCTTCGACCATGGCAAGACGGAGGCTGCCATCTTCCAGAGGATGCGAAGGGCCCCCACAGCGACGGTAACGGTGGGGCCGAACGAAGTGCCATTCAATCGAGAGGCCACACGGTGGTTGGGGGTATGGCCGGACTCCCAGCTCACGTTCAAAAGCCACCATGCCACGCGAATGAAGGAAGGATGAAAAGCAATGGGCAGGCTCCGTAGGCTCACGGGGCAGGTGGGACTATCGCCAGCCAATTCGCGAAAAGTCATGACGGCCTGCATACGGTCGGTCGCTATGTTCGGCTTGGAGCTGTGGTGGAAGGGCGACTACGTTCCAGGATCGATCGGCCGCGTAGCGGAGATGCAGCTCCTAGTTAACCAAGAGGCGCGGGCGACTACAGGCTGCTTCCGGACGACAAACCTAGGGGCGCTCTCGATGGAATCAGGGTTGCGAGCAGCGGCGGCGCAGTTGGAAAACCGCCAGAGGCGCTTTGGACTCGGGCTGCTGAGCCTGCCGGTGGGAGATCAGGCAAGGGAAATAGCGGGAGCGCCGACGGGGATCGGGCGGCGTCTCACACCCGGCCCACACTGGACTGACGGAGTAGTCAGTTCTGCAAGAGAACCCGGAGACCCTCGACGCAGAGCTGGTACAAGAAGCGGAAGCTGAGGCCAAGACCGAGGCAGAGCGTGCCAGGCCAGGACTCACCATGTTCACAGATGGGTCACGACAGAATGACGGCACTGTCGGCTACGCAGTGGTCTGGAAGAAGGGAAACTCCTGGAAGGGTATCAAGCAGCACATGGGATCAAACCAGGAGGCCTACGATGCGGAGTGCGCCGCCATTGCTCTCGCGCTGGAAGAAGCGGCCAGAAGAGACTCCACCCCGGAACGTGTCACCATCTTCTCAGACGCACAGGCAGCCATAAAGAGGATGGCATCGGACGAAGCAGGCCCAGGGCAGCAATATGCACTCAGGGCTCGCGTACACATTGCCGCACTGCGCAAGGCCCAGCCGGGTATCACCATCGAGATCCGGTGGTGCCCAGCACACAAGGGAATCGCTGGCAACGAGAAAGCCGACGAGTGGGCCAAGGAGGCCGCGGCGCGGAGTACCACTGAGGTGCTAGGGCCAGGCCCTAGCAACAGAGCGAGAGGGAGGCCAACCCCTCTCCCGAGGTCCCTTGCCAACCTCAAGCGGGAAACCTCGGAGAAGAAGTGGGTGAAGGCACGCCAGTGGGCTGGAGCTCGGACCTCGAAGACGATGTACCGCATGCCAAAGAGCCAGAAACCCGATAGCACGGTGGACGGTAGCTCCAAGAGACTCGCCTCGCGGTTCTACCAGATCAAGACAGGGCACTGTCTGACCGGGCAGTACCTCAACTGGACAAAGAACCGATCCACCCCACAATGTTGGTGGTGCCGATACCGTACGCAGACCCGAGACCACCTCTTCAAGCATGCCCAAAGTGGAGGCCACAGCAGAAGACCCTGTGGGCGGAGGTGAAGAAGGAGACGGGGAGATGGAAGGACTGGTGGAAGGTGCGGGACCTCCTGGCCGATGGGAGGTGCAGCCAGGCGGTACTGGACTTCCTCTCCTCTGCGGATATCGGAAGGCGGGTGCCGGCTGAGGTAGAGGATGACGCTGTGTGCGCGGTGTCGGAGCTGGAGGTGTGGGATTAGCTGGAGGAGCAGGGAGCGGGGGGCCGAGGAGCTGGGCGCTGGGGGGGAACCGCCTCTGTCCTGCCCACACCCGAATTGATGGCGTCCGCAGGAATGACGTAGGCAGTGCTCTCCCCTCCGTCCTTCCCTTTGTCCTACACGCTCGCCCTTCTCTTTCGTTCTTTTCCTTTGTAATTTTCTCGGTGCGCACCACACGGTCTCGGGACAGGCCTGGGCGGAGGGCAAAAGGGGTGCTTGCAATGAGCCGCCATCGCGCGGACAGCGGACAGGAAACGGACTGTACACATCCTCGCCATGATCTAGATGGGTCGCATGCGAGTAATGAATAAACAAAAAAAAAAGCACCTAGAGCAAAAATACAAGGAAAAAAACACTGAACACCCCTCTTTTTCATCCTACTATCTTTGCCTCCCTCGCGCCCACCTGCCTCCTCAGCGGCTAGCATCCTTGTGCAGCACCTTGGCAATATCTTCAACACTCACAAGCTTAGAACTGTGCTAAATACGTCAAGAACAGCGTCCGGCTAGTGCGTGGTCGGCGTCCTTCCGCCCATTCCCATGCCTCCGCCCACTTTTTCTCGGAGATTCCTCTCTTGAGGGTGAAGAGGCATCGCGCGCTTCCACCCCACTGGCGTCTGGCTACTCCGCCGCACGCTTTGCCACTCATCAGCCTTCTCGTTACCAATGTCTCCCTTGGGTGCCGGGCACCACCGGTCTCGGTAATGATGCCCAACCTAGCGATATTCTTCCTTGCCTGGAGCGCGTACTTCTGGCTAGGGCCAGGCTCCTTTGTAGCCATCCGTCTGATGGCGGCTTGGGCATCTGTGAATATTGTGACCCGTTATGGGGTTGTCTGCCTTCTTGAAGCCGATTCCAGTGCCCTTGCAATGGCAGTGCGCTCTGCATCGTAGATAGGCACCAGGATTGGCCATTCTTCCACACCACCGCGAATCCGGCAGCTCTATCGTCCAGTCGCGACCTGTCCGTGAACATGGTGAGTCCGGGCAGTGGCTTCTTTGCCTCCGCCTTGGCTTTGGCCTCTTCCTCCAGTTGCCTAGACCATGAACTCATCGAGTACTTAAGTAGCGTTCCGTCTGCTAGGCAGCTACGCTAATCGTATACAGTTAGTTACCGTATAGACCCGGATAACATTTCACACCAAACGCGCTTGACACTGCCATATTGCAATTCACCGCTCTCGTTCTTACACCTATATATACTTCAAGAAACTACTGGCGGAGGTTTAGACGACTGAGATGAAGATTATCATCTTTCGAAGCTGGTTGTCCCTCCACCTCTATCACTTCTCAAACAGAAACCGGAGACCGGCCTAAGGGACAGGTAACTGTAGACCTCTTGCGCAAGTTTACTCGCTGTTTCTTGCCCCCGTACCTGACCAACTCTAGGGGTAATCAACTCCTTATAGCCGCCTACCCTTCCTCGGCATGGACGGCGTATGTTTGACGCGCGCGTTCTCGGCGTACTCCCCCCTCGGCAGGCTCAGCGCACACGGTCTCGGCAGGTTCGAGGTTCGGTGCTCGCGCTCTCTGCAGGCATGTTCTCGACAGGCTTAGTATCGGCAGGCTCAGTGGGCAATGTGGGCAAGCAAGGAAAACTCTTGTTGAACCGGTGGGTTTAGCTTGAAGAAGTAAGTGACTGGAAGTAACTAGTGTGTAGGCAGTATGCGGTTTGTTGAAAGAATACCGATTAGCGATGAGGATAGAAATGAATGATAGGAGTTCAATCAGTCTTAATGCTGCATGAGATGAGGAACCACAAGGCGTATCGATTCTTGTAGTTCGAGTGGTTCACAACTTCGTTGTAGTATTCGATAAGTATATTGTAGAAGGAGAAGAGAAAGAAACCGCAGAACAAATATCCTCCGCTGACACTTCCCCGCTTGCGCCTTACGCAATCGTGTCCTCAACAAACTCTAAGGCTCAAGTTCCAAATCCAAACACCGCGCGAGAAGCATTTCCAACACACCCCCTCTTCTCGTGCTCCGTATATTGACCAAATGCAAATAATCCCATTAAACCTCGTCGACCTCATTAAAACCTCTGCCGTGAAAACCCTGTGGGAAAAACACTTGCTAGTAGGAAAAAGAGTGCCGACTCACACTTGCCGACATGATGCAAGAACTTCAACTTTTAAAATCCAAATAGCACAAAACAGAACACCTATCTTTCGGATCTCTTTCTATCTCAAGCACCTCCTTTTTCCACGCCGATTGACACCCCCTCTTTCCCACCAGAGTCACTTGTCCGGTCTTCCTTGTTGTGTCGAGTCCGGAGTCCGGTCAGGTAACACTCGTGTCCGGTCCGATATTAAGTCCGGTGTCCGGTCGGATATGGAAATTGGAGTCCAGCGTTTGGTCGGACGTGTTTCGTAACCTTTGTGTACTGATCGATCCGAACGAATCCTGTAAGTTGCAGTAGCAGAAGAACTCCTGGTTGAAGGTATAGGTTGCGATCCTCGGCCGGTTGTCTCAATTCTATGGACTGTAGGTATCCATCGATGTCCTCGCACAATAGCCATGGTGCCTGTCCTAATCCATAGAGGGCCTTCCGAAGGAGTAGCATACTACTCCCAGTCGATTCACTTCTGGTCGATGTGGCGCTTACGGTCGATGTGGCACTTCTGGTCGATGTGGCCATTCCGGTCGCTACCGTCGATATAGCACTTCCGGTCGATGTAGCTATTCCGGTCGATGTGGCGCTTCCAGTCGATGCGATCTAGTCGATTCCAAGTGGCATTGCAAGTTGCCATCATGGATACCGGCGCATAGGTCTCGTCATAGCTGATACCTTCCTTCGGCTCATAGCCCTTGATGACTAACCGTGCCTTGTAGCGAGCAGGTCCGTCTGGGTTGACCTTTCTCTTGTAGAGCCACTTGCATCCAATTGGTTGTTCTATGTCAGTCACTTGCTTATGAACGGCATTACCTTTCGTTCCATCCACAATGTCAAACGTTTGGTTCCCAACCAGCGCATGCCGCTCCTGGCACATAGCTTTCTTCCATCCTCTTGCTTGTGGACTTCGTAGTGCGGCCTTGTACGTGAGAGGTTCACTCTCGCTATTTGGCTGTGATCCGTCGATCGGTTCGGTTTCGGCTTCGCCTTCAGATGTCGCAACAATTCCAAGCAGATGCAAGGCGTTCCGAAGACGTCAAATCACCCCCTTTTTCGTGAGCCTTGCTCATAATTGCCTTGTTGGTTCCAAGGCGTGCCTTGCTGCGGGTTCGAATAGAAACGTAGTCATGACCATCTGCCAGATAATGAAGTCAGTATTGCAGTTTTGCAGACACATTGACTTCCGCCTAGCAGCTCATAGAGCCAATTCGCTGTATGACGAAAATAAATGCAGTTCTGCCCAGCAGCTCATTGAGCCAATTCGCTGTATGACAGGGATATGAATAACGTATCGCCCAGCAGCTTATAGAGCCAATTCGCTGTATGACGACGGAGAGATGTTATAGCCGGTTACAAGCCGTAGTCTCTGTGGACATTGCATTCTCGCGAAGTAACCTCGGCTGTTCCGTCCAGCAGCTCATTGAGCCAATTCGCTGTATGACAGAGAAATGGGGTCTTTGACCCAACAACTTGTATGTCTTGTTCCGTCAGGTCTTGTCTTGCTTCGTTTCCTTTGTCTTATCTTGTCTTGTGGAGCAATAGAAGCGTCTCTTCTTTCAAGTCTTCTTTCCTTCCTTTCTTTTCTCACACAACTTGTTTGTCCTTGCCTGGGATACCCTGTCTCGTCCTTTCTCGGTTCTGGATCGCCGTGCGCGCATCCGCTCGCCGTTGCGTGTCGCCATTTGCCTGTTACCGTACTTGTGTCTCACCGCATCAGGTTTGTTGGTCGTTCCGCGATTCGGTCCGCAATCCTTGAAAGTTTTGAGGTAATACAAGAGAAGCGGTAGCTGATCGGTGTTTCGTTGAAGTATCTGGAGCGGTTACGGCTCCGGGCTCATAACCTGTAAAGGAATACCGATTAGCGATGAGGATAGAAATGAATGATAGGAGTTCTATCAGTCTTAATGCTGTATGAGATGAGGAAACACAAGGCGTATCGATTCTTGTAGTATTCGATAAGTATTGAGTAGAAGGAAGAACCCGCGGAACAAATATCCTCCGCTGACATTTCCCCGCTTACGCCTTACGCAATCGTGTCCTCAACAAACTCTAAGGCTCAAGTGCCAAGTCTAAACAACGCACGAGAAGCATTTCCAACAAACCACTCATAACTCTATCACCATTAGACGAAGCATCATACCTATGCAGCATGCCCACAATATCACTCGTTTTTGCACGCCTCAACCAC
>Ga0307512_10004790_pt1 | contig 14537 bp, 14 predicted proteins | sample 14_EM_MG_FD_200267 | JGI IMG/M metagenome (GOLD analysis project Ga0307512, IMG submission 200267) | Populus trichocarpa ectomycorrhiza microbial communities from riparian zone in the Pacific Northwest, United States - 14_EM | ecosystem: Host-associated > Plants > Roots > Unclassified | place... | reverse complement strand
GATCGGCGGAAACGCGCCGATCGCGTCGACAGCGGCGATGAACGAGAACGCCCGCCCCGCGAGGTAGTCCGAGGAGCCGGAACACCAGAACCCGATGTCCTTCTTGGACAGACCGGTGTGGTCAAGCGCCTCTTTCATGATGGGCACGAGCATCTCGACACCGTTGGTCGTGCCGTGGGTCTCGCGCAGGTTGGGGGCCTGCGCGAACGAGACGATCGAGACGTCGGTGCTCATAGGTGCCCCGCGTAGCTGTCGTAGGGCGCGTCCGGTTCGCCCGTCGGCTGGAAGTGGTCGATGTTCTCGAGCGTGGCGCCCCACTGGTCGCGGGGCTTCCAGACCGCCTCGACCCGCATGCCCATGCGGACCTCGTCGGCGGCGCAGCCGAGCACGAGGTGGAGGAACGCGATGTCGGCACCGTCGAGGAGGATGTAGGCGGCCACGTAAGGAGGTTTGATCCGCTGACCGAGGAAGGGCACGTTGACGATGCAGAACGTGGTGACGATGCCGCGGTCCGGCAGCTCGATCTCGTCCCTGGTCGGCACCCCGTCGGTGGGACAGGCGCCACGCGGCGGGATGTAGACCTTCTCGCACGCCGGACACCGCTGGCCGAGCAGCCGCCCTTCCTGAAGTCCCCGCAGGTAAAGACTTTCCTCGGGGGACGCCGAGTGCATGTAATGCAGCCGCACCGGCGTGGTGATCATGCTGATGTCCTCGGCCGGCCGCGGTTCTACGGCCGGCACGTCGTCGATGGGCGCGAAGCACTCGATGTCGCGAATCCCGTTGCCACTGTCGGCGGCCCACCGCGCTCGTACTCGCATGCCGGTGTGCACCGCGCCAGAGTCCACGGCGTGCAGCATGGGCGTGTCGGCCCCGTCAAGCTTGATCATCGCCCACGCGAATGGCCGGTCGAGCGGTTGCCCGGCAAGGGGTTCCGGCTGCCAGCACCACGTGGTGACTGTTCCGGTGTGCTCGACCTCGACCAGCTCGGTAAGCGGCTCGGCGGTGACGGGGTCGTACTCGGGTGGCGGCACGTGCACACGCCCGTCGGCGCCACGTGCTCCCAAGATCCGCCGCTGGGCGAGCCCGGTAACGAACCGACTCAAGGTCGGCCCAAGTGACCGGGTGTAGTCGAACCCGATGTCAAGCGGCGCGGACAACGGTGCCTGGGTCACACCCAGAGTGAAACACGTTCTAGTTTGCCGGGCAAGTGCCTGCGCTCAGCCTGCCCACATCACCTCCAGGACATCGACGCAGAGCTGGTCGTCCAGGATCAGGTAGATCACGATCCCATGGTTGTCGGCGCCGAACAGGAGTTGGCGCACGGCGCCTTTCGGATTGGCATCGTTGTGGGGAAGGCCGTGCCAGGGAACGAGTTCAAGCACGCCCAGCACCTGGGCGTAGGACTCCAGGGCTTCGAGGGGCAGTGCTGCGATCTGGTCCCGGGCCGCATGGTCGGTCCGGATGCGGTACAAGCTATCGGCCCAGCCGTTCCGCTATCAGCGCCTTGATCTCCTCCAGCGGCACCGAGCCGGGTTCGGGTTCGCCGGTGCGTAAGGTGCGCTCTGCTCGCGCCAGCATTCGCCGGTATCCGTCGTGGCCGAGCTGGGTGGTGATCCAGGCGCGACGTCGCCAGCTGTCGAGGACCCGGAACACGTCGGCCAGGTCCAAGGATTCGGCAGCGTCGTTCAGGGCATCCCGCCATTGCTGATCGAAGTCCGACTGCTCCTCCGGGACCAGGGCAGCCCTGACCTCTCGGGGGGAGGCGTCCGCGAAGTTCCCCTGCCGAGACGGTTCGACGGCTTCCGCTGCCATGGTCACACCATACATGTCCACACCGTACTTGACCTGCCCGAAATCGACCCTGTATCGAACGGGTGATCTAGGTTGCGTTGAAACACGTTCTACGATGCCCGCATGAAGCTTGGACTGCAGCTCGGGTACTGGGGCGCCGGTATGCCGCCCAACGCGGCCGAGGTGGTTGTGGCCGCTGACGACGCCGGGTATGACGCCGTGTTCACGGCCGAGTCGTGGGGGTCGGACGTCTTCACGCCGTTGGCCTGGTGGGGGTCGGCGACGCGGAACGTGCGGCTCGGCACTGCCGTCGCGCAGTTGTCGGCGCGGACGCCGACCGCTGCTGCCATGGCCGCGCTCACCCTCGATCATCTGTCCGGCGGCCGCGCGATTCTCGGGCTCGGGGTGTCCGGGCCGCAGGTCGTCGAGGGGTGGTACGGCGCGCCGTTCGGCAAGCCGCTCGCTCGCACCCGTGAGTACGTCGGCATCGTGCGGCAGGTGCTCGCTCGGGAGGCGCCCGTCGTGAACGCGGGGCCGCACTATCCGTTGCCCTACACCGGGTCCGGCGCTGACGGGCTTGGCAAGCCGCTCAAGCCGATCACCCATCCGCTGCGTGCTGACCTGCCCATCTGGCTCGGCGCCGAGGGGCCAAAGAACGTCGCGCTCGCCGCTGAGATCGCCGACGGTTGGCTTGCCGTCTACTTCTCCGAGAAGCTCGCCGACCAGTACAACTCCTGGCTCGACGACGGCTTCAAGCGGGCCGGCGCGCGGCGGTCGCGGGCCGACTTCGAGGTGGCCGCCAATGTGTCGGTGACTGTCACCGACAACCCGGCCGCCGAGTTCGACAAGCATCGGCCGATCCTCGCGCTGTACGCCGGCGGGATGGGCGCCGAGCAGAAAAATTTCCACGCGGACCTGTTTCGCCGCATGGGATATGGCGAGGTCGTCGACGAGGTCACCGCGCTCTTCCGTGCCGGGCGCAAGGCCGAGGCGGCGGCCGCTGTGCCGGACGAGCTGATTGCCGAGACCGCGATCATCGGCAGTGCCGAGCAGGTGCGTGCGCAGGTCAAGCAGTGGGCGGACCGCGGGGTGACGATGCTGATGATCAGCCCGAGGAGTGTCGAGGAGGTGCGGGCCGCGGCCGAGGTTCTTGCCGAGAACTGAAACACGTTCTAGATTGGGTCCGTGGCCGAGACCGGACTGTGGAACATCGCCCGTGAGCAACCGGACCTGACCGCGGTCGTCGACCCGGACGGTCGGCAGGTGACCTACGCGGAGCTGGCCGCCGCGGCCGATCGGTACGGTCGCGGCTTCCAGGCCATGGGCCTCGAGCCTGGCGACGCCGTGGTGTTGTTGCTGCCCAACGGGATCGACCTCGTGTCGGTCTACTTCGGCGCGTACCAGACCGGCCTGTACGTCGTGATGGCCAACTGGCACCTGGTCGGCGCCGAGGTCGCATACCTGATCGAGGACAGCGGCGCGAAGGCGTTCATCACGCACGAGCGGTTCGCCGAGACGGCGACGGACACCCTTGCCCGCACGGGAGTCGCCGGCTTCGCGGTCGGCGATCTGCCCGGCTTCACCCCGCTCGCCGAGCTGGGCAAGGGGGAGAGCGGCCGGCCGGACGTGCGGACCGCGGGCTCGCCGATGCTGTACACGTCCGGGACGACGGGACGGCCGAAAGGCGTGCGCCGGCCGCTGACCGGCGCCGACCCGGATGTGGTGTCGCCGATGACCACGTGGTTCTTCGGCATCTTCGGACTCGGACCGTTCGACGGTCACGTGCACCTGTGCGGTTCGCCGATGTACCACACGGCCGTACTGAACTTCGTGGCGCATTCCGTCCAGTTAGGACATACGGCGGTGTTGATGGACCGCTGGCGCCCCGAGGAGATGCTGCGGCTGATCGAGAAGCATCGGGTGACGCACAGTCACATGGTGCCCACGCAGTTCCACCGGCTGCTCGAGCTGCCTGCGGAGATCCGCGAGAAGTACGACGTGTCGTCCCTGCGGTGCATGATCCACGGCGCGGCGCCGTGCCCGCAGGAGGTCAAGAGGCGGATGCTGGAGTGGTGGGGCCCGGTGGTCGTCGAGTACTACGCGGCCACCGAGGGCGGCGGCACGACGATCATGGCGGACGAGTGGCTGCGGAAGCCGGGTTCGGTGGGCCGTCCGTGGCCTGGCTCGGTGGTGAAGGTGCTGGACGACGCCGGCGACGAGGTGCCGCCCGGCACGCCCGGGCTCGTGTACATGCGGATGGGCACGTCGACGTTCGAGTACTACAAGGACGCCCAGAAGACCGAGGACGCGCGGGTCGGCGACCTGTTCACGTTGGGGGACATAGGATATCTCGACGAGGATGGGTACCTTTTCCTGTGCGGCCGCAAGGCTGACCTCATCATTTCCGGCGGGGTGAACATCTACCCGGCGGAGATCGAGAACGAGCTGGCGGTGCACCCGAAGGTCGCCGACGTGGCGGTGTTCGGCGTGCCGAACCCGGACTGGGGCGAGGAGATCAAGGCGGTCGTGCGCCCCGCGGACGGGGTCACGCCGGGTGACGAGCTGACGGCCGAGCTGCTGGCGTTCGCGGGGGACCGACTGGCGAAGTTCAAACTCCCGAAGTCGATCGACTATCTGGATGAGCTGCCTCGCGACCCGAACGGCAAGCTGTACAAGCGAAAGCTCCGAGACCCGTACTGGGCGGACCGCGAGCGCGCCATCTGACTTCGCCGGAGTTCCGCTCAGGTCTCGGGCTCGCCTCGAGACAGAGATGGTGCGCTCAGGCGTTGGCGTGCGTGGACGACGTCGAGTTGGACGTGGTAATCGGACGCCTGGATCGCTCGCCATGCCCGGTCGACAGGTGCCGGGCCGGCACGCTGGACGGTGCCAGGCGGGACAGTGGCGATGCCCTGAGGGTGCCCCTTGGGGCGTTCAACGTCGCGAAGGGTCCCCTCGAGACATCAAGCCATGCCTCCCCTCGCAAGGCCGGGGCGCTGCGCGCTCTGCCCGCGAAGCGGGCTTGCCGCCACACGCGCCTGTCAAGACATTGAGTCATGCCCTGGCCAGCGGAAACGGTTTTGCCTGGGCCCTGAGGGTGCGTTCGCGACGAGGGCGTCCGCCGTGCGGTCTCCCGGCACCCACCGACGGAGGGACCCAAGACGATCTGGCTGTGGATAACTGGAGTGGCTGTGGACAACTCGGCTGCTGGCGATCTTGATGGCCGCCGAGTTGTCGGTGGGCGTGGTTAGGCTGGAAAACGGGGGCCGGCGGCCGCCCTACCTGCCCTCGAAGTTCGGCTTTCGCTTCTCCGTGAAGGCCTTCGGGCCTTCCTTCGCGTCCGCACTGCGGAAGACCGCCATGCCGTTGCGGGCGTCGATCTCGAAGGCCTCGTTCTCGGGCATTCCCTCGGTCTCGCGGATCGTCCGCAACATCGCCTGTACCGCGACTGGGCCGTTCGCCGCGATCGCGTGTGCGATCTCCAGCGCTTTCGGCAGCGCCTCGCCGTCCGGGACGACGTGGCCGATCAGGCCCATGCGCAGTGCCTCCTCCGCGCGGAGGTGACGGCCGGTCAGCAGCACGTCCATCGCCAGCGTGTACGGGATCTGGCGGGGCAACCGCACCGCCGATCCGCCCAGCGGGTACAGCCCCCACCTGGCTTCCGACACGCCGAAACGAGCGCTCTCGCCGGCCACCCGGATATCCGTGGCCTGCAGGATCTCCGTGCCGCCGGCGATGGCTGGGCCCTCGACCGCCGCGATGAGTGGCTTGGTCAGGCGGCGGCCCTTCAGCAGCGGCTCGATGCGGGCGGCGTCGAAGGAGGTTTCGCCAGGATGTTTGGTCGTCATGGCCTTCAGGTCGGCGCCGGCGCAGAAGGCGCCTCCCGCGCCCGTCAGCACGCAGCAGCGGACGGACGAGTCCTCGTCCACGCGGTCCCACGCCTCGAGCATGATCTTGAGCATCTCCGTCGACAGCGCGTTGCGTGCCTCGGGACGGTTCATCGTCACGACCAAAACGTGCTCGTCCTGCTCGACAAGGCAGTCCGCCATCAAGCCACCTCCCGTGAAAGCATTGCCAGAAACGATAACACGTTCTAGTTTGGTCACGTGGCCCTCAACATCGCGGACCTATTCGAGCATGCTGTCGACGCTTTTCCGGACCGAGTCGCGATCGCGTGCGGTGACCGCGCGGCGACTTTCGCCGAACTGGAGAGGCGTGCCAACCAACTTGCCCATCACCTGGCCGAGCAGGGCGTCGGTCACGGTGACCACGTCGGCTTCTACACGCGCAACTCGATCGAGGCGATCGAGACGTTGCTCGCCGTGTACAAGCTGCGCGCGGTGCCGGTCAACGTGAACTACCGCTACGTCGAGGCCGAGCTGCGGTACCTGTTCGACAACGCGGACCTGGTCGCGGTCGTCCACGACCGGCGGTACTCCGACAAGGTGACCGCCGTCCTGCCGGACACGCCGAGTGTTCGGCACACGGTGGTCGTCGAGGACGGGACCGACATCCCCTCCGGCAGTGTCGAGTTCGAGGCGGCGCTCGCGGCCCAGCGGACGGACCGGGACTTCGAGGAACGCAGCCCCGACGACGTCTACATCCTGTTCACCGGCGGCACCACCGGGTTCCCCAAGGGCGTCATGTGGCGCCACGAGGACGTGTGGCGCACGCTCGGCGGCGGCATCGACTTCTACACCGGCCAGTACCTGGCCGACGAGTGGACGCAGTCCGAGAAGGGCCGCGAGTCCGGTGGCATGACCCGCCTCCCGTGCGCGCCCCTCATCCACGGCGCGGCGCAGTGGGCGACGCTGCCCTCGCTGTTCGCCGGCGACAAGGTCGTCCTGCTGCCGCAGTTCGACCCGCACGAGGTGTGGAAGGCCGTCGAACGGCACAAGGTCCAGGTCATGACGATCGTCGGCGACGCGATGGCGCGACCGCTGCTCGAGGCGCTCCGCGAGGGCGGCTACGACGCCTCGTCGATCGTCGCGTTCTCCAGTCACGCCGCGCTGTTCTCACCCTCGGTGAAGGAGCAGATGCTGGAGGTGCTGCCGAACGCGGTGCTCACCGACGCCATCGGCTCGTCGGAGTCGGGCTTCCAGGGCATCGGCCTGATCATGAAGGGCACCAAGGTCGAGTCCAGCCTGCCCAGGGTCAACAGCGGCCCGAAGACCATCGTGATCAACGACGACAACGAGAGGACCGCGCCGGGTGAGGTCGGCTGGCTCGCGCGTGGCGGGCACGTGCCGCTCGGCTACTACAAGGACCCGGAGAAGTCCGCGACGATCTTCCGCGAGGTCGACGGCGAGCGGTACGTCGTGGCGGGCGACTACGCGCGGCTCGAGGACGACGGCACGATCACGTTGCTGGGCCGGGGAAACGTCTCCATCAACACCGGTGGCGAGAAGGTGTTCCCGGAAGAGGTCGAGGCCGCGCTCAAGTCCTATGAGGACGTTTACGACGTGCTCGTGGTCGGCGTGCCGGACGAGCGGCTCGGGCAGCGGGTCGCCGCGCTCATACAGCCATGGGAAGGTCGCGAGATCGACTACGTGAAACTCGACGCGCACGTGCGCGAGCACGTCGCCGGGTACAAGACGCCACGCAGCATCTGGATCGTGGCACAGATCGGCCGGGCGCCGAGCGGCAAACCGGACTATCCGTGGGCGAAGAAGTACGCAGAGGAGCACGAACCCGTGTGGCAGGCGGCCAATGTCGGTGTCTGAGGCGCTCGCGGAGAAGCTGGGCATCCAGCACCCGATCTTCGGCTTCACGCCGTCGGAGCACGTCGCGGCGGCGATCAGCCGGGCGGGTGGGCTCGGTGTGCTGGGCTGCGTCCGGTTCAACGACCCGGCGGACCTCGACGCCGCACTGTCCTATATGGACGAGAACACCGACGGTAAACCGTACGGCGTCGACATCGTCATGCCGGCCAAGGTGCCGACCGAGGGCACGAACAAGGACCTGTCCGCACTAGTCCCGCAGGGGCACAAGGACTTCGTCGAGCGGACGTTGCTGAAGCTCGGTGTGCCGCCGCTGTCCGGCGAGTCGGCGGGCGACGCGGGTGTGTTGGGCTGGCTGCACTCCGTCGCACGGTCGCATGTGGACGTCGCGCTGGGACATCGGATCTCGTTGATCGCCAACGCGTTGGGTTCACCGCCGGTGGACGTCATCGAGCGGGCACACGAGCGTGGCGTGCCGGTCGCCGCCCTGGCCGGCACTGCCACCCATGCCAGGCGGCACGTCGAGAACGGCGTGGACATCGTTGTGGCGCAGGGCTATGAGGCCGGTGGGCACACCGGCGAGATCGCGTCCATGGTGCTCATCCCGGAGGTCGTCGACGCGGTCGGCGACCAGGTGCCGGTGCTCGCCGCGGGCGGCATCGGCAGTGGCCGGCAGGTGCTGGCCGCCCACGCGCTGGGCGCCGCCGGCGTGTGGATGGGCTCGTACTGGCTCACCACCGCCGAGTACCAGCTGGGCGACAGTCCGGTTCAGACCGCGTTGGTGCAGGCCACCTCCAGTGACACCGTCCGCGCGCGGATCTACACCGGCAAACCCGCCCGGCTGCTGAAGAACAAGTGGACACAGGCGTGGGCGGAACCCGACGCGCCTGAGCCGCTGCCGATGCCGCTGCAGAACATCCTTGTGGGCGAGGCGCACCAGCGCATGATGCGCGGCGGAAACCCGGACGTCGTCGCGATGCCCGTCGGGCAGATCGTCGGGCGGATGAACGAGGTCCGCCCGGTCGCGGAGGTCATGACGAGCCTGCTGGCCGAGATCGAGGAGGCACGCGCCAAACTGAAGGCATGAGCATCAGGACTCTGTCTTCGCGGATCGTGTACGAGAACCCGTGGCTGACGCTGCGTGAGGACGAGATCGAACGCGCCGACGGCTCGCGCGGCATCTACACCGTGATCGACAAGCCGGACTTCGCGCTGATCATGCCGCTGGACAACGACGGGTTCCACCTCGTCGAGGAGTACCGGTACCCGCTCGGAGAGCGGCGCTGGCAGTTCCCGCAAGGCGCGTTTCCGCAGGGCGTGACCGGCACGCCGGAGCAGTTGGCCGAGGCTGAGCTGAAGGAGGAGACGGGGTTCACGGCCGGGCGGCTGGAGCGGCTCGGCTACCTCAACTGCGCGCACGGCATCACCGGGCAGAGCTTCCACGTCTTCCTGGCCACGGACCTCACCGCTGGCGAGCCGCGCCGGGAGCACACCGAGCAGGACATGCGGCAGGACTGGTTCCCGCGCGAGGAAGTCGAGCGGATGCTCCGCGACGGCGTGATCACGGACGACTCGTCGCTCGCCGCCTATCTGCTGCTCACGATGCGCGCGGCAGACCGAGCGTGAACACGGCGCCGCCGTCGTTGCGCACCTCGAGCCGATCGCCGTGGGCCTTGAGCGCCACTGACCTCGACCACGTCCAGCAGCAGGGCACGTTGGTCGACCGGCTCCGGCCGGAGGCCGGCCACGCCCGCGTCGAACCGGGAGATCTCCAGCAGGTCTTCTACGAGCCCGGCCGGCGGGCGGGTGTGGGTGCCGAGAGGCCTGACCGATCGGGACCTGGCGTCCCGCGCACTGCTCATGACAAGGCGGGTCGAGGGTGAGGACACTTGCTTCGCGGGTCGTGTACCAGAACCCGTGGCTGACGCTCCGTGAGGACCAGGTCGAACGTGCGGACGGCTCGCACGGGATCTACTCGGTCGTCGACGGGCAGGACTTCGCCGTGGTGGTGCCGTTCGAGAACGACGGGTTTCACCTCGTCGAGCAGTACCGGTACCCGGTTCGGGCTCGGTCGTGGGAGTTTCCCTCCGGCTCCTTTCCGGCCGGGGTGACCGGCACGCCCGAGGAGCTGGCCGCCGCGGAGCTGGCTGAGGAGACCGGGTTCACCGCGGGCCGGCTCGAGCGGCTCGGGTTCCTCAACCCGGCGAACAGCACGATCGACCAGGGCTGTCACGTCTTCCTGGCCACCGACCTCACCCCGGGTGAGCCGCGGCGTGAGGTCACCGAGCAGGACATGCGCCAACAGTGGTTCCCGCGTCGTGAGGTCGAGCGGATGCTGCGTGATGGCGTGATCGCCGACGGGCCGACGCTCGCGGCCTACCTCCTGTTCACCATGAGGACCACATAGCAACGGGGGCCGACCTGCGGTCGGCCCCCGTTTGGTGCGACTGGCTCAGCCGCTCTTGCGGCGGAAGGTGCGTTTCGCGCTGGCGGGGCCGTGGACGTTGTCCACCTTGGAGCGGGCGTCCGCGTGTTCCTGGCCCTTACGGTTGTGCGCCTGCTTGCGCTCCAGTGCCGCGCGGAACGCGGCCTTCACATCCTCCTGCTCTGGGGCGGCCTCAGTACCTTCGGCGGATGCGGGTTCCGGTGTGTCAGGCATGGCCTCAGGGTCGCACGGAGCGGGTGCCCCAGTCGAGTCGGATAGGGTCGCTGGATGGGGTCAACGGTTCGAACACCAGTTCACTGCCGGGGCGCCACCAGACCGGGTCCGGGGTGCGCCAGCGCTGGGCCGACAAGGTTCGCTTCAGCACCTTGAACGTCGCCGTGCGGGGGAGCCGTGCGGTGAGCCGGATGAACCGGGGGACCTGCTTCGGGCCGAGGTCGGGCTGGGCGGCCAGGAACTCGGCGAAAGCCGCCGGGTCGAAGTCGCCTCGGAAGACGAGTGCCGCCATCACCTGGTCGCCGACCGATGGGTCAGGCACGGCGTACACCGACGCCTCGGCGACCGACGGGTGGCGCAGCAGGATGCGTTCGATCGGCGCCGCGCCAAGGTTCTCGCCGTCCACGCGTAACCACTCGCTGGTGCGGCCGACGAAGAAGACGAAGTCGTTCTCGTCGCGGTAGACGAGGTCGCCGCTCCAGAACATGCCGTCCCGCAGGCGGTCCGCGTCCGACGAGGAGTCCTTGTAGTAGCCGGCGAACATGCCGGCGCCCGCCTTGTTGACCAGCTCGCCGACCACGCCGGGCGCGCACGGCAGGCCGGTCGCGGGGTCCAGCACTGCCACCGAGTCGTCGAGCTTGCCGAGTGCGCCCATCGGCATGTCGGGCGGGCGCGGCACCACGATGCCGCCCTCGGTCGAGCCGTAGGCGTCGTCGACCACGCAGCCGAACCGCTTCGCGAACGTTTCAACGTCGGCCGGGTTGCCCTCGTTGCCGAACATGACCTTCAGCGGGTTGTCCGCGTCGTCAGGCTCCTCCGGCGTGCTCAGGATGTAGGACAGCGGCTTGCCGACGTAGTTGGCGTACGTCACGCCGTAGGCCCGCACGTCCGGGAGGAAACCGCTTGCCGAGAACCGCCGCTTCAGCGCCAGGCGGGCGCCAGCGGCGAGGCCGACGGCCCAGCCCGCCATGATCGCGTTCGAGTGGAACATCGGCATCGACACGTACACCGTGTCGCCTGCGCCGAGGTCGTACCTGCCGGCCAGCATCCGGCCGGGGACGGCGACCTTGCCGTGCGTGACGCGCACGGCCTTCGGCTCGCCGCTGGTGCCGGACGTGAAGATCAGCATCAGCAGGTCGTCCGGTGTGACGGGCGCCGTCTCGAGCGGTGAGTACTGGTGCCGGTACGCGGTCACGTGCCACGCCGCCGAGTCGATGTCCAGCACCCGCGCGCCGATGTCCAAGCCCTGCAACAGTTCCACGTACCTGCTGTCGGTGATCACCACCTGGCAGTCGGCGAGCTTGATGTCGCGGACGAGCGCCGCGCCCCGCCGGCTGGTGTTGAGCCCGACGAGGACCGCGCCGGCGAGCGCGGCGCCGCCGAGGAGGAACGAGAACTCCGGCACGTTGTCCAACAGCACGCCGATGTGGAACGGGCCGGGCCTGCGCAGCGAGCGCAGCAGCGCGGCCCGGTCCCCACACTCACGAACATGGTCCTTCCAGGACCATTGTTGGTCCTCGAAGACGAGTCCTGGGTTCGTATCCGCCGCGCGTGCGAGCAGCAGCTCGGTGACGGTGGGGACCGGATCCCCGGGCGCGGCCATACGAACCTCCTTCTAAGCCGGCTCCGCGGCCATTGCGACGCCAATGCGACGCAGTTGTGTTGTGGCGCCGCCGAGGCTGAACTCAATACGTTTCGAGGCCACAAAATATCGATGCAGTGGGTAGTCCACGTCAATACCCATACCGCCGTGCACGTGTACGGCCGCATGGGCTATGCGGTGTCCGCCGTCCGCCGCCCAGTACTTCGCGGTGGCGATCTCGTTGTGGGCAGGCAGATTTTTGGACAGTCGCCAAGCTGCCTGCCAGAGTGTCAACCGGATCGCCTCGGCGTCGATGTAACAGTCCGCGAGCCGCTGTCCCACTGCCTGAAATGTCGCTATTGGACGATCAAATTGCACCCTGCCAGTTGCGTACTTCGCTGTCATCTGCAGACTTGCGTCGGCGACGCCCGCCTGGAGGGCGCACAGACCGACCGTGCCCCGGGTGGCGAGCCAGTCGACGACCGCCGCGCCGCCGCCCGGCGAGCCGAGCACGCGGTCGTCGCCAACTGACACACCGTCCAGTTCCAGCATCGCCTCGGCGTCGCCGTCGACGATCTGCTGGCGCTGAACGGTCATTCCGGAATCGTTGGGAGTGACAAGGAACACAGTAAGTCCGACGGAAGTTTCGGCCGGCACAAGGAAAAGGTCCGCGACCGGCCCCGATGGCACGGCAACTTTTGTGCCGTGCAAACGCCATGGTGCAGATGCACTTGCACGCTCGGCGGTCGTCGTCGGCTGCGCCGGATCGTCACCGACCTCTTCGGACAGTGCGGCCGTCAGGACGAGCTCGCCGTCCGCCGCCCGCGTGGCCCACTCGGCGCGCTGGGCGTCCGTGCCGAACTCCGCGATGGCGGACGCGGCCTGGACGATCGAGCACAGATATGGCACCGGAGCGACCGTCTTGCCGAGCTCGACGAGCACCGCGCACTGCTCGAGCAGGCCGAGTCCGCTGCCGCCCACGGACTCCGGCAGTGCCGCGGACAGCACGCCCGCCTTCGCCAGGTCAGTCCACAGTGGACGATCGAAACGGTCGCCGGTCGCCTCGACCGACGTGAGCCGGTCCGGCGTGACGTGGTCGGTGAGAATGGTCTTTGTCAAGTCAGCGAGGTCGCGAAAATTTTCGTCAAATGAAAAATCCATGGAGAGAAATCACCTCTTCGCCGGAGGCATGCCGAGACCGACGGCCGCCACGATGTCGCGTTGCACCTCGTTCGTGCCGCCGCCGAAGGTCAGGATCAGCGCGGCGCGGTGCATCCGCTCGATCCGCCCGCGCAGCAGCGCACCGGGCGACCCGGTCCGCACATAGGCCTGCGTGCCGAGCACCTCCATCAGCAACCGGTACGCCTCGGTCGCGAACTCTGTGCCGAAAACTTTCGTCGCCGACGCGTGTGCGGGGTTGAGGCCCTTGTCGACGCCCCACGCGATCTTCCAGTTGATCAGCTTCAGGAACTCGGCCTTCGCGTACACGCGTGCGAGGTGCGTCTGCACCCACTCCTGGTCGATGACCCGCCGTCCGTCCGGCAGCTTCGTCGTCTGCGCCCACTCGCGCACGGACCGCAGCGCCTCGCGGATCGGCGCCGACGACGTCAGCGCGACCCGCTCGTGGTTGAGCTGGTTGGTGATCAGCGGCCAGCCCCGGTTCAGCTCGCCGACGAGGTTCTCGGCGGGCACCCGCACGTCCTCGTAGTACGTGGCGCTGGTGGTGGGCCCGGACATCGTGCGGACCGGCGTCCACGAGAAGCCGGGCGCGTCCGTCGGCACGATGAGCATCGACAGGCCCTTGTGCTTCGGCGCGTCCGGATCGGTCCGGCACGCGAGCCAGACGTAGTCGGCGTACTGGATCAGCGACGTCCACATCTTCTGGCCGTTGATCACCCAGTCGTCGCCGTCGCGGACGGCCCTGGTGCGTAGTGACGCGAGGTCCGTGCCGGCCTCCGGTTCGGAGTAGCCGATCGAGAAGTGGAGCTCCCCGGCGGCGATCTTCGGCAGGTAGAACCGTTTCTGGTTTTCGGTGCCGAACCGCATGATCGTCGGGCCGACCGTGTTGATCGTCAGGAACGGCACGGGCGCCCCGGCGACGGCCGCCTCGTCGGTGAAGATGAGCTGGTCGAGCATCGGCCGCGCCTGCCCGCCGTACTCCTCTGGCCAGCCGAGCGCGAGCCAGCCGTCGGCGCCCATCTGGCGCACGACCTCCTTGTACGTCTCGCCGTCCCCGTAGTCCCCGCCGCTCGCGAGCGCGTCGCGCCGCTCCGGGGTCATCAGGTCGGCGAAGTACGCCCGCAGCTCGCGCCGCAGCGCCTCCTGCTCGGGTGTGTACGCGATGTGCATCCGCACTCCTGTGTTGAATCGGCTCGCGCCGCTCGCGCTACTAGAACACGTTCTAGGAATGTACTAGAGTCCGAGCCGAACGAGGAGGTCCGGCGATGAAGGCGGCTGTTCTCCACCAGGTCGGCGACACCAAACTCGAGCTGCGTGACGACGTCACTACCACCGACGTCGGCCCGCGCGAGGTCCGGTTCAGGGTGCGGGCCACGGGCGTCTGCCACAGCGACGTGTCGGCCATGGACGGCACGCTGCCCGCGCTCGCGCCCGGCATCGTCGGCCACGAGGGCGCCGGCGAGATCGTCGAGGTCGGCTCGCAGGTCAGCGAGCTGGCGGTGGGCGACCACGCGGTCCTCACGTTCGTCCCGCCGTGCGGCTCGTGCGTCAACTGCGTCGGCGGCCGGCCGCACCTGTGCGCGATCCACGCGGTCGCCGCGTTCATGAA
>Ga0307512_10004789_pt1 | contig 14541 bp, 19 predicted proteins | sample 14_EM_MG_FD_200267 | JGI IMG/M metagenome (GOLD analysis project Ga0307512, IMG submission 200267) | Populus trichocarpa ectomycorrhiza microbial communities from riparian zone in the Pacific Northwest, United States - 14_EM | ecosystem: Host-associated > Plants > Roots > Unclassified | place... | reverse complement strand
ATTCTACCACTTCCCCCTTGGGCCTCAGCCCGTTAGTCTTGCGCCGACCCCCGTCTCCCTTCCCCCCAGCACATGCAAGGAGTGACGCCAATGCCGCAGGATACCTCCAACGGCAACAATGGAAGACACCACAGACCGACTCGGACGTTGCCTCACCCCTCAGCACCCACATCCAAAACTGCATGTTGGCCACACTGATGAGACCCGCACACGCAATGGCCCTAGAGGAGGAAGGGCCACTTGCAGGAGTCAGGACGGGGGAAAGTGGCCTGTGTGAGCCATGTAACTTGCAAGTGTGGGTGTGTGCTCGCAGGGAAGGAGCTCCTCCTCCCACGTTTGGACCCCCTCCTGCTGCGCAGACGGTCCCTGGCATGCGCACCTGCCTTGATACGACCTCTTGCAATGTCTGGCCTGACCCCTTCAGGTTTGGTTCAGGTTCACAGTGTAGGAGAACCTGGACTGGACCTAAAGTCCGGTTCTATGGGGTTCAGGTTCAGGTTCGGGAAAAATCGAGAACCGGACCCAAAGTCCGGTTCAAGGTTCGGGGAAATCTTCCCTGAACCGGACTGAACCGGACTTCGGCAACGCTATTGTCAGCAAGGGCATGACATATCTGACATATATCGCCAATGTTTTCGCTGTACTATTGTTCCTTACTACTATCCAAGCTATCCGTGACCATCGAAGGCGAGGAGGACTATCCTACCCCCCTGGCCCTCGACCCTTACCAATAATCGGAAACCTACTCGATATCCCAAAACAGTCTTCTTGGCTTGCCTACACGAAGTTTGCAAAAACACATGGTAGCTACTCCTCCTTTGGCAGAAATTCCTCTTCTGACAAGATCGATAGGGGATATCATATCCTTCCGCATTTTCGGGCAGGTCGTCGTTGTATTGAACTCCGCCAAAATCGCCAAAGATCTTTTCGAAAAGCGTGCGGCAATTTATTCTGATCGTTCTCCGATGCCAATGTTTGACATGTGAGTACTGGACTCTGTCATGTGGACTTCAGCCTTTCAACTCAACCCAACTTGAATAGGATGGGTTGGGACTGGGTTCTGACATTCGCGAGAAGCGGTGACCGTTGGCGCCAAGGACGCAGGGTGATCGACCGTGGCATTCGCCCAGCCGCCATGGCCTCGTATCGCCCGATGATACAGGCGAAGACACGTGTATTCCTTTCTCGGCTATTGGAGGACCCGCAACAGTGGGAGGACCATCTCGACCTGTCCGTGGAGTTTCCCTTTGATTCGCATCATGTTCCTGAAATATCTGCCAAACGTCCAGCCTTCAAGGGGAGTCCATCCTCGCTATGGCATATGGATATGAAGTGCACAGGCGGGATGATAGCGTACTTAACGCCGCCAAAATGAGGATTAAGTTCGCGGCTGGAAAAGTTCTTCCGGGGGCCTTACTCGTCAACCAGATTCCTCTCCGTATGTACCCTGCACTCTTTTCACATCGGCAAGCATAATGGACTTACCACATACCCTTCAGTACGTCACATCCCTGAGTGGTTACCATGGTTTAGCTACAAGCCACTAGCGCGTATTGGTCGCGAGTTGGGAAATCAAACGCTATATCCTCCGATTCGATTCGTAAAGGAAAGCATGGTGAGTAGCTATTTGTTTCGATATATCAAAAATCTTGGAATGGCTCGCAAACCATCTTGCAGCTTAATGGCACTGCGCTTCCCTCGCTTGCTCTCGAGAATCTCCAGGAATTGGACGACTTGAAGCTAAGTGACCCCGATCGAAATAAGGCAGAAGAAACAATTGCTGGTGCTCTGGCCACCATGTATTCAGGTTAGTGCCCTCTAGTGCCCATAGATCTGGTTGAAATAATTCTCTGAAGCTGGGGTCGATACCGTAAGTCGACGAACGAGCACACTTGAACCTGTAGATGTGCCGGGGGGCTTAACGTCATTATATAGAGCGTTGGGGTCATGAGGTCATTTTTCGTGGCCATGTTGCTTTATCCTGACATACAGAAGAAGGCTCAGGAGGAGCTGGATTCTGTGATTGGCCGAGACCGGCTTCCGGCTTTTGAGGATCGTCCGAGGCTACCATTCGTTGAGGCGGTATACAAGGAGGCTCTGAGATGGCGTCCTGTCACCCCTGTTGGTGAGTTTACTCAATAACTACCCTTGGCGAAGTATCGGAGAAGCATCGCGTTCCATCATCTCTACCGACAGGCGTCCCACATGCCGTTACACAAGATGACGCGTATGCAGGCTTCTTCATACCAAAGGGTGAGTCCTGATTCCCGAATGAAAAGCTACGATGTACACCTTTTCTTCCCAGGCGCAGTAGTGATTGGAAATACATGGTGGGCCCGTTTCCAATGCTCTCAGCTCTTCGATTAGCTTGAACCCTCTTCAGGTCAATCTTACACGATCCTGCCCTCTATCCTGAGCCAGATATATTCAAACCGGAGCGATTCCTGGATCCAGATGGTACTTTGCGCGATGATCACGTTCTGGGCTCGGCGTTTGGGTTTGGAAAGCGGATCTGCCCCGGAAGGCACTTCGCCGACGCTACTCTGTTTATTGTGATCGCGTCCTTGCTCTCAACCTTCAACACTGAGAGGGCGGGAGATGGTGGGGATAAACTCTCTGATTACTCATATTCAGGTGGTCTCATGAGGTAAATTGTCCGACCCCTTTGTAGAAGCTTGCGATTGATAGTCCTTCTAGCTCTCCCAATCCGTTTCCATGCACTTTCGTCCCTAGAGACAGAAAGGCGCGAGAGCTTATTCTTACTGATATCATGGCGCGTTGATACTTGATGGTGATCGACTTTCATTCAAAAAATTTACCGAGGACGTCTAGTTCATGTTTTATCATGGTTTTTTGTGACGCGCAGCATGATGTACGCTGCACCTCGGAATGTAGAGGACAAGATATGGAATGACGTTGGAGATCTGAGTCAAGTTGTGCGGAACTTGCGGTTTCTTCCATCTGTTCACCACATCAACTCATGCCATGTTGTGAACACGCATATCCGGGGATTGGTTGCTCAACAAACCATGCCCACTAGTTTATGATTTCTCTCGGATACGCTGCTATTTAATTCTCTTCGCACCTAGTTCTTTTGGCCTTCTCGAGGACGGAACAACAGATGGCACCTACTTCTCTCCTCCCTTTCGCTATCTGATTCAAGCGCCCACAGGGCTATTGGCGCATGTTCTTGGCTGTTTGAAACACTTTCAGTAACGGTTCCGCACTTCCCTTGCTACATCGTCTGTCTTGCAATGCGCCACATCCTTGATAACATACCTCCGATGGCAACGTCCGATTGATACCGTGCCCTACGTCTAGCATACCGCCTTAGACATCCCAGAAGTTGCAATCTGCTCACTTCTTCTCGCGCATGGACTCGAAATACGTTCTCGATCAGCTGACCTAGGGAATGGACCGTGTACCCGAATGCCTCCATGTCGGAAAAACGTGGGCCGAATTCGGTAGCTGGGCGGGCCGCAGGGATGGTTGGATAGGGGAGCGACTCGGAATCCGGGAAATTGCTGAGTGATATGAGCCGGAGTGAAAGTTCTCGGAAGGAAAACTTGCAATAGTACAACATCTTGTAGGTAGTAACAGAAGAATGGGATTATAGCATAGCGGGATTTCGTTTGACTTTGTCTCGTGGCCATTAATCCTGCAACTCTTCTAGTTCCTGTATGCCCGTTTCGAAGCGTGTGACGACGGTGTTCCCGGACTGGGGCGCTGCACCTACATGAACCATGTAGGACTCCACCAATCCAGGCATAAACGAGGAGACACGGCCGGCAGACTTACCGTACACGCCTACGCCGGCCTTTACCCGCGCGATAGCTTCCCTATTCCATTCGACCGCCGCAATCTGCGCATGCTTGAGAGTGCCTAGAGCGTGAAAAAACCACATCCCCATGACAAACCCAGGAGAGGAAAAAATTTGGGGTAAGAGACGTACCCGAGACATGGATCACATGCGGGACGACCTTGCACCCCTGTCCACCACCACTCGCGCCGACTCTGTCGACCAGCACGAGCGCGGCCCAGGTCGTGTTTGCTGCGGTGCCCCGTGCGACACGTACAACGCAGAGGTTCGTCATGGGTGAGAAGTACTTGACTGTTACAACCACCAAACAAAACCGCAAAAAAAAAAGGATTTTAGCCTCAGAGTGAAGGAGAACATGGGCAGAAAAACAAAAGAGCAAAACGACTCTTTACCTGCGAGCGACGCGCCAACTTCGCCCCAGCCAACATCTCCAAAGTACAGCAGCACACTCTGCTTCAGCGCGTTAAAGACGTCTTTACTCGACAACTCTTCTGGGAACGGTATCGAAGCGGAATGCTGGGCATGATACGGCGTCGAGATGGACGAGGAGGGGACAGGGATGAATTCAACGAGGAGCCAGCGGTTCTGTTGCGCGGGAGGGAGAGAGGTTATTGTTTTTGTTTGTTTCAATAGCTGGGGAGGGAGGACCAGAGGACAGTACTTTGAATCGAACCATGCACGAGACTAAACAACGCGAATGATTCGGATGTTGAGCGTAGATTATGTGCTGTTCAACTGGTGCACTGCGGAGGTGGCGTTGAGGAGGGAGGAGCTATCGGACCAGACAGACGGCCCTTAATGCAACATCATGTGACAAGCGTGTCCCCACTCCCCACAGAGCATTAGTTGACCGTATTTAATATTTATGATCCATACTACATAGTGAAGTTGGTCGTATTTATTATTGGTTCACCATCAAATGGGAACCCCTGTGTCGTTTGCTCACCTCAACGAGCTATTTCAACCCACCGTGGGAGGCACTGCGCAATATGAAGGTACGTCTGGGAGCAGCAGACATTGCCCCCTAAAATGACCCCGGCCACAGCCCAGACCGAGTCAGGGAAGATGTGGATGGCGTTCATGAAAGAAGCCGAAAAGCACGATAACCGTGACGCTAAGGACTGGAAAGGCGATTCAGACGGTATCCTTGTGTTTGTACGTCCTACTCTACCAGCACTGCTGTTCATCACAATAACATGCTGGAAGTCTGGTCTTCTCTCCGCAACCGTTGGCGCATTTATCATCGAATTTTACAAAAAATTGTCACCCGACCGTGGCGATCAGACAGTAGACCTTCTTTGCCAAATTTCCCAGCAACTCCCCAATTTCTCGACAGGCACCTGCATTCCACCGCAGGCTGGCCAATCATTTTCTCCCGGTGCATCTATAATCTGGGTCAATTCCATGTGGATCGTGAGCCTTATACTTGGTCTGGCGTCGGCCCTGTTTGCGACATTGGCCCAACAATGGGCACGCAGATATGTCCAAATGCCCCAAATCCTAAGCGACCCGAACAACTGTGCCCGCATTCGCTCATTTTTGTTCTCCGGCACTCGGAGGTACAATATGAACATTGCATTCGAGACGGCCTATACGCTCCTTCACTTTTCAGTATTCTTGTTTTTGGTCGGCCTCGCGATACTCTTTTTTTCCATCAACAAGGCGGTGGCCATCGTTGTCTCCGTATCTGTCGGCAAATTTGTCGCGGCGTACTTCGTGCTGACCATCCTTCCCTGCATCGAACATGATTGCCCATATCGTACCCCGATGTCAAACATATGGTGGTATATATCGCACACTTCGCTCTTCTCATGCGCCTTCTGCCTTCGTTCCCTCTTCACCAAACTTTATAGCTGGTTTGTGCCGTACAATCTAGGCGAGCTCCGTCGCCGTGGACAGCACATTCTCGTCCCGCTGTTGATGTTCTCCGAGCATGCCGTCAAGAAACATGCGCGGCGCCTCAAGGACGGCTTCCAGGACACCATTCTCCGACGAGCATTACAAGCGTCAGACAATGTAGACGTCAAGGCGCTCACTTGGTGGCTCCAACTCCCTGCGCTGGCTGAAGCAAGCAAAGCTCAGGACATTTTGGGATGCATTCCCAAAGAGGTGGTCGTCCAGCTCATGGCCAGCCCCATCCAGTCCGGAAAACTCGTTTTACTTAAACATCTCATCTCTCTCCTACGAAGCTGTGCACCAGGCCCACTCGCAGTTAGACTGGATGAGAAGGAACGTACGACGCGTCTGCTGGTGTGTCTACATGCTATTCACCGCATCGCCCACGCATCTGTCGATCAGAGATTCGATGTCGATTTCGTTGATTTCGTGCGGAGCAACCTCGCAAATACGAGCCTTATGTGGTCAATGTGGACCAATAGTGACATTGGAATCCGCATCACTTCTCGCTCCATTTGCGCGTTGCTCGCGAGACGTCTCCTGAGCAAATTGCCGCTTGAAGGGTCCGAGCTAGGTTGGCTGCAAGACGTCATTGGGGAACCATCAAATACAATATTCAACTCAGACAGTACCACGCGGGACTGTATGAACCTTAAAGCCTTCGTTTACAGTCTCCTTTCAGGTCAGGAGGGCGACCTTCCGCCGGAGCATGCTATCCCTTTCACCGAAACACTCGCAATTCTCATGAACGCAGGGGTTCAGAGCCCCTTCGATAGGACCGAATTCCAGGATCAGCTTTCTGCCCTCATTGAACGGATAGAGCAGGACACCACTGAAGGCAGTGGCGAAATCGTTGATAAATTACGCCGGATGTTCGAAGATTTCCTCCCCGCATCCGCACCTATATCCACACTGGGACCCGGACCCATACCCGCAGTAAATTGAGAATTCCCGTTATGTCCGCCCACGAGCCGCATTGGAACGCCTTCTAACTCATACTGAAACACAACAATGCTCATGTCACAGCATCCATAGTCACCGTCTTCTCCCTCTTCTGGTCCCCTGTTCCCTTGCCCAGAGTCATTACGACGACCCTTGCCACTGTTTCCTCAGCGTCACGCCTATTCCAATGCGATACGATATACTTCTCTCAAGTTCCAGTCACCTATTTTTCCCGTTAACTTGTATCGCCGCGTTCGATAAGGCTGTGTCACCGCCCACTATGCGAGTATCGTCCCTCTCCCCTGAACTCCTTGTCCTTGGAGCTTCATTGCTGAAAAATCTTCAACTATTTGGGTTTGGAAACGTCACAGTCCTCTTATTCTCCGAAACCCCGGCATTCTTTTTTGAGGTTCTCGCCTTGGTGGTTCCCGAGCCCACGCGCCTGCACGGGACCTGGACGTCAGTGCGCTGAGGTCTAAAGCACAACATTATGTGCTCAGAGAGCAAACGCTTACGTGCCTAGGAAAACCTGGTAAAGGAAGCGTATGGAAGTATTCGCACACGTTGTATATGTCACTGTAGCAATATAACGAAATGGGGAGAGACGATGTGGAGAGTGGACATACCCGATCGCGCCTTCCTCTGTGACGAAGGTGCCGAGGTCAGCAGGTTGCGACGCCGCTTCGACTCGCCCGAGGAGAATGCTTTCCCACTGCCGTCAGCTTGACCAATGCCAAAGCGACAGGATACCCGGCTCCTGAGTCCTGCGGTTGGACTGACTTGCGGGATGAGATCAGTTCGAATCAGTCGAAGCATTAGCGTTGCGTGGACGCAGTGCGACTTTAAAGAACCTGTCATGGATATGCTTTGCACATGTATTAAAGAGTTAGAACCTGAACATGCGAGCAAGAGACTATAATTGAAAATTCCAATTTCCTTGCGTGCACGTTGTCTCCTTTACTATAATTCCGAAACCTGGGCACGGGAATGATTGAATGACGCTTTACATCTCGAAAGAAGCCATACAGGAACGAGACTGATGCCAGCTTGAACATGAATTGGGAAGACCTGTACTTATACATATCCACTCCTGGAGGCCCGACGAACGATCCCGGTACGTCGATGAATTGTGCACGATTGTATTATTCAATCGACTTTGAGCACCGGGCGGAGAGATTCAGACGAGATGTGGAGTATGTATCCGCTGTGCACTGACGTTCACAAACACCTCTTTCACTGACAAGGTATCATCGCCCATGTTGAAAGTTGAACCTCTGCGAGCAGTTTGCTTATTCTGGTTCCAGAGGACGCATTTCAAGCAAGCAGGGATGCCGGCCGCACTCATGTTTTCAATGTCGCAATCATCGGTAGTTTGTGGTGTCATGGTAGTCTACCCCCGATCCAATGTCATACGCAAATGCACGATAGCCTGGATTATATAGAGGTGGGGATAGCAGGGTCATGGAGGTAAGGGCTGGAGGGGGGAGCAGGGGACTCGAGGCGAAGGTAAGGGCCATCGCGACGCGCAAGTGGCACGTGATCATATATTCATATTCCGTACTCCAAATCGGTACCCGACATCGTATACTACGATATTCGGGCTGGGTTGCTAGCCATGCTATACTACGACTTCAGTGTGTGTGCACAAGTAGCGACGACATGCTGAACGATGGGGTCCAGAGATAACAAACTTAGTAAGCCAGATCAGACATAAAAGGTGACATGATGCTTGTCCACATGCACTTCGCATCCCGTCCGAGTCCCAACTGAAAGCGCACTGTCATGATTCAAAGGCCCATTTAAGTGCTCTATTTTTTCCTGCCATAAGGCTATTGGCGCATGTTCTTGGCTGTTTGAAACACTTTCAGTAACGGTTCCGCACTTCCCTTGCTACATCGTCTGTCCTGCAATGCGCCACATCCTTGATAACATACCTCCGACGGCAACGTCCGTTGATACCGTGCCCTCCTACGTCTAGCATACCGCCTTAGACATCCCAGAAGTTGTTCTCTGCTCACTTCTCGCGCATGGACTCAAAATACGTTCTCGATCAGCTGGCCTAGGGAATGGACCGTGTACCCAAAGCCTCCATGTCGGAAAAATGTGGGCCGAATTCGGCTGCTGGGCGCGCCGCAGGGATGGCATCAGAGATGAGAGCACAGCTGGATAAGGGAGCAACTCGGTATCGGGGAAATTGCTGAGTGATATGGGCCGGAGTGAAAGTTCTCGGAAGGAAAACTTGCAATAGTACAACATCTTAACAGAAGAATGGAATTATAACATAACGGGATTTCGTTTGGCTTTGTCTCGTGGCCGTTAATCCTGCAACTCTTCTATTTCCCGTATGCTCGTTTCGAAGCGTGTGACGGCGGTGTTCCCGGGCTGGGACGCTGCACCTACATGAACCAAGTAGAACTCCATCAATCCAGGCATAAACGAGGAGACACGGCTGGTGGACTTACCGTACACGCCTACGCCGGCCTTTACCCGCGCGATAACTTCCCTATTCCATTCAACCGCCGCAATCTGCGCATGCTTGAGAGTGCCTAGAGCGTGAAAAAACCACATTCCCATGACAAACCCAGGAGAGGAAAAAAATTGGGGTAAGAGACGTACCCGAGACATGGATCACATGCGGGACGACCTTGCGCCCCTGTCCACCACCACTCGCGCCGACTCTGTCGACCAGCACGAGCGCGGCCCAGGTCGTGTTTGCTGCGGTGCCCCGCGCGACACGTACAACGCAGAGGTTCGTCATGGGTGAGAAGTACTTGACTGTTACAACCACCAGCCAAAACCGCAAAAAAAAGAAGGCATTTTAACCTCAGAGCGAAGAAGGACATGGGCAGAAAGAAAAAAAGAGCACAAACGACGCTTTACCTGCGAGCGACGCGCCAACTTCGCCCCAGCCAACATCTCCAAAGTGCAGCAGCACACTCTGCTTCAGCGCGTTAAAGACGTCTTTACTCGACAACTCCTCTGGGAACGGTATCGAAGCGGAATGCTGGGCATGATGCGGCGTCGAGATGGACGGGGAGGGGGCAGGGATGAATTCAACAAGGAGCCAGCGGTTCTGTTGCGCGGGAGGGAGAGGTTTTTTGTTTTGTTTCAATAGCTGGCGAGAAAGGACCAGAGGACTATACTTTAAATCGAACCATGTATGGGACTAAACAACGCGAATGATTCGGATGTTGAGCGTAGATTATGTGCTGTTGGTGCACTGTGGATTGAGGGAAGAGCCATCGGACCGGACAGACGGCCCGTGACACGCGCCCCTGATCCTTATGGCTGATCTTCGCCTTTCTGTGTTCGTACTCGCCCATCCTCGACTGCTTTCGCCTCGCTCAACCTCGACCGCCTCTCGCCTCGCCAACGCTGACCATCTCAAGTCTCGCCATCGTCCTCAAGACACTCGCTACAACACACCGGCATCTTCGCTTCTCCCGTCTGCTTCTTGCGCGTTCTCGATCGCTCGGGAACTCGGCCTTCTTCCTTATCTCCTTCAAGAACATTTTCGAACTCTCTTGCTTGGTCACTCCGACTAAGCTCCTCAAAGAAGGACCGTCGATCGAGAATCGCTCGTGCTGGTGACCTGATACTTTGGCAACCTGCGGCTCTGACGCAAGTGCTTCATCTTTCCGTACCTCTCTTCTTCACTCCGAGGCGACTCGATGATATCGAGTCATCATCCGCATTCACGTTGGAAGTCCGACACGGGGTAACCGGAAATGGCTAGAGATATTGCCGCCTTCTACCGCATGTATCTATCTAGCAAGACTTCTTTCTTTCGTTTCCAATGCATTGTACTTACTCGAAGTAGTACCCTCGAATCTTGTCTTGTCCACCGCGCGCACTTTCCGATGCTGAACACCTCACCAATGAGTCCTCACCTGACACCTGCATCGAGAAAATCTACACTGCAACACCCAAAGTGACAAAGTCTCACATATTCCGGTACGAAATTGTATCCATAATGAGGCCTCTCCTCGGCTCGCCGCGAAGACCCTTCACTCCATCCCCCGTTCGTTGAATATGAAAGTCTCGGATTTCCCTTCCGAAAGCTTGTCTCTAAGCCTGCGTGCACGCGGTATGACTTGGAGGCAATTGACCATACCAGGTCAACGTACGTCTTTTGCGCGACATCGCGCAGCGCTGCAACCGCTGACAGCGCTGACATTTTGAGAGGTAGAAACCCAACTTCCCCATTGCCAAGATCCGTTACAGCAACACAGAAACAATTCCCATCGCTGACAGATCTGGAGCTCCGGTCAGGCAACGAATGGAGAGCAGCCCTTCCCGATTCATTCTTGGGGGAACCTGCCCCACGTCTACAATCACTTCGGTTGGAATTCATCCAATTCCAGAAAATATGGACACTACTTTCGTCTGCCATCTGCCAGTGGCCCTCGTCCATCTTGACATTTATTTGGGATATTCCAGATTCGGGCTACATCTCACCCGAGACTATAGCCTATGTCCCTATCCTCTCTAACCCAGCTCGAAACTCTCTGGCTCGGGTTCCACTCCAGCGAATCCTTTCGATCACCCCCCGTCCGCGAGGTTCGGAATCCGTTTCTGTTTTTGCGCATCGCCCTCCCCAATCTCACCCAATTTGTGTTTCATGGCACCAGCGTACACAGTCGGAGATGCCCGTGGCGCACGTTGACGCCGCCAGGCCCCTTTACTTCATTCTGTCAAGATACCATTGTTCAATGAACCTTCCCTTGACATCTCAGAACTTCCGCAGTTCATCGATCATCTGTCGCGTAGAAAAGTTCATGTCACCCGACAAAGCCGATTTGTACTTCTCCAAGGACGCCGTCGAGGTCACACTTTCCCCGCAAATAGACGGACTATGGCACAATGTCCTCGTTGGGAATCTTGTGCAGAGAGTCATATGGTCCTCCGTCTCTGTCCAACGTCTTTCGCTCGTTCCTCCCCCCACTCTTCTAAATGCCTCCAAATCCGTGTGGAACAATATCAGCGGTCGCAATGGCAGTACGACGTGAAGAACATCCAATGGGCTCGGACTTTTACGCCGGTTTACTTCTGTGAAGGATCTCTTCATATCCGAAGAACTTGCTCTACGCGTCACGCCTGCTCTCGAAGAGGTCGCCAAGGCAGCGAGGAGAGTCAGAGGGGTGCCACCCGCGCTACAAAACCTCTTCTTTGAGGTACTCCAGCCCTCAGACTCTGGACCTTTCCATGAAGCTATTAGGCAGTTTGTTGCCGCGCGACGGCGCACCAGTCAACCCGTAGCCGCCCTCCGTTGGGAAACGAAAGAGGGAAGCATGTATGCGAAGTAATGATGACCGATGGGTATTTTTTTGCTTTCATGCCATCAGCGTTTGGTGCCGCCTACTTCCCCAATGTGTGCGCCCCTAGTCACGGTCTCAATCGTACCCTTGGCCAGCATTGTAATCGACCAAGTCGTGTACCTTGCTCTCCGAACTCGCACCTTGTCCTTGCAGTATCGTGCCGTCGCGAGCATGCCGGGTTCCAGTTGCTCCGCTGCCAGACTTAGCCACCTCTTAAATTCTGTATGCGGTGATGTCATGATGGTGAAAGAGATGAAGGGCTGCGAATTACAATTACTGTGTCGTATTCCCTTTCTCGCTTTGCCAATGGTGGGCTTAGCCCTTTACCATCGAACGTCCCCGCCTCCCCTCACTCCCGTCGCTACGTGCCCGCTGCCGTGCTCATAGAAACGATTCAGTTCGTCAACGTCGCCGCGCGGGTCTGTCCCCGGAAGGATCGCCTTCGCTTTCCTTGTTCCCACCTCCCTTCTACTCGCCCGACTCATAGAATACGTGTCTTGGACTCACATGTACTTAAACCACTTCGCCTGGCCTCGTCAAAGGCAGCGACTTTCCCGTTCCCTTTTCGTTAGCGTGCCTTCGCCAATCGCCTCAAGCTTCTTACGCCCGTCATGGACGGTGATAATGGTTTCCTTCATGCATTCTCAGGCTTTCAGGATCGCGACCTTCTTTTCTCTTTCCCTTCCTTTCGAAATCACTTGCTAGGTCACTTCGACTCGGCTCCTTGCAGTCATGTCGATCGAAAATCACCAAAGCGTAAACTTTCACTTAAATAAGTGCTACAAGTCATATGGAAGTTCATCGATCATCCTCCTTCACAGACAGACATACACACTCGAGCACCGTCCAGATCGGGTATGAGGAGGATGCAGGACCAAGATGCGCACTGACAAAGAAGCCGCTCTGAATATGTCCACTGTAGAAGATGCTCTGTCGGTCTGTCCTGTCACATCGGGGACATCTTATCATACATATATAGAAATATCATTACCATATATGGATAGGCGCCCCGCTTGTGGTCCAAGAGTCCAAGCCTAGAATTAAAAAATCGACCCCCGGTCTTTTTTTTCAATTCCGGGAGCCCCTTTGTTGGCCAGTTGTAGACGTGGTTGCATTTCATCATTCGCCGCAAGCTCAAGAGATGTCAGTTGCGGGAATGGCTTCCGTACTCATGACATGTGGGAGCGAGACTTCACATCCGCGGCTGTTGTGCAACTTGTGCTTGAGGGCGGCAATGATGTCACCAGCGCTTTGCCTCGTTGCCGTCGCCACCGTTCTTGATGACGGTACGTTAGGTAGGTAGAGCCGGCCAGACATCAACCATCTCCGCCGCAAGTATTTTTTCTGTGCAGGCGAGTCGCGGATTCAGACGATCTGCTGGCTGATGCGGCCATGGGATATCTCTATCTTTAGCACACACGTGCTACTGGAACACTCTCGAAACTGTATAAAAGCTGGGGCGAAAAGCGGCAAGGTCCCCCATCCTATTTCTCGCTCCCCTTCGAACACTGGCATTAGATGGCCGACAACTCCATGAACTTCGACAGCGATGGCGAGTGGTCCGACCAGGGCCTCGTAGGCCCCGCAATCCACGCTCCTTCCCATATCAAAGCTATCGTCATTAATAAGTACCGCATCGAGTGGCTGGACATGTCAGAGCCCGGGCGCGACCTGTACGCCAAGAACCATATTGTCACCACCACGATCTTCGCCCAACCCATATGGATCAATGGCAGAGAGTGGTCGTCGGCCAGGCTTTCCATGGAAATCGGACCCGATGATAAGGTCGTGGCGGACGTTAATGAGGTGCGCAGTAGTCGTATTCCTGTTCCGATCTATACCGACTTGAAGCTGATTTACATTTTCCCGACCAGAAATTGGTGCCTGGCAAGGAGTACAACCCAGGGGTATATACCCTTGCTGTACTCAGATGCTGTTGGTGTAGCAAACGGTGCGCGCGAAAGGAATCGATAAGATATGGACATACTTTCCTTAGTCACCACTTAAGGTATTTGGTACTCTGAGCCCCACACTTTGTTATATACTGTGGAGTAGTTCATTTTGTCACCTCAGTTCCTGTGTTCACACACACACACTGAGGTGAGTAGTAGTTTATCTCTTCAATACATAGTTCCTGTGTTCACACACACACACTGAGGCTCAATGCATGCTCAAACTCAACCTTTTTAGATTTGTTCTTTTCCACAGGTTATGGGCCCTGCCCTGGCCCTATAGAACCAATTGTCATTGCTGCAATGTGTCTCTACTACATTGCCATGTCTATCCTAGCACTCCTCACTGCCATCCCATATCTCCATGATGACGCTTCCAACTTGGCTGTCTTTGCCATGTGTTTCCAAGAGGCCATGGAGGCCATAAACTATTGGGGCCACTTTGATGGAACAACCACATGTCCCATTCATCAGGAAAACCCCTAATTTGCTTTTTGTGCTTTTTTGTGCTTTTTTCACTTTTTTCAAGCAAAAAAAGTAAAAATCCAGAAAGTACAGACTAAGAAAAAGCCCAGTCCTCTACTTTTCATAAACTTTTTCATACTTTTTGGGT
>Ga0307512_10004788_pt1 | contig 14544 bp, 8 predicted proteins | sample 14_EM_MG_FD_200267 | JGI IMG/M metagenome (GOLD analysis project Ga0307512, IMG submission 200267) | Populus trichocarpa ectomycorrhiza microbial communities from riparian zone in the Pacific Northwest, United States - 14_EM | ecosystem: Host-associated > Plants > Roots > Unclassified | place... | reverse complement strand
CCGGCAAGACCACGGTCGCGGGAATCCTCGCCGAGCGGTACGGCCTGACCCATTACCACTACGACTACCACGCCGCGAAGGGCCACGAGGACCGCCGGATCGCGCAGCAGGTCCGCAGCGGCCAGATCCCGGCCGAGCGCGACTTCGAGGCGATGTGGATCGAGCCGACGCCGCGGCAGATGGCCGAGGAGGTGCGGCGCGAGTTCGCCGACAAGTTCGGCTGGGTGCTGGACGACTTGCGCGGCCTCAGCACCCCGGTGCCGGTGATCGCCGACGGCTGGGGCCTGCGCCCGGAGCTGGTCCTCCCGATCACCTCGGCCCCGCAGCGGATGGTTGTGCTGGTCCCGACCGACGAGTTCCGGCTTAGCCAGGCCGCCCGCCTGCCCCGCGCCGCCCGGGTGCACGCCGAGGTCAGCGACCCGGCCCTGGCCCAGCGCAACCGCCTGGAACGCGACCGCCTGCTCGCCGAGGACGCCGTCCGCTCGGCCCGCGAGCTGGGCGTCCGGGTGATCGAGGTGGACGGCAGCCGGGACGCCGAGGCGATGGCCGACACCCTGGCCGAGCACTTCGGCCCGTTCCTGCCCCGCCTGTTGGCCGCGATCGGCTGAGAAAGCAGCGTTTAATCCGCGGCGAAGACCAGCACCGAGTTCGCCGGGACGGTCAGCGCCGCGGATTGCGCGAGGCCGTGCATCCCCGGCCCATCGGCCCACACGCCGCCGTTGTTGCCGGCCACCCACGGATTCGGGAAGTGGTCGTAGAAGTCGCTGTTGAAGACCTCGCGCCAATGACCCGGCCGCGGGAAGCCGAGCCGGTAACCCCGCAACGTCGACTCGCTCAGGCTGATCACGACCACGACGTCCCGGCCGGCGCCCGGGACCCAGCGCTGGTAGGCCAGCACCCGGTTGGCCGGATCGGCCGGATACACCGTGATCGGCTCGGCGCGCAGGGCCGGCAACGCGCGGCGCAGGTGGATCAGGTCGCGGGTGTAGCGCAGGAAGTCGGCCATCGCCGGATCCTCGCCCGCGGCGCCGTCCCACCAGATCAGCCGGTCGCCGCGGTCGGGGCTGTCGGACCAGAGCTTGTCCTCGAGGAACTCCTCGCCCATGAAGAGCATCGGCACGCCCGGCGCGGTGAGCAGCACGCCGGTCGCCACCCGGGAGCGGCTGCGGGCGTACCAGGAACGGGGGTTCGACGCGTCGGCGAGCCGGGCGATCCGCGGCGCCCGGTGGTCGTCCATGTCCAGCACCAGGTCGTGGTTTTCCAGGCACTGGTACGCCTGCCAGGCGAACTCGGTGTGCCACGGCCGGTACAGGCCGCCCGCCAGCCGGCCGATGTCGACACTCGCGTCCGCGCCGCCGGCCGCCTGGGCCAGCACCGCGCGCACGGCGTCGCGGATCCCGTCGGAGTAGCCGATGTCGAAGCCCATGCCGGCGGGCGGGCGCCGCACCGCCAGCCAGCGGAACTCGCCCCAGTACTCGGCGATCTGCACGGCCGACGGCTTGTGCGCGCGCAACTCGGCCGTCAGCTCCTGGCAGAACGCCCAGCCGCCCATCGCGTCGATGACCGTGACCTCGTCGAAGCGCAGCCCGTCGGCGTGGTACTCGTCCAGGAACATCTTCGCGTTGTCGAGCAGGAACCGGCGTACCTCGGCGCGGTCGAAGGCGAACACCCGGCCGCCCGCCCAGCCCTGGCCGGAGAAGTAGGCGTTGTTCTCCGGCCCCGGGTCGGCGGGCAGGTCGATGTAGTCGAGGCTCTGCCGGTCGAGCCCGCCGCCGGCGTGGTTGTAGACGACGTCGATCAGCACGGCGACGCCGTACAGATGGCAGATGTCGACGAACGCCTTGAGCTGGTTGACCTGCCCCTCGAGCTCGTCGATCCGCAGCGGGGCGGCACCGCGCGCGGCCAGCAGCGCGTTCACCCGGGCCAGATACGGCGGCAGGTCGGCGGGGTCGACGCAGTAGTCCATCTCGGGCGAGAAGAGGTCGGTGCCGTTGTAGCCGAGGCTCCACTCGCCCTGGAACTCGACGACCGGCAGCGGCTGCACGGCCGTGACGCCCAGATCGGCCAGATACGGCACCCGCTGCACGGCGTCCAGCAGCTTCGCCGGGCGGTCCGGGCGCAGGTCGTGGCTCTGCTCGTCGACCGCGTACCAGACGCCCACGTGGAACTGGTAGACGATCAGGTCGGCGAACTCCGGCGGGGTGAAGCCGGCGTCGTGCCACGGGTAGGCGTCGGCGTCGACCACCAGCGCGTCGCAGTCGGGATAGCCGTAGAGCTCCAGCTCCCGGGCGCGCGGGTCACGCTTGAAACCCGGTTCGGCGTCCGTGCCGACCACGAAGTACCGATACTTCGTGCCCACCTCGACGCCCGGGAAGAAGCCGGTCCAGTCGCCGGTGCCCGGCTGCCGGAGCAGCTCGTCCTTCGGATCCGGCCGGTACGCCCCGGCGCCGTCGAACGCGACGTAGACGTGCTCGGCCGCCGGCGCCCAGAACCGCATCGTGACGCCGCCGTCGATGACGGTGGCGCCGAGTGGTGTGTCCACGGTGATGTGGTCCTGGGCGGCGACCATCTCAGATCGAGATCCACTCCGTGGCGACCTGCCGCCCCGCCACTTGGCACTCGATCCGGATCGGCCCCGACCGCCCGGCCGGGAAGGTGAAGCAGCCGACCTCGTCGGCCTGGGTCTCGGCGACCAGCCCGGCCTCGCTGAAGAGCCGCACCTGGCCCGGCTCGGGCGGGATCAGCTGTCCCTCGATGCCCGCGTCGCTGAGCTCGATCTCGACCCGCAACTCGCCGACCGCGAAGACGAGATTGCGCGGCCCGCCGGAGAGCGGGCCGCGTACGGCCGCCGTGCTGTCGAGTTCGGAGTCGTAGAGCAGCGCGGCGAGCGCCCGGTCGACGTCGGCCGAGCGCCACGCCTGTACCTTCTGCGCCGCCGCGAGCACCTCGAGCTCGAGGGGCTCCGGGCGCAGCGCCTCGCCGATGTCGAGCAGCAGCTCGTCGTCGTCGTTCCAGTTCCGCCACGGCATCACGGACACCCCCTGATGTGCGCCGATTCATCTGCTTCCAGGTACGTGCGCACCGCACCCGTGTCACGCAGCTTCTCCAGTACTCGGCTGCGCGTCGGGCCGATGCTCCCGATCGGTATACCCAGAATCCGGCTGATTTCCGCGTACGCGTACGGCGGATCCGCTGTGAGCATCATCAACAGCTCGCGCTGTTGGGGTGCCAGCTCGTCGAGGCCGTCGAGCAGCACTTGCCGGCGCTCGGCGGCCAGCAGCAACTCGTCGACCTCGGGGCCGTCGGCCTGGTCGACGAGCCGCACGTTGTGCGGGTCCATCGCCACGTTGCGCGAGTTCACGCGCAGGTAGCGTTCGCACTCGTGCCGGGTGGTGGTGGCCAGCCACCCCGGCAACGCTTCCGGCTCCCTGATCTGTCCAAGGTGCTCGACCAGCCGCAGCCAGACCAGCTGGCTGACGTCCTGGGTGTCGGCGGCGGACAGCCGATAGTGCCTGATCACGAACGCGACCAGGCCGGCGAATCTGCGCACCAGCTCGTTCCAGGCGTCCTCGTCACGTCCGACGGCGGCCCGCTTGACCAGCGTCGGGAGGTCCCAGTCGAGCATATCTGCCATCGTGGCTCCGCTCCGTGTCGCGACCGGGCGGCTACCTCGCGGCCGCCCGCTTTCATCCGATTCCCTGCAGGATGCGCATCGCCTTGCCGAAGCCGGCGATCGCCTTGCCTCGTTCGTCGAGCAGGTCGACGGCGTCGCGGGCGGTCGTGCCGGGCTGCTCGGCGACGATCCGCGCGATCGCGCCGGCGATCTGCGGCGCCGCGAACGACGTGCCGCTCCAGAGCGCGCTCGCGTTCGGGCCGAAGGTGTCCGGCTCGGGGTCGAACACCGGCGACTCGACGCCCTGCGGGAAGACCGAGTGGATGCCCTCGCCGACGGTCGAGAAGCGCACGTCGGGCCCGAAGCTCGACCAGTTGGTGGCGGTCAGATAGGCGGTCAGCCCGGCCACCGCCTCGACGCCCTCGAGCGCCGCCGGGTAGACCTTGGACTCGTCGCCGTAGTTGCCCGACGCGGCGACGATGACCGTCGCGCCACCGGACTCCTCTTTGACGGTCTGCACCGCGGCCAGCATCAGCGGCGGCGGCTGATCGTCGACCGTGCGGCTGCCGAGCGACAGGTTGATCACCTCGGCGCCGTCCCGGTGCGCCTGCAGGATGGCGGCGGCGATGTCGAAGTCGTCGGCGAATCCGTCGGTGTCGGCGACCCGGTACATCCGGATGTCGGCCGCCGGCGCGACCCGCTGGATCACCCCGGCGACGAACGTGCCGTGCCCGGCCTGGTAGTCGAGCAGCCCGTCCGGGCCGGCCGGCAGCACGTCCAGCTCGTCGATGTTGTCGGTGGTCCGGCTGACGTCGTCCAGCCAGTGGTCGCCGCGCGGGTTCTGGGTGATGCCGGTGTCGATGACGGCCACCCGGACCGGCTCGCTGCGCCCGCCGCTCTCGGGCGTGCTCGGGATCCGGTAGTCGGCGAAGTCGGGCAGGCCCGGCGCGTTCTCGGGGCCGCCGATGCCCTTGCCGACGGCCGCCATGGTAGTCAGGTAGTTGACCGACACGACGACATTCTGCACGCCGCACGCGTCGATGATCGAATCGACCTCGGATCGGGCGGCCATCGGCCGACGCAGCCGTACGTGCCCACCCGCGCCGTTCTCCTTGAAGTTCTTGACCACGTGGGTGATCGCACCGGCCCGGTAAGCGGCCGCGGACATCGTCACCTCGCCCCGGGCGACCAGGCTGAGGGAGCCGTCCCGCCGGGTGTCGAGCTCGAGTTGGGCACGCTCGAGGTCGCCGCAGCGGCGGCCCATCAGGATGCCGATGAGCTGGGCGTCCGAGACTGCGCCCGGGCCGGACAAGCGGCCGACCTGGCGCTGGACGATCGCGCGCAGGGCGGCCGGGTCAGGCCCGTAGGATTCGGGGTAGTCGCCCTCGAACGCAAGGCCCAAGGGCGCGTCGGTCAAGTTCATGTCGGTTCCTGGCCTTCGGTGAATCGGCACAGCGACGGGGCATGTCGCGCGCGGCGGAAGTGAGCCTCTTGGTTGAAGTAGAGACGCCAACCGACCTCGTGATACACGCTAGGCGTGTTCATGAGGGAGTAATAGCGGATCCCCGACGCTTTGGCCCGATCGCGGCCGACCTGGTCAAGGTGACCCGGCGGTCCGGATCACCGGAGGCGCTGGCTCTCGCCCTGCGGGCGCTGGGCTGGGCCGAGCGCGCCCGGCTGGCCGCCGCGACGGCGAAGAAGCTGCTCGACGAGGCGGCCGGGATCGCCCGCCGGCACGGCCTGGACCAGGTCCTGGCCGACGTGCTGATGAGCCGGGCGGCGGTCAACCAGGAGCTGGGCCGGCTCGCCGGGGCGCAGCGCGACCTCGACACGGCCCGCCCGCTGGTGGCGCCGGAGCGCGCCGCCGAGCTGGTCTTCCAGGGCGCGGTGCTGCATCAGAACCTGGGCCGGCTGGCCGCCGCGGCGGCCGCGTACCGGGATCTGCTGGACCGCGCGGGCATCCCGGACCGGATCCGGGTGATCGCCGGCAACAACCTGGCGATCATCGAGTCGCAGCACGGCCGGCACGCCGACGCGCTGCGCCACCTCGACGACGCCGGCGCGCTGGCGGAGACGGTCGGGCCGGCGCTGGTGGCGATGGTGATCGAGACCCGGGCCTGGGTCACCGTGCACGCCGGCCGGCTGGCCGAGGGCATGCTGCTGTTCGACGAGGCCGCCCGCGGGTGGGTGGCGGCCGGGCTGCCGCTGGGCGAGCACTACGTGGAGTACGCGGACGCCCTGATGGACCTGCGGCTGATCCCCGAGGCGTTCGACGCGGCCCGCTCGGCGGCGGAGGAGTTCCGGCTCAACGGCGTGCCGCTGATGGGCGCCGAGGCGGAGCTGCGGGTGGCCCAGCTGGCGCTGCTCTCCGGCGAGCTCGAGCAGGCCGAGGCCGCGTCCTCGGTGGCCGTGCACAGCTTCGACCGGCAGGGCCGCAAGGCGTGGAAGGCGCGGGCGGCGCTGGTCCGGGCGGAGGCCCGGCTGCAGGCGGGCATCGCGACCGGCGCCGACCTGCGCGACGCCCGCCGGGTCTGCAAGACCCTGGAGAGTCAAGGCACTTTCTCGTACGCGGTGCCGGCCTACGACGTCGCCGGCCGGATCGCCGCCGGGCTGGGCCGCCGGAGCGACGCGGTGGCCCTGTTGCGGCGGGCGGTCGAGCTGGCCCGGCGCAGCCCCGTGCTGGTCCGGATGCGCGGCAGCGTGGCCGGGGCGACGGCCGCGCGGCTGCTGTCCGACGACGCGGGCGTGCTCGCGCACTGCCGGCGCGGGCTGAGCGACCTGGCCCGGCACCGCACCGCGCTGCCCTCGGTGGAGCTGCGCACCCTGGCCTCCGGGCACGGCGCCGAGCTGGGCCAGCTCGGCCTCGAGGTGGTGGTCCGGGGCGGTTCGACGCCGCGGGTGCTGGACTGGATGGAACGCACCCGGGCGGCCGCGCTGCTGGCCGTCGAGCCGCCGGGCGGCACCGACGTGGACGACCTGGAGGCGCTGCGCGGCATCCACGCCGAGCTCGAGACGCTCGCGACCGGGGACCGCACGGTCGGCGTGCCGGCCCCGCTGCTGGCCCGGCAGAAGGCGATCGAGAACCGGATCCGCCGGGCCAGCTGGCACCGGCAGACCGAGAGCAAGGCGACCACCGCGACCATCCGGCCCGCCCGGCTGCGCGGCCTGCTCGACGGCCGGGTCCTGATCGAGTACGCGATCCTGCACGGCGACCTGGTCGCGGTCGTGGTCGAGCAGCGGCGCAGCCGGCTGGTCACGCTCGGCCCGGCGACGGCCGTGCTCGATCAGGTCCGGGCCCTGTTCTTCGCCCTGCGCCGGATGACCCAGCCGCTGCCCGAGTCGTCGCTGGCGGCCGCCCGGCTCAGCGCCGACCTGCGGGTACGCAAGCTGCGCACGCTGCTGCTCGAGCCGCTGGCCGTGGCCGACGACGCCGAACTGGTCGTGGTGCCGGTCGGGCACTTGCACGGCATCCCGTGGTCGGCGCTGCGCGACGCGCCGGTCTCGCTGGCCCCCTCGGCGGCACTCTGGGCCCGGGCCCGGCAGAGCGCGCTGGCGCACCGCACGCCGGGGCCGACAGTGCTGGTCGAGGGGCCCAACCTGCCGGGCGCGACCACCGAGGTACGCCGGCTGCGTGATCTCTACCCGGCCGCGGCCGCGCTCACCCCGCCGCAGAGCACCGCGCAGGAGGTGCTGAGCCGCCTGGACGGCGCCGACCTCGTGCACCTGGCCTGCCACGGCTGGCTGCGCTCGGACAACCCGTTGTTCTCCTCGCTGGTGCTCAGCGACGGCCCGCTGACGGTGCAGGAGCTGCAGACCAGCGGCGTCGCCCCGCACCGGCTGGTGCTGGCGTCCTGCCAGTCCGGCGCGGACGTCAGCTACGCCGGCGACGAGGTGGTCGGCTTCATCAGCTCGCTGCTGGCCCGCGGCACGGCCGGCGTGGTGGCCAGTGTGGCGGCGGTGCCCGATGTGGCGGCCGTCGATCTCATGTACGCCCTGCATGAGCAGCTGGCCAAGGGCCGCACGCTGGCGCAGGCGCTCTTCACCGCCCGGGAGGCTCTGGACCGCGCGGACCCCGCCGCGTACGTCAACTGGTGCACGTTCAGCGCATACGGTGCAGCCTAAAGGGGGATACGCGGGGATGTATCAGCGCTGATCGTCGGGTCTCTGACTCAACGTGGATGTCGGACTGGAGCACGACACGCGCTTTGCCAAGGAACACCGGCGGTTCGCCGCCGTGCTGTTCGCGGACCTCACCGGATTCACCGAGTTGGTCGAGACCGTCGAGCCGGAGGTCGTCTACCAGGTGGTGCGTCCGCTCATGGACGACCTGGTGGCGATCGCCCGCCGGCACGGCGGCGAGATCCAGCAGATCCTCGGGGACGGCTTCATGTGCGTCTTCGGGTTACACGACACCGACGGCGACGAGGCGGAACGGGCCGTCCGGGCCGGGCTCGCCATGGTCGCCGCGGGCGGCAGCCAGTTCGTCCGGCCGTCGGTGCACGCCGGGGTCGAGTTCGGCGAGGTCTTCGTGACCCCGTCCTGGCCGCCCGCCGGCTACGGCGTCTGGGGCCGCGCGGTGAACCACGCCCAGCGGCTCTGTTCCCTGGCCGGCCCCGGCGAGTTGCAGATCGGGCCCGGCGCCTACAACCGCAGCAACATCCGGCCCGCCCTGGCGCGGCCGCAACGAGCCCGGCTCAAGGGTGTGCCGGCCCCCGTCATGGCGCACCGGATTCCGGCCAACCGGCACCCGGAGTCGCTGGCCAGCTGATCCCGTGTAACGCTGTCATGACAGATGTGTTGCCCCATCGACACTCATCGTGCTCGAATGCGGCATGAGGCTCGCCGCGCTCGTTCTGCTCGCGCCCCTGCTCGTGGCTGCCGCCCCGGGGTCGCCGTCGGCCGCAACCGACGGCCCCGGGGTGCTGTCGCACTTCGCGCTGGCCCGCAAGGACTGCGTGGGCACGGCGGCGGGCCGGGCGTCGAAGGTCTGGTACACGGTGGCCGGCGGCGTGCTGTCCGACGTCTACAGCCCGACCGTGGACAACACCGACGTCGAGACCATGCAGTTCCAGGTCACCGACGGCCGCAGCTTCACCGACCTGCAGACCAAGGACACCACTTATTCCGTACGAGCGACCGACGGCACCGGGATGTCCTGCGAGGTGACCAGCACCGCCCGCAACGGCAAGTACAGCATCGTCACCCGGTACGTCACCGACCCGGTGCGGGACTCGGTCGTGATCCGGGTGGACTTCCGGCCCCGCGAGCGCGACTTGCAGCTCTGGGTGCGCCTCGACGGCAGCGTGAACGGCAACGGCGGCGGCGGTCCGGTCAACGGCGGCGCCGACGACGCGACGGTGGACGCGGTCACCACGGCGCTGGTGCAGCGCGACACCAACACGGCCACGAACGCGGTCAACCGCGACTACGCGGTGCCCACGGCGATGGCGTTGCGCGCCGACCGGCCGTTCCTGGCGGCCTCGAGCGGCTTCGCCGGCGCGCCCAGCGACAGCCTGCAGTCGACCTCGCAGTCCGCCCTGCACGGCAACGTGGTGTCGCACGCCCGCCTGGACACCGGGCGCGGCCCCGTGACGCTCGCGCTCGGCTTCGGCCGGGACGCGCCGTCGGCCATCGCCATCGCCGGGGCCTCGGCCCGCACCCCGTGGGCCGCCACGGCCACGCGTTATGCGGCCGGATGGCAGGGGTACGACGCCGGCCTCCGCAAGCCGCCGGCTGCGCTGCGCGAGCCGTACTACCTGTCCGCGAACGTCCTCAAGGCCAGCGAGGACAAGACGTACCCGGGCGCGGTCGTCGCCTCCCTGGCCAGCCCGTGGGGGCAGGCGGTCAGCGCGGGCGACGCCCCCGGCGGCCGGGCCGTCTACTTCGGCTCGTACCGGGAGGTCTTCGCCCGGGATCTGTACGAGTCCTTCACCGGGCTGCTGGGCGTCGGCGACCTGGCGACCGCCCGGGACACCGTGCGGTTCCTCTTCGAACGCCAGCAGCTGAGCGACGGGCGGATGCCGCGCAACTCGCTGCTGAACGGGCGCACGGCCCCGGACACCGGCGGCGACCAGCTCGACGAGACGGCGTACCCGATCCTGATGGCCTGGCAGGCCGGCCTCGGCGGGGACGCGGCGCTGTATCCGAAGATCCGCAAGGCGGCCGACTTCGTGGTGGCGCGCGGCCCGTCGTTCGGCAGCGAACGCTGGGAGGAGCAGTCCGGCTACTCCCCCTCGACGATCGCCGCCGAGATCGCCGGGCTGGTGGCCGCCGGGGCGATCGCCGACCTGCACGGCGACCGCGCGGCCGGCCAGGTCTACCGGGCCACGGCCGATCACTTCCAGCGTTCGATCAAGGGTTGGACCGTCACCACCAGCGGTCCGTACGCGCCGCGCTACTTCATCCGGCTGTCCAAGACCGGCGACCCGAACGCGGCGATCTCCTACGGCCTGGGCAACGGCGCCCCGGCCGCCGATCAGCGCGCGGTCGTCGACCAGGGCTTCCTCGAGCTGACCCGGCTGGGCATCCTGAGCGCCGCCGACCCCGACGTGCGGGCCTCGCTGAACGTGGTCGACCAGGTGATCCGCCGGGGCGACGGCTTCTACCGGTACGGCACCAGCACCGCGGGCACCGAGGACGGCTACGGCGACTGCTGGGAGCCGGACCCGACCGACTGCACGCCGTCGGGCAAGCCCTGGCCGAACGGCAACGCCGGTTCGGGCCACCTGTGGCCGGTGCTCAGCGGCGAACGAGCCGAGCAGTTGCTGCAGTCCGGTGACGCCGCGGGCGCGGCCACCCTGCTCGCCGCGATGACCGCCGCGTCCTCCGGCGTCGGGCTGGTGCCCGAGCAGGCCTGGGAGGACCCCGGCCTGCCGGCCTCGCCGCCCGGCACGCCCCCCGAAACCGCGTCGATCGGCTTCGTCACCGGCGGGGCGGCCGGCTCGGCCTCACCGCTGACCTGGGCCCAGGCCCAGCTGGCCCGGCTGATCCTGTCGACCGGCGGCGGGCGCCCGATCGAGCAGCCCGCCGTCGTGCGCGACCGGTACGTGGCGCACGGGGCGCCCGGCGCGCTGCCGGTGACGATCACGAGCCCCGCCGACGGATCGGTGGCCCAGGGCGCCACGGTCACGGTGACGGGCACGACCGCGCCGTTCGCCCAGGTGGTGGTCGCCGGCACGCCGACCGACATCGCCGCCGCGACCAGCACGGTCACGGTCCGCGCCGACCGCACCGGCGGCTTCGCGGCCACCGTCGGCGTCGGCTTCCTCACCAACGTGCTGACCGTCACGGCGGCCCTGCCCGGCGCGACGGGTTACGCCCGCGGCACGGTCGTCTCGGAGGCGTTGCCCGGCCCGGCCCTGCTGGACGTGAGCGACCCGGCGAACGACGACGACGGCCCGGGCACGTACGCGTACCCGACGGCGGCCGACTTCCATCCCGGCGCCTACGACATCCAGCGGTTCCAGGTGATCGACGCCGGCGACACCGTGTACCTGCGCACCCAGCTGCGCGATCTGACCCCGACGTTCGGCTCGGCGCTCGGCGCGCAACTGCTCGACGTGTTCGTCCGCGACCCGGCCGCGCCGGCGTTCTCCACCGCCGCGCCGTTCCCGTCCCGCAACTTCACGCTCGCCGCCGGCTCGGCCTGGTCCAGCCGGATCGAGGTGCAGGGCTTCGCCGGCCCGGTCTTCGTGAACCCGGCCGGCGCGGGCCTCGGCGACGTGGCGGTGACGGCGAACCAGGCGACCCGGTCGATCCTGCTGGCGGTGCCCAAGGCGGCGCTCGGCACGCCCGGCGCGGGCTGGGTCTTCACCGTGGTGCTGCACGGGCAGGACGGCTTCAGCGGCGACCAGGCACGCAGCTTCGCGGCCACGGCCCAGCCGTACCAGTTCGGGGTGTGCCGCCCCGGCCTCACCTCACCGATCTGCCAGATCGATCCGGACACGGCCCCGAAGGTGATCGACACGATCGCCCCACCCGGCGAGGACCAGTACGCGGAGCTCGACCCGACCACGGCCCCGGTCGAACTCCACGGCGTACCCATCCTCTAGATCAACAGCAGCTGCCCGGGTCCGGCACGCTCAGGGGACGATCGCGACCAGGCCGTTGCAGGAGACGTCCTCGATGGACGGGCGGGGCTGCGGCGCGTCGTCCGATCGCCAGCGGGACACCGAGACCAGCCCGGGCTGCACCAGCTCGAGGCCGTCGAACAGCGCGGCCAGTTGCGCGCCGGTGCGCGCGACGAACCGGCCGTCCCGGTTGGTCTGCTGCAGCTCGGCGATCGCCTCCGGTGACTGGTATTCCCAGGTCGAGTGGGAGGCGACCACGTAGCTGCCGGACGGGAGCGCGCCGATCAGCTTGCGGACGATGCCCTGCGGATCCTCGTCGTCGCGGATGAAGTGCAGCACCGCGACCAGCATCAACGCCACCGGCTGGCGGAAGTTCAGGGTGTCGTGCAGGTCGGGGTCGTTCAGGATGGTGTCGGGCTCGCGCAGGTCGGCGTCGAGGTAGGCGTTCGCGCCGGTCGGGGCGCTGGTCAGCAGCGCGCGGGCGTGGGTCAGCACGATCGGGTCGTTGTCGACGTAGACCGTGTGGGCGGTCGGGATGATGCTCTGGGCGATCTCGTGCGTGTTGCCCGGCGCCGGGATGCCGGTGCCGATGTCGAGGAACTGGGCGATGCCCCGCTCGGCCAGAAAGCGCACCGCGCGGCCGAGGAACATCCGGTTTTCCACCGCCATCAGCCGGATGCTCGGCATCGCGGCCTCGATCGCGTCGCCCGAGGCCCGGTCGGCGGCGAAGTTGTCCTTGCCGCCCAGCCAGTAGTTGTAGCGCCGGGCGGGGTGCGGCGTCGTGGTGTCGATCCGGGAGTTCGCGGACGGCCCGGGCGGCTCGGCGCTCATGTGCTCTCCCTCGGACGGTCCGGCGTGGCTGGCGCAATGGTAGCTATGTGGATCTCCCTCGCGTCCAATCGCCCCGGCCGGGGCTCACAACCCCGACTGGTAGGCCAGCACGCCCCGGTTGACCGCCGCGGTCGCCTTGCGGGCCGTCGCGCGCACCTCGTCCGACGCGCCCGCGGCGTCCTTGATCTGGCCGAGCAGGTCGAGGACCTGCCGCGCCCAGCGCACGAAGTCACCCGCCGGCATGTCCGCGTCGTAGTTGTGCCCGCTGGCCAGCACCCGGGCCAGCGGCTCGCCGCGGGCCCACCGGTACATCGGCCAGACGAAGCCCGGGTCGGGCTCGCGGGTCAGCGACAACCCGTGCTGCGCCTCGTCGGACTCGATCTCGGCCCACAGCTTCTGGCAGGCGTCCACCGCGGCGGTCGTCGCGCCCTTGGGCACCGAGGCGCGCTCGTCGCCCTCCCGGCGGGACTCGTAGAGCACCATGGACACCGCCGCGGCCAGCTCCTCGGGGGCCAGGCCCTCCCAGATCCCGCGGCGCAGGCACTCGGCGACCAGCAGGTCGGCCTCGGTCCAGATCCGCGACAGCATCCGGCCCGCGTCGGTGACCTCGCCCTCGGCGGTCAGATAGCCGCGGTCGGCCAGCACCGCGCAGACCTGGTCGAACGTGCGCGCCAGCGACCCGGTGCGCCCGGCCACCTTGTCTCGCAACGCGTCGGTGTCGCGCTGCAGCCGGTGCCGGCGCTCCGCCCAGCGGGCGTGATCCTCTCGTTCCGGACACCCGTGGCACGGATGCTGGCGCAACTGCACCTTGAGCAGGGCGATCTCGGCGTCCTCGCCCGCGTTGCCCTTGCCGCGCTGCCGCCGGCCCTCGCCGTGCCGGTCCAGGCCGGTGGCGCTGACCGAGGCGGCCAGATCGCGGCGGGCGCCCGGCGAGCGGTGGTTGAAGTGCTTCGGGACCCGGATGCGTTCCAGCACGTCGACCGGGCCGGGGAAGTCGGCGGCGCTGATCCGGCCGGCCCAGCGGTCCTGGGTCAGCACCAGCGGCCGGGGCTCGCCGAAGCCGCCGGCGCCCGGCTCCAGCACCACGGCGAGGCCGGCCCGGCGGCCCTGCGGCACCCGGATCACGTCACCGACGCGCAGCCGCTCCAGCGAGGACACCGCGGCCGCGCGGCGCTGCGACACGCCTTGACGGGCCATCGCCCGCTCCCGGTCGGCGATGGCGATCCGGATCCCGAAATACTCCTCGAAGTCGCCGTGGTGACAGGTCTCCTCGGTGCCGTAGGACTCGATGGTCTCGACGTTGCGCTGCACCTGGCGGGCCAGCCCGACCACCGAGCGGTCGGCCTGGAACTGCGCGAACGACGACTCCAGCAGCTCGCGGGCCCGGTCGGCGCCGACCGTGCCGACCAGGTTGGACGCCATGTTGTAGGACGGGCGGAAGCTGGAGCGCAGCGGATAGGTGCGGGTGGACGCCAGCCCGGCCACGTGCCGCGGGTCGACCTCCGGGCTCCACAGCACGACCGCGTGCCCCTCGACGTCGATGCCGCGCCGGCCGGCCCGCCCGGTGAGCTGCGTGTACTCGCCCGGGGTCAGATCGACGTGCGCCTCGCCGTTGAACTTGACGAGCCGCTCCAGCACCACGCACCGGGCCGGCATGTTGATGCCCAGGGCCAGCGTCTCGGTGGCGAACACGGCCTTCACCAGGCCGCGTACGAAACATTCCTCGACCGCCTCCTTGAACGCCGGCAGCATGCCGGCGTGGTGCGCCGCGACGCCGCGCTCGAGGCCGTCGAGCCACTCCCAGTAGCCCAGCACCGACAGGTCCTCGCCCGGGATCGAGGCGACCTTGGCCTGGGCGATGCGGCGGATCTCGGCCCGCTCGTCGGCGTTGGTCAGCCGCAGCCCGGCCTGCAGGCACTGCTGCACGGCGGCGTCGCAGCCGGCCCGGCTGAAGATGAACAGGATCGCGGGCAGCAGCCCGGACCGGTCGAGCCGGTCGACCACCTCGGCCCGCGGCGGCGGCTGCCAGCG
>Ga0307512_10004787_pt1 | contig 14545 bp, 19 predicted proteins | sample 14_EM_MG_FD_200267 | JGI IMG/M metagenome (GOLD analysis project Ga0307512, IMG submission 200267) | Populus trichocarpa ectomycorrhiza microbial communities from riparian zone in the Pacific Northwest, United States - 14_EM | ecosystem: Host-associated > Plants > Roots > Unclassified | place... | reverse complement strand
TATGTACCTACATATTCAGATTCATCACAGGTGCATGCGGGGTCCGTTTCTTCTAGAAGGCTACCCCAAGCGGTCATGCAAGGATGGATTCAACAGAGTATTTAAGCAGCCATTCAGGGTTGACAGGTTAAAATACATCGTTACCGCCTTAAGCCTCATCACCCAGCGCAACTGGCCAAATCACCACGTTTCCTTCCGTCACCGATGGAGAATCCGCCAAACCCAGTGTACATCAAGGCTCTCCTTGCGATCGAGCCATGGGCGCTTCACCTTTGCCTCCTCTCGGTAGCTGTGACCGGCTTTCTGGTTCTCTCGCTGCCGTTCCGGTACGATCCCGCTCCTGATGACCGGCCGAGGATTGTCGTTTTGGTCCTTGGAGATATTGGACGGAGTCCGAGGATGCAGTACCATGCGCTTTCGATTGTGCGGAGGGGAGGATTGGTGGACCTTGTTGGGTATAATGGTATGCTTGAACTTACTGTTGATCAATGAATGGATGGAAAGTGAGGGAGGGTCGGAACTGACAGATGTTTGGCAGATACGCCTCCGCGCCCAGAGATCCTGTCGAATCCCTCGATCCGCATCTATCCTTTGAAGACACCACCAAGATTTCTGGACACCTCTACGGTGGTGAAGTTTGTCCTCTTTGCGCCGTTCAAGGCGCTCTACCAGCTCTTTACGTTGCTGGATACGCTCCTCTATGCCATCCCCGCCACAGCGGGTTACGTGCTGATCCAAAACCCTCCTGCTATCCCAACATTGGGTGTGGCTATGGTCACTGGCTTCCTGAGGGGCCAGAAGGTGATTATTGATTGGCACAACTTCGGCTACAGCATTCTGCAGATGAAGTTGAATGAGCATCCATTGGTCTTGGGCGCGAAGATGTTTGTTAGCCTTTCCCCGCCAGCTTTCAAGAGCTCTGTAGATGGCTGACCAGTTACAGCTACGAGATAATCCTCGGTCGTGCAGCCGCCGACGCAAACTTTACCGTCACTGCCTCGATGAGTAAGCACCTTCGTGAATCGTGGGGTGTCAAGACACCGATCCACACACTCTACGACAGACCACCCTCCCACTTCCAGCCGTTCTCCACCCCCGAGCGCGCCGCGTTCCTCAAGGAAACCCCCGACACTGCACCGTACGCAGATAAAATACTCTCGGGCCAGACGAAGCTTCTGCTCTCGTCCACCTCGTGGACTGCAGACGAAGACTTCTCGCTTCTCCTCGGGGCCCTGGCCACCTACGACCGCCGCGCCAGCGCCGAGAATTTCCTGCGGCCAAACTCGGTCCCGTCTATTCTCGCGGTGATCACCGGCAAAGGTCCTCTGCGTGATGGGTACATGGCCCGGGTGGAAACCTTGGAGTTTCAATACATCACCGTGAAAAGCGTGTGGCTCGAGGCGGAAGACTACCCGAAGATGATCGCGTGTGCCGATCTCGGCGTGAGTTTGCACACCAGCAGCTCCGGTATGGATCTTCCCATGAAGGTCGTGGATCTTTTCGGTGTGGGCGTGCCCGTTGCGGCGGTGAGATTCGAGTGCATCAATGAGCTTGTGAAGGAAGGCGAGAACGGGGTTACGTTTGTCAATGAGGATGAGCTGGCGGGGGTCATGGGAAGGCTGTTTGATCCTCGAAGGAAGCAGGAGCTGGAAAAGCTTAAGGCTGGCGCGATGAGAGAGACGGAGAATCGCTGGGATGGAAATTGGGATAAGACTGCGGCGTCGGTGTTTGGGTTGTAGGATTGGCTGGCATCGACAACAGAATGCCTATTTTATGGAGGCGCAACGGCGCACGAATAAACCATTTCTGCTATGTAGTAACATCTCTAGGATTTCCGAATGGATGAGCCCAAGTTCACACTCTTTTCAAACGCTGTCTACAACCCGCCAGCCCCACTATCCCGCAGTCCCACAGGGCAACAACAGCAACCCTTTCTCATTCCTGCACATAGTACCACCTCTACCGCCGAAACCCCCGCGAGAGCAGGCCGACCTTGGCAATATATTACTCCGGCCTCAACCACAGCCGTCTCTAAATCATATTGCAGCTTCTTTCCTATTCATCCAGCTCACTTTTCCGCTATCCACACCACACCCTTCCACACTCCGGGTCCAGCACTACCCTCGGCGCTTGACTCGATGTTTTTTAGGGACTACCTACCTAGATGCTCCGGGGTCGCCCACCGTCTTCTTGGGGAAGGCGAACTGCCACTGCGGACGGGTTGAGCGCTCCGAAGCTGAAATGGCGTCGAATATCGGCAGTCATTGCCGGAATTCGAGTCCTCGGCGGTTGCTGAAGAGGCGGCGCTCAACAAGGCCCTCCTCCCCCTTTGTCCAGTACAACTGTCGACAGACACTTTATATACAGAAAATCAATATTAACTAAGCCACTAGAACGCCCACAGTCTCCCGTCTATCACCCCTAGAGAAAATTAGAGGCGCCTTTCTTAGAAATGAATTGTAAATTGGTACTTATTGTAGGGGAGAAAAAGTACCAAAAAAACAAACTTTTCTCCGCGTCTTCTCCACTTCCCACCCCCCATTAGGCCCCAATCTCCCTCACCCCATTCATCCTGATCACTCCCCCTCCCCCGATCCTCGGCCTCCCGGTGTCCTTTGGTCTCCGACTCTCGAGGAGCTGGTAGACATTGGGGAAAGGGTCAGACCCCTTCCCTAGGACAAGCCAGGTGCTCTCATCCCTCGGCTGGCGGACAGCGTATCCCCGGATCAGCTTTTGGTCCAGCAGGCTCAGCACGATACTCTCAACCTGGTTGCGGGTCAGGCGAGTACCACTGCCACGGTACCACCACGAGGTGGGATCGCAGGTGGCGGATGGCGTCTTCTGGTAGTTGATATCCTCTGGCTGTCTCCGGTGGAACGCAGCAGCGCAAGCAACGACATCGTCGATGCGTACAATGTGTTGCTTTTGCTCTGGAGAGCAGGTCAGGAGCCAAAGCTTTCTGATAAGGCTGCGCCAAATGAGGATGTCTGCGCGGTCTTCCAGCAGCATGTTGAGGCCCTGCTTCGCCCACCATTCCCGCTTCCACTTGTCTGCCCCCTCGATACCCAAGGCGACCCTAAAGGCGCGAAAGTCGCCTTTCCGTATGGCCATGCATACCGGCACAAACAGACCCTGGAGGCCAACGGCCTCGGGACGGGAAAGGATCTCAAGAGAGGGAAATTTGCCGATTAGGACGTTGCAGGCCAGTAGCGGGATTAAAATCTTCCGCCTATGATGGAGAAACCGGGGGAGACAGGTGTCGTATGCTGATTGCAGCGCTTCACTGGCGCGCAGAAGGGAGTGGTCTCGCATCATCTCAAGTCCACTGTAGTAATGATAGGTGCAGAGGGTCGGGTTCATGTAGAACGGGTGCTGCATCGGTAAGCCGGCATTGCTGAGGTTTCCATGGATCGTGCGTGAGAGTCCGGTTTCGGCGAGCTGTCCAGTTCAATTAATTAGCATGAGCATACTTGGACTCTCGATGAAACTGACATCGTTATAGAGTTTGAACAAGGTGTTCCCTATATCTATCACCACCGCCTTCTTCAACATCTGCCCGGGCACCGTGTACGGCGTCCGTTCCCCGATCAAAGAGAGATTGAAGGTCCGGAGGAGGGGATTGAGAAGGCTCTGGCTGGCCTTGCGTTTGGGGTCGTTGTCGATTCTATCAATTTCTGAGCCGACTCTAATACACCGCTTCGCGGACATCATGGCAGAATATGCCAGTATGGCGCCGTTGGGATGGCTGTAGGCTGCATTGAGCGCGCTGGTCGCTGTCAGCCAAGAAAGTTCACGCAATCGATAATGGGATCCCACTTCAAAAATTCCCTCATCCTCTCGAAGTATAGCTTGGCTTCTATCCCCCATCCTGGCGTTGATTGACTCAGGATATTTGGGTCGGCACTCTCAACCATCCACAAATAGGCGACCATCATATCGGTGAACCCCTTCCACTCCCAGTCATCGCCCATTTCCTTCTCGATAACACTCTCAAGAACCCTACGGGTTCGGAGATCTCTCTGTATCTCGATTCGTAGTGCTGGTGTAGGTCTACTCTTAAAGACAAGTGAGACGTTTGTAGTCAGCAACTCGTGGAGTAGCTGTGCGTCTTTGCGCTCGTAGGCTGACTTGACGAATTGCACCCATCTAGCGATGGTAACTGGTGCGCGGGAAACAGCGGACGGCATTGTGCGAGATGTCGCAAGGTTGATGTGGTGTTTCAGGAAAAGATGGATGGTAGAGGCAGGAGAAGGGGTTTTAGGGACAGAGGCGTTGGCAGTCGTTGGTAGTCGGAGGGGTGGGGGGATCGTGGCGGGTGCCAAGGTGGGTCGATGTCGCGGATACTATGTAGGGAAGACGCGTCGCGCGTGACGTACCTAACGTCTTGGCTGATGGTTGACGCGAGAAAATGGTAACGGATCAAACCTGGAAGCAGGTTACATAAGTAAGTACCTAATGTATTCGCTGACCCTGGCTGGCCACTTTGGGACAATCGGCACGACCCCCCATTTTCATGTTCGAGATACTCAACTGCGAATACTGTTTTCTCCCAACTACAATTCAATCGTTCCTCAGATCATCTCCTGTCACACCTAGTATGCGGCGTGGAAACGGACTGTACATACTTCTCGTCATGATCTACATAGGTCGCACACGAGTAATGAATAAACAAAAAAAAAAAAAATCCTGTCACACCGAATTTCCATTCTATTATAATTTGCCTGGTTTAGGCAAAATTGGCCCGGTTAATAATGGCCAAGGGGGTGTTGATACCGGGTAGCCTCTAATATGTAGCCGTCGCCTTCTATGTACTTTGCCAATCGAGAAACACCGGTTCCCGTCTCTACCGAGGCAAAGATAACAGCGGAAGAAAGTCACAAACTTACAGTTACTCCATTCATGTGGAAAAGACGCATGAAGTTGCCTATTCAGTTCTGCAGAGAGCAATTGCTGCCGACGGAGAAATCAAAACTCGATCGCAAGCTCACGAAAACGATATGCGTCTTTATATGACACGGCTTGACTATTGCGAATTGTGGCGTGTGCTATTGTCAAAGACGGGGAACGGCAAAATCTCAAGTGCGGCTGACTTTTTCATGCAAATGCTAGATACGGTGACTGCAGTTCAACGAGTTCAACGACGACAGATCCGGAAATCCGATCGGCCAACCTCGACCTCACAGGTAAAAACTGGTACAAACTATTTTTATCACGGCACCCGGTACTGTCTGCACACCTGTGCCCTCGACAGTAGAGCCTTAAACAATGATCCCAAAATCATCCGAGCGTACTTCCAGTCCCGCCGTCCCGAAGGAAGCGATTAACGAGTTCGAAATCAACCCGCAAAATATCTATAATATGGATGAGAAAGGATTTCTTCTTAGCTTGCTACAACATTCTATGAGAGTCATTGTCAAAGCACCAGAGAAGGCGGCATTCCTACGACAGCCGGGCCAACGCGGAACGATTTCGGTTATCGAAGCTGTTAGTGCATTTGGACAAAGATCCCACCGGTAATCATGAAAGGCGAGAAACACCTATACGAATGGTACTACGACGAGATGCCAGATCATTGGTCTAAGGCAGTTTCCCCTGATGGATGAACAGACGGATATATTGGTCTACAATGGCTCAACGTAACTTTGTGCCCTAACTACTCTGGCAGAAGGAGATGACGAATATCGACTTTTGATCTATGATGGACACGAGGCTCTTACAACCACTCGATGTCGTCCTCTTCGGTCAATTTGCGGCGGAATACTCGAAGGCTTTAGACAATGCCTCACGCCGAGGGATTACCAGTGTCGATAAGGAACTTCTTATGCAACTCTTCCGAGAAGCACATAAGGAGGTGCTCACGAACCGGTTGTGTCAAAGCGCTTTCTGTTCAACTGACATATGATGAAACACCTTCCCGAACTTGAGCCGTATGAGAATCGTATCTCCAACAGCGGAGTGGTTTCGGCAGTAAGTTCCACCTCCTTCAAGTTCAAATCCCCAGATACCACCTCCAAAGCGAAAAAAAAGGGACTTGCAAGTTGCCACCTACCACCCCTCATATTGCGATTGGAGTGAAGTAGTATGCTGAACTTGTTCTGCAAGAGTTTGACTCCCTGAGCTGTCAGGTGCAGAACATGGATCCGGTTCTTGAGAGCGAGTACGGCAGTTAGCGGAGTTAGCACATATGTCGATGACGAGAGAATCGATTCAACCCGAAACGAACCGGTAGTTGCGACTACTTAATAGTAAAAAAGGAAACCCAGTGAGGGCCGGGGCTGTCAATCGTCCGTCCAGTCCGTCCTGTGGGCGCCTGGGACGGGACTGTGTTAGTCGGGCCGAGGGAATCGAGGACTACAGGCTTCCAGGCTGGCGAGATGAGGACGGATACCTCACAACGCCCGGAACGGAGTCATGGACCTCGACCGAGTGGCTCAGTGGCTGAGTGGTTGTGAGGCTGCGAGGCGGTGAGAGTGGCGCAGAGACCGTGGTGAAACAGTTACCGGTGAGCTGGGGATGGCTGATTGAGTGCCATTGAGGCTGGGTGGCACCTGCTGGGAGAGAGATTCTTCCGGACGAACTTCCACCGAGTCTAGGATTTCAGGGTCAGACAGGAGGACTAGGTCGGTTGCTTGTCTATTAGCCATCTAGAGAGGAGTGTTGATTAACAGGATTGTGTGACGCCGGTTGGATAAATACTCATACTCGGTCTGTGTGAATGCTGTGGAAAGTGATGGCCTGTTCGTCATCTAAAATTAACTTATATGTAGTGGTCGCTCGACGGCAGTGGATAAAGTAGATGTGATCTATAGAATAAGGCCGGCAAGGCGGAGTTAGTCGGACGGGGGCGCAGGACGAGCAGGCAGTCAACGATCGCAGTCAGCGGCCGCGAGGTCGGCAAGAGGTAACGGCGAGAAGGCTAAACAAATTGTGGTGTACAACCATCACCAGCCGGGGTGAGCCGTATATAAAACAATCCTTCAAAAGAAAGGAACCTACGAACTAACGAGGAGAACACACTGTGAGAACGCCCAAAACCCCGAAAACGTCCATTCTGATTATCCCTTGCCCACCTTATCTCTATTCTCCTCTGCAATGTGCTCGTTCCTAGTTCCAACTCATGTCCGCTGTGACAACTATAGACTAGATAGCGTAACACGCCAATGTCGTGAGGTATGTATGTACCTGTGGGTACCTGTAGGGTATCCGGGCTTTTCACTCTCCGGACTGGACAGGATAGTCTTATGAAACCCCGCCCGGGACGGGACTGGACTGCAGGCCCCTGTTAGGCTGGCGTCCGGACGGACGATTGACAGCGCTGGTGAAGGCACTGGTTCTGGTCGAACAGAGTTGACTGATAAAGGATGTCGGGTCCTTACTGTAGAGGAAGCTAGGTTGAGGAAGAGGCGCCGAGAAAAAAACTGGGAGCCGATACTCAGAAGCAACAGCACTTGGAGGGGGAAAGGCAGGATTTTTATTATTTTTTTATTTTTTTGACCATACTCACATTCAACCTATGTAGACTATGGCGCACATTTTTGACCAGTTCCCGTCCGCTGTCCGCGCGATGGCGGCACGCTGCAAGCTCCCCTTTGCCCTCCACCCAGGCCTGTCCCAATAAGATATATCACACACCCAAGGAAATAGCAAAGGGAAGTACAAAGGAAAGCGAGCCCACCCCCTACTCCTCGTCTGCGGATGCCATGAAGGAAGGTGTGGGCAGGAACAGCAGTAGCTTTCCCCCGGCACCCAGCTCCTCCGCCTCCGCCCTCCTCGCCTCTCCCCGCTCCCTGCGCTCCCTACGCTCCCACTCAGACACCCCGCCCCCTGTGTCTTCCTCAGCCGGGACCAGCCTCCCCACATCCGTGGTGGAGAGGAAGTCCAGTACCGCCTGGCTGCACCTCTCGTCGGCAAGGAGGCCCCAGATCTTGAACCGGCTCTTCCCCCTCCCGCTTTCCTCCCGCACCTCTGCCCACAGGATCTTCTTCTGGGCTTTCCACTTGGGGCACACCTTGAAGAGGCGATCCCGGGTCTGCATCCGGCACCGACACCATCAGCACCGAGCGGTTGGCTGGTTCTTCGTCCAGTTGAGTAAACCTCGAGGAGAGCCTCTTGGGGCTACCCGCAACCGTACCATCTGGCTTCTGCTTGCTTGGCATCCTGTATTTCTTCCTGGAGGTCCGACCTCCAGCCCATTGTCGGGCTTCCACCCATTTCTTCTCCGAGATCTCCCACTTGAGGTTTGCGAGGATCTGGGGGCGGCATCGTGCGTGCCTCTGCCCGGTCCGGGTATCCTCGCCATTCCACCCCACGGGCGTCTGGCTCTTCCGCCGCGAGTTTGGCCCGTCCGTCGGCCTTCTCGTTCCCTGTCCCCTTGTGCGCCGGGCACCGCCGGATCTCGATGGTGACGTCTGGTCTTGCCCTCCGGAGCACTGCGATGTGGTTCCTTGCCTGGGGCGCGTACATCTGGCCAGGGCCAGGCTACTCCGAGGCTATACGCCTGTTGGCTGCCTGAGCATCCGTGAAGATCGTGACCCTTTCGTGGGTGTTTGTCGTCTCGATGCTGTTTCCAACGCCCTGGCGAGAGTGGTGCACTCTGCAGCTCCATCCTCCAGTCGTGGCCCGTCCGTGAACATTGTTAGTCCCGGCGTCGTCTTTTCTGACTCAGCCTTTCTGTCTCAGCCTTGGCCTCGGCCCCCCTTCCTGTTTTTTTTTCAAAAAAACAACAAAAGGATTCAGTTTTTTTATTTCAATACTGGGGATTTATACCCCAGTTATTGCTACTAATTCTAACAAGGTGAGTTCTGCCAGCTATTGAACTGAAGACATAGGAGTACATAGGGGGGGGGGGGTTTAAAAAAAAACACGATACCGGGAAAACTTAAAGCAAAATTATTGTCAAGTTTCCACCCTCTGTAGCAGTTCCGCGTCGGGTTGTCTATCTAGACTATGGCGGCGCACTTTTCATCCGAGTTTCCCGTCCGCTGTCTGCGCAAGGCGGCACGTTGCAAGCTCTCCTTTGCCCTCTGCCCAGGCCTGTCCCAAGAGACTCGTCATCAAGATATCTAATACTTAAGTAAGATCGGATGACGGCACAACTCGGCCGCCGCATGGACAACCTTCGGACTCGGCCGAACCCACACTTCCAAGCCGGGTACATACATAAGGCAGGTATGGCTAGAGTCAGCACCAATCGAAATTCGGTTTCGCATGCCCTTTCTGGGCACATTCGTAGATATATGACAGAGGCATTGGCTGATGTTTCTGTCCGCAGGCAATTATTACGTTGGCCACTCGGAGATAGAGGCTAAAACGTCTAGAAGAGCACATACGACCTGGATACGACGGCCGAACACGTCGTAAACAGAGAAAATAGCCACATTGGCGATTCCACGACCGCACATCGTCGATACACTACCTGCTAACTTAGTATATAAAGCAGCCGGTCTTGCACTTGCTGCGTCTTTTTCAAGCATACCAATATGGGCTCGATCCTCCACAGTCTCTCTATCTCCATCATCTTCCTTCTCGGCAGCCTCGTCATGTCTGTCTGTGCCTCTCCTCGCAACATCTCTATCGGAGTACTGTACCTGGACCACTACCAATACCTCGATGCTGCCGGCCCTATCGATATAATCGGGATGTCTTCTACGGCGTATGCCGGGAAGTTCGCGCCTGAAGCCCTCAAAGCTCTCGCCCCAGTAATAACCTGGCACTACGTTTCCGCCACGTACCCGAAGGCAATGCAGGCCAGTTCGGGCCCTCCCTCACTGCCATCAACAGACCTCGAGTCCTGTCCCAAACTCGACTATCTCCTCATCCCTGGCCCATCACCATCGTTAATCCTCACCGACGCGGAAAAGGATTTCATCATCAGGAAGTCGGAAGAGGTGGAAGCGGTCATGTCGGTGTGTACGGCAGGCTTGATATTGGCACAGACGGGACTGTTGGAAGGGAAGAAAGTATGCACAAACAAAGTCTCCCTGTCCGGCCGAGCGCAGGCTGGAACGGTGCCTCAGGGTGTGCATTGGGTGACTGATCGGAGGTGGATCGTCGATGGGAAGTTTTGGAGTACTGCGGGGATCACTGCGGGACTGGATTTGGGTGTGCAGTGGGTCAGAAGGATTGTGGGCGAAGAAATGTTGCAGTGGGTCAAGGAAGCGGCGGAGTATCATCCGAACGAGGCCGGCGGTGACAGGTTTTCGTATCTGTTGACAGGGGCTGAACTTTGATGCAAGTGGGGAATATCGCATGAGCCCGTCACTGTTTCCTTACTGGGGGGGGAAGAGTATCCCGCAGAATTTGTGTACCTGTCTCGTATCTTTCTCACTGTGCACCCCACGTTTCTCAACCGCAACTCGTTCGGCCGTGATCTTTCACTTGCCCAATCCCGCGAACATGAAGACTCCGAAAGCATATGAGAAGGTCGTTATTCCGACAGCTACCCCCACCCCGTATGGACTTCCCAGGGACCTTCTGAGCCCGGTTGTACAGCCGTCGGGAAACTTGTCTTTTTTTCTGTAAAGCCCTGAACTAGTGCCACCATCTAGCCGGCATGCATTCTTTCCGCTCCAAAGCGTGCACCCCAAGGCAGTGGAGGGCTCATACTGCTCGGCCACGACCCTACGAACACGAAAGCCACAAGCCCCATCTCCCTGTAGGGCATCCGCAATGTATATTACATGATTGACGATGTCCTGGATCTGTGGCTCGGGAACCAAGGCTAGTGTGAAGTAGAGCGCAGAAGAAAAGCTCTGAGGTATTCTCAAGAGGAATCCGGCTTCCAACATATCAGCTACATCTCATGGCTGTTCGGTACATAGGCACGAGCACAGGGCTGAACATGTGTCGACAATGACGACGACGGGAAAGCTGTATGCAACAACTCGTACCTGCATCACTGAACGATCCCTGCCATTCAGTCGCAACCAGTCGCTCGCACCCTTTATCAATCTGTTCTCCTTCCGTCTCTAGCCGTATCCATAGAAACCATGCCGTACCTTTAATCCTCGGCGACCGGCGTGCATCCATTGTCCCTATATTGTCCCTATATATAACCTACGCTAGATGATACGAAGGCCCAAGCTATAAAGACCCAACTTATCGCGATCAAGCTGCCTGACTACCGCTTCAACGCCCCACCGCTACAACCGCCACCACGAAGCTGCACCTCCTGGCCCTCACTTTTGCGAGCTCCTTCTCAGCTGCTACCGCTGCCGCCGTGACTGCCACCGTCAAATTTTCGCTGGAAACTTCCTCGGAGATCGAAGGCAACAAGGCTGCTTTCTACTACCTGATTCCGATGACGGCGAGCCTCTACTAATCGGCAATGATGGGTCGGCTGGCACAGGAAGATTCCGAACGTGGACGATGGGCAGTGTATTGACCCAGAAATGGGACAAGCGCACGGGGCGCACAAAACTTGCTGGCACTCTTTACGACATCGCCGGAAAGGACTGGATCGTGACGCTTTCACAGGAGGATTCGGGCATGAGGTTCTTTGATGCCGAGAAGGGGCCGAGCTGAGCAATGCCAAAAGGAAGGTGTGGGTGACTACTCGGCAATGTGTTCCTGGAGGGGTCAAGGGAGTGGGCTGCAGTACCCCTATATCTTCGGAAAGAAGGAAGTCAAGACGTTGCCCGTGAGAGAAACGGAGAAGGATGATAACCTGGGGGTTGCCGAGGTAAGATGTCGAGATTCTGCGAGGGTGCCAAGGACATTTTTGCTGATTACAGACAGATCTCGACGTTTAAAGTACCGATTGAGGCAGAAGCTTGCGTCTTTTCCGACCAGCAAGGGAAAAATCTACCTCCGGGGGGGTAGATGGCAAGGTCTATTCTTTCCCTGCTGTGGAAGCATCCATTTCCCAGAGCCCTACCGTCGTCACAGAATTCAACGGTGGGCTCGCGGGTATGGCAGTCTATCATGACCAAGAAAGCAGCAACGAATACATTTTTATCGCCCAATCTGAGGCGCTCCACGTTTACACTCCAAGCTGCTGCGAGATGTGAGTCCCATCGGGGCGGGTGACCCGGAGGTCAAAGATATTGCGATATACCAAAACAAGTCGGTAAATTCAGCAAAGGCGTATTGGGTGGCTTCGTGGAGGGCGACAACGGGGGCTGCTTCCGCTTCGGCTCTCTTGCAGATGTTCTAGATAAGCTGGGCCTTGAAAAGAACGCCAATTACGACCCTCAAGGACAGACTGTGACGTCTGTGAGCCGGCAAAATGCAAGTGCGGGCCAGCGTGGGATGGACCGGATTGTTCGTTCAAGGTCGTACATGCCAGCCACGGGAAGCTCCCGGTGAGGACGGGGATGACCCTGCAGTATGGGTCTATCCTCCAATGCCTCGCTGTCTCGAATAATCGCAACGACCAAGATCACCGTTGGCGCCGGTCTCAATGATTTCCACCTCAAGGGAAAGAAAGTCTCCTACATCGCAATTGGAGAGCCAAACAATGTGGACATCATATACAACTTCCCACTGGGGCAGGGGACAGTCGATCTGGCATACGCCGCATGCCGAGCTGATAACACGCTATGACTTGTCGAGATCACTGGTAACGGGACTCTCGCAGCGGTTCCCAGCGGTTGCCAGCCACCCCAGAAGACTACGAGAAGTATGGCTATTGCGTTTACACTTCTAAGTTGTCCGGAAAGCAGTACGTCTTCGTCAACTCCAAGACAGCGCAATACCTCCAATACGAGGTTACGGGTTCCAAGGCACTTTCACCACCACCACCCTCGTTAAGCCCTTCCAAGGCGGCTCGGGCGGACAGGTCGAAGGATGCGTATCCGACGAAGAGAACAGCGTTGTCCTCATCGGCGAAGAGCCCTACGGTCTTTGGAAGTACGGCGCTGAACCCAGTGGGTCAAATGAAAGAACACTTGTTGATTCCGTTGACGGAAATTTCTATGCAGATGTTGAGGGTATTATCCTCGTCAACGGCAAAACCAAAGATGACGGATTCCTCATCGTCTCCTGCCGGGGCGTCGGCACGTACAACATCAACAACCGCGGCTCCACATGGATATCGGGTGACGTTCACGATTAAACAGACTCAGGACGGGAAGATAGATGGTGCCACCAATACGGATGGTGTGACGGCTGTTGGGGGAAGATTGAATGCAGACTTCCCCGGAGGCGTCTTGGTGGCCCATGACGATGTTAATCAGGAGCCAGATGGATCGAGGAACCCGCTAGTTGCGTTTAAGATTGTGGGTTTGGAGAAGTCTTGGAGAGCTTCTAGATGGGGTAGATACCGAGTAGGATCCAAGGATGTAATGGAGAGAGAGACCATCAATTTGTTTCGCATGCAGCCTGGCTAGAATATGGCGACGCACTATGTGCACCCCTTCCTGCCCGCCCTAGTAGAACAAAGACCACCAGTTCTGTGTGGCCCCACCGCCCACCAAACAAACGCGGTAGAGACCGACGATTGACATGCAAGATGGGATCAACCCCCCACCCAAGTGTTCCCGCCCCCCTCCGACGCCTCATTGCTCACAGGGCTATCCGCCTCTCTTCTCGGCGGCTTCGTCCCGACTCCTGTGGTCTGAAGATATTCCAAGATGGCTGCGCTGCACCTCTCGTCTGCAAACAGACCCACCAATGCCATGCTCCATTTTCGCCTTTCTTTTCTCGTCTATTGCTTCAACCTCGCCCACACCGTCTGCTGCTTGGGGGCGCAACCTCGCGCACTCCTTGAAGAGATGTTCTCTGGTCTGCGAACCACCAGCATACCTATGTCGTCATCCCGCCTTTGATCCACTCCATGTGGATTGACGTTTCAGCAGGATTTCTAATACCTGGATGCGATGCCCCACCCCAAGAGTGAAATATTGTGTAGCGATGGAATTGTAATACGATAATAGATTGGTATGAATTGCAGACATTGAGTTAAGCACATAGGTGAATAAAAAGCCGTGTTAAATGAATGCGAAAGAACTGGTTTTTCGGAGCCCGGATACTACATTCCAATCACGGGTACAGCCACGGGGGGGCTGAGGCAGTTAATGTATCGATCCCTACAGCGTCCCACCAACGGGGGGGAGCTGGCCCCAGGTTATCACTGGATGTGGGCTGTGTTTGAATATGTATGTACTTCATGCACCCAGCCCCCCCTTCGGTCCATTCATCACTCGCATGCGGCCGAGATTGGTCATGGCGGGTACCGAAGGCTCCCCCCAATGCCGCCCGGGGCGGCGGCGGGAGGGGGGACCAGGGCAAATGGCTTCGGGTGCCAAAAGGGCAATTGGTAGTGAAATTGGTAGTGAGCGCACGCACTGAGGCCTGCTGTCACTTGAGGAGGAGGGCAAAAGCACAAATTAACATCTGACTCGTCGGTGTTTATCAAAGCCGTACTACGCGTTACTCCGCTAAGCACGCCGAAGGGAAGGTACTCAAACCTTTCCCCTCTTCCCAACCTAGGCCAAGCAGTTTCGTACCTCGCTTCCGTGCGCGTGTCTGGCTTCTCCATGGGAAGACGGTACCGCCGAAGCGGTGCCCGCCTGGGTGTAGGGTATGCGTATGTACTGAGAAGTTT
>Ga0307512_10004785_pt1 | contig 14555 bp, 16 predicted proteins | sample 14_EM_MG_FD_200267 | JGI IMG/M metagenome (GOLD analysis project Ga0307512, IMG submission 200267) | Populus trichocarpa ectomycorrhiza microbial communities from riparian zone in the Pacific Northwest, United States - 14_EM | ecosystem: Host-associated > Plants > Roots > Unclassified | place... | reverse complement strand
TGGGGGCGGAACGAGTGTAGTAGTAGGAATGGGTCTCTAGGCGCGTGCTCCAAGCTGCGATTCGCTATATCGTAGAGAGGTATCTCATCAATAGTTCATACCTAATCGTGGTGTCAGCCCGAATCACGAACGTTCGAACCTGAGCAACAGGGGTCGAGGCACGTACGTTAGCATCGTTACGGCGCTGTTTGGCACCGTCCTTATCAGGTTCACGCTCAACCCCTTGTACAGCCCTGACCAACCCTCCTTGATCACAATCTTCTTCGCAGTGTAGACCGCTCCTCGTCGAGAATGCTGCTTCACCATCCCGTCCGATGACATGTCGTCCGCCAACGGTCGCCTCTGGGTCTGTAACCGCGTCCGAACGACTTCGTGTGGGTACGTCGCTATAGAAGCCGTCATTTTCGCGGCTGCAGAGCAGAGAAGGATTGCCCGTGGCATAAGCGGGGTATCCGAGGAACCCTCTAGAATTCCGAATTACGTATGGATGGCTCAGCATCGCATGCCCAGTGAAATTCTCGAGGAATCGACTTACGTGCCCATATCTTCAGCTGCTCGTAAAGCGGAAACTGGACAGCTACATGCGCGATGCCCAAGAGACTTGGCAACAAACCACGGTAAAACGCTCTGATGCCTTCTGACCGGTATATCGTCCTCGCGGCGTCAAGTGTGTGCAGGTACCGAGGCTCGTCCCACGTTTGAGTCTGGGTTGGAGAACGTATAGTCAAAGGGGGCGTCCAGAGTGTTGGAGATGAAACACACCATGAACCTTGTCTTGATGACCCACAGAGGGTTCGTACACGTCGTGCTCGTCGCCCCCGCGATCATCGCGGACATTATATGCAACCCCCAAGGGTGTTCCCTACCCACCGGTTGGTAGCCTTTTGGATGGGCAGCTGGATACAACACCCTGTCACTTTCCCTATCGTCAACCTTGACCACAGGACCCCCGAGTTTCGACACAATTGGAGTTGGGGGAGTTTGAACTCCGAGCGGGACTTCCCCGAACGTGGTCTTGATGCCGTCGTAAACCGCGAAATAGATGGCCCATGTCGGCAGGTAGCCTAGTATTGTGGGACCGAGTCCCCGATAGAAACCCTTAAAGCCCGAGTACCTCCAGACGGATTTAATGATGTCTGTGTTCGACCAGTCAGTTTCGGTTCAGGTGTCATGTGAACGCGTGCGCAAGTTGGGTTGTTGGGGGAGAGAGAACGAAGGAAGGAGTATGAAAACATAAGGAGACAAAGAACGAGCTAAAACTGACCGATAACCCCTTCATAACCCTTCTGACCCTGTGGGTGCCTCTGAGCCTGCAGCTTCGTCTTGATTACATCCAGAGGGCAAGTCGCAATGCTCGCTACCAAACCACCTCCCGCTCCAGCTGTCGTGTGATGTCCAAGGGCGAGAAATAATGAGCATGCACGACACCGGGTTGCGGTAAGCGATCAGGGACGGATTCACCAATCATGCTGTTAGCTGTCCATTCCTTCCGTTTTTCTGACATTTTCTATCCCCGCGCCCAATCGCGGGGGGTTCTGTTGAGGAAGAGAGCAGACCGGGATGGAATGTTGTGCTGGGAGAATGTACGGAAGAGGGAGAGAGGTGGAATTCGGTTGTGGGACTACAATGCGAATAACATCATTCCATTTCCGACTTTTGCCGCGATCGTTTCAACTTTTCCAGTCAGCCCACGAATCCTCCTCCCTCAGTCCAAACGCATCCATCCACCACCTCTCGCCTGAATCCACAACCTCCGCCTCACCCTTGACATCATCGCCACCATAAAATCCTCCAAAATCCGTCATGGACACAGTCGGATCACACATGTTATCGTACAAATTCAAGAGAGACAGTCCCAGAGCGTTTGTGCTCTCAAGTTCATGACCGGTGTCCATTGGTGCTATTAACGATTTTCAAACCCGGTCAACATGAAAACTGAATGGTCCGCACCGAGAAGACTGTCACGGTCAGTCATGTCAATTGGGTCTCCCATAGAATCTTGTTTTCCCTGGAAAAGAAGGCTTTCATGGAACGCAGAGGGTTCGCCAAGGGTGCTCGTCATATAGCTCGGGAGATTTGCAAAACCAGGCAGTGAAATGAGGTCCGAGTCCAGAAAACCAGCCGCAGAGTCAAAGACGTCGAGTTCGAAGTCGTCAGATGTGCTGCAAGATGTGGTCGCAACGAAGTCGAGATTGCCCGAGGCTGAGATAAAGTCGTCGATTGTGTCGATAGGAGATAACATCGAAGTTCCAGGGTAGTTTGTCATACTGAATTCTAAGTCGGTAATACTTTCAGAGTGAGAGAACCTTTCGTCGAAGGGGTTATCGGGATAAATAGAACGCTCCGGTGAGGCGGCCACAGGAAGGAGTTCATCAACTATGAGGGTAACATTTGGATGTTCAGAAACAAGGGATCCTGTTGCAGAAGGAGAAACGTATCCAGCAAACGCGTCTGCTCCGAGTAGAACTTCCCGTAAGTCGTGGCTCGCTGGCGTGGCGATTTCCGCGTTTTCGTCAGTAACAACAGAATCCGACGATGCCACGTAGCCAAAGCCAGTTTCTGCAGAGGTTCCTGAAGACAGGATCTCCCTCTCTTCTTCGTTTCCTTGAGAGTCAGTAGCATCGTTATCGGAATTTCCAGGCGGAAGGCTACGCCTACGGTGACCGTAGAACTTTGGAATGCGTCCAACAGAAGGGGAGAAACTCGTCGAATCCGCGGCAGCGAACGCGTCCATGCTCCAGAACTTCGAGTGCGTGTGTCCGAGTGCTTGACCATCGTGAGCCGGGGGGTCGTTTTCCACAAAGGTCGGCTCAGTAAGAACGAGAGTCCTATTCTTGCCATCCGCCTTTCGCTTCCGTAAGAACCACTTTTTGATCCAGTCGACGGGTCTACACGACAATCCAAAGAGAGAATAGGAGCCAAAGGAGATATCAGACAAGGCGGAAAAGCAATCAAGACTGCGCACAGGTTGGTTTTCTGCGACATGTCTGCAAACTGCTCTGCGTTTGGCCTTGCCTCAGCATCGTAATTCTTGAGCAGGATACGCGTCTGTGCAGGGTCTGCCCTTGTGCACTTGCGTTTTTGTTGGATTACGGGTTGCCTCTTGATAGTGGCGATAGACATCCGGCTTCTACTAGTGACCATGGTTGATCGACGTTGAGGAATGAGGCCAAAAAAGTGGAATATCTGATCAGAACAGCTGGTCCGGCTCAGACGAGGTGAAGGATGAAAAACTACAATTGCTATTTATACAGCGTTGATTGAAACTAGAAGGTGAATACTATAGTTGTATATTTACTTGTGCATTGTATAGTGTATCGTTGTTGTCATGAGCCAGGAAAAAGTTCCAGACGCGCCAACGTCGGCGCAAGAGACGGAGACGAGACACGGTCAACTACATCATGCACGCCATCAGCCAACAACCCAGCACCAGGAAGAAACTGCATAGAAACGAATGGAGGGCATGGTTTCTGGGGTGGCCTGATGTGAGAGGGATGATGGAGGGGATCCAAATAGGAGCGTCGTGATATCGTAAAGTGCTCAAGGTTTGCGGAATTCGCAGAGCACAGTGTAGATCGTATTGAAAGCCGTGTAAATCTCCTCTCGGACCTGGCGAGGAGCAAGTGATGATAAGTACCCATATCAATCGATCGATAAGTATGATCGTGGTCAATAAAATTTGTGCCTACCTTAGCGCCAGTCAAGACGATCTTTCCGGACACGAAGATGAGGAGCACGACTTTTGGTTTGATCATACGGTAAATCAGACCAGGGAATAACTGAGGTAAATCAACGTCAAAAACGTTGAACGCAGAGCGCTCGGAGGTACACAAACCTCTGGCTCATAGCTGCTGAACTGCCCGTGGCTGTACGCAAGCCCCTCCAAACGAATGGGGAACTTGACGTCGCAACTGCCGACAATGTTTTGGATTTTGAATTCCGAAAACTTGGCGTCGAAGCCGAGCTTCTGGATGATGCGAGCGTATTTGCGCGACGCCAACCTCGAATCGTCCTCCGACTTTGCACCCGTCACGACCATCTTTCCTGACGCGAATATCAGCGCGGTCGTCTTGGGATCACGAATCCTCATGATGACGGCGGCGAAACGCTATGGAGGTGGACGAACGTGGGAACGATTCGTACACTGCAGTCAAAACACGGCACAAACCTTGGGGTTATATTCCGCATTCCTAGCATGCAGAGCGATGGTCTTCAGGTCGAGTCGGCAATCCAGATTCACAGTAGCCACAATATTTTGAAGGGTTGGAACAATGCCCTCTACGGCGGTGATGTGTTGCTGCTCAAGAGTTAAAGGAGCAGGAGTAGCGGGAACAATGGTTTGGGTGGTGGGACCGGTAACGGCGTCAGTGGTGGATTGAGTAGGGGTTTGAGAGGGCGTCGTGGACGTCGAGGGTCCAGGAAGGGATAAGGTTGGGGCAGGGGGGGCGAGATATGGATTGGATGACGATGAAGAGGGAAGCGCCAAGCCGTTGGATGGCTGGACCTTTGAGGTGGAAGGTTGCTGCTGCTGTTGTTGTTGTTGTTGCTGTTGCAGCGCCTGCTGTTGCTGAAGATATTGCTGCTGCTGTTGAGCGGTGAAATGAGTACGGCCAAAGTTGACCTGGCGGGCGGGCAACGCAAAAGACATTGTCGATTTTCTAAAGTGAGTGGCGGGAGCGACGACAACAACCAAGACCACGCGTGGGAGGAGAGGAGGGAATTTTCCGAACGGTTGATCTCGAGGTCGCTATATACTGTGCATTTCAAACTCCGAAACTCCGACTGAATCCTGACTCATAACCACAACCAATTAGCATCCGCACGGGCCATCAAACTCCACACTCGGCTTTCCCTCTCCCCTTCCTGCCAAAATCTGCTCTGATTCTGCCACAGGGCTTGAGCTTTGTTCTAGTACACATATTCTCCTCTGTTGTGGCCACAATGTCGAAAGGTTAAAAGGGCAACTCTCGGAAAATGCCCTTCATTGGCTCTTTTCGGATTGAATCGGATAAGATGTCAATCAATGCTGACTAAGCCAATTTCGTCTGATCCGTCCGATAACGGTGCACTCCGGCATTTAATTCCCGGACGGCGCCAAGTGCGTCTTCCCTTCGAATCGCGACGCGTCGTTCGCTTGATCCCATAGATACACACGTATCCATTCCCTCATGCAAAAAGCCCAAATTTGTTAGGGGGACATGCCCTCGTGGGAGAAATCTAGCAACAGATTCGACATATATACAGGGGTCTGGTTGCGGACTAACGAGGAACAAACAAGCCCAGAGAAACAACAAAAAGACAGGGAAAACGGTAAGCAAAAAAAAACTATAAATGTCCCTCATCATCATGGCTCGTAAACAGAGAAAGATCGTTTTGACACGAGTACAAAGCGTTGCAAATGAGAAACATAACGACAGACTTGGTGAAAGGGGGACGGATGAGTAAAAGCGGTGTGGTGTAAAAAAGAGTCAACCGTAAGCAGCACGCAAGAACGGCAGATGGTGAGACAGGGTGAGAAAACGCCGTGATGATACAACACAACGAGAGATGGGGGAGGGGAGCAATGCAATGTAAGGTTAGAGCGCCAGAAACGTAAACACCTTTTGCGTTCCTTCAAGGAGCGTCTTCGGATGAGCTGGAATACCTCCTGCTCCTTTGCGACACCACGCTTATCAATTCCCTCCTACCAGCTAACCCGCCGTCCTCTCTAGATTCTCTCGTACCCTGAGAGGGTGAGGGCAAGGGATTTGATCGAGAGCCATTCCCATTTGTTTCCTCTACAAGGCCACGTAACTCGCGTCGTCTGTCCGCCATTCCGAGTGATTTCTTTATCGGCAAAGGCTGTTGCTGTTGACCCTCAGACGACGGAGAAGGGTGTGAATGATGACGCTGGGTTTCAAGCTTTGGTAGAGATGCCTTCGAATTGACCGGTGACCTGGATGACTTCGGTCCACTCGGCCCGGACGAGAGGTGTGAAGAGATAGCTCCGTGGCTCTGGCTTCTCTCTACTGTAGGCGGAGGAGACAGTCGTCTCTCAAACCTGACAGAAGACACGGAAAGTCTTCGGCCCTCGTGGAATGGAACGGGCGACCCTGATTGAGAATTCGGCGAGTTCGACGGTGAAATCTTCCTGGCGACCAAGTCCGGTTTGGCGGACAGGCGAACTTCGGATGGAGCTGATTGCGGTGGAAATGTGTACGAATCCGTTGTTTCCACCACCATTGGTTCCGGTCCTCGGCCCTTCCCTTTCCCGTAGCCAGTTGAGCTAGATTGGCTTACTGAGGCCGGTCCTGGACCCTGGGAAGAGGAAATCCTCAAGGCATGCTCCAACTCTTCGACTCTCCGGCGGAGCCCATACATCTCCTCTCTCATAAGAGCCATTCGTTTCTCCACCATTGCCTCGACTATCTCTTCTAGTTTATCGCTCTTCTGGAGGGCGTTCACGAGCATGTTGGATTTTTGCAGTTGTTGGCCCAACCAATCTTTCAGCTGCTTGGAATCTGCAAGCGAGTCGTAGAACTTCTCAAATGGAGCGAGGAATGCGTTTTTCTCTGAAGAATTGAACTTGAGAGATGAAGGAGTCTGCGAGACTAGGTTGGAGGAAATTGGGACCTGGTGGTTGGGAGAGCGTCGACTGGTGGGGTTCGTGGGACCAAGGTTCGGAATGGCAGTTCTGGGGCCGCCGAGCCTGGTAGGAGTGGGAGGCACAATACTGGAGGTTATACGAGGCACAGTTTGACCAGCCATAGCTGGGGGCAAACTCGGCAAGGCCATCGAAAACTTTGTGTTGTGCGCGGGCGCGCTCATAATAGACGTTGGTATTTGATCATTGTTGGTTTCACGGGGACTGATCAATATATCTGCCGGTTTGGACTTCATCCCCAATCGGCTTGCGCGCCGTCGCCCAAAGCTGTCTGGCTGACGAGCAAGAGAAATCTCATGGGGCGGAGCCTGGGTTTGTGGAGGGGGCGGAGGCGGGGGCGGAGGAGGCTGGGTCTGGGTCGGAGTCTGGGAAGGCGGTTGGGATTGAGAAAATGAAGGGGGCGGACTAGGATTTCGGGGCGGATGTGGGAGGGTAGGTTCCCGATGGAGAGGAACCATCGAATGTCTTCGGGAATTGTTGATTCGCGCGTCAGAACCGTTTACGTTGGCGATATGTATTGTCGGTGTCGTATTGACCATTGGGCTTGTCAGGCCGGCGGTGGAATTACGCCTCTGCTCTATCAATGCTTTCTGTTGGAGCTTTACGTTGAGCATAGACCTGACCTGCTCAATTGCAGCAGAATCCTCCCGGGCAAGATTGAAACCAATGACAACTGGCGAGATCGGAGTATTGGCATCTGATGAGGAGGGTCGCTTGACATCAGTATTAATTCCGCTGATCGTAACACGACGTCGCTTGGTGGGAGAAGGGACTGGGGGCTTGGAGGTTGATGAACTCGAGGCTTCCACGCCAGAAGTGCCAGCCTTCCATGACGGCTGATAGGGCCTGGGGTTCGAGCCTGAAGAAGAGGGTTGACTGCCCCGGTCATCGTGATCCGGCTCCGACTTTACCCTCACCACGGTAGGTGACGGTGGCCTGTGGTGGGAGAGGAAAAGAATTGGGTATGTGAAACGAAGGAGAGCGAAAGAAAACGAAACGCACTGTCCCTGCCTATCGGGAGATGAAGCTGATGCCTCTGCAAACGTTCTCTTTCTAAGGTTCCTCGCTTGTTCGGTGGCGCGAGCAGCCTCCTCCTCAGGGGATGGTGTGTTGACGCGACGTAGGTGATAAGGAGGGGAGGTTGGACGTGACCTGGAGTTGATAGGGGGCAAGGAGTTGCCGTTGTTCGAGATGCTGTTGATGGAAGAGGAGCTGAATGCCTGGGAGAAAGAGGGGAGGGACATCTGAGGGTGGGTAACGACGTCTGAGCGATTAGCCATCGTGCACGTCGCGGACGACGGGGAGAGGAGAGGAGCGGAAGAACGTCGGCCGAGGTGGGGGTCGTAAATGAGACAGTCGTCGTCAAGGAGAGGGAGTATCAGGGGAACGTGTTTGACGGCTTCCGGGGATCGACAATTCTCGGCTGCTATGACAATCGCGGCAGGCGGACGGCCGTCGTTGTCTCGGTCGTCGTCAGAGTCGTCTGCAGAGTCGTCGTCGCCGTTGTTGGAGTCGTGACGGAAGTGAGAAAGCGGAAAGCAAAGAGTAGGGCGCCGAAGGGGTGCGTTATATCCTGTATACCGTATACGCCGGTACTCGATGCCAGCCTCTGTTGGAAATCCGTAACATGTAACGTAAACACGCTCTGCAACGGCCACTCCTCTCTCCGGCTCTCTTTCGCAGTAAACCCGGTCCGTATTCCATGAGCCCACAATTTATCACCCCTGACGGAAAATCCATCCCGCCACATCCCCGGCTTGCATCCTGACCGGCAACAACCTACTCCCTGGGGTTGCAGGTACCTGAAACATCTCAGTCAAACACTCTCAATACACTCTTAAACCACACCGTACCTTGCGCTGATGAGCCTTGCACTTCATTCCTTCTTTCTCTTCTTTCGGACAGCCAAAACAGTGATCCTCCGATCTGCCACCTCCCTTTCCCCTGACCTTTTTGCGGGCAGGGGGTTGTCAACGCAGACCGATCCATATATCCATGAGGTGTATGTCTCCAGCGAGGCCGTCGGCTCTGGAAACGGATTCGGGGAAATTTCTGTTCCAACCAAACCTTCGCCAACTCCAGTCTTACGCGGCGGCGTGTTGGGAGGAACCACGAGGTGGTCGTATCGTTCCTCTGGCTCTGGCGTCTTCAGTCCGCGCTCCTGGCCTAAGCGCGGCGGATCCACTTCCCCACACGCGGATATCCCTTCACACATTCCCCTGATCGCACCCTCCAGCGTTTCAGTTCCGCGAACGGCCCTGTCCACAGTTGAAAACTCTATCCCCGTCATCAAGGAATTCATTACACGCTTGGTGATATTAGAGGAAACCTGTCCTGGATGCGGTGCGAAAATCGAGGAATCCGATCCACCGACTCCTGATCTTGTTGGTAAGATAACGCATCCCATGGCGAAAAATCCGGTGACGATCCCGGCGACGCACTCCTGTCGAAACGACATACGTTCCCAGTATTCTTCCGGCGTGACCTTCTCCAGCTCGCCCGTCCGTGAACTATCCCGTTTTTCCACCTCGTGAATGTCTTCATCGGCTGCCTTCTTCGCTTTCTTTCGGACGGGAGACTTGATAACGTCAGAGTTCGTTGTGTGTGCGATCTCGTCCATGAACCTCGCTTTCGGGTCGTCCTCAAAAGACGGAATGAACCTGCCGAGGTTGAAACTGCTCCCTGACGCCACTCCTTTGCCATCAGCTGGACATGGAAGGGGGATAGAATCCACGTCGTCGAGCTTTTGAGTAGATGGGTGCCCGTAAGTCCACGCAATCGACGGACGATCTGAGCTGGACGGAGAGTCGAGGTTGGTCGACGATGTTGCTGATCTGAGAGCCTGAAAGGCCTCGAGTTCGTTCAGTCCTGGAAGAACATGCCACAATTTTATCTTCTCTCCTTCTTTCCTTCCCGTTCGTTTCGACAGCTCTTCGGCAACGCTCGTGAGAACCGACTTCCACCACGAGCAGAGCTTAACGTCGCTCAATGGCCTCTTCCCTTCAAAGTCCGCAGAATTCGGGAAAAGATACTGGCTCTGGGCCCGCGCGAAAACGTGTACCCAAACGTGTTCGGCCAGGCCGCTCGTCCCCCCTGAATTTGGCCGTGTATCAGGATCAACGTAAAATCGGATGAGTTGTTTGACAATCGTGCTGGTGGGAGAAGGTTTCTGCCCTTGTCCGGTTGAATCCACCTTGGAGACGTAGAGGATCCCAGATCTTGTACTCGGAATTACGTAGAAGTACGCTTCGACCGCAGTCACGAATACACGAGGTTGCGCGACGGAGGGCTGTTCCGAGGCAAGGACGATAATATGTTGTTGCCATACCCTTGGACGGGGAGACGCGTATGGAAAGAGCTCTTGAGTTTTCGACGGCGCGGAGACGAGAATATGGACATGGAACTCTCGCGTCCCGGGGAGAGATCTGAGGGCATCAAGGAGGCTGTCTCGCAAGTTCATCGGTGATCACGTGTACGAGAGTACATATCACGCTCCTCGTAAAACTGCACGCGATGTGGTGTCGAAATTTTCGTGAAGGGCAGCAAAAACAATCCATGAGAAATAATCGTTCCGTTGATGTCGTGCCGTTTTCATTTGTCTATGGTAACGAGATTCGGTTGAACTTCCACCTCATCACCAGAAAGCCGCTCTTGTAACTGTCGTATAGTTGGAATCTCAGGCGGTACCTTTTCCCTCAGTCATTTCGTGTCACGGCTAGTATGCGTGTACATTCTAATGATGATTTCGAGCAAAGGAAACTACAAAGAGAAAAATGAGGGAAAGCGAAGACAATTACTTAATACGCTACAAGATATCGATATCCATGCATGACCAATGAGAGGGACCGCCCTCAACTCTACCGCATATAGTGAGTATGGAAAGCCGAGAGACTTGAGATGAGGTCCCTTTGCCGGAAGAGAGGTATTTATGCGACATAGTTGAAGGTGTCACGAGTACCTTCCACCCGCTCAATATACTCCTTCTCCAATAGGGTATCGATGGCCTGTGACCCCTGTTAGAACCAAGCCATGATAGACATTGTGGATGCCACAAACCTTTTTGATGTCTGGAATCTTGGGCGCAAACCGTTGCGAGATCTGCGAGATGACCTCTTGGATCAACGCATTGTTCTTCATCGTCTTACGAGCCTTCATGATACTATTTCGGTGGTGAGTGGTTACAAATAGGGGACGGAGATACAGCATCTCTCAAGAACGTACCGAACGATCGTGGCCTGGATAACATACTTCCTGTCCTCGTCGACGGTCTTTAAAACGTCCGCCGACTCGGCTTTGACCTCAGCCTTGATGGGCAAGTTCAAGTTGACGCGGATCTTTTTAGATTTGAAATCTACAATTCCCAACTCAATGACATGGTAGTGGGGGTGGGAAGAAAGAGGCTTACTGGGGTTCAAGTCGTACTGATCCTTCTCCTCGTTGATCAAGATCTTGGCCTTGACAAGGATCGCGAGCACCTGTGTCAATACATCCTTGCTGATGGCCGTAGCGGTCGCGAGCTCGTCCAACGATAATGTGTCGTTATCGTTGTACTGGAGTAGCACAGCCGTTTGGTAGGAGCTGGTCATCAATATGTACTTCTGGTTGAGGTAGTTTGTCCTGAGCTCGTTCTTGGAGTAGTTCCATAGCCACGTGAGCTTCCTCCCGGAATGCTTCGTCTGGTAATACTGGGAGAAACGGTTGTAAACAGGCAAGATGTCTGCGGGAATGTTGAACTCGTTGTTGGGGGCGTTGAGCGGCCAGAAGTTGGTCCCAAGAACCATAATGCTAAAGTTAATATCCATATCATCGTGATTCTGGGTCATCCGTTCCTTGAACTGATCGGTCAAGTCTTTACTCAGACTCATATCTAGAAGCAAGCAATCAAGAGTGTCAACGACAAAGTATCACTGCTTTTTCTCGCTGCGTACCTGTGAACATGCGTTGGAGCTTGTTCGTGTATTCGAAACCACACGCCTCCTTCAACTTTGAGATCATGCTCGCCTCAGCTTCATCGGACGCTGACACGCCGTGAATAAGGCGCTTGGAGAGTTTGGTGGTATAAAAGGTTTGGAAGACGTCCTTATCCTCGAGATACTTGAAAAGCACCATCTGAACAGGAGATCAGACTACGTTAAACGCTGGATTACCCAGAGAAGATACATACCACTCGGTTCAAGGCACTCTCGAGATCTTCCTCCTCAGCCATCTTGTTGTTCTTCCTTAGCAAAGCATCCGCATGTTTGGCTAACAGTTCTGGAGATTTGGTGCTCGATGTACCAGTCGCTGCGTTCTTGTTGACAAAGTCTCTGCAGGCCTTGTCGAGACTAGCAACGAAACCGGCCTCACCCTTGAAGCTTCTCTTGACCGTCTCGGAGCTCTTACGATGGACTTCGAGTAATGCGTCAACATAAGCCTTGGGATCAACTTCCGTCGTTGCCCCCCCTTCTCCGACAAGCCGTGCGACGGCTGCCAAACCAGCCTTCTTCACGTGCTCCTCGAACTTGTTTCTTAGCGGCTCGAGACCATCGGGGATCCTCGCAAGTAGAGCATACATCCTCTGGAGATCCTCGTCCTTGTCGTAGTCGAGCAAACTCTGGAAGCTTTCGTGCATCAACTTGGAGTGTTCCCTAATCAATACGTGCTCGCATTTGCTGATGAGCGGCTTCCTCGTGTTTGTGTTCAGGTACCTCTCCACACGGTCTTCCTCCTCTCTCAACCGCTCTTCGGCCTTTTTGAGATAATCAGATATGCTGTTTTCGGCGAGGAAGGCTTCGGACTCGAGCTTGTAGTACTTTTCGGTCGCTTCCAGGAAGGGGAACTCAAAGTGTTCCTTGTAGACGTCCAAGTGGGCTTTGTTGATGTCAGCCTCGTCGAGGCCAAGAGAGACGAAAGAGTCGACGACTTTCTTGACGAGCCCCTGGTCAATCTCCTGACCGTTCCTCTGGCGCTCGATAAGTCGGAGGATGGCACCGGCCAGTTTGGAATTTTTATTTTGGATATAGATGAAGAAGTTGTTTTTCCATTGCACCAAAGACAACTGCGGCGGCGCCAACGAACGGGAAGATCGCGTGATCAACATGTACTCTGCTGCGAACGGTGAAAGGGCGCAGGGAGGACGGACGTACTGTGTAGACAGGGTAGACACCTTTTCTCCCCTCATCCCTTTCTCGTTTTACCCAGTGTCGATTGAGATAGGTAAACAACCGGTTGATGTAATTGGCTCCCGTCGTGTACCGATCCCACTCCCTGGCGTAGTACTGTAACAGCGCTTCATCCTGGAGAGACTCTGACGCCTGTGTATGATGAAAGGGGTCACTAAAAACTGTCATGTCGGTTATCGGTCGAGAAAACTGACATCTTTGAGCGTCCTTAGGTGAGTTACAAGGAAACGGATGAGGTTGTTGTACAGATCTGATCCCATGAGATTTGCGCCAGCTATTATTTCATACGTACATTGTCAGTCAACCGCGTCAGGCAGAAGAGCGAAAAAAAAAAACGGAAGGGCGTGCGGTGGATGCGTGTACTGGGGGGACTTACTCCGCCCGGCCATCCCAAGTGTCTCCCCTCCCCCATGCATCTTGGAAGAGGTGCAGTAGTTGTATGAGACGGTGTAGAGTGCCATGTACTTGGAATAGGACACTCCTGTTTGGAGTTTGGTCATGATGTGGTCGACCCCCTCTTCCAAGAAGGCCCAAGTTGTGGCCAGGTCGGCGTTTGGAGGAGGCATCGGGTAGACAGTTGGGTTATTTGCGGCCATTTCGTGAAATCGGATAACAATCTAAGGCAAAAGGAGATGGTGGTATGAAGAAGAGAGAGGGGGAATCGATGTCGTGGTGTTGAGTAGCCGCTGATGGGATCGCCTCGCCCGACCCCACGCGGACGCGTCTGTGGCGGTGAGGATGACAGTTTAATGTTTCATTATCTCAAATTATCTCGAGGGTCTCCCATTCTACTCTAACTTGACTCCAGTGTGGATTGTCGCAATTCCTCCCCAAAGATCTACCCATGCACCACCCCTGCCCTCGCGCATGGCACCGGTTGCAAACCCAGCTTCAGAGATCATCTTGGCGAACTCTGGCTGGACGGGGAACCGGCGGATTGATTCGACCAAGTATTGGTACGAGTCACGGTCTCCCGCAAGTATCGTCCCGAGCATTGGAATGACCGAGAATGAGTATTGGTCATACAAACTGAAAATCTGGTGAGCTAGTCTGCCGTAAGCGATCGGGGGAGTGAAGATCCCTCACGTATTCAGTATGGGATTCGTCATCTTGCTGAACTCGAGACACGCAAATGCACCCCCCGGCTTGAGGACGCGGTGGGCCTCCTTTAGTACCGCAGGTATGGACGTGCAGTTCCGGATACCAAACGCGATGGTGTACAGATCGTACGTGTTTGAGAGTATGTGCGGCATGTCCTGAGCGTTTGCTTCCGTAAAGGACACCTGAGGGGCTGGGAATAAACCTTAGCCAGTATCAACCAGAAAGCCAAGCGCACTACACACTGTTGTGGTACATGGTCTTCTTGAACCGCGTGTGGCCTTCCTTGAGCATTTCAGGGTTGATGTCCGCGATATCCACAGTAGTTTCTCTATCGGCGTACTTCTCCCCAGCGTGATCCAATATCCGTAAGGCAATATCGCCTGTGCCTCCAGCAACGTCCAGACATCGGATAGGTCCCTTTGAGCCGGGCTTCAACAGTGAAACAAAGTCGTCTTTCCATAGTCGATGTACGCCCACCGACATGGCGTCATTCATCAGGTCATATTTCGAGGCGACCGAGCTGAAAACGCTCCGAACCAAGTGCTCCTTGTCCTCCTCAGGAACCGTCCTGAAACCGAAGTGGGTCTGACGAAGAGATTCATGGTTCTCTGGAGGAGGAGGAGGTGTAGACGTGCCGGCTGTCGTGGAAG
>Ga0307512_10004784_pt1 | contig 14556 bp, 15 predicted proteins | sample 14_EM_MG_FD_200267 | JGI IMG/M metagenome (GOLD analysis project Ga0307512, IMG submission 200267) | Populus trichocarpa ectomycorrhiza microbial communities from riparian zone in the Pacific Northwest, United States - 14_EM | ecosystem: Host-associated > Plants > Roots > Unclassified | place... | reverse complement strand
GTAGCGGTGGTGCGCGCGGTGGCCCCGAGCCCACCATCGGATAGAACCCTGGGCGGCACCGGCACCTGCCAGGGCGAGGAACACCTGAAGGGGCATGGAAGCATTGTAGGAACGATGCGACCAAAGGCGGTGGTATCCCGCCGTGACGCCTAGAGAGAGGAAAGTGAGAAGAGAGGATCACGTCCGTCTCAAGATACGAACCGAGGCCTGTGAAGAAATAATAGAAGGTAGCGAACGCTGCGGTCTCCCAGCTGAGCTTCGTGGTCAGCGCTCCGTATATCGCGATGGAAGGGCTTATGGTGAGGATGGCGACGCTGAGGTAGTTGAGCTCCTTCCACCAGTTTTTCCGGGTGATCGGGGGGAGAGATTTCGAGTTCTTCAGCGTGTGCTCGATATAGTTATCAGGTATATGCATGTCGGCTGGTTCCTCGTCGACCATCCTATCCCCGTTTTTGGTATTATTTTGGGACGCAGGGCTAGACATGTCCAGTGAGACCGTAGAGAGCTTGAATGGCGAGAGGCCTAGGAGGAGATGTGATTTTACCCTCGCTATAAATACTGCTCTAACCAGATGTTGGGGAAGTCACCACAAGGGCGCAACGCTGTACCACTGTGCCTCAAGGCGCAGATTGGGGTATCGCGGTAGGGAAACAACGGAACGAGTGTCGTAAATGTAGAGCTAGAGCTCTGCCACGAGGGGATAGGAGAGCTGTTCGAAAGGTCGACGAGTGTATGGGATGCGTTCGAATTCCGCAGCCTACGGCATCGAAGCGGCTATATCAGTCAACGAGCGGCTGGTGGCGAGAGTTACCAGCGGATCTGGAGGTCGTACAATAGTCGCAACATTCAGCGGAGTGGCGCCCAGACTGGCCCCACGACCCGTACTGAACTCGGATAGCAAGCTAAGCAGGAATTGGTCAGAAATACCAATCCAATCTTGTTCTAACTGATCCCTAGCTCTCATCGATCTTAAACACCGAGTCAGCAGGTAATAAGCACGCTCCATGCCAGTAGGTGGTGGGGTTGCCAGGATATTTCTAATCACTTGCATGGTTTTTCCTGGTCTTCTGTCTTGTGTCTTGACTCAGCATCGAAGTGTGTGTAAGACGGGCGCATAGTTCGCGCGACCCGACCATCGCTAAGACGTAAATGCGCGATCACGGTACCCAATGCCGACTGCATACGCGCTCGTTTCCACAACCTTCTTCAGTTGGAATCAGTTCGGATGACGATGACGATACTTTTAATCTAATCTCCTACCATTTCCGTGTCAACACGTGAGACGTGAGCTAATTTGTCAATAAGTCAAACGCCACGGATGCCCGAGGGAACCCGGGCGAGTAACACAGACTTTTCGCTTTCGATGGGACCGTGACCGTGAAAGGGACATCTTGCAGTGTATGTGACCCTTCCGGCTCAAGATCAGAATCAGATTTAAAAGTCCAAAATTGGTCAACGCCCAACCTGCAGCACGAGATCAGATCAAGGTTGCTTCTCGACGAAGGCTGTGGATGATTCAGCGCCGATTTGTGGTGATAACGGTGATCGTGGAGAGGGCTAGGACCCCTCTGCACACTGACACCTGAAACACTCTCGCATGGATTTGTGTCGTCGCCTCGGTGGTGTGTCCCCAAGTTGGGAAGAAAGCCTTGAAACACATATATATCCTCATGATCAGGATGCTTGCAGCAGTCTCTATACAAGTGACGGGACAGCGAATTAGCGATCAGTAAACAATCATATCATATCAGACGCACAGTGTATTGATCTGATAGTGACTGTCTGTGTTTGGAACTAATCCCACGTGTCGGGAACAAGTTAGTCCGTCATAGTACCAAACAAAATGCCGGAGGCTTTGAGGGCGGTACCACATCCACATCGTTAAACTTTCCCTGAACAAGAGTTGTACAAGCCTCAACCTCCATGTGGAGGTTTTCCCAGACCTGGCTCCGACTTAGCGCGCGCGCGCGAGCGGCAAGCAAGTGGCCAACCGTCGGCCAATGCGTGGGTTGTTTGTTCGACCGGAGATATTCGGGACGGGACGGAATTCCCAACCACAACCACAACCACAATTCTCATGTCTCTTCTTTTTGCTTATTGGACCGCCGCCGCCGCGTTCGGATTAGCCAACTATAGAAAAATATACCACGCGGAGAAAGAAGAACAGCCCTCTTTACGACAGGAACAAGCTCGACGCGTTGCGCCCATATAAGCTTGGCTGATGGGCGGGCATACGCCAGTACTTTTTGCTATTCGTTTGCTCTGCATGGCAGCATGGCCCATTGACACGGACTCGGGCCTTGGGTCTAGCCCCAGGCGCTACTAATAATCATCGCAGTTATCACCGCGTTAAGTGCCGCTGACCGGGTCAACAACACTGCTGTAGTCTGCTGCGCCAAAATCCGGTGCGCAGCTCAATCACGACTAGATATCAAGAGCCCCGGGCCCGAATGTGGGTGCATCGTTTCCCATGGGCCCTGATTGCAAGACACAACATCTCCCGACACAAAATGACGAGCGGGTGGCTATCTTGATCTAACTGTCAATAAGTGGACGATGGAGTCGGCCGGAACTTGAAGAAGGGATAATATAATATCGCATCGACCCTCCCCGCCACATCACTGCCACACCTTGCAGTGAGCCGTGGTAACTCACGATTTCTCAGGCCCCTTTTATGCGGTATACAGCATTCTCATCAATCCCGTGTGATCGAAGCTTCCGGTAGAATATTCTCAACGTGCGCCGCAAACTTTCACGACGGAGTCTCTTGATTGAACATCCATCGGCCGGACAAACTCGCAATCATGATCAGACCAATTTTTTTTTTACATTGTCCAGTACAAATTCCCGTCACTCTCGCAGCTGTGGCCCCGCATAGGTGTTAAAACGTTTGGGACGTTATGCCAGTTTGATCGCATTTCTGCGCCGATGTTCCCGCCCAGCCTGAGGCGATATCCGCCACTATCGCCCATTGAAATCGGGGTAGCCCGAGCCCTTGTATTTGCTTCGCGACATCTCATAGTACTCCGCGCGTCTCCGAGTTGGAGGGTCCCAGAACGACCTGAATTCGCCGCGGTTGGCGATTCAGTTTCTCGGTGATTGAGTGGATATCACAACTCAGGTAACCACGATGGAAGGGCACTTACATTATATTAACGGTACTATCGTTACAGTTGCCGTCACGGTATGATACTGCGAGGCACCTTTTTTTTTTTTTTCTCGTCCTTCTTTATCACCGCCGCATTCTCATCCCAGGAGGATCCTTCTAAGCACCTGCAATTCATTGTGAGTCTTTTTTTATTTCTTTCAATGATTCCCGACCCTGACGCTGAAGCCCTATGGCAGGTTCCGACTCGGTAAGGCGCATCTCCGGGCGGCACCAATGGTTCGGCAGCAATGGCAATGGGGGTTCAGCGGAATTTGCTGCCAATACATTTTTCGGGTGCGATAGTGGTCCTCCCCACATAAGCCCGAGGAAATAGCCTGGGTGGTCAAAAATCAGCAGCCTCACATGATTTGGAGGCAAGCACGCACCTTGCGACTTTGGTTATGTGTCACGCTCAACGCAGAGTCCACCACGCCTTTTGTTGACGTCCGTGCTGAAAACCTGAATCCCGAAAATCTCAGCAAACGTTTCTATCAATTATTTTTCCAACGCTTTCGCAAAACACGTACCATAGTTTTTTTTTCCACCCAAAACCTAGCTCTGCTTCTGCAATTCGAATTTAAAAAAATAATACGCTGTCTTGCCATATCTCTTACATTGCGACTTGAACGGGGCCGACCACTTAGGGTGTGTGAGTATTACAGTAAAAAAAGTGTTTGGAACACTTTACGCGAAGCAGCTACGGGAAGCCTTCTCGGTGATGAACCATATCATCGGTGTCTATACAGTGACGTTATGGGCTGACAGGAAATGCGCAAACAACGCGAACGCAAAAGTTAATACGACGACGACGACGACGACGGTAAGTGCTCATCGGATGCGAGTAGCCACGCGTAGCACACGCAGACGGAGAAGCGACGTATTTGTGCGTGGAATCCTACGCCCTAGACCGGGCCCTCTTTGATTGTACAGACAAGTACAACTATCTTCCATGTAGTTTCATCGACCCCCCACAGCCGTACGTAGGCCCCGGGGTTATCCTGGCTAAGCCACAGATCGATTTAAGATTGAATATTAATATTGATAAGTGGTTAATGTGCTATATTAAAATTAAAATCAGAGATGTGTCCTGTTCCTGCTTGTGAATCGCTTTACAATCTACCGAAATTATTGCAGATGCGATATTAGTTCAATAGCGCTCTGTCATGGTTTTCGATCAAGTAAGACCAGAACCGTCGCGTTCGAGGTGCAGGGTCAACAAAGGGTTGTCACTCTACCATTGCGTTTCGACTTCGTGTTTCGCCTGATTTGAAATATGAATGGCTCGACCTAAGCAAGTCAGAAACAACCTTGATCATAAACCCTTGGACACGTTCGAGGACGATCACTGAAATAAATACAGAGCAGACAGTGCGAGAACGTAACCATAAAAGAACACCAATGGCCACCCCTGAGGGATGCGCCAAAAATTATACGCAGCACAAGGCACACCTGGGCTCACGTATCTTCGTTGTACCTAACGCACTTAGACCGTCAGGCGGAAATTATCACTACACTGTGTACTCGTCGAATTTTATGTCAAGGAGTGTTCGCAGTCAAGGCAGTAGTCTAGTGTACCTCTTCGACAAGCCACATTCAAACCCATTATCTTAACAATGGTATCGTCATCCTCATTTCTTGACTTCTAGTGTCGTCCAACATTCCATTTCAGCCCAGCATGCCCTCACCGTCTGACATCGCGGCAGAGCTGTATGGGCTCGACATCTCGTTGTGCCTCGCGACACGCAAGCGTTGTGATGGAGGGATGGCCTTGTCTTCAAGACCATGCGGTGCACCGCCATGCAGAATACCCACCCGCATCATGGAGAGTAGCTATGTGCCAGGTTTCACTATCAGAATATGCGGTTAATGATATTGTAGAGACGTACGTTGTGGGCAGCATTCGAGTGATCATAGACGCCGCCGAAGAACGCAGTTGACGCGTCCTTACCAATGTTCTTCACAAGTAGGTGACGGCCACCGGGGTGCTCGTCGATAAACGTGGATACATCATGGATGTAACCTGCTATAAGTATCAATGGCCGCTTTTGTGATTGTTCCTGGACTAGAGAATGCTAATCAGTGAAAAGACCAGCGTAGGACTTTGAATCGGCTTTACAGCTTTGCCACGAGATAACAGGCAACTCGACATTATCCTGAGGCCAGATAAGCCCTTCCTGCGTCTCACGGAGACGTTTGAGCTGCATTGTGAGTTGGCCTTTTTTTACTTCATTATCAGGGAAGGTCTGTCGAGAACATCAGTTTAATACACGAGACGTGGAACAAAGTGTTCCTACCTTCAAATGAGATGCAAGACCGAACCAGCTACAGATGGCAATGAACCACTTTGTGGGATCATACTGATACCAACGAATAGCGTTTCTGAAATCAGTAGGGAACTGGTGGTGGAAATTGTGGTAGCCTTCGCCAAGTGTAACCACCGCAGTAACCACATGATCACGAGGAGTATGCTTGTCATCGAATGGAGCATCTCCAAGGTAGTGTGCCAAGGAGTTGACACAAAATGTCGAGTGGTGGACGAAGACAAGACGGGCAGCACCAGCATATATGTAACCCCCACGCCAATCACCCCAGAGTAAACCGGGAATAACAGTGGGAATACCAAAGCCCATGAGGAGGATGAGCGAAATGTACCAACGGTGTTGCCACCGAACTACGTCATTCTTGCTGAGGTCAGAGACGTCCGCGACACCAGGCTTGCGCCGCGGCTTGACGATCATCCAACCAATGTGGGACCACAGGAGGCCGCGATGCGCATTGTATGGATCGAGGTCGGTGTCCGTGTATCGGTGGTGTGCGCGGTGTCCACGAGACCACCACTTGATAGACCCCTCCACAGCGCCAGCACCTGCAGCAGCGAGGAAGTATTGCAGTGGCTTGGACGCGTTATAAGAGCGGTGGGCCCACAAACGGTGGTATCCTGCGGTGATACCTATAACAAACAGTAATAAGCACCAGCGATGTCGCGAGTGTTCAGTTTTTTTGAGTATTCAATGAACTAGGCACTAACCTAAGCCGGTGACGAAGTAGTAGAACACCGCAAAAGCGGCAGTCTCCCAGCGAAGCTTGGTAGTGAATGCGCCATAAAGAGAGACGGCTGGTGTTATGGCGAGGACGGCGAGGGACAGGTAGTTAATTTCCTTCAAAAAATTATTCCAAGTGACGGGCGGCAGTGGCTTGGTATTTTTGAGCGTGTAGTCTACGTAGTTGTCAGGTATGTTGATGTCGGCTGGGAGTTCGGCCTCTCGGAGGTCATGATCGAGCCTTGCCGCATCTCGGGTGGATGGAGGAACAGAGGGCATTTGGGAATGATGGAACCGAACAAAAGGGGAGTGTGCACCACTAGTTGGGACAGACACCGCGCGCGGCTTATATACAGCATATGATTGTTTGGGGCGCTGAGATCCGCTTCCCTAGGGGCAACACGCGATTTTGGCTCCCTTGCTCTTCACACTATGCTCGCACACCACACTCACTCTAAGGTTGTCTTTTTCTTTCCTTTCGCTACCCTCAGGGCCTACACATAAGCTAGCCACAATATAGGCCCCTCTCATGCCGGAGCGCTCCCGCCGGCTACAGACTTTCCCCTTTTTCCCCTTCCGGTGGTTTGGTTGGGGCAATGAGATCACGTGAGCGCGTTTTTGTTGGGGTTGCCTGGCGCACGTTGTTGCGACACGTTGACGATTGTGATCCAGAACGCAATGGAATTCATGTGCACAGTTAAATGCCATCCACGTGTTATGGATTATATCATACAATATGTCTCATGTGGCCAGATTGAGCGCATGTGGCGGCGTGCATTACAACGCCCTTACATATGGTGTGTCTGGTGCTTAATAAGCAGCATGGCCGACCTCGAGGTCAGGAAAAGGAAACAAGCTCTCGGTTTGCTTTTGCAAGGGACGCAGGAAGATTATAGAAACTTTTATGAGCTTCGAGCTTCGAGCTCAAAAGTGTGCGAAAGGTGTCGCAAGCGTCTCGGCTGAGGTCGGTCTCACGGTGGCAAACTGCGCAATAACAAATTTTCAGAACTGATAAGTCACCCTAAGAGCGAAGACTCTATGGACATTGGTAATGTGGGTGGGGCATCCGTGATTATGCCAAGGTACTGACTTCAACGCTGGATGACATGTGGGAGGACTTCCGGAACACGCCACTGCACGCGCACACGTTGCTCAATTTGCTAGCACGTGTTTCTTACTCTTGATGTAAGCCGACTTGTCCGGTTTGTCGGAAATTGCCAGGATGAGGATTTCTCATGTAGCGCTCATATCCTGACGATAATATCTTTGATGGGGCAATGAGGCCTCAAGTGGGGGCAACGGTACACAGTATGATATTAATAGCTGAAGTGATGAATCCATTGCCTGCGGTTGGCGGAGTAATGCCCCACCCGATTTCTCCATATTGTAAGTAAGGCTAATTCCAGATCCGTGCCCCGTGCCCCATTTGCACAATTCTGACCGTGTGCCAGATGCTCCACAATGCGTACTGTAGTAGTTGATTGCGAGGACATGTTATGAACCGAGGTTGTGTCCTGTTCAACCCAGTACGGGCATGTGTGTCCCAGGAGTTGGGTACCAGTCCTATGCGGGGGAAGAAGGGAGCACAACACAAAGAGAGTAACAAGCACATGCTATACCTTGGAGACATCAAACAATCAAAGAGTTATCAGGTCTCAGTCTCTAAGAGATCAGAGATCGCTCGGCCGGAAAAGGAAAAAAATGTGGGTCGTCGAATTTTTGTAAGGGGAGGGACTGTTCCAGCGCTATCGGGCAGCTTACACGGTTGGTTTTTTTTTTTGATACCCTTAGTATGGTGTTATGAATCTCCGTAGATGCGGCGCGCCGGCTGACTGGGTGGCGATGACAAGCAGTGTCTGGGAGAGAGAAGCAGATGCGCCAAATTCGGGTACCCCTGGTCGCATGGCTATATGAACCGACAACAACGGGACCACGAGTGTATTAAATCGGCTCATTCATCTTAAACCTAGAAAGTGCTCACGGATATCGTGAGGTACGAGTGTGGCAGAGACGCTTGCTCGCGACTACAGCTGGGGAGGTGTCGATGATCGATGATGATCCGTCGTGGATACGTATGGTGTTTCACTTGTGTGGAATTGAAGGTCCGGTCGCCCTTTTGGATAGGAGTATAATACACTGCCCGCCGAGCTCTGTGATGCGTGTCGTGACGGTGGGTGGTTGAGTGGGTGGTTGATCAGTTTGCGGAGGAGAGAAGGAGGGGGCAGGATTTGATCCGGAACGTAAGCGTGAGGTTGGCGGCGATAACCCTCGCTTGCAGCCGAATATTGGGCGTGAGGGGATTTCGGAAGGGGGACCGATATACGAGGACGCTGACCTCGGGTTTGTGAGCGCCTCGCCACGACACATCAGCCGGTGACGGCTCGCCCTAATTGATTTCATACAAGTGCAGACCCAGACGTCGATCACGCAGTCTTAGATAGGATCTCAGCCCTCAGAAAAGGCACCTTTCCATGGAACTTCGGAAGGTCCCCATGCATTTCATCCGTCTCGTGCATCCCGTGCTAGTCGGTCGCCCAGTCGATTCTTCCCCACAAACGATCGTACGTACATATATAAGTCTTCCCCATCAATCCTATTACTCGACCTACCCCCTCCACCCTTGTCCCCCCCGCCCTTTCCCGTCATGATCCTCTCGTCTTCATCGCCCTCCCGCCAATGGCCTTCCCTCCCAGTGGAGATACAGCTTGCAATCACCCAGCTCCTCGACCTCAAAACTCTCCACTCGCTCTCCCTGGTTTCCCATTACAACCGTACCCTCTGCCTACCAGCCATATACAACGTACGTGGGCCCGTCGTGTCCTGGGGCCAGCAATCATACTGATCTATCATCGCCCAGTCGGTCACAATATCGTCGTTCGCCAGGCTCCAACACTTTGTGGATCACGTGCCAGTCGACCATGCGCTACACATTCGCACACTCGACATCAGCACCGCCGGCAACATCTCAAATACCGCTGCTATCACACAAGAGGCGTGTTCAGACGCACTCGTTCGAATCCTTTCCCTCACCCCCCGTCTCCGAACGCTCTCTCTCCACCTCTCCACCGAATTGTCCCCCCTAGCGATATCTTCTTTCTCCAAGGCCGAGCAGATGACAGATCTCGCCATCGAGCCATGCAGAGATGCGATCCATACCTCACTGTGAGTTTTTGTACCTCGTGCGTCATACGTGCTTCCATACTTAAAAATGAATCAAGGAGCGAGCGGACCGTCGTGGGCATTGCCGTCGCGCTCCCTAACCTAAAATCTCTCTCCATTTCCCGCATTGCTCGCGCCTTGCCGCGTCCCATAGACACATGGCACTGTTCATCGCGCCACCCACCATCCCCCACCGACACGCGGACACGTGGTAGTGGTGATGTTCGACCACTCCCAGCAACTCTGCCCAGCCTGTTATCGATTCCTACTCTTCGCCACCTTGGCATTCATAACACGCCCCTCGGAGATCCCCTATTCGCATCTACCGATTTGGACGTCCAGTGTCAGCTCGAGACGATTGAGATCGGCGCGTATGAGAGTGCATCGCCAATGGAGAATGCAAGATGGGCCACCCACATCCTTCTCCGTGCCGGATCTCATCTGCGTGGTGCGGCACTGGGCTCGGGTATCCTCTGTTCCACGGAACGTCTGTCCCTTCCGGCCCTGGAACGCGTGCGCCTCACCCCGTTATTTTCGCCCTGCCATTTGCCATCCACCCTGCGCGTGTTGGCAGCAGCCAGCGGGTCTTTACGTCATATTCACGTAGAGTGCCTCACGGATGATCTGGAAGACGTATGCGACGAGCTTTCCGAGTGCGTCGAACATGTCAACGGTGGACCCTACAACCTCAAATTACGCGTGTTCCCGGCACTAGAAGGTGACGTCTTGTTGGCCGAGCGTCCGGTCAGTTCGGATTGCGTCCCTGTTGCCTCTTTGGACGAAACGGTCCAAGACGCCCTCTCCCGTTTGGAAAACGTCTTTAGCTCAGCTGGAACCCCTATCTCCATCGTGGGCAGCAACGTGCTCCAACAAGAAGATGAAGACTGGGATGACCTAACCGTGGTGGATGAGACTGGCGTTGGTATGGAAACCAAGGGTACACTTGTCGCAGCAGAAGATCCGTGGGTTCAGATAGGGGGCTGGTGATCTTCGCCCCCTTGTTTTCCATGTATTAGGGCCTAGAAGCCGTGGTTTGGTTTCAGGACTAGACTATTACCACATTTCTTTATTTCTTCGTTCTTCTTCTTCTTACATGTTGTAATATCATTCAAAACCTTATACCCACACACCCATGTGCAACATTGACATACGTTTCCCCCAACTCATGTGGACCCGTCTTGCTCAGCGGCCATGCTGCTTACATTCTGTATTACTGTACGACAGGGTAGCGAGTGCCACCTCCCTTGGGATTATCAATACAGCACCGGTATCAAATAGGTGGCGAGTTACTCCGGTAGAACCGTCCGTGAACACACAGCCAACGTGACACACAACTCTCAGTGTTTACGTCAGCGGTCAACTCGCGCTGTTGACCACGCGCGCGCATCCGTCAAGGCTGAGCGGTCGGATAGACCCCCTGAGAAGCATCGCTCAAAAATGAGACCCCGCTCATGCCTGAGTTCGGCGTCTCCGTCTGCGTATCCGCCTTGGTATCGTCGGGACATGACACAGACGCCTTCTCATCGGAAGCAGCATTGACGGCTCGAGCTGCCACCACCATCTCCGGCGTTGCCTCGGTATCCAAGTCTCCGGGCGCGGGCGCGAGTACGAAAGGCGAGATACCGAGAATTCGGGAGGAGGCCTTGTCCAGGCGCGATCTAGGTACTGAGAAATCCGGGATGGTGCTGACGTCGGGTATGAGACGGCGGGTGCCAAGGAAGAGCAGGAGATTGGCGAAACCTAAAAGGCGGCGGCGGCCGTGGGTCAGATGGTTCGTACTGGGGAAGCGGTGCGAGTGCCCATCGGTGGTGGAAAACTGACCTCCGAGCGCGAATATCAAGTCGGCCAAAAAGGTGAAGCCGTACGGCACGCGGGCACCGGCGTAGCTCGCGAAGCGCGCTATTGAGATTGGGACGACGAGTACGGTGTATGTCACCTACGAAGCATCGCTCCGGTTCAACGGACTCGTCTCGAGAATTCAAGCGGTCGTGACACGTACGGGATACCTGGAAACGGGTGCGATCGAAGGTCTGCGAGACGTATCATACAGTATACGAATCAAACTCGTACCACACGATGATCGCGGCCAACTTGACAGTGCACGAATCAAGATAATCTCTTACAAACCCGAGCCGCCAGCTTTCGCTACGTGGGATCCATTGAAGGAGCCATTTTCCCGCGGTGTCTTGGATGAGGTTCCCTCGAACGCGAAGAAGGACAATGACGTAAAGCACGAAGCTAAACAGCGCGGACATCCACTCCTGAGTGCAAAAGAAGGCAACGCCGTTAATATGGATACCAGAAGCGTGTTCGGCCACTTGTAGACGGCGCTCACGGGCAGGTATTCCAGGAAACTTTGTTCGGCTGGGTACTGCTCTGTGATCCAGCACCTTTGATACGAATTAGCGGTGGGTCGGGAATGGGGGGATTGGACAGGCGGCGTGGGGCGTACCAAAATCCTGAGGGACCAAAGTATGGACCGAGGGCTTTCTTCTGGATCGCCAGAGGGCCGATAGTGACGACGAAGACAACAAATGTCCATCCCAAGGCAAGCGTGATCCACTTGCTACGTGTCGTTAGGCGCGTCCGCAAAAAAAGGAGACAGAAGGCATGCAACGCGAGTGCAAACGACCTGAAAAAAACACAGGACAGGTCAAGGGCCACGTCGCGACAGAAGGCGTTGTTCCCACCAGACAGCGGTGCCGACGTTACCAGCTTGCTTGATGCCACCTAGGACCAGATGAAACGTATCCATGGAGCCGTCAGGCGCCATGGGTTATGCGACGTCGGAGTGGACGCACCTTGAAGACCGCATAGAGTTCCTGGGGAGACCTTGCCCAGGACCACCCATCGGATATTCAAGATGGTGCCAATGGATTGTACAAGGTTGGACACGATCAACGAACCAAAAAGGACTGGGATGTGGGTACGATCTCCAAGGTGTGAACGTGGGTGGATGATATTGATCTGAAGCTGACGTCAGTCCCGCGTTCTCGTCAAGGAAACATACCTGTGGTTGGTTCACTCACAGCAATCAGTGATATCACCGAAAACGCCGAAAGAAACGCCGCCCCGACGATCGCCTATGATTAGAAGACAGATGTCGTTAACCGTTGAGCGATGCGAAATATCCCTCCAAGAACGTACGGATATGAAGATACTCTCGAAGTTCGTGTAGGGCGTAGCAGAAGGTTCGTAAATTGTGCCGGAACTGAGGGGCTCATAACTCGACGCAGGGCGTCTTGATATCGTTGCACCCATTGGTCAAGCAGAAGGAGGACGACCAGTCGCCCCCGTTCAAGTTGGAAGGAAAGTGAGAATAAAGAAGAACAACCAACTGAGAACCGCTCAATGGTGAAATGTGAGTGCCACTTGCCACCGTGGGAGGTAAGACATTCCCTGAGAAGACGAGTTCCCACCTTTGACCCCTCGAGACTCGGTTAAGTCCTCCGTCTATAAGTAAACCACATTTGAAAATTTGTCCTCCGCCATCAAGGAATCCAGGATGAGGTCTTTCGCGTTGCCAAAGGAGCTAGCAGGGGAGGGGTGATTGATTTTGATCAAATAAATTCCCTGCATTGCGGGTCTGGTATTCCTCATCAAGAACAAACCTTCCAGCACTTGTGGTTGCTACCATTGTACCATTCGTTTCTCTCTTGCATAAATGTTATAATGCATAGGAAAATGGCGGCCCCAGTCGATTGCATTATATTATGACCGATTGTACCGTACCGTACGAAGTTCGAGTGCATAGCCAAGGGGACACGTGGCAAGCGTCGGGAGTGTACATGGCGCTCAAAGCAAGCGAAACAAGTTGACGAACTAACAACAGCTCACCGAATCAGGGTGAGGGTGATGGTGGTGTTGATTGGTTGGCTGACAGTTGGCTGTTGGTTGCATTGCATTCAAGTTGGTAGCCGATAATCACAACGGGTTACGTAAGTTGATTTTGCACACATGATCGATGGGTGTCAGACCCGCCTCTTTTCACATCGCATCGCAGGTCTCACCTAGCATGCATTCACGAAGGTGGGGCGAACTATCTATTCTCCCTTCAGTCCCTCGCGTGCATAACTTCGATTTTTTTCGTAAGCTTTCAGCATTTGTAAAAGGACTTTTATAATTTCACATCGTCATAGACCCATTCTGGCTAGCATCTCATTGTTGTTGATGAAACAAAATAAAAAGGTTGCCGAGCTCGATACTCAGAACAAGGACGCGGCAGCGCCATATTGATTGCCAGGAAGAACAGGGTGAAGCCAATTCTACACCCCTATGCGATCTCAACAAGCAAAAATTTCTGGCACCTCCTTGACCTGCTTAGATCCTGGCGCCATTCCGAGCGGAGGTACGTGTACTGCGATGTCCAACACTGCCAGCTGCCGCGGGTGAACGGGCAAATTACAAATTCGCGCCACGCAAGTGGATTACGTAACGAGGTACCAAAGGATGGTCAAGCAGTGCGCGCGTCCATGATGGTCGCCAAGTGACGCTCGCCCTTTTTTTTTCCTTGTCAGCCGTCGCCCATTGGGTCAGAAGCTGTCGAGGGTCTGGGTCTCGACGTCCGACCTCGCGCTTTACACGGAGGCATCGTTTCCCGTCATTGGCTGGCAGTGACTCCCACCAAATGAGTAATACTCGCCTACTAGTACGTCTCCGCGGATCTTCAAGCTCCAAAGCCCTCTTCTTGCGAGATAAGGACGGGTCAAAATCTGATGGGCCCCTGGTGGCGTTGGCATGTGCGCCGATGAACTCTGCGGAAAGTTCAGCATGCGTCTTCCGTGACAGTTCATGATCGAAGTGCTGGACGCACGGCTTTCAACCTTGAAAGCTTGAACTCGGCAAATGAATGCGCAGCATGCGGTACTATGCAATGCCCGCCGTGATCGCTTACCTCCCCACATGATCTAGGGTACGATGTGTCGAGCGAGGTTGTTCCCCGCGACACACGTTTGACTGAAGACAACTGGCAACTGCGTTGACAACTAACCGGTACGGCCGTGGATCATTCAGAGACGTCTGAGGGGGCGCTCAGCCCTATATCGTTTCTTACTCTCCAATGCAGAAATCACGCTCATTTTGCTCGCCCAACGTCCCGGCACTCACTTTGAAACACGTAATGGTACAACTCACCTCGGCCAATGTGATTTGGGCCAGCACGACGGGACCATATAATACTCCGAAATCATGATGGACTCCGACTTCGAC
>Ga0307512_10004783_pt1 | contig 14556 bp, 13 predicted proteins | sample 14_EM_MG_FD_200267 | JGI IMG/M metagenome (GOLD analysis project Ga0307512, IMG submission 200267) | Populus trichocarpa ectomycorrhiza microbial communities from riparian zone in the Pacific Northwest, United States - 14_EM | ecosystem: Host-associated > Plants > Roots > Unclassified | place... | reverse complement strand
ATGAAGACTACACGGGACTTACCTGCCAAAAATGCAAAGCTGAGGATGTAAACAATATCTCGCCTCGAGGACAACTGGCCAGGGTGAAGGGTTTAACGCGTTGGAGGCTCTAGTTTGAGGATTGAAATTTGTGGGCTACCGGTGCCGAAAAGGGGCGAGGGGGTGGGTGCGGAGGTGGAGAATTAAACTAACAAATGTGTTGAACGAGGCATTACATTGCCCTAGGTCATGGTCATAAAAGTAGATACATTCGCGAAGCTGATGGAGATTACGACACGATGAGATCTCCAGATGTGCAATACAGAGCGGCACCCCGAACGGATTCCGTGCCATTGACTTGCGGGAAGGGATGGTCCATGGACCGACAGAGTAGATCACGTCGCGTAGCCACAGCTCCGTTTCTGCAACTCAAAAATACGTGACGCTGTTAAGCGCATAAGAATGGTCGGTCCAGGTCTGGGAAGGCGAAGTCACTGTTGCGGGCTTTGGGTTAAGAAAAAAAAAATCAAAGACTAAGATCATTCTGGACTCGGAACACCTGGACTCGGACTTGGACCAGATTTAGGAGGCCAAATTAAGAACGTCATGACCAGAAAGTGCAACCAATGGCAACGCGTTAGAAGGGAAGATGTTTACGAAAAGAGATTACGGCTGCATAAATTGGGTCGTTGGGTGACCACCGTAAAGGTGGTCACGCCGACGAAGGCGTTTCTGGCACGTGTCCGTGGCATCACGCGTCGCGCCTCACGGCTTTTTTGCGAAATGTCTCCGCCTCCGGAGCCACCCGTATCAGTCCCTCCATTCTCCTTTCCCTACCCCCTTTCCCCCCCATTCTTCCCTTACATCATATTAATGTCATCTCCCCCTCCCCCTCCACCCTTATCCGCTCATTAACTATTACACAAGGGTTTCAATTTACCAGCGCTGATCCCGACGCCACCACCCCCTATTCCTCTGGGGGGTGCTACTCCTTCTCCGGATGAGATAGCTGGACGGATTTAATCATGTTCCTGCTATCAATGGCCCCGACGTCTGTCGGCTTCCCATCCACCGGCCCCGAAGGGAAGGCGAATTGCAAAGATAAGGTTTCCAACACAACGGATCTGTGTACGTACTGTACGTCTGCAATCATTACACCTCCCCAGCTCTGTGCCTCGATTCGGGCCAGCCATTTAATGCATGCTACCTGACGCCGATCAGTCGGAGGCCGTTAACTTGTTGGGGTCCTGGTGGTCTTAACAAATTGGGCGGTGAGCCGTCCCTCCTTTTTTTCTCATCATCATTACTGTACTCCTGTTCGACCCACTCTGGGCTATACCCATCAAGGCTCGAGTACAACAGGCAATCCAGGCTCGCGCAATTAATGAACTCGTTAACGCGCTCGAGCGGAGCGACAACAAACGGCAAACGGAGAGTATACTTCCTCGTGCGTGGTCAACGGCATTCAAACCTCCTCTTTGGTCGCTGTAGTTGTGGGGGAGAGTGTACACCTCTCTACCACTGAAGACACTCCTGGTCATCCTCAGATGGGGTGGCGGTCTCGTCTCTCACTCCGAACAAGAGAAAGGTATGCTGAGTATGGGCTTGTCGGAGGCCCGGAAGGAGGATTTTCATGCTTTTTGGCGTCAAAATGAGATCGATTATGTGAACAACGTCACAAAGTTGGTGTCAGTGCATTTGTCAAATTAAAGACCATTTGGAATGGCAAGTATGCTGTTGGATCTTCCGATGGTTTGCAAATACAATTTGCCGCATGCCGGGTGCGTTTGGGGTTGTTTCTCTGGCAAATTGTTCGGTATGGAGCAGGACTGCAGGAGTGTCTCTTCCTTCCTGAGCAATACATCACATCCGCACATGCCCATCCAGTTACGAAAGACGGATATGTTGCAGAAGGGTCAGGAGGGCCACGTCTGCGTCGAGTGTGATGTTTTGAAATCTACATTCCTTATGAGCTCACAAGGAGGCATGTAGTGGATGGTGAGGTTGCTGTATAGCTTCCAGGACAGGGACAACCTCTACCTAGTCCGCCCGCAGTTTTCTATGCGGCCATTTTCTTCTCGAACTGATGATACCTAGCAGGTCCCTGAATACATAGGCGGGGTGGCCTCCTCAATCTGTTGATCGAGCGGGGTATTTTCCCCAAGGTTTCACTCGTTTTCACGTTGCGGAGATCCGGTCTTCCTTTCTAGCACTTGATGGAAAACTGAGGTCTCATTCCACTATAGTAGATGGCACTGGCAATAGAGTCATGTCATTCGTTTGGTTTCATCCGTCGCGACGTCAAACGGGAAGTAGGCCCTTTCTCGTTGTCTGGAATGCGCTGAAATCGATGTTCTTTCGGAGAATTTCTTAACTGGTGTTGAAGGTCACATTAAACAAGTAACTTCGGTTTGGTGTGAGTCGTTACATCATAGGGCTTTGCTGGTCAAAGTCTGAGTTCATTCCCTCCCATTACCCTGAGAACTGATCCACATTGGGGCCATGACACATCCTGTCCGTTACCTTAATCATACTTCTATTGAATTCGTATTAATGCCGTCGCCTAGATTAGGAGCAACAGGGACTACAGAAGATTCCGCACTTGACATTCGGGCTGAGAAGACACCGCGTCAGAAATTTATTGTGCCCCTGGAACTTTGTAACAGCTTGGAAGCGAGGTAGACCCAAGCCTTCGTCGTTAATCTTCCACACGTAGCATTTTCCCTAGAGAATTGATCAATCAATGATGAACTCGGGTCATAACAGTCCCACGTGTCCACCACCTTGTTGTTGCCAGCAACTAAGCACGATCCATCTGACGCTAACGTAACAGATCGTATCGGGACGTCTCCAGCAGGCAGCAGGCACGTTTCCAAATTGGTTAACATGGGGGGTGACCGAGAATACACACTAATTCATGCGTGCAAATGGTTTCGGACAAATCCCATTGCTCGATTCTGCCTGCTTGGTCGCACGATATCAGTTCCCCTTGGTTAGGATGAACACAAACATCGCCTCATGAGGGAACATGGCATCGATCTCGAAGACGACTCTCTGGGGAGATGGCTCATGGACAAAACGACTGGACTGCATTGATGGGCGGAGATTATCTGAGTGGCGTCTTCACCTGGAAGGAGAAGAACCATAGGAATGTGAAAAATGACTGTCCTCGTGCCGGCTCGGTCAAGAATAGCCCGTGCGAGGCCGTTCAAGTCCTTGTTCAAGTCTGCGCTCGAATTAAGAAATCGGGAAAGGATGAGTGTGAGTTACAAGGACACGTGATGACCGCTACGACGCTAACTCACTGCCATATTTCTCACTGTTCACTGTTCTAACGACTGCCTAACGACTGCCCACTTATTGCCGGTCTGTGCATTTTCTCCATGGCCGCAGTATTCCCCATACATTATTACTAAAACGGAAGGGTTTCTACCACCTGCGATTATTTGCAGCCTGTGCAGCGTCCGCGTAGGGCCTGTAGGATACCCATGGAGTGTCACGGTGTTTGCTACGTGAACGTATACGTGTTTTAGTATGTTTGTTCTTCTCGGCTGAAATAAAGACCCCCCACAGCCAGGCGGAAGTTATGGTGGCCTTCCTGCTTCAGGTCCTTCAGAGTGGCATGCCGACGTGCCGTGAGATCGCGTGAGAACGAGGGTCTGCAAGTGGTCTAGTCAATACAGCAGGGCAGTAAGCGCATGTTCACCATTCCCATTCGCACTGCCCTCAGCGTGTTTGACCGATCTGAGGATCCATTGACAACCAACCCCCGAATTTAACCTTCTGCATACCAAGCACAGGCACATGCATAGTACATGCTGCTGCCGGCTTATACGCAATAGCCAGAAACCCGTCTCGAACATGAGAGTTTACTCCGCCCAAGCACGCCCCAAGAATCACGCTATATCGGCGCGACGTCATTCTCGGGAATTCCACCACGAATATAATTTTATGAGCTCGACTGCTGCGCGGCGATGATCTGATAGGGGGAAGTCCGAGTTTGCAAACAGACTGGCACCGAGAGAAGGATTGCCGAGGGCTGTATCAGACAAACGTTTTTTTGGAGTAATATGTACGTACATAGCAGAGGGATAGGGCAGGTCCAAATTTCAGATGGCAGACAAACATCGGGAGTACAGTACTGTATGGCCGAATAAAGTTTTGTGCGACCTTGGCCCACAAAGCCAGCTGGCATGTTGACGACTCAGACGAGTACGAGTGAGTGATGGGTGCAAGTTACTTGGCTTTGTTTGCGCCAGCGCTAGAGCGAGGGCAAGGTTAGGTCTTGTTGACACTTCGCTGTCTTCGGTATCCAAATGAAAGCGCATTCTTTTTTTCTTTCTCTTTTCTCTTTCATGAGCGTTGCTTAACGTCCAGGATGCAGTACCATTCGATAGCCTCAACAGCACCGGAAGGCAAGAGGCCTCTGGGGGATCAAAACTCTCATGACGCAAAAAAAAATTTCAGGTTGGTGGGCCACCCTCGCGGTAGCGTACGTCTCATTCCCAATTCTAAGTCCACCATGATGGGTTCTCAGCGCGCTTGTTGCTCATCAATAGGATGGTTCTCCCTAGCATTGCGAGGCGCACCATCGGCGTTGTTGCGGTCGGCGCCCGTCGCTATATTGACTTGTTCGGAGCCCTGTATAGGTCTGTGTTCATACTGTATTTCCCTTCTGTAGAGGTGGCCGACGCCACTTTCACCTTATTCGATAGAAACGGCAATGGTGACGCTCCGCTCGAAGAAACCGAACAATCTTGCGCGTTCGTCATGCTTCCTATTCCCTGCTTGATTCGTGACTTACCACCCGCCTTAGAGACTTTCTTAGGGAGCAGCTGACAATCGAGCATTCTATGCGCGACCTCGATGGCGCGGTTGGTCGTCTGGACATCCTTTTTAAAAGTCTCTATGTTGTAGTTGCTATCTGGTTTATCGCCGTAACACTGGTAAGCATGCTCTTTTTGTGTTGAATTGTCATGGGCCAAACTTTTCTGTGTAGGAAGCCCAACTTGCCTCCCTAGTCACCGCGACTGGCACCCTGGTTCTCGGTGCGTTGTGTCACCCATCTCTACCTACAAATATTACGAATATCCTGACTTGTCGTTGTGTCCTGTCAGGACTGAGCTTGCTCATCGGTTCGAGTTTATAGTTATTCTCATAACTATCATATTTTTGTTTGTGCAGCACCCGTTCTATTTTGGAGAAAAGATCGACCTTGGTTCCCCAATGGGACTTTCACAGTGAAAGAGATTTGTCTTCTCAGCACCATTCTCCCCAACGGCAACGGCTCTTATGCCCAGGTGTCCAAAAATGTACTGGCCCCTCTCGTACGTCTTTGCGATTTCATGCAGTATAAGCTGGTTACTCAACTCATCCTATAGTTCATTCAATATATTCGCCGGAGCCTGAAGGTGCGTTTAACCAGTCAGTTATAGGACGTATTCGCTGATAGACTGTGCTAGATGTCTGCTTTGATGTCGATTACACCACGACATACACCCAAATCGAGAGGTTGCGTGGTCTGATGCTGCCTTCGTCCAAATGAAATGAAGCGCGGGGACTTCCAACCGTCGTTTGTCATCGTTGTTGTTAGTACCATCAGTGTCGATAATCTGAAGTCGCATCTAAGGTTGGGCTCGTTACGAAAGACGGACTTGACCAGGAAAATTGGTACTCGAGGCTGACATCATGTACAAGAGCAACTGGTAAGGGGCACCCTGGAGGGTACGTACCCTTCGACTCAAATGATTCTGGGAAGATGGAACTGCTCATGCTCGCTCTCCAGCCATTCCGCGCAACAAGAGGATTTGCGCCCTCACGACACCTCGCGGAGGCGAAATTTATGGTCCGCAAGGAAATCATGATGCGGTAGTCGCATCCACACGCTGCGCCCTCTACCCTAGGAAGACGTGCAAGAAAAGGAGAGGAGGAGCGCTGGCTCAAAGGCACCAACCACGATGCCCGAACCCGAAATGCCCCTTGGAGGCTACAATCTCATGACCCGAAGCGTTTCCAAGCGTGAGTTCTCTCGGGAGTCGGGGTTGATTTACAATCTGACGTTGAGCACCCCAACATAGTCGACGACACCGAAACCATCTTGAGGGAACGGTACGTTACGTACATACTCCCTCTTCTGTCTTTTTCGGGTACGCGTAGAGCGGTGCTGATTAATGCTGGTCTTGTAGACTCACCCCCCGCGAAGACCGGTGGAGCTACCATACGGAGGGGTCCCTGTGACAAGCCCGTATGCGGCACCTATGGCTACTAGTGCACTACGGCTGCCTCACCCCGAAGAGATTGTGATGAAATCGCGAGAGTGATCGTGCTTTTTTTTTTTTTGAATATTTCATATGTTAACCGACATTCGAACTTCTTCACCTGCCCTTGCGGAACCTTGCGTTACGAAAGCTCATGTTTCGCATACGTCGATCTAGCTTCCCAACCATGGTTGGCAATTGTGTTTGCTTTGCTGTCTCGAGGCTGTCTGCTTTACATAAATGGAAACGGCTGATCGTGAATACGACCAGGTCACAGCCCCGTTCACAACACGCATCCACGTTCCAGGCCCTGTGTCTGCGGATTAGGACCACTCCAGCAGGTGATTTGGGCTGAACTGTTGTACCCCATCCGCTGCCTCCTGCACCCCATGCATTTGACCCTGAATTGCGTCGATGCCCAATGCCCCTGAGGGGGATGACCCAGTACCCGATCTTCCACCCCAAGCAGTACTGTACCCCCACCGGCTGAAGAGGTCCCCCAACCTCGGCAGCTGCCGCAGTCGCCGCCACCGCCCGGGGAACCCGCTGTAGCCCCACCCAGAGAAATTGGCCCATTGTCCTAGCCCAACTGTCCTACTTGCCGCTGTGCCGTTGGCTGGTGGGAGCCAGGGATCGCCGCCGTCGCCACTGAGGGTGTCGGGTTCATTCGGGTCTGATTTGAGTCTGAGGACAGACAGGGTTTGCGGTCCTCATCTGTAGCTCGGTGAGACCCTGTGAGTAGTCAGCTATGTCGTCATCATCTCGCATGAAAGAACGGAAATAGTAAAAAAAATTCGGCAAACATTCATCACGACTTCCTGTGACCCGAGACTCGAGTCCGTCTCCACTTCAAAGTAGAACTTTGCGGTTTCGCGTTGTAGTCGAACGACTCGTCGCGGCGCGCTTCTTTCTCTGCGTTGCGCTCAATGGCCATTCCTTTTTTTATGTCGGTTTCGTACTAGTATATGGTATGGCGCAATCGGTTGTGGTTGTCATATCGAAGGAGACAGCGGAGCACGGAGTTCACTTTGCGTGTTCCTTCGCGATGCCCTGGAACACACCGAGTTACACAATATCATTGTCGTAGTAGGTGTAAAGTTACCTTCTTAGCAATACAACGCACTCTGAGCTCTTGACCCTTCCGAATCTTGCATATCAAAACTAGCTGAGCAGAGGTATCACCTGAGTCGCACAGAAGGCGAACAATTTCAATGAGGGGGAGGGGAGTTGTGAAGTCTAAAATGACGCACTCTTCCCTACGGAATGACCGAAATTCTCTGAACGCCTCGCAATCTCCTCTCCGTCATCTACCTTCTCCCTTCAACCGTATCCTCCACGGGTCACAGCCTCCAAATGGTTACTAGTGACGTCCATTGCCCGGGTTTCGTTACAGGCCACGTTCAAAATTAGTTCTATTGAGCAGTTTTGGCACGATTCCAGGCAGGTGCAATCCTACAGGGCGGTATAAGAGCACGGGGTCGATACGAGAGATAGCGTGGTACGCACTTACTATACCGGATGGCTTCGTCGCAGTTGGTGCTAACCAGGGGGATCATCCCAGCCTGTGAGTGATGAACTCACCAGGAAGGACGGTTGTGTTGGTGTCAAACTCCACCATGTCAATGGATACATAATCCAAGATGGGAGCAGATTCGATTCCTGGAATGAATTCGAGCGTACCGATGGTGGGAATATCCGCCATTTGATCTGCCATCATGACCCTCCGAAGAGATTTGGCCTGGAAGCTATGGTAGGTGGGGACAGGGACGCAGGCAGGACCTACGAAAGATCAACATTTTCAAGGACAAAATTCGCGCAATCTTTTTCAGCGGATACGGACGTCGGGCTCTAAAGGTCGTTGACTTGCATTGGGCTGAGACTTTATACGACAAAGACGAAGGACGGCGCTGAGCGGCGGCAATAGTGGCCTTCACGTGATCGGTCATGGCAGGTTATGGATTATGTAATTTGATTATGCACTCCATAGGAATTTATGCAAAACCAAAACCAAAACCTTCATTGATCGCGAGTAACAACTGCTGTCGAAGCATCTCATAAGGCGAATATTGCGGAAGGTCGATTTGATTGAAACATGGCAGAATGGCATTAGTCTCGCTCCTAGATGATCATCAGAATGCCTCATAAGTGAATACAACACACAAGTATGAGCCTGAGGAAGTCGATCGGTGTCGCCGTATGCTCTGTGGATAGAAAGGCGCTGGGGGCCTTGTACACCCTGTAAATCGTTGAACTCGCCAAGAGGTACTCGAGATGTGCTAGTGGCGAAACTGAGCACCTTTGCGCGCTCGTCGCGATTGAATGACTTCAGCGCACCCCACCACCACCAGACGATAACAGGATCTGAACTCTTATACCCGTTGTATTCCGTCGCGGAGCACCACTCGTCAACGTCGATGTCTGGTGTACCGGGTATTGATAACTCGAGCTCCTTCTCATTGAATTAATAGGAGTTGCGTTAGGTGCTTGATAAATGATATGAAGCAAATAATCAACATGTGATAGCGATTAGATCTTTTGGAACAATCTTGTAGAAACCAGAGAACAGGTTCTCGAGTTGATCTTTGATAGAGCCTAGAGGTGTACAGCCGATACTGAGCCGACAAATGCACAAACTCCCGCTTGTTCTCAAGTATCACAGGTACTGCCTCCCCATTTTCCTTCAGTGAAGAAACTTTGGGAACGCCAAACTGTACGGGATATCGTTGGCACTGATAACGCAAGCTGTCAAAACTCAATGTACCTCGTCTCCCTCAACGCTGAAGTTAAGCTCCAGTGAGCTTGAGTCATTCTCCAGAATCCAGTACAGCGAGACTGAGCGAGTTGTGATACTCGGGGTCAATCCACTCCACATCCCAGTAATCGATGGGCTTGCCTAGGATCTGTCAATATAAGCTCCGGGCAAACTAAGGATCGAGGGGGCATCCGTCGTAGATGGCTTGTCCGATCACGCGACCCACAAACTTGAAGAATGATAGGTGTTCTGGATTGACCTATGATATATGATACCTTGTTGGGTTGGTATGTGAGACGATCAGCCGCACATGGCTGGAACAGGGCATTGTTGGGATCGGACATCCGTCGCGCAAGGATCTGGAACCATTCCCGTGTAACACCCCCGGCATCCACGCCCTCCTCGTCGTAGAATCGTACGCTAAGTTTGCCGTACTTGATTCGCTCTCCCGTTTTGTCGGAGCGACTGGAAACTGTCCTCAAAGACGCGTTGGGGACGTACGCTGAGTTGTAGAGTCTCATGGTGCTCGCGGGAGTGAGGGTGCTTGTGCAATTGCTGGTTGAAGTAGTTCCGCTTGTTGTCGAAGTCCAACACACGGGCGTTGTTGACAAGCAGCGAGAGCGAACCACTCATCAACGATGGATTGTTCCGGACCATGACATGGAGGACCTTGCGATGCACGTCCGTGAAGCTCACAAAGAGATCCTCCGTTGTTTCCCGTGGTGAAGTCGGTGACCATGGCGGTGCCCAGGCGCGTAGCATTCGACTTGACCCTGCTGATATAGAGGGGTAACCCACATATTTGTAGACTACCATGAGAATGTCTATGAGAAAGGAGCACCGTGGCAAAATGCTCAATCTCAGATCGTTGCTCGATGATGGACAAGCAATCTCCTAGTCTGCGCCACAAGGGAATCTTTTCCGAGTCTGCGCTGGGTTGCAGTTCTGCGGGTGTCGTTGCTTTGGGCGAGAATACGTAATCGGTGGTCTTCAATACATGAAGGAGTTGGCTTGGTCGGGGCGGGAGAAGAGAACCTGGACGCAACGGAGGAGGTAAAATAAGTCATCGCCTGAACCCCGGGATGAGTTGGCAAGCTGATTGAGGTCGTGGTGTAAGCTCTGTCCGAATTCCTGTGGTTTACTGCGAAGTTCTAGCGCAATAACGTCGCGCGCATTCGGGGTGAATGATAGGTGCTGGATAAGGGTGTGTGTGTGATGGGAAGGCTTCGCGCCGCAGTCGCCCACGGTCAGTATATTAGCAATGGATCGCAGCGCGCAGGCGGGGATTTGGGGAGGATTGGTGAGTAGAGTCTTTTCCTCTACTGTATCTTGTCGGGCAGATTCCTTTTGGCTCTCCTGAGACGGGTCAGCAGTTGAGGCTATGTTAATTAGTGTACGTTCCTTATGCCATGTGAGGATTCAACTCACCTGAAGCGGGGGTATTTGGCTCGGAGCGGTTGGGGCGTTGTCTCATGGGCACTTGTTGCCCGCGTAGACGAACGTGAATGTGCGGAGTGGCAGGCGTTGTACCGGTAATCGCGAGCGTGGCATCGCGCATGAGAACCGGTAGCACCCCTGGACTGGCAATGGCGGTGGCAGTGGCAGCAATGAAGCCTGGGTGATCTGGAAGAGGACAAGGCATCAAACACGCGGCTTGTTAGTCACGGGCCAAAGTAGGCAGCGGTGTCGAGCGCGGTAGGCGCGAGGGGACCCGGTGAAGCCGTTGTGCGATGTGGCGAACGAAGTCGATCTCGCGTTGATGTTGAGCCTCGGGAGGCGGCGCGTCGCGGAGTCGCTGCGATGCGTTGGTGGGTGACGAGAATGACGTGGACGCCATTATGGCTGGGTGCGTGCCGAGTGTGAGTGCTGGGGGGTTGTTAGCAGCGGACACGACCCCTATCCCTGCCCTGGCCGAGGGCGCCGGGCTCGCCAGTGCGACTGAGACAGTCAGGTTGAGGCGCTAAAATCCCAAGGGGCAGGTGAGGCCGAGCGCAGGTTTGTCTTGCAGCCGCGAGGTTTGGCGGAGGGTTTGCGCGCGCTCGAGACGCTGTGGTGAAGCCGTGAAAGGATCCAAACAGCTTGCACGCTGGCCACCTTGATGGGTGCCACTCCTGGGAACCTTGAGGGAGAGACGCCTTGGGAGATTGAGGGGCGAGCCGCCGGGGAAGAACCCTTCGATTTGAAGAATTCTTGAAGCCAAGAGGAATAACGCAATAGGCAATGATGGCCGACAGCTGGCCGCCCGAAAATTTAGTTAGCTTAGCGCCACTGGCCACGAGACACCACGTACCTCCATCCACCATCCACCTTCATCCATGCATGATGCATCAGTCATTCCGAGTCCCTTCAAGACGACGCGGGCCTGGGCGACCTGGGCGACGGAGGTTGCTAAGCACGAACACGCGGCCACCTGTTAGTCGAAAGCGAAGCAGGGAGGTCGAGCGCCAAGGTCCAGGTGGGACTTGGTGATCGTGTTGTAAGGGGAGTGTGGTCAAGCCCATGTTGGCGTTAGGCGTGGGGCGCGGTGTTGTTCGCTCAACGAAGAGTCGCCGGAGATAGAGCAATATATATCAACGGGTGTCATGAACGTGTGAAGGACTTGGAGACGTCGACCAGCAGATCCCGACTCTGGCCCATGGCGGCACGAGCCTAGGTGTAACCTGATCCGCAGCGAGTAGCGGTTGCCTCTCGTCAACGCTTCAGCGCTTCGGCCGTTTCGACATTCGTCCGCAGGGGCTCCACCACACTTCAACTCTCAGGCTCCACCTGGTCCAACTCACAACGTATCTATCGGCCTCATAAACTCACTGGAAAGATGGGTGGGGCAGGCATGTTCCAGAATACGGCAGTTTCACGGGACGGGACATCGCCAGGTGGGAAGTCACGCGTCACGACGCGCACGTGGGTGGGGACTTGGATGGGTCGCAATTCAGCGGGTCTATCCTGGACCTTTCTGAAGGTATGATAGGCTCACATGTCTAATCACACTGGAAATTTGCTAAGCGGTGGGAAGAGTGCTACCACGATAACAAGGTCATGGTGAACTTAAACAACCTACGAAGGGGAACTGCCAGAAAGCCGGTAGTAAAAAAGTAACTAGCAGGCTGCTCAGGCCTCAGGAGCCACCGATTATCCGAAAACAAGCCGCTATCCCCCAGAGCCCTTCACCGCACTGTCACGGGATGACCCGACTGTTGGCGTGCGTCGAGGAATGGCTTCAACAAGGGAATCACCACTCCATGATTGCTATGAAAACGAATGAAGGTGAGAGTGTGCAGCATAGGCAACACTTCTCCAGCTCCTTCCCCGTCGACCTCTCCCAGTACACGAGAGATACAAACCGCTAATTCCTCGTTGCGGTCACTGACATGGAGAACCTGCACGGAGTTAAATAGGCGAAGACATCCCAGCAATGACATTGACTGATTTACTTGCGGACCGCCACTCCAGTTGAGATCAAGTTCGACTGCATGAGAGAAGATAGACGAATACTGGGCGAAGATCTGATCCAACGATGAAAGCTGTCTGTCTCTCCCCGTACAGTGCAAGAGGTAATAAAAACCAGGCGACACTGGCACGAGAAGGACACCAACAGCATTAGAGAAGAATTGTACCTCTACCATGGCCTCAATGGGTGGCTTGAACTTTTCAATGCGACGTATGAATTGGGGTACTTGTGGGATGTCAAAGACCGGCTGATAGAAGAACTTGAGACGTAGAAAATCGAGTAAAGGGGCGTCGATCCGGGCCATGAGTTCCTCTGAGTACTCGCTGACACCTTCGAACACGAATACTTTGAGGACCGGGAGGATGGCGCGTGTCAGAGGAGTGTGTCGAATTGTTCGATTGGGGAACGATCTCCGGGATCGAAAGGTGATGTTTAAGGAGTTGAGCCTTGTCAACATAGCCAAGCATGTGGCCATCACGTCGGGGGAAATGTACCCTGCCCTTTTGATGTCCTCAAGGCTGAGGTGGACAAGGTCATTAGCGGATAAGAGGAGCTTTGGTAGTGTTGGAAACGGGATATGACGAAGTTCGATCACCTGGAGACGAGGGGCAGACCCACCCAAGAACATGTCAGTTATTACCGGCACGTCTCGGACCTCTGCGCAGCAACTAAGGCGAAGATTTCTCAGAGATTGAAACGGTTCCTGCATCAATGCGGCACATCTCTTGAGTTGACGTTTGGATAGGCCGAACAAATCGATCCCAGCTATACGATCACGATGTCCGAGTGCGGAAATGATGTCATCCCCACCTGGACCCTCGCGGTTGAGCATTGATCGGACGCTGATCGGTAGAGTTGGCCAGACGTCCATCGCCTTTGATGCAACAGCACTGGATGTGCAGTCAAGTCGCAGATCGAGATGGTTGGGCCATGCAAAGAGGATATGGCGCCATCTTTGGCACACGTGAGACAATGCATGCCATGACCATGTTCCGTCAGAGTGCTCCAATTCCCGTCGATAGAAGTCGAATATATATAGGAGTACATCATCTGAGAGAACGTCAATTGTCAAACGACCTACGCTGCATCAGCGCTAATCGTCGTGGACACCAACTCAGGAACATACGTAGATCTCGTTCCTCAGTTGGATTCCTCTTGTTACTACACGTTCCTATCTCTGGGATATCTACCTCTACAAAGACCGACGGCCCGTCAGATGTGTCAGGAAAGTTATCTTTGGTGATTTCTAGAGAGCCTGAGGCTGGACTGCTGGCTGGCTGCTTCCTAGCACAGCCGTGTGAGGCCTGGTCAGTCACGTGGGAAATAGGGCCGGGAAAGAGCTGAAGAAACTGACGGGGAAGAACTCATAGGTGGAGTTGGCAACGATTGAGTCTCGAGAGTCTTGGAAGAATCAGGCAGATTACAAATCCGTGAGCCCCTTACACGGTCATCCATGCCGGCCGACAGCATTGAACACGCCTCTGAGTCATACCATCTTATCTCGAATGGATCCCGCGACTTTTGCGAAGTAGGTAGGTGATCAATGACCATAATGTGTGACGCCATGCTCAATCTGGGAACATCGATATCAAGCGCACTGGTTGCGCACTCACGCGCGTCGTTCATATCGGAAGATAACGAGCTAGGTGTATCAGAGAGCTTGATTTAGCGGCACAAACTACTCTCGCAGATGTGACACAAGACGCTTGCCTTTTCGGCTTCGAGATAGTCGGTCGACAAGGAGGACTGATTGTTTCGATCGTCTGAGGACACATGTTTATGGCGTTCTTGTCAGTATCTGCGGAGAGTGTCGAGGTGATGGGCATGGTGAGTAAAACCACGCTATAAAGTCAAGGAAGAGAGCGGCTAGATATGTGGGGGAGACAGAAAATGATGAGAAGGGCTTATGCCGGCACCCCCATCAGCAAGATGACACGCAGCTGGAGTACTGGAAATTCTGGAGTTGCTGGGCAACTAGCCCCAGTCATCCCAGGCTGCATCTCCATTGATTCCAGCCATTCCAGCCAACCTAGTGTTCAAGTGACGCGATCTGGGCCCAGGTCTCCCAGAAACAAGGAATTTCCCAGAAATAAGGGATTTCCTATTAGTTCCACCAACGC
>Ga0307512_10004782_pt1 | contig 14559 bp, 7 predicted proteins | sample 14_EM_MG_FD_200267 | JGI IMG/M metagenome (GOLD analysis project Ga0307512, IMG submission 200267) | Populus trichocarpa ectomycorrhiza microbial communities from riparian zone in the Pacific Northwest, United States - 14_EM | ecosystem: Host-associated > Plants > Roots > Unclassified | place... | reverse complement strand
CCTGTTCATTGGTAAAGTTTTATCAACTCTTTACTCATTTCTACTCGGCAATTAAAGACTCCGGCTAGAAGGAGCTCTTTGGAGAGTGTCAAATGCCGTCGGAAGACTAAATCCGGTGACCTCCCAACGATTCTCTCTCCGTTAAGTTAGAACTCCAATCTCATCCACCCCTTTCCTCCCCCTCCTTCCGATAGGGTTTTTAATCTGAAATTGAAAAAGAAAAAAGTAATTTTTTCAGTGACTTAGGGTTTTGTTTAGCGTAATTTTGGTGTAGTTTCTGTTGATTTTTTCGTTAGGTTCTTGTGGTTCAGTGATTATGAATGGCATTGCAGTGATTGAAATGAACATGCAGCCTTGATTGTACATTGTTGATGTCTTCTAAGCCTTTCATTGATTTTGCTATTATTCTTTCTTTTTGAGAACTTTTTGCTTGGAAATTCTAAGAATTAATTTTTTTTTGGCAATTTTTGTTTCTTTTATGAGAATATTGTACTTGGAAAATCTAATAATTAATATTTTTTTTTCTTTATGAGAATGTTGTTCATAATTTCCTAGAATATCCAGTCTAAGTTTTTGTAAGATTGCTTCAAATATAGTAATTTTTTTATGGGGTTGAATGTAAGTGGAAGAGTGGGGGATTGATTTGCCAATATAGGGATACTTCGGTTTGGTTTGGTCAATTGCTTGTGAAACATCAATGTTAAGCCTGACCTGGTTTGATCTCATGTTGTTGTTGTTGTTGTTGTTGTTTGTGGTTTACAGCTTGCAGGATGGGAAATGATACCAAGGTTAGTCGTAAAGGTAAGGATGAGGAAAGTAATGATATAAAAGGGAGAAACATTGGTAACAGATCATCAAGCAGTTTGGGTGCTGCTAATGATACTTTTGGTCTAAGAAAGTCAGCTAGAGAAACATCATTCAAGAAAAACTTGACTCCGAGCCCTTCAAGTAGTAGAAAGTCTGAACGTATTGAGAAGCAGACCCCCCCTGCAATTCCTCCTGTTACGAGGAAATCTGAGAGATTGGTTGAGAAACAAAGTTTACCGACTCCTTCTAGAAGGCCTGAGAAGGGTAAGAATCAGTCGTCATCTAGTTCTTCTGGTTCAACGAAGTGTGGTAAAAGCTCGGGCTCTTTAATTATGAAGGAAAAGCACAAGAAAGAGAAGAGTGTGAAACAACTTGAAACTGAAGAAGTTGGAAACACTGACAAACCTGTTATCAAAACTGTCCTGGTTGGAATTAAGAGAATGGATGCTCGTGCTTACAGGGAACTGTTCAAACAGAAACAAAAGAAAGCTAAACTGGAAGGTAGCCAAGATCTGATAGTAAATAGGACACCTGGGGTTGATACTGAGGTGAAGAGTGGTTGCAAAGTGATGTCTTCTAAACAAAAAAGAAGTATTGACGACTTGAATTTTGATGCTACGGAAATGGTTTCAAATGAAGATGGCGATGCAGCTCCATATGAGTGCGGTAGAACTGATTCTGTGGATTCATGTTCCGAAAGGCAAAGGTTAAAGAAGCGCAATAAAGTGTCCAACAATAACACTGATTCGCCTTCTCTGAAAGCTGCTTTAATAGGTAACTTGCTAGTTTCACTGTTGATTAATTGTTCTGGTTTTGTTCCTTATCCTGTATGCACAGATGGTACTCTTCTCAGAGTATTAGGTGGCAAACATTGTGGGATTTCCTTGATTTTTTTAATTAATCTTCATAAAATGTCTCTTTTTCTGCAGGAACTTCTGGAGCTCCAGTGCATAAGATGTCTCAAGTCATGCCAAGTTCAGTTGGCCTTCTTAACACAACTGATGCGAATCATGTTTCCAACTTCTCACAGTTGACTAGTAAATTATCACAAGTACTGAAAGCCGACATGGTTGGGTATAATGGAGGAAGGAACTTGCATGATGATTCTGAGAAGAGTCTCCATCTTTTTTTGAAGCCTGAGATAGCAAAACTTTGTGAAATTTTGCAACTCCCAGTATGCATCTCATCCCTCTGAAGAAGTTAATTTCTCTAGCACTTGTTCATGAATGCTGCAGTAGGTTCTTTGATGTGGTGTATTGGGTCTGCTTATCTACTGCTATTCTTAGTACTTTGAATTGGTTTCAGAATTGATTTTAAGCATAGAAATAAAGAAGAAAAAATCTGGTAAATACCCTACTTTTTGTGCATTCAAGCCATCAACCTTGCAATGATCCCTACTGTTGGCATTGGATTGAAATAACTGTTTTAGATCTTAATGAGATAAAGATACTATGAATTTCTTGGCCTAGAGAGCATTGCATTATTGGGCACTATTGAATTTCAATTTCACTCAATTCCTATTTGAAATGGAATATCATCACCATCAAATGTCGCGTTTGAATTTTATTTTTATTTGTTAATTTCTTGTTTTCTCAATGGCATCACAAATCCTCTCCCTTGTCATCTGTTGAAATAGGAAAATTTGTTTGATATTTCATGTTTCTTAGCATTCTGACAATGATGATCTGCTATTTTTTCCATCTCCTCTAGTGTTTCTCTGGGTTGTGAGAGGCAAATCTCATGGGTCACTGAGTAACAATATAAAAGGAAAAAGGAAAACTTAAAAAATAGAAGAAAACTCTCTCTGGTCTTAGTTGGCTTACATTGCCAGGACTCAATTAACCAAATTCTATCTTCACTCTATTAAAAGTGAGGGAAATGATATGCTTACTGCTTTGATGGGTTCTTTTACTTTATTAACATGTTTACTCTGGACTTATGAACTTGCTGGATGTTGCTGGGTCATGTATCAGGAAACATCATTATTTTCATAATTGATCTCAAGATTATGCAGCAGTATTTCTTCTATGATGTCGTTATGTTGACATGTTTCACTATCCCTTCAGGAAAATGTCAAAGTCATGGTGGAACAGTTTCGGGAATATGTACTGAATAATCACCATGTCAGTAGAGAACCACCTAGCTTATTGCAGGGATTTCTGATATCCTTGGTTAGAACCTTCTTTTTTCTATATTTTCCTGCTGTTTGATCATTAATTTACTTGTGACACAACTCTTACACCCTCTGATTAAAACATAATAAGTCAGTCACTACTGTAAAACGATGCTTTACCATGTTCATGTCATTTTGGATCATGGTTGTTGAATTTGAGGATATTTTGAAATGTTCATTGCATTTGCAATAGCTTTAATATCTTACTGGTTGGTTTTGAATATGAGAGATCTCTAAATGCATGACATGTTATCTACCTTTTCTAAATTGTTAATTCCTATTTTTGCAATGCGACTGGTTGTTTTAAGAAGTGTAAATTGACTGAGTTTCAAAAACTAACAAGCAGAGTTGAAGCTTTTGTATCCTCTGTTGGGGTCAGTTTACACCTTCAATCTAAAGCAATAGTATGTAGGAATTAAAAAGAGGAGGGATCGCTAGGGATACAAGATTTTCAGCCAAAAATATGACCTGACATATTGAGGAAATTGAAGGGAGGTATTTTTAAAAAATACCTATATCAAACATTCTAGTATGCTTTTTGTTGAATGCATTTATTTACTCCTTGTGAATAAGGTGATTGTTTCAGTGTAATGAAGGATTATGGAGCGGGTTTTTTATCTGAATTGAGGTTGGAATTTATCCTATCTGATTATTTTGAAGATGAAAAAAATCTTTCATATTCTACTACATCCTCTATTTAAGAATAGTAGGAAGACCTGGATAAAAAAGAATTGTAAACATGAAATAAGTCGATTAGAAATGTGAAATTCTAATCACACTTGGAAGATATGATTCTTGTTTCTTAGGTCCTATCTATTTATCCAGGAAAGAAAATAATTTAATGGGAAAGTGCCTAAAGCAAACTAAAACAGGTTAGTTTGCCCTCTACTTGTAAGATCTTTATCATAGGATGGAAACTACAGTGTCAATGGATTATTTTCCTTTTGTTTTTCATACTAATTGGATTTAAAAAATTTGGTGTTGACATTCTTGACTTCAGCGGTCTGTCTCTCTCTCTCCATGTTTCTGTTCATCCCTTGCTTTTTGGTGCTTCTGCATTTTCTATATCTGTGATAATTACTGAGCATGCCTTCTTTTTTCCTTGCCTGTGAACTGTGCTGGTGAGTGATCACATAAATGTTCAATACCTTTTGCTGACGGCCTGCTTTACTTTGTGCTGTTCATATTGCAGTGTTGGACTGCAGCTTCCATGCTAAAGCACAAACTTGATCACAAAGAATCACTTGCACTTGCAAAAGAGCATTTGAATTTCAGCTGCAAGAAAGACGAGGCAGATTTCGTTTACTCAAAGTTGCGATGTCTGAGGAAATTATTTCTTTATCGCACTGGGACTTGTAAGGTAGCTGGCTCTCCAAAAGCTTCAGGTTTTTCATTAGAAGATTTCGGTCAGAATCAGTCAAATGGAAGATCTTCACTGTCAACACCATCTAACAAGCAAAAAGTGAGAATGGAGGTTGAAAACCTCAGATCTGGTCAGGAGTTCTCCATTAATCAGGTCCTTTCTCATCTGGAATTGGCACAAAAAGATTACTCAAAAAGTATCAAAGACATTGAAAAGAAATGTGATAAACAGATGAGGAAGCTATTGCAGAGGCAACAAGAAGAAAGGGAAGAGTTTGAAAAGAAGTATGAGCAAGACAAGGCAGAGCTCGAACATAAGCAAAGAACAGAGGCAGCTGTTATTCGTTTACACAGTAATAGTTCAGTGGATAAACTTAAGATGCTGGATAATGTATATGCAAAAGAGTTCGAAAAACTTAAACGGCAGATGGATATGCGTCTTAATAATCTTTTGAAGTTGCAACTGGCTACAAGGAACAAGTTGCAAGAGAGGAAGGCTCAATGGATTGAAGGAGTGAAGTCCTGGGCACATGCTGAATTAATAAGTAAACCACCTGCAAATGAGTCTGGATATGATCAAGAAAACACTGTCACTTTGAATTCTTGTTCCAGAGAACAGACTCCCAAACGAGTCCAAAGCATGCCAGATGGAGATGTTCCACTGGAAGTTCCTGAAACTGTGAGTTCAAATGAGGATGTACTTCCTGGGGTAATGGCTGCTTCCAAACCAATGTCCGATGGAGCTGCATCCAGCATGCTTGACCAAGAGGTTCCCTTGGAAGTGCCTCAGACTGCAAGTGCGAGGGATGTTTCAGAGGATGTTGTGTCTGTAAATTCATCTCCATGTGAAGAACAAATTCCTGATTTGAAGATTACATTGGGAATACCTGAGGCTAACAGCTGTAATGATGGTCCTGAGAACAGCATTCATAAATCATCATCTGAAGACGGTTCTGGTAGAGTTGCATTAATGGTGCCTGATAGAGAATTTCCATTGGGAGTGACTGAGATTGTCAGTTCCACCGGTGGCATGGAGAATTCTGCTTTAAGTCCTTCACCTTCTGAAGGACAAACTTCTGCCAGAACCACGTCTTGCATTGATGGAAGAGAAGTTTTATTGGAAGTGCCTGAAACAGCCCCTCCGGAAGCTGAGGAGGCTGTTAACACAGCTTTGGATAAAGATGGAGTAGCCAGTATGGAATTGGGTAATGCCATTGAAGTTGATAAGCAGAATGGTGCAGTCTGTATTCTTAATCAAGAGTCTCACCGTGATGTAGCAGCAGTCAACCTGCAAAATGGAGAGTCTCTGTTAGAAGTGTCTGAAAACAATAGAGTCAACCAGTCGGATGAAGTGGTTCCATCAGGGGTTTGCGAAACTCCAGTGGTAGGGAGTGGTACCACTGGTCAAGAGAAAAGTAGAGTTTGTGTTACCACCTTGGCTTGTGGTACTGGAGTTGATCAGCAGGCTGGAGTGCTTCCATCAGGAGGTTTTGAAACTGCTACTGTTGCAGAAGTGGGGAGTGGCCCCACTTGGAGAGAGATTGACAGAATGCCTGCTGTAGCCTCAGATAGTAGTCAACCAACTGAACCCTTTAGATTGCAAGATAGAGCTGCACAATTTTGTGATAACTGGATTGCTTTTCAACAAAGTGATGCCTCAGCATCCCAACCTGTTGTAGTGTCCAATCAATCTCCAAATGATGCACCTGTCAGAGAGCATACGCTGCATTTGTTACCATCCATCGACTCCCCTACTAGTTCACAGCTTACAACTTCATTTGCGCAACATGTGCCTATTGATTTGATAGCTGTTGGTGGACCACAGACTCATATATCAAACATGAGGACAGAACCTGTTACTTCTAGAATTAGCAATCATTCTGCAACTGCACCTGCTGTTCGAATGCCTGTATCCACGTCTCAAGATCCACTGCAAAATGAATTGGATAGAATACGCACAGAAACAGACCAAATTATCAAGATCCACGAAGATACAGTCTGTTTTCTTTTGACCTAGTTGTATTCTGTGCTCAAAACACACCTTGGGTTTTGCCTTTCATGTGAAAATTTCTTTTCTATTTTGCAGAAGCTGCGGCTGAAATCTGATTGTGAGAAGGAGATACAGGAAGTTGTCGCTCAAATTCGCAGAACGTATGATTTTAAACTTCAGGATTTAGAATATGAATTCCTTCGTAAGAAGAAAGAGATGGATGACAATCAAAGCAAAGTTCTCATGAATAAGATATTGGCTGAGGCATTCAGGACCAAGTGCAAGGATAATAGGGCATCTAGGCAGCAAGGTGGGTAACATGTCCTTCTATTAAAAATATTAAAATAATACTAAGGTAAACATGAGTCATGAAAATGTAATTATGAATCCATTTGAGTCTCGGTTGAACCTAAACCTGGTTGAAATGTTGGTGGCATGCAGAGATGACCTCTGGTGTTATGCAGCAGCTGCTTCAGCCATCCCAACCTTCTACACAGAGACCTTCTATTGTTACTGGCCCGTATTCAACTGGTCTTCCTGCAGTTAGTCTGCTGACAACTCCCACATCTTCCCTTCCTGCCCCACCTGTACAGGCTGTTCATTGCTCTGCACTTTTTTCAGCCACCCCAACCAGACCACCACATATCAGCTCCATCTCTCCTACCACAAGCAATCTCCAAGTTGGTACTGAGATTCGAGCACCTGCTCCACACCTGCAACATTTTAGACCTTCAGCATCCATGTCGGCAACTAGTCTTTCTGCCTTCCCAAGTGGGATCCTTCAACATATACCTACAACTTCTCCCACACTTTCTGAGTTTCCTTCTCTAGCTCCAGCAACTGTGCAACAACCTGGTCCTCGGATTATGACAAATTTGCTCAAAAGCATGGGAGTTTTTCCTTCTAGAACATCCTTCCCCAGACCAGAATCGTTAATGGATGTAGATAATCAAACGAGCACAGAGATTCCTTCCGTAGCTCCTGCAACTGTGCAACAATCTGGTCCTCAGATTATGACAAATTTGCTTGAAAGCATGGGAATTTTTCCTTCTAGAACATCCCTCTCCAGACCAGAATCGTTATTGGATGTAGATAATCAAACAAGTACAGATGCAACTCAGCCCTGCAGTTTTCCCCCGCTAACAGATTTGAATTATAACATAAACCCATTGGTTCAAGAAAGTGAGGTTGTTTGTTTATCAGATGATGATTGATGTGGTCGGTTAGTTTCATCTTCGTAGTGTAGATCATAATGTGTAGTTTTGTTTTTTGGAGCACTACTTCCGAGAGTCCTCATTGTGTTGCTAACCTTTTTGCTGCAGAATTTGTGGCTGTACATAGTTGAATGCTTCTCCTAGGTTATGTGCAAGTTCATATCATTCGCATTGCTGTTTGAGTTTTTTCAGGTTTTTATTTTTTATTTTTTTCTTTCTATAATGCTTGTAGGCTTATCATCTGTGCACTACCTTGACTGGTTTTGCTTCTAAGATGCTAATCAAAATGACTTTGCATTGAGTGTGGAATTAATCATTTTTTGATTTCATCAGTGTAACTTTTTATCCAAAGTTGAAATTTTACCGAAGATTTCGAAAATTGTTATGGAAGTCATCTCTACAAGAAATAGTTATGATTGGTTCTCAGGGAAGTTCATTGCAAGTATTATGATAGATTGTTTAGAAATGTTTCCAAGTGTTTTCAATAGTCGAGTTGAACATGAACATGGTGGTAGCGATTGGTTATTACTTGGAATAGAGACACCGTTTCTGTCTTTATAATCATAGAGGTGTTTCGGTCAGATACCGATGGGCTCTGGGTCAGTCGAGGTGTAGTTAGTTTATATTTTGTGGAATCTATATAAAGAAGCATGTATGTATTTTTTATTTTTGTGAGGTGTGACTTGTGTATTGTATTTTTTAATAAAAAAGCCAATCACACATTTATTACAAACACATACTGTATTTGGTATTACAGTAGTTTTTGTGATTGTAGTATGAAAAAAAATAAGTTTAGAAAAATCATTTTTAGTTATAATTGTTTCAATTAAAATATATGTTTGGTTAAAATTATGGCTGAAGTAATTGTTTAACAAAAAATATATTAAAAATATTTTATTAAAATAATGGTTGAAATTGATGTTGATAATAAAATGATGGAAAACAAAATTTAAACTACCTATGGTGTGTGTATTGATTAAACAAAAAATTTTAAATTTGTGGCAGGGACAAAACAGAGGCTTACCACATAAGCTACATCAGACTGCACTGTAATACCAAATAGATCCTGAAACCTTCAAATAAAAAACTAAAATGAACACAAGTTGCGGGACTAAATTTTAACACAGAAACCACCAGCATTAAGCTCCCGTACCAGGGTCCATTTAACTGAATGTTAAGTTTGATGCCTAAAATATAGTCTGACGGAATTGTAATTAAAAGCCGCCACATATAGAGGGCTAAAAATGATGAGATTTATAGTTGGAGCACTAAGACGTATTTTGTCTTCTAAAATATCCATCTACGAAACTCATTAGCTTTAGGGGATTTATGATTCTGGTGGTCATGAACACATTGATTTGATTTATTTTGAGGATTCATGTGAGCTGACGTTAAATATTTTTAGGTAATTCACGTGAGTGATCAATCTGCAGGTTGAAGCTTACAGGTTTTGAAGTAGGTAGCACCTCTTTGTTACACATTCTATCGTGTGAACTTGATTAAAGACACTGAGTGCTATGAAGCACCCTTGATTGGCTGCTGCATTGAATCTGATATCTTTATAGCTTCAATATCTTGCTGTTTCCTTGCTCTTTGCTCAGCATTAAAATCTAAGGGAGAAACATTATTTTGACTGTTGGTGCAACAGAGGCAGCTTTCCCTGAGTTATCATTATGAAGATGAAAAGGAAGAATAAACTGCTTTTGTTAGGCCTTTCTGGAGACCTGGGACTCCAGGCCATACTGATGAAGGGTCTAATCCTCCGCTGCCTTGGTCCCAGCATTGAGTCTTGTTCTTCTTCTTTTTTAACTCTTGTTAAGACTGCTTTGGTTGTTGTGTGTTGCTTGTTATGATCAATCCAATGCTACTATCTCATTGTTCGGACTGCTATTGTTCTGTTGCAGCGGTGGAGAGCTGTTGCAGAAGCTTCACTTGCAGTAGTTGTTGATTAGTCCCTAGATCTTTCAGTTTATACTACACTCAAAGAAATATGTGCTGATATATGTGTGACTCTGCCTAAACCTTAATGGCGTATTCCTGACTATATACTTGCGAAATAAAACGAGTTCGAATGTAAAACCTTGCTTGTTCTTGGAGGTTTTGATGAATTCGCTGTAAGAGATTTGTTTTAACAAAAACATGAAACTTACTCATAATTAAAACAAACCGTGGATGACTCAGAAATAAACCCTCGACTCATATTCACCTAATAGAGATTATTCACCTAATTGTATGTGCTTGGTGAAATGGAAGGTAAATTCAAAATGACAGGCAATGGTGTCAATGTGAGCCGTATTTGTTAAATATGAGTGTGTTAGGTTAATGATATGAAATGCGCGCGCGCTAGGATTTAACAAAGAAATCCAAATGACATATGCCATGATATAAATTAAGGGTTTGTCTTCCTATAAATAGGTGGTGAAGAAGTGAAGGAGAGAACTAGCGTGAAGTGGAGAGTGAAGAAGAGGAAAGAAAGAGCTATTATATTAACATTTGAGTTAGCACTCTTGTGTAAGAAAAAGTGTTGGTACTTTTATGTAAGGAATATAAGAAATAGATCTCTTGTTTTCTCTGTCTTTCTTCCCCTTTGTCTCCATACTAGAGCTTAGAAGATTTGTAGAAATTTTGAGCTCACAGTACTTTGGTTCGTAGACTCTCACAGAAAGTGTATTATTTGAAAGTAAGGTTGTTAGAATCGCGAGAGATTGTTTGCACCAAGTGATAAGCATTCAAATCTTAAGAAGAAAAGGTTTATTTCTTGACAACAACACCATATTTTTGGACTAATATCTTTAACAAGTGTCTAATAAAAAATTTATATTAGTTTATATTTCATACTAATTAATTTCATATATAAGTACTTTAATTTGATTTATAAGAATGCATGCTATGTAATAGTGATCATGTTTTTGTATTAAACTAAACAATTGCATAATTTTTAGGAGCAGAAAAGCCAACATCAGTATGTATCTATTGTACTTGGATTATAAGGAAAGCATATGGCATACATATATATTTGGATTAGATTAACAGGTTCAAGCCCAATTAGAGGTTTGCTCATGTCTATATGATAAAAACAGGTATAATTTTTTATCTAACTATTATCTTAAGCTCAATCAGTCCTAGTGTTATAATAGGCTGGTTGATTGTAATCAGTTAAGATCGGAAAAACCTTCAAATTAGGTCTAGAAAATATTTTTATTAGTTTTCTATTTAATTTTGAATTTTAATTTTGGGTTTTCTTTATTTCTAAAATCTGTGTAGAGATTTTGATTTTTCTTTCTTGTTAGGATTGGCTTCAAGCCTATTGTAAAAGAGTTGTAATCCTTTTTGGAAGAGCAGACTACTAGAGAGGAAGAATTCAGCAATTAAACTATGAATATCATTCTTGTGTTGAGATTCTTTTCTAAAAACTTTGTTCTTTGAATCGTAATCTCCCTAGGTTCGGATGTGTCGTTATGCAATGGTCCAACGTTTCTGTTGTTTAACCTTCAGGTAGTCCAATGTTTCTGTTGTTTAAGCTTCCGGTAGTTGAATCTGTTTGAGAATTTCAGGTAATTGATTCTTGCAATCATGGATTATGGTGACATTTGAGGATTCTCAAACCACTAATCAACTTATTAAGAACACATGGAATCGCTTCTTAGCTTTCACTCTTTATTAATTCCTCGAAGGGAGTGGAAGAAAATTGGCTGGACAAAAACAAAAACAAGATTGAGAATTGGTCCGATTCTCATTTACAAGAAGCCTCTAATGGTAAAATTTGATGAATAATTGTTGAACTAGCGTGTGAATTTTGGAAACAAATAAAATACATAAAGGATGAAAGAAAAAAATTATAGCAAAAGGAAAAGCAAAAGGAGAAGAAAATAGGATGAATGATCTAGGCCTGAAGAACAAGGCTCTTGCCTAGAATCAAGTCATCGGTGGAGAAATCAGCCTCTTTCCTGTATGTTCCCCTGCCAAAGTCAAGGTTGTAAGAATCTGCAAGACCTTCCACGAGGTCGAATTCAGGTTCCCATCCAAGAACATGCCTTGCTTTGTCGATCGATGCTAAGAAATGCTGCATGAAACACAAAAGAAATTAGTTTTTAACATATTTTAATCTACTGATGTTAATTGGTGGTTGCAGCAAATTCTATCAGAAATTACCTGGTCTCGGAATGGAAAAGCCTTTTTTTTCCCGAAGTCGAACTCTTTGGGGTTATAGTGGACGATAACAGGTTCTGGGAACCCAGCAGCCTGAGAGAGAAAAAGATCGGAAGATACAGTCGGATATGTTAATTCAGAGAAAAAGTTACCGAAAGAGCTATAAAACTTCAACTGTCTAGCATATATCCAGCAATACATAATCCAGAATCACCTTTGCACAAGCCCTTGCTAATCCATCAAAAGTGACATACTTCTCTCCTGATATGTTAAATACTTGCTGGCTGGCTTTGTCATTACCAAGAACCTCAACGAAAGCCTTTGCCAAATCCTGGGAATTTCAAACTCATCATGCCAGAAACTTGCTTTCAAGTTACTCATGCCAAAGTTGCTTTCAGAAATACTGAGACTTATGATGGAATCAAAGATTTGCTCACCTTTACATGACCAAGTTGGGTTATTTGAATTCCTGAGTTGGGAATTGGAATCGGGCGGCCTGCTTTCAACCGGTGAAAGAACCACTCTTCAACAGGGTTGTAGTTTAAGGGCCCATAGATGTAGACAGGTCTTATAGAAGTCCAGTTAACACCCTTTGATTCTAATAAGCTCTCTGTCTCAAGCTTTCCCTTGTGCCTGCTCTTTGGATCAACTGCATCTTTCTGTAACCAGACATTATATGGTTAGAAGAGATAGTTACCAGAAGATTGAGAAAAAGAAAATGTTACAAGGCATACCTCGCTGTGTGGTAAAAGATCAGATTTGAGGTAAACCCCAGCTGAAGAGCAGTATATGAACCTGAGAATCAACAGAACTTCAGATTATCAAAGACAGCAGCAATTATTGAAAGGCTAGATAGACTGCGGAGTTTCCTGATTTCTTGTAAACTAACCATAATTGATCAAATCTCGCACGCATGATGTTTAAATAGAAAAGGGAAAAGCCATGGTTTAAGCATGTTTCTCGACAACAGTTTCTCTGTTGGATTTCTGCAGAAGAACCGTAATGCGTGCAGCATCGCAACATAAAACAATATTATTAAACCTAGCTTGGCCCAGGACCCGGTTCAAGGCATTGGTCACGGGTTGACGTAGATGAATTCAAAATAGCATTATTTGAAGTTTTTTGTTTTTTTAAAAAAAATCCAAACGACATCGTTGTTTTTATTTAAAATCAATCTAAGTCTAATCCAGGTTTTAAGCCGTATCGAATGGGTTTGACAATTCAACTCCTATCTGGTTTAATATAAAACCTGACTTATATCATGTTTTAGGTCGATAGGTCACGGATTGACCCATTATGTCAGACCAATTTTAAGGACTCTTCTCTGAAAAACTGCATTTCCTCTGTGTTGCATTAGAGATAAGCTGAATCAACTAATTGCATTGATGATAAAAAAAAAAATGTGGTTTTGATTGAGAAGCATGGAAGCTATCAAGATTTGAGGAATTTAATCAACAATAACAAGAATCAAACGCACAACGAAATTCGAAAAAAGTGCCACAGAAACAGCTAAAGGCAAAGCTAACAATGAAATGATCATACACATGGATATTAGAATTATAAACAAAATCATCAATACACTGTTGAGTGCTTACTGTTCTAGCTTTGGCAGAGCATCCAGTATAGGTTCAACTTCAACTGCTTCACGGCCTAAAAATATATCGAAAAGGGAAGATCAGCATCAGATGAATAGAGCAAAATATTGTGCCAGAAAGGGATGCAGTCATAAGACATTTGCATACCATTTATATCATAGATAACATCAAAGCCTTTTGCAGCAAGACTAGTTTTCACAAATTCAAAATCTTTCCTGTCTCCTTTCAAATGCAAGACCTAGAAAATCATGATCAACAATAAAAATTTTAGCCTACTGAGTCCAACACTAGTACTTCATTTCTTTATAGAAATCTAATAAGAAGCAAGAATCTCATACCCATTTGGCTCATATATATACCTTGGAAGAAAAATCAGCATAATCCTGGTCTGATTCACCTGGCAATTGTTGTGTAATTGGTGCTTTACCTCTAGTAAACAAGGTCACCTGCCAAGATTTTAAAGCACCTCTGCAGTTATTCCATTCAAAGAAGTGACAAAATAAGAGAAAATGGTAATAGTAAGTCTACCTGATGACCCTCTTTGACAAGAAGTCTAGACAAAAACACACCAATAAATCTAGTGCCTCCCATTATAAGAATGTTCTTGGAACTTGATGCTGAAACTTGTAATGCTCGCTTTGTCTGCCATGCCCTTCTCTTACACTGCAAGAAAGTACACAACTATTGACACATGGACTAACTATAAGCAAATAAAGAGACGGACTGCCATGCAGAAAGACTGGAAGACAGACCTGGACTTGAGAGTGGAGTCTAGTGCCATTGAAGTCAGAAAGAGAGGAAAGTAGAAGAGATAAAGAAGGCTGAGTTTGTTGCTGCATAGCCACCAACCTAGCCATGTTGTGCTTACCTCTCTAGTCTCAACCACTATCCTCTCTTTGCCTTTTCAAGTATTTTCAAACAGAAATTTGAAAGTTTCTGGCTCTGCTTCATCTTTGTTTTATTTTTCTCATTTTTTTTTCTTGGTTTCTAACAATTTAGGATAAGACAATGACCCCATCATCCACCTCACTTTTGCTTATACTTGTATCCATATTCCATAGCCTCTCATTCATGCACAACATTACCACCTCCTGTTTCCTCTTTGAGTGAACTATTACTGTTCTTTAGACCCTAGATTCTGAACCTATTTACAACAGTCTTTTTTTGTTTGAAAACGTATAAGTTAGTCCCTAAATTGACTCTTGTTGGGAATTAAAATTATTAAAATTTTTGTAGTTTTTTTTTTTAATTGAAATTTTTTAAATTTTA
>Ga0307512_10004781_pt1 | contig 14560 bp, 15 predicted proteins | sample 14_EM_MG_FD_200267 | JGI IMG/M metagenome (GOLD analysis project Ga0307512, IMG submission 200267) | Populus trichocarpa ectomycorrhiza microbial communities from riparian zone in the Pacific Northwest, United States - 14_EM | ecosystem: Host-associated > Plants > Roots > Unclassified | place... | reverse complement strand
ATGCCAACAAGATTTTTCTTGAAGACGACTCAGATCTAAGACGAGACATCCTTCAAACCCTTCACGATTCCCCTGCAGCTGGACATCCTGGCATATCAAACACTTGGGAACTTGTTCGTGAACAATATGAAGGACCCAGACTCAGAGAATTTGTGGAACAATATGTCAAAGGATGCACTTGCTGCCAAGAATCTAAAACCAACGTACATCGATCAAAGGCACCCCTACAACGTTTTGATACACCTGTCGAAGAAGGCCCCTTCCAATATGTATCGATGGACCTGATTACAGACCTTCCCAAGTCACAAGGCTTTGATTCCATTCTCACAATTGTTGATCAAGGCTGTTCTAAAGCAGCTAAATTCATTCCATGCACGAAAACGATCGACAGAACAGGTGTAGCACTCGAGTATCTGAAACACCTTGTACCTTGGTTCGGACTTCCCAAAAGAATCATCTTGGACCGCGATCCCCGATTCACCTCTGCATTTGCGAAAGAAATGTGCAAAGCACTTGGAATCCAACAAAATCTTTCCACAGCCTTCCATCCTTGCACTGATGGACAAACAGAACGGATGAACGCTTGGATTGAACAATACTTGCGACCTTGGACATCTGGAAAACCTTCCACTTGGAGTCAATTACTGCTGGTTACTGAATTTGCTCACAATTCTTGGAAACACGATGTCACTTGCTGATCACCTCACGAACTTCTGATTGGAATCAAACCACAGGTGATTCTGAAACATCTAGAATCCTCTACCCCTGCTGTGGAGACATGTTTGCGCCTTCTAGATGAAGCTAGACAATCGGCTCAAAAACTTCTTTAACACATACAAAACCACAAGGACAACAAGAAACTAACAGAAATTAAAGAAGGTGACCAAGTCTGGCTCGAAGGTCGCAATCTCACTATCGCCAGCAATCGCAAACTTTCCCCAAAATGATATGGACCCTTCAAAGTTTCACAAAAGATCAGTCCCGTGGCCATGTGACTTGCACTTCCCCCATCGATGAAGATTCACAACATGTTTCACATGGATCTTCTCCTTCCATATAAGGAAATGGAGCAATATGGCACGCCCTTTACACAACCACCTCCAATCATTGATAGTGAAGAACAATATGAAATCAAGAACATTCTAGATGCACAGCATTATGGCAGAAGACGAAAACTTCAATACCTTGTACACTGGAAGGGCTATCCACACTCTGACAACTCCTGGATTGATCACAAGGACTTACACACCCCAGACGCATTGGCAGATTTCATGCTAACAAACTCTGCTACAGCTGGATGACCCACAGTATAAAAAGACTACCAAAATCCCTCAAATGATTCTCATCCTCATCTACACTGGCCTACTTCTTCAGACCAACCTCTCCAGCCTACTGTCCTCTTTGCATCCACCACCTGACCACCCCCTTTGCCCGTTACACTCCACACAACTGTCCAACAATGTCTTGCTCTTCCTCTCCCATCTTCATTCCATCCCGTTTGTCCTCTCCTGCCAATAGTGCTGGCAACACCCCCTATGTTGTTACCTCTCCCCCTCCAGACAGCCCTACCAGCGACAAACTGACACTCCCCCACGAGCAGATGATCAAGCATATCGCTCGTCTCCTCAATATCGAGGAAGAAGAAGTCCGCTGCCAATTCCCTACTACTCACTCTCTCCTCCCTATTGACAGGTCCCCTCCTGCTCCTACCTCCGTACTCACTCCCGACACGCTCATGATGGCCCACCTCAGTACAATGTTTAACGACGTCGATGACTACAAAGGCATCCATGCCTCTCCACCTACCACTTACCCCGGGACAGAGTTTGTAAGCTATGTCAACCCAATTTACCCAAACAGTCCCCCTATCTCCAGTCCCGAGCCACTACCTGTTCCTCCCCCTCACTTCCACGATAGCGTGTCGATCACACCTCCAGTCACCTCCACGACCAACTCTATGTACACCTCACCTGTCATCCCCGCCTTCATTGAGGACATTCCATCTCGATCCCCTTCCCCCATCTCACCTATGGCCGTGATCCTGTACCAACAGACTGAAGCTAACACACTAACAGCCAAGGCAATGGATGCTGATGCAGAGGGACGTACTCCCAGTCCCACTGGCCCTCAACCAGGAGTACACCCTGGTCCTGGCTGGAAGGACAACTTTGACGCTGTTGGTATGCGTCACTTTTTTGTCATCCCAGATGGCGATGAAGACATCATTGCCCCCTTCATTTCCTATGATCTCCACACCACCTTTCCTGAACTTCTCGCCACTAACAGACATGGCTGCACCGTCCACTCTTGCCCCCTTCATGCCCGTTCTGTTGGGCAACACCACACAGCCATCTCCCCCAAAGATGAGCTCCTGTTGACTTCAGGAGCACAATTTACTGACTTGGTGGATTGGGCCTTAAAGACTGAGGATGACGCCACCTTACAAGGTGAAGTTCAATATTTCTGTGCTCACCATTCCAAGGCCCGCCAGATTGCCCACTGCATCGGAGCTCTGAAGGAGTCCCTTCAAAACGAATGCCTGGCCATGTATCAAAGTTCGGACCACCTCGCCACTGCTAACGCTATAGCTTGCATTCATCGTTGCATTGACCGCGACATGCACAAGGCCCCCTACTTCAAAGGCAAGAGAGGCCGCTGAGCCCAAGTCGCCATTCGCGATTGGGCCATTCATGCATGGGGCAACAACAACAGCAAAATGTGCGACTGGTGTGGCAAGACGGGTCATAACATTGAAGACTGCTACTGTCTCAGATATTGCTGCCACTGTTCACATCGCGGCCATGATGGTACTGACTGCCTCCGCCCCCATGACTTCTGCAATGAGTTTGAAGACTGTAAGGTCTATCCTTCTCACCCCAACTTCGAGTGTGGCCACTGTGCCTCTGTTGACGATGACATTGACATCTAAAGGACGTTAACAAGGGGGTAATGTCATGGACTGCCCCTCTTCTTACCTAATCGTTTCCTTCCTTTCTTGTACTCAACTCTGGGCCGCTCTCCCCATGCTTACCTAACTTACCTATGGACTGTTCTTGCGTTTTCTAGAGACTTCCATACGCTTCCATGACCTTCCATTACCTTCTCCGACCTTCCGTTGCCTTCCACAACGTTCTAGTAGTTTCTACATCTCCCTGTATATATACTGTTTCGAGTAGCATAGAATGAGTTCTCTAAGCTTGTTCTATTTGTGCAATACAGGCTATTGTATCGACTCCTTTGAACGTGTGTGGCTTCCTCCTGAAAGAACCCTCTTTGCGATAGTCGATTTAATTGCTATTTGTCTCTCATCTCTAAACGTCTTCAAGATCACGTGTCATATCTCACTTGATTCCAAGTCGCGTCAACTTGTGTAATCTTCACTCACTCCCAGACAAGTCATGTGATGTATCACGTGATCTTTACCACCTCTCTGACTAATCACATGACAACTCACATGATTGATCCTGACACCCAACGCCCAACACTTGCCCTTCCTCTTTGGAACACCAACACGATTACCACATTAAGACGACTTCCTAATTGAGATGTCGGGTTGACTTCCTATTTGGGAAATACCCCCTGTCTGAAAACTCCAGAACCAAGATGACCAAAAGACATGGTGACCTGACCGTGACACTTTCAAAATGACTTTGACTCCCAGAGACATGAAAGGAAAAAGCCAATCCAAGGATTGGTGCATCTGCTATCTACCCGAAACCGACGACATTTCCCCAGAAGCTCTGAGCAATCTCAAATGCCCATTCAACACAATCCCTGAACCTAAAGACAGCGTACCGGCTGAATTTACCGAAAATGTACGACACTTGCTCAGTAGTCAAGAGACTGGAGCACCCTACACAGGCTACTATGCCAGACTCAACAATGCACTAGTATCGGTTAGTAATGTTTATGGTGTATGGTTTGAAGTACGCGTCCGAGGAAACAAATTCGAATGCTTTTGATTGGCTCGAAATGAACTCAGACTCAAAAACCACCCACTTCCTGGCATAAACTTCATTTCGCTTGAACAAAGTGGAGAACCTTCTCGACCACCATCTTGTGCTGAAGGACCGTCTCAACCTCAAACTACACCATTTGAAGAAGCTATAAAAGCTGCAACAGAAGTAGTTCTAAGGGAACAGAAAGAAAGACCCCCGACGCCATTCAACAATCCTTTGAGTGACAAAGAAGAAGAAGACTACAGACCAAAGTACAAAGATGTCTTTGGATCCTTTGGAATGAGATCATCCCAAACAGCTTGCGACAAACCTCCTCGCTGACCTCATGGCACTGGGGATGACCCCTTCTCCCTTGAAAATCTTCCCCAAGATGATAAGGAAGATAAAGCATGCCAACTCGAAGGTATCCACCCTGACAAATTCAATGGAGATCGCTCCCAAACCACAAGATTCTTAGCTACATTCAATTGATTTATGCTCATGAACTACAGGGCTGACATTGCAAAGGACCCAATCATGCATAGCATCTACTTCCTTTCACTCCTAGAAGGACCAAAATGCGAAGGATGGGTCGATGCAGCTGACAGATGGCTCTGCCACGTTGTAGAAGATCCCAGCATGATTCCACATTGATCCAACACCTGGAAAGAACTCGAAAAGCATTTCAAAGAAGCTTTCTCCGACTACGCTGAACACGAAAGGGCCCAAGATGAACTAAAGAAACTCAAGATGAAGAACAACAATCTTGATGAATATCTTGCCACCTTTGAAACCCAAGCGCTACGCGCCAACATAGACATGAACGACCACACAAATCTTTGAACCTTTGCCCTCGGTCTTCCATGATCGCTTGCTGATGCTTGCATCAAAATGGAAAACCCCGAAACCTATGAACAATGGAGGGCTACAGTTCAATGTCAACAGAAGATCTACTTGAAAACCAAGTCACTTCATTCTGAATATGGGATCTTCAACAATTGCACCCAAGGACAAGGACAAAGGCAAACTTCTGGATGGGTTTGGCATCGCCCCAGAGGCAACAATCCCAGACCCAACAATCAAAACTGGTGCAGACCAGGAAATTGCACACCTCCTTGACCACATCTTCCCCCTTGAGATGACAATGCTATGGATACTTCCGCTGTCATCCGCAAAGCCACAAATGACAAAGAACGCGAGGAATACTGAAAGATGGGCCGATGCTTTGAATGTGGGAAGCAAGGCCACCTAGTTTGCGATTGTCCCAATAAAAAGACATGCGCCTGAACAACATGTACCATTCAAATTGAAGATGACGATAAGTCAGTCGCTTCTGAAATTCCCCCCCCATCTACGTCTCTCGCTGTGTGAGTAGCACATCTGTCAGAAGAAGACTGATGCGCCTTTATGGATGAAATGCGCTCCCTTGGAGAAGATATGGATTTTCAGGCCACCTGAGTATTACGGCTCTTGCTCAGGCAGTTCTTAAAAATTCTGGTTCTATGTATATAGCTCGAAAACATGCAATACAAGTCCCCTTTCAGCTACAAACCAGAAGAAAACGAGTCGACCGAAAAGCACTCCTTGACAGTGGTGCAACAGAATGTTTCATTCACCCTCATGCGGTAAAACAACTTAAACTTATTACACAAACGCTACCTAAAGCACGAAAAGTTCAAAACGTGGATGGAACTGACAACAAAGCTGGACAAATTCTAGAAGCAGTAGACCTGACGGTTAACAACAATGGAGAGCAAGCACTCCACGCCTTCTACGTTGCAGATATTGGACAAGATGATTTCATTCTTGGCTATCCTTTCCTTGAAGCCTCAAATCCAGATGTAGACTGGCAAAATGGTCGCATAGACGGCTTTACCACAATTTCAACAGCTAAAGCTGATAACTGGCGACCCATTCTTAAAGGAACCAGACAAGTTGAAACCACACCAATCTGGGTAAAGTCAATACCTGGATGGGAAGAAGGCGATGAAGTCTGGTTACAAACTAGAATCGCCAAAACAACCGTTGCTTCACAATTGGCCCAAGATGCTGCTGACAAAAAGAAACGTACTTGGCAAGAGATCGTCCCAGAATGATATCATCGTCATGGGAAAGTCTTTTCAGAAGAAGCCTCCGAACGTTTCCCAGATTGACGACCTTGGGATCACACAATTGAACTAACAGAAGATGCCCCTACATTGATCAATTGCAGAGTCTACCCACTATCTCCTAAGGAGAAAGAAGAACAACGCGAATTCCTCTCACAAAACTTATGTCTACAAAGAATTCGCCACTCCAAATCACCCTACGCTAGTGGATTTTTCCTTATCTGAAAGAAAGATGGCAAATTTCATCCAGTTCAAGACTATCGAAATCTGAACAAATGGACAATCCCCAATAAATACCCTCTGCCATTAATTTCGGAACTCATCTACAACCTAGCAGAAAAACGTCTCTTTTCCAAGTTTGACATTCGATGGGGATACAACAACATTCATATTAAAGAAGGCAACGAATACAAAGCTGCCTTTAAAACTAGCGAAGGACTTTTTGAACCAACAGTAATGTTCTTCAGCCTAACAAATTCCCCAGCTACCTTTCAAACGATGATGGATGACATTTTCCAAGACGAAATTGCTCAAGGATGGCTCTGCATTTACATGGACGACATGATCATTGCCACTGAAGATGATGAGACACTCCACAAACTTCGTGTCAATCACATTCTGGACAAACTTGAGAAATTCGACCTATTCCTCAAACCAGAAAAGTGTAAATTCCACCAACGGGAAGTCGAGTATCTTGGAGTACTTATCGGAAATGGAACTGTCAAGATGGACCCTATCAAAGTTCAAGGCATTGCCAACTGGCCAACACCCCTGACCATCAAAGATGTGCGAAGTTTCTTAGGATTTTGCAACATCTATAGAGCTTTCATCAAGAACTTCTCTGACATTGCTCGCCCATTAAACGATTTGACACGCAAAAATGAACAATTCATTTGGACAGACAAATGCAATAATGCCTTCCTAGAACTCAAGAAAGCATGTAGCAACTACCCAGTACTTCGCACCCCAGACTGGACCAAACAATTTGTTATGGAAACTGATGCATCTGGTTACGCCCTTGGAGTGGTCATCGCTCAAGAATTTGAAGATGGCATCCATCCCATTGCCTTCCACTCAAGAAGCCTTCTTCCTGCAGAAAAGAACTATGATGCACATGACAAAGAACTCGCTGGTGTAATCTTTGGATTCAAATGTGGACACCCATTATTTCTTGGAGCTACACATGCAATTCACGTTCGCACTGATCATAAAAACTTACAATACTTTCGCGATCCACGCAAAATCACAGGACGACAGGCCAGATGGATAGAATTCCTACAAGACTTTGACTACACTCTTGAACACATTCCTGGATCAACAAATACCGTTGCTGATTTGTTGTCGCGAAGAAAAGACCTTAACAAGGGGGTAAATACCAATGAACCATGTGTTCTTCTCCCCAACCACCTCTTCATGCCAACAAAAACTACACATGCCAACAAAATTTTCCTTGAAGACGACCTAGATTTGAGATGAGACATCCTTCAAACTCTTCATGATTCCCCTGCAGCTGGACACCCTGGCATATCAAACACTTGGGAACTGGTCTGAGAACAATACAAGGGACCCAGACTTAGAGAATTTGTGGAGCAATACATTAAAGGGTATGCCCGTTGTCAAGAATCCAAAACCAACATACACCAATCAAAAGCACCCTTACAACATTTTGATACACCTGTCGAAGAAGGCCCATTTCAATACGTATTGATGGACCTGATTACAGACCTTCCCAAGTCACAAGGCTTTGACTCCATTCTCACAATCATTGATCAAGGCTGTTCTAAAGCAGCTAAATTCATCCCATGCACAAAAACGATCGATGGGACAGGTGTAGCACTTGAGTATCTGAAACACCTTGTACCTTGGTTTGGACTTCCCAAAAGGATCATCTCAGACCGCGATCCCTGATTCACCTCTGTGTTTGCGAAAGAAATGTGTAAGGCACTTGGAATTCAACAAAATCTTTCTACAGCCTTCCATCCTCGCACTGATGGACAAATGGAACGCATGAATGCTTGGATTGAACAATACTTACGACCTTGGACATCTGGGAAACCCTCTGCCTGGAGTCAGCTACTACCAGTTGCTGAATTTGCTCACAACTCTTGGAAACACGATGTTGCTCGCCGATCACCTCACAAACTTCTGATTGGAATCAAACCACAGGTGATTCTGAAACATCTAGAATCATCTACCCCTGCTGCAGAGACATGTTTACGCCTCCTGGACGAAGCAAGGCAATCGGCCCAGAAGCTTCTTCAACACGTACAAAATCGTAAGGACAACAAGAAACTAACGGAGATTAAAGAAGGTGACCTAGTCTGGCTTGAAGGTTGCAACCTCACTATTGCCGGCAATCGCAAACTTTCCCCAAAATGATATGGACCCTTCAAAATCTTGCAAAAGATCAGTCCCGTGGCCATGCGACTTGCACTTCCATTGTCGATGAAGATTCACAATGTGTTTCACATGGATCTCCTCCTTCCATATAAGGAGACGGAGCAATATGGCATGCTATTTACATGACCACCTCCGATCATTGATAGTGAAGAAGAATACAAAATCAAAAACATTCTAGACACACAGCATTATGGCAGAAGACGAAAACTTCAGTACCTCATACACTGGAAGGGCTATCCACACTCTGACGACTCCTGGATTGATCACAAGGACTTGCATGCCCCAGACGCATTGGCAGATTTTATGCTAACAAACTCTGCTACGGCTAGATGACCTACAGTATAAAGAGACCACTGAAATCTTTCAAACGATTCTCATCTCCACTACACTGGCATTCTTCAAACCAACCCTCCCAGCCTGCTGCCCCCTTTGCGTCCACCATTTAACTACGCCTTTCGCCCTATACATACCACATGACTGCCCAACCATCCCAACAATGTCTTGCTTGTCCTCCCCCATTTTCATTCCATCTTGCTTGTCCTCTCCTGCCAACAGTGCTGGCAATACCCCCTACATCATTACCTCTCCTCCCCCAGACAGCCCTACCAGTGATGAGATGGCTCTCCCCCACAAACAGATGATCAAGCACATCGCTCGTCTTCTCAATATCAAGGAAGAAGAAGTCCACCGCCAATTCCCTACCGTCCACTCACTCCTTCCCATCGATAGATCTCCTCCCATCCCTACCTCCATTCTCACCCCCAACACGCTCATGATGGCTCATTTGAGCATGACATTCAATGACGTTGACGATTATGAAGGCATCCACACCTCCCCGAACTTAGGCTATCCCAGGACTGAACTAACAGACTACGTCAACCCCAACTACCCAAACAGCCCCACTATTCCCAGTCCCAAGCCACTCCCCGTTCCTCCCCCTCACTTTCATGACAGCGTGTCGATCACGCCCCTAGTCACCTCTGCGACCAACTCCACATACACCTTGCCCATCATCCCCACCTTCATTGAAGACATCCCATCTCGTTCCCCATCCCCCATCTCACCTATGGCTGTAGTCCTATACCAATAGGCCGAAGCCAACATACTAACAGCCAAAACAATGGATGCTAATGCAGAGGGACGTACTCCCAGTCCCACAGGCCCTCAACTGGGTGTACTACCTGGCCCTGGCTGGAAGGACAACTTCGACACTGTTGGTACGCGTCACTTTTTTGTCATTCCTGATGGCGACAAGGACATCATCGCCCCCTTTATCTCCTACGACCTCCACACCACCTTTCCTGAACTCCTTGCCACCAATGGACGCGGTTGCACTGTCCACTCTTGCCCCCTTCACGCCTGTTCCGTCGGACAACACCACACTGCCATCTCCCCGAAAGACAAGCTCCTGCTGACTCAGGGAGCACAATTCACCGACTTGGTGGATTGGGCCTTGAAGACTGAGGACGATGCCACACTGCAAGGTGAAGTCCAGTACTTCCGCGCTTACCATTCCAAAGCCTGCCAGATCACCCACCACATTGGAGCCTTAAAGGAGTCCCTTCAGAACAAATGCCTGGCCATGTACCGGAGTTCGGACCGCCTTGCTGCCGCTAACGCTATAGCTTGCATTCATTGCCGCATCGACCACAACATGCACAAGGCCCCCTACTTTAAGGGCAAGAGAGGTCGTTGAGCTCAAGTCGCTATTCGCAACCAAGCTATCCATGCATGGGGCAAGAACAATGGCAAGATGTGCGATTGGTGTGGCAGGACAGGCCACAACATCGAAGACTGTTACTGTCTTGGGTATTGCCGCCATTGCTCACACCGCGGCCATGATGGCACTGACTGTCTCCGTCCCCATGACTTTTGCAATGAGTTCGAAGACTGCAAAGTCTATCCCTCTCACCCCAACTTCGAATGTGGCCACTGTGCCTCTGTTGACGACAACGTTGATGTCTAAAGGACGTTAACAAGGGGGTAATGTCACAGACTGCCTCCCTTCTTACCTAATCTCCTCCTTCCTATTTCGTACCTGACTCTGGACCGCCTTTGTTCTCGCTTACCTAACTTACCTATGGACTGTTCTTGTGTTTTCCAGAGACTTCCATACAATTCCATGAGCTTCCATTCCCTTCTATGACCATCTATCGCCTTCTATGACCTTCCAGTAGCTTCCATGTCTCCATGTATATATACTGTCTCTGGTAGCATAGAATGAGTTCTCTAAGCTTGTTCTATTTGTGCAATACAGGCTATTGTACCCTCCTGAACACGTGCGGCTTCCTCCCTGAAAGAACCTCTCTTGCAATAGTCGACTTTGTTGCTATTCGTCTCTCATCTCTAAACATCTTTGAGATCACATGTTGTATCTTGCTCAATTCCAAGTTGCGTCGACTTGTGTAATCTTCACTTGCTCCAAGATAAATCACGTGACGTCTCACGTGACCGATCTCGACACCCGACACCCGACACCCGCCTTTCCTCTTTGAAACACTGACACAATTACCACATTAGGACGACTTCCTAGTCAAGACGTCAGGTCGACTTCCTATTTGGGAAATACCCCTGTCTGAAAACTCCAGAACCAAGACGATTGAAAGACACGGTGACCTGACCGTGACAGACTGTGTTGTGGAACATCTGGTTCCAGATGCACCCAGCTTGTTTCATGCTATAGATACTTTTCCTCAGTTTCATGACCCAGTCCTCTTTCCCAGGTTCTTCGAATCCCTCCGGCTGTTCTAGGTACACAGTTTCGTCTTCAGGCAGTATCCCATAGAGAAACGCAGTCTTGATATCAATGTGCTGTATGTCCCAGTTTAGCAATGCAGCGAGGTGCATGAGCATGCAGAACAATTCCATTTGGGTGGTCAGGGAGGTCATTTTGTTGTAATCAATGCCATAGCATTGGGTGTAGCCTTTGGCGACATAACACACCTTGTAGTGTACGACATTGCCAGTGTCGTCTCGTTTGTGCTTGCAGACGAGTTTGCCTTTCAATGGACGCCTGCCACATGGTACATCGGAGCGGGGAATGAGACTGAAGACTTGTAAGTCAGTGAGGCTGTTTAGTTTGTCGCGTGCCCCTGCGATCCAGTATTCTCGTTCAGGGGAGCATATAGCAGCGACCCAAGATGGGTCATCGTTTGTGTCAAAGTTGGGCTCTGTGGAGCCATCTGAAAGAGAGGTAATAAAAGTATCGATGGAATCGAAATCAGAAGGGGTGAAATCAAGTGGTAATAGGTCATTGTGGGTATTAAGGAAGGGTACATATTCAGAAAGGAAAGCTGTGTGTAGGTCACCCACATCATTTGTCTGGTGGGCTAGGAGACGGGCAGAGCGACATAAGGGTGGTGGGTTGTCATTGGTGATGGTGTTGTTGTTGTTGTTGTTGTTGTTGTTGTTGTTGTTGTTGTTGTTGTTGTTGTTGTTGTTGTTGTTGTTGTTGTTGTTGTTGTTGTTGTTGTTGTTATCGTTGTTTATGTTGTTGTTATCGATGTTGTTGTTGTTAATGATGGTATTGTTATTTTGCTGTGGTACCGTAATTGATCGTATCGTACTACTGATGGTGTTATTGACATTATTGGTGACAGTATTGGAATGTCGTGGTGGTATCGTAATTGGTTGTATCGTACTGGTAATTAGCAAAGGGGGTGGTTGGTTGGGTACAAGTGGGGAAAAAGATGGAAAGATGGGATCAGAAATTGACTCATTGGTATTGTCATCCAGGTCTAGGGCACTTGGCGGAGGTCTCAAGTTCAGAATGGGTGTCAAGTCCCAGCTTGGTGGGGCGTCTGCATTGAGGTTGATCGTTGTGCCTGGGAGGAGATCTGTGGGTTGAGATTGTAGGTGTTTGATGAAAGTGATGTGGTAGAAGTTCAGAATTCAGCTGGTGGTCGTATCCCATAGGTGATATGCCTTGGCATGTGGGGCATAGCCAATGAGAATGCACAGTGTGGATCATTGGAAGATCTTCAGGTTGTGGGTCTGAACAAGGGCAAATGCCCTACACCTGATCTTGCAGAGGTGGGATAGAGAGGGTTTGTGGCCAAACCAAAGTTCATATGGTGTTTTTCTGTTTAGCAATGACGAAGCTGTGAAGTTGGTAAGGTATGCGGATGTTGCGCAGAACTTGTCCCAAAGTGTGGCAGGGGCGTTGCATGAGAGTTGCATTGCATGCGCTTTACCAAGGACAGTTCGATGTAGCCGTTCTGCTTGGCCATTTTGGGCAGAAGTGTAAGGTGCTGTTCGTTGGTGTTTGATACCATGTAAGGTATACCAGGCGGTGGTGGTCCTAGAGACAAGCTCGCCATTGTCAGTGACAATGATCTTCAGTTTTTTGCCTGTTTGGTTTTCTACTGCGCAGTGCCATGCATGAAGCACGTTCATGGCTTCACTCTTACTTTTTAAGGGTAGACTCCAGACATAACTGCTAAAGTCATCAATGACATTCATGGAGTACAAGTGACCGTATTTTGAAACACAAGGCATCAGCCTGCATAAGTCGATAAAGACCCGTTCCAACTGCATGGTAGCCTGATGCCCCTCATGCATTTTCAGCACATGTGATCTTGTTTGCTTCCCCAAATGCAGTGGTCACAAGTTGCCAGTGCAGAGGATAGGTCAATGGGCATACCTTTGACTGCACCTTGACATGCCATATTGATGATAGTGTGGGTAGAGCAGTGGCCCAAACGTCTGTGCCATGTTTCAAGGTCTGGCGTTCTCATTGCATATAGGGCAGAAGGTGATATGGTGTCCGCAACGTTTGCAGTCATGTTGGGTGTAACGATTTGAGGGGTGCAATCGAGAATGTAGAGGCGGCGCTGCACCCAGGCACGGCCTTTGAGTATGATAGTTCCACCAGAGTCTAGTACGTAACACAAGACGGCATCAAAGTAGCAGGCATGAGGTCCGTCATTGTTGACTGAGAATACAGAGATGAGGTGGACTGTAGAGTTAGGGATGAACAGGACATGGTTGAGGGTTACTTGCTTGCCAGACTTGGTACAAAGTTCAATGCTGCCGACTCCGGTCGCATATACACAGGACCCTCCAAGTCCAGTGATGGGGTGTGGTGTGATTGGGTTAAGCGTTGTGAAGTTACTTTGCTTGGGAGATATGTGGCAGGAGGCCCTGGAATCGAGCATGAAGGGGGAGTTGTGGCACTGTTGTCCGCTCAGTTGGGAAGTTGAATATGCAGAAAGGATATCATCATCACAGTTGATGTTCACAGGGTGACTGAACTCATTCCAGTCGATGGAGATGTGAGATGGTGGGCCTCCTTCAGCATGGTAGGCAATGAACAGGAAGTTTGGGTTGACGATCGGTACCATGGCAAGGTTTGCAGAGTCTGTTGAGGGGATGGGACCATAGGTGATTCTGTTTATCATAAAGGTACTGGATGATGTGGCTGACACCGTGGTGGACGGTGCAGGTGAAGGTAGCCTTGAGGCTTCATTTGTTTCATTTGTTGCGATGTTTGCTGACAACGGTCCATTTTGACTTTGTGTTTTGTTATTTGTTGACGATGCTCCTGTATGACTTTGTGTTCTGTTGTTCACCAATGCAGTGCATTGGGCAATACGGGCCTCTTTGAGAGTGTGCCCAGCAAATTTCCCACCACATGAGATGCAGAAATCAGCTATATGGCCTGTGCATTTGCAGTGTACGCAGATGAGAGGTGAATGCTTGTGTCGACCAGCATGAGAAATTAGTGCACTGGGTCCCTTGCCTCCTTCTGCACAGTGCTTGATAAGGTCGCTTTCCTGTAAGATGTGTGCAACAACGGTTTTTGCGGAGAATCCAGGATTGTTTGATGACATGTGGATTTGCGATTGCATATATTCGAACTCACCTCCCAGGGCATTGATGAGTACATAGGTTGTGAAAGTGGGCCAGTCAAGGTCACCCATGTTCAAGACACAGGTAATTAGGTTGTTGATTTTGTCAACAGTTTTGTTAAGCGGAGTTCCCACTGCGAACTGCATTTTGAGGAGTTGTTTTACCAGCATCAGTTGGCATCAGGAAAACCCCTTGTTTGCTTTTTGGTGCTTTTTCTACTTTTATTGCATTTTTTGAGTGAGAAAAGTAAAATTTTGAAAAGTA
>Ga0307512_10004780_pt1 | contig 14563 bp, 7 predicted proteins | sample 14_EM_MG_FD_200267 | JGI IMG/M metagenome (GOLD analysis project Ga0307512, IMG submission 200267) | Populus trichocarpa ectomycorrhiza microbial communities from riparian zone in the Pacific Northwest, United States - 14_EM | ecosystem: Host-associated > Plants > Roots > Unclassified | place... | reverse complement strand
GGCCGGATGAGCCAGCGCAACGCGTTGCGCAACCCGCGCCGCACCGGCGCCACCGCGGCCGCCCTGATGGTGGGCCTCGCCCTGGTCGGCGGGATGTCCGTGGCGAGCGCGTCCATGTCCAAGTCCTTCGACGACCAGATCGACAAGACGCTGGGCGCCGACTTCGTGGTGCAGAACGCCAACTTCCTGCCGTTCCCGCAGGAGATCACCGAGAAGGTGCGGGACACGGAGGGCGCGGGACTCGTCGTACGGCAGCGGTTCGCGCCGGTCGCCGTCCGGCTGCCGGACGGCAAGCGCGTCGAGACGACCGCGGCGGGCTACGAGTCGCAACTCGACGAGGTCGCCCGCATCACGTACGCCGAGGGTGACACGGCCGCCGCGCTCGCGGACGGGAACATCGCCATGGACGCGGGCTTCGCCAAGGACCACGACGTACGCCTGGGCGGCACGATCCCCGTCGAGTTCCCCGCCGGGCAGAAGGCCGAACTGAAGGTGGCGGCGCTGACCGACCAGGACGCCGCCGAGGGCTTCGGCACGCAGGGCGGACTGTTCCTCGGCTTCGGGACGATCGAGAAGTACGTGCCCGGCGGGCAGGACTCCGCGCTGTACGTGAACGCGGCCTCGGGCACCTCCGCCGACTCCCTGCGCGCGAACCTCGACAAGACGCTGGACCCGTATCCGCAGGTGCAGGTGCGCGACCTGGCCGACTACAAGAAGCTGATCCACGATCAGATCGCCGTGCTGCTCTACCTGGTGTACGCGCTGCTCGGCCTCGCGATCGTCATCGCGGTGCTCGGAGTGGTCAACACCCTTGCCCTGTCGGTCGTGGAGCGCACCCGGGAGATCGGGCTGCTGCGTGCGATCGGGCTCGCCCGGCGGCAGTTGCGGCGGATGATCCGGCTGGAGTCGGTGGTGATCGCCGTGTTCGGCGCGGTCCTCGGGCTCGCGCTCGGGCTCGTGTGGGGCGTGTGCGTGCAGCAAGTCCTCGCTCTGCAGGGGATGAAGGCGTTCGCGATCCCGTGGACGACCCTCGTCGCGGTCGTCGTGGGATCGGCCGTCGTGGGCATCGTGGCGGCTCTGCTGCCGGCGTTGCGCGCATCGCGCATGAACGTGCTGGCGGCCATCGCGCACGAGTGATTGACTCGCGGAGTGCGCTCCACTTGCCCGGCGGAGCGCACTCCACGTGCACGGCGCGACGTACACACGTGCACGGCGCGACGTACAACGGCGTACTCAAGTCCCTTGTCGGTGAGGAGAGTTCATGGCCCGCCCGTTCCGCTTCGGCGTCAATCTGATGAGCCTCGCACCCGCCGACGAATGGCGCGCGAAGTGCCGTCGGGCCGAGGAGCTCGGCTACGACGTGATCCTGGCCCCGACCACCTCGGCATGCCCGCCCCGTTCACGGCGCTGGTCGCCGCCGCCGAGGCGACGGAGCGGCCGCGCCTGGGTACGTTCGTACTCAACGCCGGTTTCTGGAACCCGGCGTTGCTGGCCCGGGAGGTGGCCACGACGGACGCGCTGACGGGCGGCCGCCTGGAACTCGGGCTCGGCACAGGCTACGTACGGGCGGAGCACGAGACGGCGGGCCTCCCCTGGGGTTCGCCGGGTGAGCGCGTGGACCATCTCCGGCGTACGGTCGAGGAGTTGGAGCGGCTGCTCGAATCGGAGAGCCATCAGCCACAGCCCGTGCAGCAACGCGTGCCACTGCTGATCGGCGGCAACGGCGACCGGATACTGCGGCTGACCGCCGAGCACGCGGACATCGCGGCGTTCACCGCGGCGCGTACCCGGGACGGCGGTGCGCTGGAGCCGCTCGCGGCGGAGGAACTCGACGAACGGGTCGCCCTGTACCGGAAGTTGGCCGCCGGGCGTGCGGAGCCGGCCGAGCTGAACCTGCTGGTCCAGATCGTCGCCGTCACCGACGACCCCGGTGCCGCGATCCAGCCGTGGCTGTCCCACATCCCCGACCTGACCGAACAGCAGGTCCTGGAGCTGCCGATCGTCCTCGTGGGGACCCTGGACGACATCGTCGAGCGGGTGCGGGCGCAGCGGGACCGGTTCGGGTTCTCGTATCTGACCGTTCTGGAGCCGAACATGGAGGCGTTCGCCCCCGTGATCGCGCGGCTGCGCGAAGCCTAGGCCCGACAGAACCCGACAGAACCCGACAGAACCCGGCAGGATTGGCAGGACTGGCAAGATCGGCAGGATTCGCCACTTCAGGACTGCTCGATCGCCGGTAACTGTCAGTGGGTGCCTCTAATCTTTCGCGGACAGTCACAGTGGGGTGGGTCGATTCGGACCGCCGGCCGCGCTGTGCCGGTTTCCGAACGGCGAAAGAGGCAGAGAAGACCTATGGGCTGGCTGGCAGTGGGCGACACCTATGAAATCGCTCTGGTGGAAGGCCGGGTAGTCGCCCGGTCCGCGTCGGAGACATCCCCGGCAGGGCAGCTGAGAGCGCTGCCGGGAGAGTTACGGGACCGCCCCGAAGTGATCGAGCTGCAGCGGTTCGCCGAGTGGCTGGACCGGCACGCGGCTGAGTGCGCGGCGCGGGTCGACAACTGGATGGTGTCCTCGCTGCCGGTGCCGACCGGCCTGCTGGCCCGGGTCTGGCCCGACGAGGCGTGGCGGTCGGCACTGCGTGACCTGGTCGTGGTGGGCGAGAGCCCGGACGAGGTCGGTTTCCTGCGGGACGCCGACGACTCGGGTGAGCTTCGGGTGGTGAACCTCGACGGCGAGACCGTCCGGCTCTCCCCCCGCACGGTGACCATGCCCCACCCGGTCCTGCTCCCGGATCTCGACGAACTCCGCGTGTTCGCGGCCGAGTTGGGCGTGGTCCAGGGGGTCGAACAGATCCACCGAGCCACCTGGCACAAGCCGGGTGACCTCGACGGTGACGCCGAGACGATCACCGAGTTCTCCGGCGCCGAGTACAGCTCGTGGTTCCACCTCTCCGCCCGCGCCGCTTCGCTCGGCTACAAGGTCGCCGACGGCCGCGTCACCGGCCGGATCCGGGACGCCGGGCGGGTCTTCACCGCGTCGGTCGACATCGGCAACCCGTACTACGAGGAAGAGGGCCGGACCGGCGAGCTGAGCTGGCGCCATGGACGGGATCCCCGGCTCCGGCTGTCCGAGGTCGGCCCCGTGGCGTGGTCCGAGGGCATGCGCATGGCCGCGGCCCTGCACGCCGGCCGCACCGTGGCCTCGGACCACACCGCGTGAGCGAGACGGCGGCACGGACGACGGCATACCCAGGGGCCGTGGCCCGGGCACCTCACACAACAGAGACCGACGGGCGCACACGGATGACCCAGACCCCGGGGACCGGCCGCACGGCCACGAAAGGCACGGAATCATGAACGACACGGTGGCCAAGGACGCGGTAGCCCGGGGCGAGGCGACGGCGGTGACAGAGGCTGAGGCCGAGGAACTCCTGCGAGCCGGCGCGGTCCTGCCCCCGGGGACGACCGGGGGCGGCGACCGGGCCGTACCCATGTTCACGCAGGCCTACCGGCATCCGGGCCTGGACGACCGGATCGTCGTACGGCTGGTCGCTGCCGAGCAGGGAGGGGGCTTAGGCACTGGTTTCCTCGGCCTCGAACCCGAGGGCGGGCCGACGGAGGTCGGTCTCGGACAACCCCGGGCACTGGGCTTCCCGGAATGGGTGCTGGTTCATCACCCCTCGGACGGCCACCTGGCCATGTCCCTGGTCGAGGAGATGAACAAGGTGGCGCGGACGGCGAAGTCCAGACCGAAGAAGGCGCGGGCCACCTACGAGTCGATCGGCGAACGGCTCGCGGGTTCCGTACCGCATTTCCTGCCGACCTTCTACGAGCAGGCGGGCCGGGTGTTCCTGGCCGCCGACGAGACGGCGTACGCGTCCCAGATGTTCGTCAACGCGCGCAAGGCCGAGACGGCGCACGCGCTGCCCTTCGACGAGGAGCGCATGGACGCGGTCTTCCTTGAGTTCGCCCTGGCCGAGGCCGTGCCGACGAAGATGCTCTCCAGCTACGCCAAGGGGCTGTCGTCCCGGGTTCCGGCCGCCACGGCGTACCGCCACATTCGCGGACTCTTCCTGCGCCTGGCCGCGAACGGGCTGCCTCCGTCGAGTCCCGGCGCGGCTGATCTGCGCAGACTGGCGAAGGCGGCCGCGGGCGGGAACGCGCTCGTGGAGGAGATCGCCTATGTGCGCGAGATGCTGACACTGCCCGGCACGGTCAAGGCACCGCCCGGCTGGTGGAAGACCCACCGGCCTGCCCTGCTGGAGCTGACCCGGCAGGAACCCGCTTTCCGCGGCACCCTGCTGGAGCTGATGCCCTCGAAGTGGGAGCGGGAAGAACTGCCCCAGTGGCTGGACCTGCTGGAGAAGTCCGGTGCCACCGCCGGGCTCTGCGACGCCACGCTGCCCGCCGAGGTACGTCCCGCCGACGGTACGGCCGGATGGACCCGCAGATTTCTGGAGCTGTGGCGGGCCGACTACCGCCTCGCTCCGGCAGAGCTCTATCCACTCGTCGACCGCATGGCAGACACGCTGCGCACCGAACTGGAGGCCTCCGACGGCCTGTTGCCACCCCCGGTCGGCGATGTGAACCTCCTCGACCAGCTGCTGGCCCTGGGCATACCCGTGTCGGAACCCGAGGAGCGGCAGAGCCTCAACCTGGTGTCGTGGGCCGCCTGTGAACACCGGCGTGATCTCGTCGCCCTGGAAGCCGACCACCGCTTCCACCGGGCGTTCCGGCTCGGCTGCCCCGAGGACGGCCGGGCAGACCATCCGCAGACCGTCGTCACCTTGGCCGGGTCCCTCGGTGGACGACCGATGCTCGCCGAATGGGTGGGCGAGGTCAGCCGGAAGTACGTCACGGCGGAGCTGCCCGCGTTCGACGGGTACCACACTGTTCTCCAGACGCTGAGCTGGCTGCCGGGAGAAGTACTCGCGGTCGCCGAGAAGGCGGTTCGAGAGGCGCTGGGCACCGGCATGGCCCCGGCGCTCGCCCGTGCCCTGCGGTCCGGACTCCTCGACGAACTGGGCTGGCCCGCCTGGGAAGAGGCGCTCGAAGCACACGAATCGGGGAATCTGCAGCGGGAGGTCCTCGTCACCGACGCCTGGCCGCACCTCATCGTCCTGGCCGGCATGCACCTCCGGGTGATCGGTTCGCAGGGCACGGTGCTCGCGCACGAACTGTCCGTCCCCGACCAGGCGGCGCGCTACCGCAGACACGTCGACTATCACTACGTGGACGGCGAGTTGTTCGTCTGGTGGCGTCCGGTCGACGCAAACGGCCGGCAGGGCTACTGGCACCGCACCCCCTCGCAGCGGGTGACGGCCGAGGGGTCCAGCTTCGCCCGCATCAGCGCTGTGGACGGGCGCGACGGGCTGAACGGGAACATGGCCCCCGTCTCGCTCCCGCTTCCCGGCGGCGGCCGGACCACCGGTCACGGGGTACTGCGCCGCGGGGACACGGTGGTTCCAGGGGCGCGGCAGGTGATCAGCGACGGCACCTCGTACTGGGTGTGGTCCAAGGTGGGCACCGACTACGAGAACAAGACCTGGCACGCGTACGACCCGGTGAGCGACACCAAGGGCGAACCCGGACAGCCGGACTGGTTCGGCGAGGGCGTGCGCACCGCCCCGCAGGGAAGCACCTTCGAGGCGGGCTGGCTGCTGCCCGCCCCCTCCGTCGCGCCGGGTCCGATGTGCGCCCCGGTGGACGGGCTGCTCGGCTGGCGGGTGGTGACACTGCCCGACGGCTCGCGGCGGGGCGAGGACCTGGCCGGGCGCTCGGTCGTCGTACCGCCCGGCAGAGGCCGCAGCCGCAGCCCGCGATGGGTGCTGGAGTTCCCCGGCGCCGACCGGCCGCTGGCCGTGATCCAGGAGTACGACGGGATCAGGCTGCTCGACGGGAACGGCACGGTGATGGCCGAGATCCCCCGGGACCACACCGCCGGAACCTTCACCGCGGGAACCCCGCTCCTGCCGCCTCTGCGCTACTGGCACCTGCTCCGGCCCCGCGACCCGCAGGGCTCGGCGGCGCTCCGCCAGGTCGACGAGAACACCGCGGCGGCGCTTCTGGCGGCGGCCGTGAAGGAGCGGCCCGAGGACGCGGAGAGCCAGGATGGTCCGGGGCGGGAACAGGCTGGCGCGGACGGGCTGCCCGGGATCATCCACAGCCTGCTGCCGCAGGTCGGCCACGAGGCTCTGCTCGCAGGCATCGTCGGCGTGGTGCGGTTCGTCGCCGACCAGCAGCACATCCTCGACGCGGCGCGCGCCCGGCTCGACACGGCGGTCAAGGGCGGCGTCCGGGAGGAGCAACGGACCGAGCTCAGCAACGGCGCGCTCACCGCGGCGCTGCAAGGACTGGGCCTCAACGGCCACCGGTACTTGGTGCAGGGCAGGGCGTACTACTACTACGAATCGTCCGGCAAGATCGTCCGGCTGCTGCGGCTGCTCGGGAAGGCGCGGCGGGGCCTCAACGAACCGGCCCCGGCGGGCAGTCCGCACCCCGCCCTGCCCGAGCAGGGTGCCTTGAGTGACATGGACTGGCTGACCCTGCCCACGCTGCCGTCCCTGTTGGCTCTGCGGTCCGGCTCGACGGCCACCACCGAGGATCACAGGAAGGTGCTGGAGACCTTCCTCGCCGAACTGGACGCCCAGGAACTCGCGGTGCTGGACCCCGGCCACTGGCGTCTTGTCCGGCTGAGTCTGGACCGGAGTCTGTTCCAGGGGCCCGGCTCCCTGCGCGGCAATGTGGCGACGGTGCTGCAGTTGGAGGGCGGCGCGTTCCTCGTCTTCCTCAACGAATGGAGCCGAAGCGAGGCCGGCGGCGAGGTGTTCAGGGCGGTCTTCCACGATCCGGCCGGCCGGTTCGAGGCACCCGCTCCGTACACGCTGTTGTCCGCCGAGCCCTTCGCCCCGGAGCCGGCCCGTGCGCCCGGCTGGTTCACGGCCTTCCGGTCCGAGCTCGCGGCGCGTGGTCCGGCACCCTGGTACCCGGCGGCCGCCGAGGAGCTCGCCCGGCTCACCGGAATCACCCCGACCATGGCCCGGCTGACGGTGGCCGGGGTGCCGCTGACCGACGACGCGCGGAGGCCCGTGCCCGCCGAGACGCTGAAGGCCATCGGTGTGAAGTCGGCCGACGTGGCCGTGGCCAGAGAGGCCGTGGGGTGCCGGGACGCCGGTGTCTGGCAGGCCGTCATGGCGGCGCTGCTGCCCGCCGAGCCGTCCGCGCTGTGGACGGAGGGCCCGGACGCCGTCGCGGCGGCGGAGGTCTGGAACCGGCGGGTGGGCCGGCGGCCGTTCCTCCCCGAGGACGTGCTGCACGACGCTGCCCGGACCGTGCGGACCACGCTGTGGTGGGCACCGTCCGACGCGCTGCGCGGGTTCCTCGACGGGGCGGCCGAACCGCGGTTGAACCACGACCTGACGTGGACGACCAGGGGCCACTACCTGGGCACCGTCGAGAACACGCCCGGCTTCGGCACTGGCGTCCTGAACGGTTCGGTGGCCCTGGCCGCGTGGCTCGCCCACCGTCTCCCGTCCGGCGATCCGGTCCGCGCTCTCCTCCCCGGGGTGCTGACCGCGGTACGCGCCCGGCTGGCCCACCCGGACCTGCTGATCGACCTCGGCAGGCGGGTCGATCTGGAGGCCTTCCGCCGGGGTGCCGGGAACCCCTCGGAGACCGGTGACGGCTTCCTGCGCCACGGCGCGGTCGTGCTGAGCACCACGGTCCCCGACCCGGTCGCCGCCGTCCGCCCCGCGCTGCTGGACGCCGCCGGGAACGACCCCCACCTGGCGGCGGTGGTCCCCGGGAAGCGGCCGACCGCCGAGGACACCGCTCTCCGGCTGGTCCACGACCGGCGGTTCGCGGAGCTGCTCGCCGATCCCGGGGAACCAGTGGCGGGCGTGCGCGACGCGGACGGTCTGTGGTGGCCGCAGGATCCCACCCGGTCCGTGCCCGACCTCGTCGGCGAGGTGGCCAAGCGGTACGGCATCGGTGAGGACGCCGCCGTCATCTATCTGATGCTGCTCGCCATGCCCGATCCCACCGACCAGCACACCGCCCGCTGGACCGGCTGGACGGAACAGCGGGGCGGAACGGCCCGCCTCCGCGCCGCCCGCGCCGAACTCGCCGCGACCGACCTTGTACTCGAAGGCAGCCGCACCCGAGCGGGACGCTCGCTGTTCCTGCCCGGCGGCTGGACCCAGCTCGCGAAGCCGTACGTTCCGCTGGAGCGGTGGAAGGTGCCGATGTACGACCTGCTCCACGACGAGGAGCCCGTCCTGGGGATCGTCGTGCCCACCGCGCCGGTCGCCGATCTGTACCGGGCGGCGTGGGCTCGGGTGCTGGACGGGGACGAGCCCCGGCTGGAGGAACTTGAGGTACCGCGGCCGCGGAAGGGGCGCCGCTGATCTGTTGGTACGGAGGTCGGTACGGAGGCGGGGGCGGGCTGGGGATCCGGTCCGGGGGCAGGGCAGGGGCGGTCGTGGGGCTGGGCACGACCGTCTCCGCCGGCCGGGGACGGCTCCGGGCGGGAGTGGCTCCCGGCGGGGCTCTGGTCGGGTGCGGCGCCGGTTTGGTCTCTGGGCGGGTACGGCACCGGTCTGGTCTCTCGGCAAGTACGGCTCTGGTCGGGTACGGCTCCGGTCGGGTCGCCCGCCGGACCGCGTACGCCGCTCCCCGTACCCCGTACCCCGTACCCCGTTCGCCGCTCGCCGCTCGCCGCTCGCCGCTCGCCTGCCAGGCCGCTCGCGACGGCGGGCCGAGCCGTAACCACCGTCCCGCACCGCGTCCTTCGGCCCCTCCCCTTCTTCCCCCCCTTCCCCGCCGCCCATCGGGTGGGCGAGCGCCCTCGTGGAGCACCTCGATGACACAATCCGGCACGACCACGCCGCTCCCACCGGTTGCACCGGAGGTGTTCGCCTCCGCGGTGGAGAGTCTGACCACCCGGCTCCGCGGCAGACTCGACGCGGCGGTCGAGGCGATGACGGCCACGCCCGTCACCGTCGAAGGCGGGGTGTTCGGCGTCCGCTGCGGCGAGGACGCCCTGGTGACCCTGGCACCGGACCCGTCCGGCGCGATCACCGACGCCGAACAGGCCCGCTGCACCTGCCTGTTGGCACCGCGCTGTCTGCATCGGGCGGCAGTGCTGGGCACCTGCCCGGTCGCCGTCACGGAGCCCGCCCGGCCCATGGACATCGCCCCGTCCGCGCTCTCTGGGCTCTCCGGGCTCGGCGCAGCCGCTGAACCCGCCGGTGCTGTTCCGCCCGCCGGACCGGAAGTTTCCGCCGGACCGGACCGTATCGCCGAAGCAGACCGGCCCACCGACGGGATCCGCCCGACCGAACAAGTCAGTCCAACCGAGCGGGCCAGTCCCAGCGAGCGTGTAGGACCCTGCACACAGGTCAGCCCCACCGAGCGAATCCGGCTCGCGGACCCCGGCCCCGGGCCCGCCCGCGACCCGACCGACGCCCCCACGGGGCCCACCGCCGCACAGATCCGTGCGGCAGCCGGCCTCTGGACGGCGGCCGCAGCCGTGCTCTCGGCCGGAACGGCCGGTACGGGGGCGGTCCTTCAGGCCGAGTTGCTCCGCGCCGCCCACACGGCACGTCTGGCGGGCCTCCACCGCACGGAGGCCGCGGCCCTGGGCGTGGTGCGAAGTCTGCGCACGGCGCACGACCCGTACAGCCCCGGCAGACTCACCGAGTTGGTGGCCGCTCTGCGTGAACTCCTCCTCGTAGCACACCTGTTGAAGGCGGCCGATCCCGAGCCCGCACTGATCGGCGCCGTCCGACGCAACCACCGCCCCGACGGGTCGCTGCGGCTCTACGGCGTCTGCCGCGAACCGGTGATCGGCGCCGACGACCTCGGCGGGGTGGTCACGCATCTCCTCGACGACGACGGCCGCTGGTACACGCTCCGCGACGTCCAGCCCGGCGGCCCGGCGCGCGCCCGACGGGCCGGTACCGCCCTGGTCGCCATCCGGAGCTTCCTGAGCGACCACTTCCGGGTGTCCCGCGGCGGCCTGATCATCTCCGGAGCGACCGTCTCCCCGGAGGGCCGCCTGCTTGCGGAAAGAGGTGTCCGTGCCACCTTCGCCGCCGGACGGCCCTGGACCGAGGCCGCACCGGCGACGGTGTTCGCCCGCCCGCTCGCCGAGTCCGCCGCCGTGCGGTTCCCGGCGTCGCTCGTGGCTGATCCCGAAGGGACCGCTGATCACGAAGGGACCGGGTACGCCCGCCCCCTGATCGGCTGTGACGTGGAGATCGCCGCGGCCGACGGCGAGGATCTGTTGGTCCGTGAACTGCCCTGTGGCAGAGACGCGTTCGCGGGCTGCCCGCCCCTCCCCGGTCCGCCGGTCCGGCTGGCCCCTGCCCACAGTCATCCCGCTCTCGCCCACACCGCCAACCTCCGGCAGCTGGGCGCACATCCCGGCCTGCGGATCCGGGTCCTCTGCCGCCTCGACCCCGACCGGGTCACAACCCTCCGCGCGCTCGCCGTCGGCCCCGTACCGGGCACTGAGGCGACCCTGCGGCTCCCGGACGACTGGCAGGGCCGCGCCGATCTCGGCTACGACCTCCTCCTCAGCGACCACTTCCCGCCGGACATCCCCCCTCCGTCCCTGCCCTCCCCACCCGCCCCCTCCTCCTACGCCTCCTGTGCCACCCCTTCCGCCGACTCGCCGCTCTGGCGCGTCCGGCGTCTCGTCGAGCTGGCCGTCACGGGAGGCCGCCGGATCGCCGCCGAGTCCACACGCGGCAACGATCACGACGGCCACGCGGCCGTGCTGCGCCGCAGTGGGCTCGTCACCGGCTCGGACCTGATCACCGCGCTCGGCGCCGTGGCCGGGCGCCGCTCCCTCGACGTCTTCGGCCGCCACAGCGGAGCCGACCCGGACCAGTACGCGACCCAGTGGCTCGCCACGGCCGTCTATCTGGCCGCCGCCGAAAAGAACCTCAGGCACGGGACATGGCCTGAGCACGAGCCCACCAGCACCGCCACCGGCACATCCACAGCCACAGCCACCGACGATTCATGATCCATGGGCTTGATCACTCAGCGCGGAAACCGTTCGCCAGACCCGTCGACGCTCTGCTTGGCTCGCCCCATGAGTGATCTCCACATCCGCTGCGCCACCCTCGCCGACATCGACACCGTGTTGCGTTTCTGGCGCGAAGCCGCGGAAGGAACCAGCATCAGTGACGACCACGCCGGAGTGGCCGCCCTCGTCACACGAGACCCCGAAGCCCTGCTCCTCGCGGAGCGCGACGGCACCCTGGCCGGAACCGTGATAGCCGGGTTCGACGGATGGCGATGCTCGGCCTACCGACTGGCCGTACACCCGGACCACCGCCGGCAGGGCATCGCGAGTGCTCTGCTGGAAGCGGCCGAACAGCGTTTCGCGGCCCTGGGCGGGCGCCGCGTCGACGCCATGGTCCTGGAGGCCAACGAACAGGCACACCACACCTGGGCCGCCACTGGCTACCATCGCGAGGACCACTGGCGACGCTGGGTCAAGCCGCTGGCCGACTGACCGTAGCTCAGGCGCGCCTGCTCCTCTGTCCGCAGGGGGTCCGGTCGTCCGCCAGGAAAGTCGTCTCCCCAGGAAAGGTGTGAGTCTCCGCCCATGGGCGAGCCACCCGGTACCCGACGGCACGGCGTCCCGCTGTGCCGTCATCGCGCGATTCCCCCGCCCGTGGCCGATCATGGGACGGTGGTGACCCGATGACCGAAGTGCTCCTCCTCGCCGTGGCGGTGCTGCTCTCGCTCGCCTGCGGCGCCTTCGTCGCGGCGGAGTTCTCACTGACCACGGTCGAGCGCAGCGAACTGGAGCGGGCCGTCGAGCGCGGCGAGGTCGGCGCGGCGGGCGCCCTCAAGGCCGTACGGAACCTCACCTTCCAGCTCTCCGGCGCCCAGCTCGGCATCACGGTCACGAACCTGGTCGTCGGCATGCTGGCCGAGCCGTCCGTCGCCAAGCTCATCGCGGGTCCGCTGGAGGCCGCCGGTGTCCCGGAGTCCGCGTCCTCGTCCGTGGCCCTGATCCTGGGAACGGCCCTGTCGACGGTCTTCCTGATGGTGGTCGGCGAGCTGGTGCCCAAGAACTGGGCGATCTCCTCGCCGCTCGCCGTGGCCAAGCGGGTGGCGACACCGCAGCGCTGGTTCAGCTCGCTGTTCCGGCCGTTCATCAGCCACCTCAACAACACGGCCAACCGTGTCGTACGCCGCTTCGGTGTCGAGCCCGCCGAGGAGCTGGCCTCCGCGCGCGGCCCGCAGGAACTGGTCGCGCTGGCCCGGCACTCCGCGAAGCAGGGTGCCCTGGAGCCGGACACCGCCGAGCTGTTCGTGCGCACGCTGAACCTCGCGGACCTCACCGCGGAGAACGTGATGACGCCGCGCGTCCAGGTCATCGCCCTCGACGTCCAGGCGACCTGCGAGGACGTGGCGAACGCGACCCGGGCGACCGGGCTGTCCCGTTTCCCCGTCTACCGCGGCAACCTCGACTCGGTCGTCGGTGTCGCGCACATCAAGGACTGCGTCGCCGTGCCCGCCGACCATCGCGCTCGTACGCGCGTGTCGACGCTGATGCGTGAACCCCTGCTCGTACCGGAGTCGCTCACCGTCGACCGGCTCCTGGACCGGCTGTCCGGCAGGCGCACGATGGCCGTCGTCATCGACGAGTACGGCGGCACCGCCGGGGTCGCCACCCTGGAGGACATCGTCGAGGAGGTCGTCGGTGAGGTGCGGGACGAGCACGATCCCCACGAGACGCCCGACCTGGCCCCGGCCGGCACTGACGACGAGGGCCGCACGCTGTACTCCGCCGACGGCTCCGTACGCATCGACCGGCTGGCCCGGGTCGGTCTGCGCGCGCCGGATGGGCCGTACGAGACCCTCGCGGGCCTGATCGCGGCCGAGCTCGGGCGCATTCCCGCCGAGGGGGACACGGTCGAGGTGGCCGGGTGGCGGCTGGACGTGGGCGACGCGTCGGGGCGGCGGGCCGCGCGGGTGCTGATGCACGCACCGCACACCGTGGATGTCCCGTCCGAACGGCCCAGGAAATCTCGTGAAAGTGAAGGGGGCGATCGATGACCGCCGTACAGCTGCTCATCGGTCTGGCGACCCTCGTCGTGAACGCCTTCTTCGTGGGGGCCGAGTTCGCGCTGATCTCCGTGCGCCGCAGTCAGATCGAGCAGACCATGGAAGGCGGCGCGGAGGGCGACCGGCGGGCGCGCAGTGTGCTGTGGGGGCTTGAGCACGTGTCCGCGCTGATGGCTGCGGCACAGCTCGGCATCACGCTGTGCACGCTGGTCCTGGGTGTGGTCGCGGAGCCGGCGATCGCGCATCTGCTGGAGCCGGTGTTCCACGCGGTGGGTCTTTCGAAGGGCACCGGGCACGTGATCTCGTTCGCGATCGCGCTCTCCCTGGCCACGTATCTGCACATGCTCCTCGGTGAGATGGTGCCGAAGAACATCGCGCTCGCCGAGCCGGTGCGGACGGCGCTGCTGCTCGGTCCGCCGCTGGTGGGGCTGTCGCGGGCGCTGCGGCCTGTGATCTTCACGGTCAACGCGTTCGCGAACGGGCTGCTGAAGCTGATGCGGGTCGAGGTGCGGGACGAGGTGTCCGCGACGTTCTCGGACACGGAACTGGCCCGGCTGGTCAAGGACTCCAGCGAGGCCGGGCTGATCGACGACCGTGCCCAGGAGAGGCTGCACGACGCCCTGGAACTGGGGCGCCGTCCGGTGCGGGACGTGGTGCTCCCGCTGGAAAGCGTCGTCTACGCGCGCGTGGGTGTCACGCCCGAGCAGTTGGAGGCGCTGTCCGCCGAGTCCGGTTTCTCCCGCTTCCCCGTCGTGGACGAGGGGCGTCGCATCGTCGGCTACCTCCACGTCAAGGACGCGCTCGACGCGATGCCCCGGGACCTGCCGTTCCGGGTCCAGGACATGAGGCCCATCGCGCGCGTCCGGGAGAGCACACCGCTGGACGACGTACTGACCGCGATGCGACGCAGCCGTACGCACCTGGCCGCGGTGCTGGGTACGGACGGGCGGCTGGCCGGGCTGGTGACGATGGAGGACGTCCTGAGGGAGCTGTTCGGGCAGCCGGTGTGATGGACGGGGGCGGGCGGCGCGGGAGGGCGTGCGCCGGGCAGCGTAGGAAGGCGTGCGCCGGGCGGCAGACCGGTGGGTATGTGCACGGGTTATCATCTCTTCCGCCATGCAGACGAATGCCACCTACACCAGTCTTGTCGCGATCGGCGACTCCTTCACCGAGGGCATGTCGGACCGCCTCCCCGACGGCTCGTACCGCGGCTGGGCCGACCTCCTCGCGGCCCGGATGGCAGCTCGGGCCCCCGGGTTCCGGTACGCCAACCTCGCGGTACGCGGAAAGCTCATCGGCCAGATCGTCGCCGAGCAGGTCGACGTCGCCGCGGACATGCAGCCCGACGTGATCACACTCGTGGGCGGGCTCAACGACACGCTGCGGCCCAAGTGCGACATGGGGCAGGTCCGCGGACTCCTGGAGGAGGCCGTCGAGCGTCTCGCCCCGGCCTGCAAACAGCTCGTCCTGAT
>Ga0307512_10004778_pt1 | contig 14571 bp, 12 predicted proteins | sample 14_EM_MG_FD_200267 | JGI IMG/M metagenome (GOLD analysis project Ga0307512, IMG submission 200267) | Populus trichocarpa ectomycorrhiza microbial communities from riparian zone in the Pacific Northwest, United States - 14_EM | ecosystem: Host-associated > Plants > Roots > Unclassified | place... | reverse complement strand
AAAGGCGACCTTTCCAATACTTTCCAGAATTGACCACGTTGGCTGGTTGTCGACGGCGCTCACTTATTTAAACCCCAAACCAACTCTCCCTCGACTTCCCTTCCCTTTTTCCTTTTCACACCAGAAAATTCTGATCTCGAAAGCTAAATTATTAATTTAAATCATAATCAACATCAATGGCATCGTCAGCGCAATTAATGGGAGGGGGGAGTGTTGGCGGCGGCGGTCCCCGTTACGTACAAATGCAATCAGAGCCATCAACGCCGTTACAACCACCATCATCCTCAATCATATCTTCCTTCTTCTCTTTCCGTCAAGGTTCGACACCGGAATCCGGCCGGATTTTCGATGAATTACCACAAGCTACTATTGTATCCGTCTCTCGACCCGACCCCAGCGATATTAGTCCTGTTCAATTATCTTATACTATCGAAGTTCAATATAAGCAGGTACCGATACGCGATCAATTAACCGAATTTGAACTAGATTTTGTTTTTAGGTTTCTAAATTTTGTGTGCAAATTTGATTCTTTAAGTTTTGAATTTTGACTATTCAATTTGAATTTGAATTTGAATATTCTTTAGGCCGTGTTTGGATGCTCTAAATATTCATAAAAAAAGCTAGTAAAAAGTAAACTCTTGAAGCTACACATTAGGTATTGAAACATTATTGAACCCTCTAATTTGTACAGAATCTTTTGACTATAATTTCTTTTCTTGTTTTCTTGAAGAAACAGTATTGTACAATTTTATTTTATTTTTGGAATTAGTAGGGGCAAATAAATTTGAAATTTTTAACGTGCAATTTTATTTTGGTGAATGTAGTTCAAGTGGAGATTATTGAAGAAAGCGGCACAAGTGTTTTATTTACATTTTGCATTGAAGAAACGGGTGTTTTTCGAGGAAATTCTTGAGAAGCAAGAGCAGGTGTGTCTGTGTGTGTGGTGGATGGCATTGGTTGTGTTTGTTACTTTTGTAAATAAATTCTTTGAGGTTGTTATGTTGGTAATTTGATTTTTTTCTGGGAAGGTGTGTGGTTTTGATGTGCTTTTTATTGGAAAATTATATTAAAGGTTAAAGAATGGCTTCAAAATCTAGGAATAGGAGATCATACACCAATGGTTAATGATGATGATGATGCCGACGATGAGACCATTCCATTGCATCATGATGAGAGTGCCAAAAACAGGTCACAGCTTACACATTTGTGTAATTGTTAAACATGAATTATGTCCTTGTCTTCAGTAATTCTCATAGTTCTTACAGGTGGTTTTTCTGTTCAGAGATGTTCCATCAAGTGCTGCTTTACCAGTTATCCGTCCAGCGTTGGGAAGACAGAATTCAATGTCGGACCGTGCAAAGGTTACAATGCAACAATATTTAAACCACTTTTTAGGGAACATGGATATTGTGAACTCCCAAGAGGTATTCTTCTTCTTCTTTTTCAAGTTTCTGGTTCTTGTTGAATTTTGTTGCTATTGTTATTTCGGAATAAGTATTTCTCATTTAAATGCATATCATAGATTAACTTTTATATGGTGGTGACTTCAGAAAAATGTAAATTTTAGATAGATAGATCTGATAGCTCTACTAGCTTTTTCTATGAAATCCAATGTGAGGGCCAGCTCAACCTATTTGTTTTAGGTCCTAGATGCCCTCTCTTTTTTTTTTCTTTTTTTTTTCTCTTGTCCTCCTATATATAAGATGTGAATATTTTTTTAAGAAAAATCAAATCCAACTTTCTTTTTTCTTCTTCCATGATGCTTTAGGAATTTGTTAATTTAATATTCTAGAATCTGACAATGATCAATTAAGTTCCACACTGTCTTTTGAATTTGTTATGTGATGTTCAAGCCAAAAGCAACGCACCAAGCATCTCATGGAAGCATCAATTTCTCTTCCTTGCTCAATTGCATGTCCTAATCGGTGCTTCATGTCTTCTGCTCTTGTGTATCTATGATGGAGTTTGACTACTTTATGGGTCTTTGAACTCATCATAAGCATGCCGGCAGTTCATTTAAACATGAGGCATCACTTGAACTGCTAGGCTGCCATTCATCTGTGCAACTTTTAGAAACATCATTTCCTTGAATGCTTGAATCAATTGATATCTATTTAAGTCAAGAACTTTCTCTGTTTGCGTGGTGTGACGATGAACTGTATGAACCTATCATTGAGAATTTGTATTAGAGAATAATATAAATCATATCCTGGGACCTCACCTAACAGCTTAAGCTATTGGGTTGAGATGGTTCTTTGACATGGTATCAGAGCCTTGATGACTAAGCGGTCACGAGTTCGAATCTCACCATTCCCATTTATTTAATAAAAATTAAGCACATGGTATTGTGGGCCTGTGCAAGTTTCAAGACCAAAAAGCTTTCACTTGAGGGGGTCTGTTAGAGAATAATATAAATCATATCCTGGGACCTCACGTAATAGCTTAAGCTATTGGGTTGATATGGTTCTTTGACAATTTGAATAACACGTGCTTCCTAGTTCAATCCATAATCCCAAAGTCTTGGTTTTTGAAACCTGATGATTTGAAATTAAAAATATTTTCTTGCTTTTAATTTTTACTGCTTCTTGGTTGCTAATTGGCATGCATTTCACCATGCTGTTGTAGGTTTGCAAGTTTTTGGAGGTCTCTAAGCTGTCATTTTCACCAGAATATGGCCCTAAGCTGAAAGAAGAATATGTTATGGTGAAGCATCTACCACGAATAGTGAAGGATGATGATTCCAGGAAATGTTGTGCTTGCAGTTGGTTTAGTTGCTGTAATGACAACTGGCAGAAGGTAATGCAATCTTGCCCAAAACTAGGTCTGCCCCTGGCAGAAGGTAATTTGTCATTTTTGTGCGTGCACAATTGTGCAAAAAATGAAGGTTTCTGTGTAGGGTTCTTCATCATTACTTTTAGTTTTATTGACAGTGTTGAATGATATTATGAGTATTTAACACTGAATCTTCTTCTGAGAACGCACATACAAGACCTCACAAATAAATGTTTGCACAAACATGTGCATTTGTGCAGGTACCTCGTCATTTTCTCCTTTATTGATTTAGATGGTTTGGAAATACTTCTGGTCTATATATTCCAATTAGAAATCTTCTTGAGAAGAAAGTCAAATTTTGTTGGGTAGACTTGAAGTCTGGTATAAAAGCAGAGTTTCTTTATGCATTGGCTTGTATTGTGGAGCTCAAATGTAAAAGGGGCACCACATATGCTGCCTAAGGTATATGCAGAAGCAACTAAACAAAATATCATCGTCATGTCCATACAGTTTGCTGGACAAGACTTGGTGAAAATGCCTGATCCTTGCACATAATTCTGCCAAATTATCTGAAAGTCCTTGACATGATAACCTCAATTCATTTTGCAAGATAAAGAATATGCTGTAGCATTGCATCTCACAATTTTTACCCTTTATGTATCTTATTCCTTAAGATCCAGCATTTGCAATTTCCTTACAAAATCACAACTAGTTTATTGGATATTGCTGCAATCATTCAAACTTGATAATTGGATCAAAATTTTAGATAGAACAAATGTTGTTTATCATTCTAAAGCTAAGAGGGAATTTGCAAGTAGTGGCAAGGGAAAAGATAAGTTCAACAATAATTTCCCCTGGAGATGCATGACAACTTTTGTGGTCTAATTGGGGGCTTCTTGATGGTACACCAACAATAGAATGCTGTAATTTTATCCATAACATTAAGAGTCACACAGCATTGTCCATGTTTTCTGATTTTCTGCAGGTGTGGGCTGTTTTGAAACCAGGATTCTTGGCACTGCTGGCTGATCCTTTTGATACCAAGCTTTTGGATATAATTGTTTTTGATGTATTACCTGCTTCAGATGGAAGTGGTGAAGGCCGAGTGTCATTAGCAGCGGAAATAAAGGAGCGGAATCCTTTACGACATGGTTTTAAGGTAGGCAGCGTGTAGATTCTTTCTTATGTGGTGGTTTCTCTATCGTGCTTTTGTAACATGTAATCTTAAAATTTTGATGACATTATTTTGTACACGATCTGCCCTTATGCTTTGCTGATGATGACATATCCTGGCTTTGGCGTTAGCTGCTTTACTTGTTTAAGGATCAGTTACCACACACAAGCACATTGTAAGCCGAAAAGCTATTGTAGTACAATACTGTTTTAATGGTAAGGCAGCCTAGATGATAGCCATTACATTTTCAAAAGTGAGTGATCCTTCCCTGTATGTCAAAGTCTGACTGATTACATGGGTGGTATTTTTAGGAAATGTCTAGTAAACAACTTAGCAAAGAAATATAGGTCAATTTATGCTAGATGCCTCTAGATACAACAGTTTCTTAGGTACTATATGTTCAATTTATTAATAGTGAATCCCAGCTATCATAATTCAGGCTAAATTGCTTAGTTCACTTTTATCAGTGACTTCCAGTTCTGTCAGTACCAATTAATTTTTTTCCTCGTACTTTCTAAAGCCTTCTGTAACTTTTGAAGTAAAACTCACCGTTTCTTTTTCCAGTTATAGAATGACTTCAGAACAAGTGAAAAAATCATTTCGAATCTGGTTATTACATTAGATATTCTAGTTTGTTTTTCCTTCTAAAAGTTCTTTAAGCTTTTTCAAAAGTAGTTTTTTGTGCTTACACAAATCCTCACAAATAAAGAATAAGAAACAAAGGGGAAGGGCTATCAGTGTATCATATTGTCTTGCTGCATGACATTTTATTAGTTTTTGCTGATTTAATTACAAAACTGACCTCCATTTTCTTTTTTGCTGACTGGTTTTCATTTAGATATCTGAGCTTGCCTTAAGAATACTATGTCTTCCTATGATAGAGGATCCTTAAACAACCAAATGACCTGCAAATCATATATGAGATTACACAAGAGAATACCACCACCTAAACAGCTGAACAAAAGACTTTAAGAACAAGAAGCTCACAGTAAAGCCAGGACCTCAACAACTAAAATCTAAACCATCGTGAAACAATGAGCATTCTGATTGGACCATGATCGAGTGTTTGGAGAGCATTAAAGAAGTACAACCAGCTTCTTCCAAGCAATTAGTCCATCCACTTAAATTAAAATTACTACAATCCAAAAAACACAGCAAAACAAAACTCAAACATAGTTGAATCAAAATGAGGAAAAACTTCCAGCTACAATCTTCAAGACAATACCAAGTTAGAGGTCCTTTCTATATCACCTAATATCATGGAAACTGCAACTTCCTTTCATACCTGGATCTACTTCTTGGTCTCCATTTTGGTTAGTTCTCGTTTAGAAGAGATTGATAGAACAGAAAATCCTTGCATGGGAAGGAGACAGAGCTGCAATTGTAAGTTTAACCTGGATGGTAGAAAATCAGGGTTAATAATTCATGTTTTGTGTAAAGTGAAAATACATCCAAACAAATTGAAGTGCAGTTTTATTCAAAAAAGAAAGAAACAAAGAAATTTTTGGAAACTTCGTTGTTTTTCATGCAAAAAATTCCAGTGGGCTGTACTATTAGACAAAATACTGTGCCATTAGTGCCTCTTGAAGCAAAGTAGTGGTGTCTGAGGAAATTGTTTAAATTTGTGATGGATATTCCTCTTCATTACAGTTAAATTTATTAATGATTTTTAGAGATGAGGAAATTGTATCAGATAATTTCACTCGCTAACAGATGATTGGAAACTTTAAAGGTTGCATGTGGAAACAGAAGCATAGACTTGAGATCTAAAAATGGTGCTAGAGTTAAAGATTGGGTTGCTACAATTAATGATGCTGGACTTAGGCCTCCTGAGGGTTGGTGTCATCCTCATCGTTTTGCCTCTTTTGCTCCTCCTAGAGGTTTGTCTGAAGATGGTAGTCAGGCCCAGTGGTTTGTAGATGGTAGGGCAGCTTTTGAAGCCATTGCTTTATCAATTGAGGATGCTAAATCTGAGGTCAGCTCCAGTACTTAGGATCAGCACTACTCATTAGTATTTATTCTGCCATATAATTTATATTTGGAAATTCTGTGCAGATATTTATTTGTGGCTGGTGGCTGTGCCCAGAGCTTTATCTACGACGTCCTTTTCGTGCTCATGCCTCCTCTAGACTTGATTCTTTGCTGGAAGCCAAAGCTAAACAAGGGGTTCAGGTGCAAACTGCTTGTTTATTGTTCTTCTTTCTGCTTTGACGCTTTGTTACTTGTGATGGTTGATTTGAGAGCGTTTGGGATCGCGGTGCAAACCGCGTTCCCCCAAAATTCAATTTTTTTTTTTGCTATAAATTAATTTTTTTGGTATGTTTTGGATCGTTTTGATGCGCTGATCTAAACAATGATTTTTAAAAAAATAAAAAAACATCATTTTGATGCATTTCGGCACGAAAAACACTTTGAAAAGCAACCGCAACCACACTCCCAAACATGTGATATTTGTTTTTATTTATAATATGCACAAAACTTTTGGAGCATTTTTCTTTTATTTTTTTAAAGCATAACTAAAGGTATTAAAATGGAGGATAGGCCATGAATCTTTTTAATGGGCGCAGATGTTCTCTGGATTTATGGAAATAGGGGCATGAACTTTGGGAGAATAAAAAGACAGCTTCTGTGAGAACTGTATCCCACTACATTTCTTTTCCACATGCACATGTGCTTCCTGGTTAAATGGTACAATTACATATAAACTTTGGGGTACTGATAAAGTTTTAAAAATTATGGAAAACCCTCAACAAATAAAATAGAATTTTATCAAGATTCCTTGGCAAGAATTCTTCTGACTTGCTTTGGTTATGGATGACCACTGATGTAATCTTAATTTTTCACTGCAGATATATATTCTTCTCTATAAAGAGGTGGCTCTTGCTCTGAAAATCAATAGTGTCTATAGCAAGACAAAGCTTCTTAGTATCCATGAGAATGTGAGAGTGCTGCGCTATCCTGACCACTTTTCTACAGGTGTTTACCTTTGGTATGCATTATTGGACAGGCTTAAACAGTGTCAGTGAGAACCAAATTTGAGTTATCTTCATGACAATGAGTTTTTCAGTTTCTGATATATATTTTGATTATGTTTAGGTCCCACCATGAAAAGCTTGTCATTGTTGATCACCAGATTTGCTTTATTGGAGGACTGGACTTGTGCTTTGGTCGTTATGACACTTGTGAACACAGAGTGGGTGACTGCCCTCCTCAAGTATGGCCAGGAAAGGATTATTATAATCCAAGGTAATTCATTTTTCCTCTACTCAAGGAGTGTTTATTTTTGTGGTTGGATTTGCTTTTCAAAGTGTTCTTCAAATTACTTTTTGTCCGAAAAAGTATTAAATCAATGCTTTTTATATGCTTTTTGATTGTTTTAATATGATGATGTCAAAAATAAAATAAAAAAAATCCAAAAAAATCATTTTGATATATTTTCAATTGAAAAACACCTTGTACCGCATTACCAAATACAAACTCAAATGCCTTTTCTTAGAATGTTCAATGAACATCTGTTGAGAGATGATGAAACATAAGAATGATTCGTTACTTTGGTTATCTTTTGATTCCATCTTATATCTGTTGTCACTGGTTTCTGCTGTTTAATTAACGTACTATATGCTTAATTGCAGCTACAAGATTGTTCAAAGTAATAAACACAAATAGATGCTCAATCAAAGACAATCAATTGAAGTGCTTATGTTATTGTACTTGAAGTAAATCTTACAACAGTTTGCCAATAGCATTTTTGTGCAATGTTTTACTGTGTTTGAAAAGGCGGTGCATGTGCTTTTGCAAAAGTGCATCTGGGCTGAAAAGGCATCAATTTGAAGCTTTTTTTGGTGCTTTTAAATGGTTTTGACATTGTCATATCAAAACCATCCAAAAGCATGCAAACATTTTGATGTTGTTTTAGTCCCAAAGTTTTTTGAACATCATTTTCAAACGCAGCCCAAACTCATTACCAAACACATTCTAATCATAAAAAGACTTCTGTTCAATGAGTCATCTGAAAATTATGACTGATTAGTGTGGTGTGCAATCAGCATATTAATTTACTGGATTAGAAGTAGGGTTTGCATTTGCTGGATTTATGAAATGAATTTTCTCTTCATTTTCCAGGGAATCTGAACCAAATTCATGGGAAGATATGATGAAAGATGAACTGGATCGTGGCAAATATCCTCGCATGCCTTGGCATGATGTCCATTGTGCTCTTTGGGGACCACCTTGCCGTGATGTAGCTAGGCACTTTGTACAGCGTTGGAACTATGCCAAGGTCAAAGTTTAGCACCAATTAGTATGGTTGTGCTGCTGGTTGGGGAAAGCTTTTAATTTTAACATGAAAATACTTTTTTCCTTTTCCAGAGAAGTAAAGCTCCATATGAAGAAGCTATTCCACTACTTATGCCTCAGCAGCACATGGTTATTCCACACTATATGGGGCAAAACAGACAGATGGAAGTTGAAAGAAAGGGTATCAAAGATGATGTAAAAGGAATCAAACGGCAAGATTCATTTTCATCTAGATCATCTTTACAAGACATCCCTCTTCTTTTGCCTCAGGAAGCTGAGGGGCCTGATGATTCTGGTGTAGGTCCAAAATTAAACGGGTTGGACTCTACCCCTGGCAGAAGCCTTCCACATGCTTTTTGGAAATCCAAAATTGAATTGGTTGTTCCAGATATTTCAATGACAAGCTTCGTAGGTAACAATGGCTCAGATCTTCATGTGAAAATGTCATCAGATTTCTCGGCGCAGCCTGGCACCAAAGCTTCAGACTTGGAGTGGTGGGAAACACAAGAAAGGGTTGATCAGGTTGGTTCTCCAGATGAAAGTGGCCAAGTTGGTCCTCGTGTTTCTTGTCATTGTCAGGTGGGTTACAACTCATGATGTTTTATGCAATTCTTATTTAACATGACCAAGAAAGCATAAGAGACCTACCTTGAGTCATCTGATAATCTCAGTCCTCAATGCCATCATGGGATCTTATTTAACATACTTTGCCCCAAATTTCTTACTGTTCATGATATGTGTAGATTAAGTATTGCACGCCTTATGGCTAGCCATAGAAGCATCTAATTCTTATTTTAATCTACTGGATGTAAAACAAATTTAGAGGAACTGAAAGGTCTGTCCATTTATTGAAAAAAAAAAAGAGAAGAAATGTGAAAATCTAAAACTGGTGCCAGCCTTGAATTCTGCATTTGGAAAGAAAAAAGTGAAGGTCTAATATCTGTTACTATATGCTTTTGAATCTCACCCAGGAATTCTATTGGTACATGACCAATGATGAATGTTGTACAATTGGTAGAGAACAAGTTATTTGGTGTTTTTGTTGCTGGTGATTAATGTGTATAATTGGAAGAGCATATGTGTTTCTGTTTTAATTTCACATTCTACAAGACAATACAATTGTTTTTTTTTTCCATTAACTTTACCATTATTATTTAGCACTTTTTATGTTTATATATAATCCTTAAAACTTAATCTGTATCCTCTGGCATCAATGATTTCTCTCATTTTCCAGGTCATAAGGAGTGTGAGTCAGTGGTCTGCTGGAACAAGCCAAATTGAAGAGAGTATTCACTGTGCTTATTGTTCTCTTATTGAGAAAGCAGAGCACTTTGTCTACATCGAGGTATAAACTATTATGCATTATTTATTGTTTCTTTCAGTGAATGGAACCAGCTGCCTATCGAAGAACTCAAGGACAAGGACATCCAGCTCCATTTGAATAGATTCCTTGGTGGAATTATATTTTGAGCCACTCAATTGAAAAGATTGTGTGCTGTTCATTCTTCTCACAATCATATCGACTAGAATTGAGTTTTTCAAGTCATCTCGAACAGCTGCTTGCAAAATTACCATCTTATTATATAGGTTCAGTCACCGAGAGTGGGATCTTGCATCACTGGCAAGGAAGAGTGCCATGAGTTTGGTTTAAAGCACAAAATAAAAAAGGGGCTGTACTTGATGCTAATGGTGCAGTGACAAAAGATTTCAAGTGCTAAGTATTTATCTAAATGGTTTTTAGATAGAGCAAAGGGTAGAATGGCAAGGAGAAACTTGTATCTAACACAAACTATAAGTGTTCAAGCTTTATCTCGTAATATAGAGGGTTGGTATTCGCACAGGGGCAATCCCATCACTAAACTACCCAACTGCACTCGGTACCCTTCACCATCTCCTCAATATCAGGCGAAGGCAATTGATTCCAGTTTCATCTGTTATCCAGAGTCATGAGTTCATTTAGACACTTTGATATTACATTATGGACTTGCTCATTTACATTTTCTAAGATTGCATCTTGAAAGACATGTATATGAGCCTGGGCCCTGGGTAGGCTAAGGAAAGGAAAAATCAAGACTGTAGAACTGTGGCCTAGGATGAATGGGTTTAGGCCACAGGAAGTGGATTTAGTCAGTTTTAGAGGGGAAGTGTTATACATTGTTGGAAGCTGTGAATTGATTGCTGCTTAGAGAGAAAGAATAATAAACTTTATACAGAAGAATAGCTTTTCATCTATGTGGAAACAGCGGGGAAATATTAATGGATGTCACTTTCTAATGATTCTAAAGAGTTTTCTTTAATGCTGGCAAAAGCATCAAGAAAGATTTTACCATAAGCTTTTAATAATTTGGTTAACAGATGGTTATGTGAATGAGCAGAGTAAAAGAATTAATTTTATTAACTGTAATTATTCTTTATTTTTGCTGTCTTTCTAATCACCATGAAAGTTTCATATTTTAATGTTAAAGCAGCTTTTTAAAGTCTGAAGTTATTCATTTTGCCTGACTTTTGCTTTATTGCTGGGTCTCCCAGAATCAATTTCTTATATCAGGTCTTTCAGGAGATGATATTATACGGAATCGTGTGTTAGAAGCTTTGTATCGGCGTATTATGCGAGCATTTAATGATAAGAAATGTTTCAGGGTCATAATTGTCATACCGCTGCTTCCAGGTTTCCAGGTTCTAATTCTTGGCTCATTCCCTGAAATTTGAAATCTGAATGTTCCTTTTCTTTTTCTTTTGTTGGCTCAAGTTTTAGTCTCACAGGGTGGTGTAGATGATGGTGGTGCAGCATCTGTCAGAGCCATAATGCATTGGCAATATCGAACTATTTGCAGAGGACAGAATTCAATATTGCATAATCTTTATGATCATCTCGGTCCCAAGACACATGATTACATTTCTTTCTATGGCCTTAGATCTTATGGTCGACTTTTTGATGGTGGTCCTGTGGCCACTAGTCAGGTTTTTTCTTTGATGCATAGATATTGTACAGTTCATTAACTTCATCTTTATTTTGCTCCACGGTCATTGACAAAATGCTGTTAGCACCTCACCTCAATCTATAATATTTGGTGATTTATTCACTTCATCTATTAATGTACAAGCTTCTTTACATTTGACACAATGCTTATTGATCCTTACTGTACCTACAGGTGTATGTCCATAGTAAAATCATGATAATAGATGACCGTACAACCTTGATTGGATCAGCCAATATCAATGACAGGAGTCTGCTTGGGTCACGAGATTCTGAGGTGTCACTTTTTTCCATGTTTTTCTACAAGCTTTACTGTTTTGAGAAATTTTGATTCTCAAAGTTAAAACATGCCCGATACAATTAAGAAATGATCATCTGTCCCGGTTCAAACTTTAAACAGAGTGCCCTTGATAAAGTTTGTCACTGGAAAAGAACAAAGATAAAATTGGATCTATGATGAGTAAGTGAGCACGAGTGAAAGAGAATGAGAATTGATATTATAGCATATGGGCAGTAAAACTTTTAACGATGAAGGAATATTATTACATTGTTTCTTTGTGACAATATTTTTTAGATTGGGGTACTTATTGAAGACAAAGAGTTAGTGGACTCGTTAATGGGAGGGAAGCCTCGGAAAGCTGGAAAATTTACTCTTAGTCTTCGCCTTTCATTGTGGTCTGAACACCTTGGTCTTCATTCCAAAGCGGTTAGTGTTTGTGATTGTAGAAATATTGACTGCTCCACAGTGGAGGAAATCACAGCACTGATAGATTATTGCTAGCTGCTTTCCAGCTGACTCTTTACATTCTTTTTTCTTTTAATCTCAGATCAATAAAGTAATTGACCCAGTAATTGATTCAACCTACAAAGACATATGGATGTCAACTGCAAAGGTGAGAACAAAAATGGTTTCATTTTAGCAGACTATTTAATTCAGTACCTTTTCTTTTTCAAAACTTAGATTCAATGCGAAGAACATTTGGGAACTGCTGCCTGTTTGTTCAAATATCCCATGTATATATATATATAGTGTCAGATAAGATGTATGTTGTTTGTTTATGCTGAATCTGGAGGTCTTCCCATATGTATTGAGGGCTGAGTTCAGGGGTTCAAAAGCTTGCATTAAAATAGGGTGTAAGTTGCTAGGCATTGTCTTGTGTAGTTTCCAAGTTCTTAAACAAAACCTAATAGTGCCACATTTGTATAACACCCTTTTACAACACGCTGAATCTTTTAGCTTATTTTGTCTTTATCGGATAATTTCATTTTAATCCCTGGATTTGATGCTAGAATACATGTTGGTCTTAAAATATTTTTTGAATTATCAATATAAGCAAAAATAACCAGCTTTTATGTGATAGATTTTTGATAATATTCAAACCTAACACAATATAATTAAGTATTATAGATTGAAATATTTTTCCAAGTCTATTAAAATTTTCTGCGCTGTCTATGATAATATCTTATGATCCTAATTGAACTTTCAGGATTTTTCTATAATAATTCCTTACGAATATCTGCTTCTTTAGTTTCATCTAGTTTTTAAATCATTTGATAAAAAAAAAATCGACTTCTTTCATTGATAACCTAACCTTTGCACTCTTCTTTCACAATATCAACAAATATAGATTTCTTATTCTTATAACTTGTAAAACACATTAACAAAATATTTAAAATATCAAGTCAAGTTATGTACTTGAAATAATCATGCTCCCCTTCATCTGCGATGCTTTTTTCCAATTTATCAATGAGTAAATATATGACCATTTTTTCCTTCCTTGAGTAATTTGTTTTAAAAAATGAAATCATTATCACATGCATCCATATAAATTACTTGATTAATAAAGTTTTTTTCTTGTAATTTTACTGGAACTTAATCTTTTCATTTATATTCAAGTATTGGCCATCCATCAATAGCAACAGGACCCAATTTTGTACTGTCTCCTCTCTAGTGAAACCATTAAAAGATGTATTAGTTTCTTCGAGTGTAGATAGATTTTGCGTTTTCTCCTCCTTTCACTTTTGCTTGAAAGGTTTTTAATTCATGATAATTGGATTGGATGATCTAGTTCATATAGTTTTGTCGATTGGACTCATCTACTTTCTTTAGATGTGTTTTTTTCTTCTAAAAACTAGCAAAAAGTGAACTACAGTATTATATTCTCCCATCTCTGTTGTAAACTTGAGTAGATGTATCAAGACTCCAGGGGCAAAAGAAGTTCTTCCTGTGTTTTTGTTGTAAACCAGATATAAGGGGGGTAAAAATGATTCTCTGTATCGTATCGGCTATAAGAATTGCTTTTTGCATGAGGTTGTCCGCTTGGTGCTTTTGCATTTGCCTCGAATTTGGCACGCAAACTAACGATTTATTGATGATTCTCATTTGACAGACAAATACCATGATCTACCAGGATGTCTTCTCTTGCGTGCCTAATGATCTTATACATACCAGGTATGATACTTCACTTATCATCTCCCCTACCATGCTCTCTAATTGGGTGCGTGCACGCGCGCTAACTGATTGCTTTCTTTCCCCGACCACCCGCAGAGCCGCGCTCAGACAAAGCATGGTGTCCCGGAAGGATAGGCTTGGTCACACCACCATCGATTTAGGGATAGCCCCCCAAAAGCTTGAATCTTACCAAAACGGAGACATAAAAAACACCGATCCACTGGAGAGATTACAGTCGACGCGAGGACATCTTGTTTCTTTCCCTTTGGAGTTCATGTGCAAGGAAGACTTAAGACCTGTGTTTAATGAGAGCGAGTATTACGCGTCCCAAGTTTTTCATTAAGAGTAGAGGGTCGGTCCGTTCCAAGTCCCAGTCTTTTTCTTTGCTGGGTCACTGGTTACTGGTTTTCGAACCAGTGATGATTCCTGATAATGTCATCAGCCATTGTTTTATAGCATTCAAATCAATTCGTAGAAAGAATCCTTAAATCTTTTTTGTTCTTCTTTCTTTTCCTTTTCGAACTTGCAGAAAAATACGAGGGATAGAGATAAAAGAGAGCTAGCTATATCTGTAAGTGATGTATCTTGAACATTGTTGTATTAAAAAAAAAAAAAAAACCAAGTATACGTACTTTCAGCAGCATTGCTCTTCAAGTTTTTTTTTTTTTTTTTTCCATCGAAAAGATTATTAAATCAGTCAATTTTTTCTTGGGTCCCTGGTCTTTGCAATTTAAGTATGAAGAGAAAATTGAAATATATAGAAAGTTAATGTGCACAAAGTAGCAAAGGAGAGGTGCTATTGTATTTTTAAAATTTATTTTTGATTTTGATATATTAAAATGATTTAAAAATATTTAAAAATAATTAATTTAAAGTAAAAAAAATTCAATTTTTTTTATA
>Ga0307512_10004777_pt1 | contig 14572 bp, 13 predicted proteins | sample 14_EM_MG_FD_200267 | JGI IMG/M metagenome (GOLD analysis project Ga0307512, IMG submission 200267) | Populus trichocarpa ectomycorrhiza microbial communities from riparian zone in the Pacific Northwest, United States - 14_EM | ecosystem: Host-associated > Plants > Roots > Unclassified | place... | reverse complement strand
GCTCAGTCCGTCGCTGTTCGGCGGGCGGCGTGTGCTGGTGATCCGCAGCGGTCAGGACGCGCGCAAAGACCTGGTGACCGCGCTGCTTGCGTACGCGAAGAATCCCGATCCAGAGGTGAGCCTGATCGTCGCCCACCCGGGTGGCGCCAAGGGCAAGGTTTTCGCCGACGGCCTGCGGTTGGCCGGCGCCACGGTCGTCGCGGTTGCGAAGCTCAAGGGTGACCGGGAGCGGATCGCGTTCGTGCGGGACGAGTTCCGGCGGGCCGGCGGCCGGTGCGACGAAGCCTCGGCGGCCGCTCTGCTGGCGGCAGTCGGCAACGACCTGCGCGAGATCGCCGCGGCCTGCTCGCAGTTGCTGGCCGACACGGACGGGAAGATCACGGCGGCCGTCGTGGCCCGGTATTACAAGGGGCGCGCCGAGGTCAGCGGCTTCACGGTCGCCGACGCCGCGATGATCGGCGACGTGCCGGGCGCGCTCGAGGCGCTGCGCTGGGCGTTGCACGTCGGCGTCGACCCGGTGCCGATCGCCGATGCCATCGCCGACGGCGTGCGCACCGTCGCGCGGGTCGCCTCCGCCGGGCGCGGAAATCCGTACCAGATGGCCAGCTCGCTCGGCATGCCGGCGTGGAAGATCCAGCGGGCCCAGGAGCGCAGCCGCGGCTGGACCCCGGAGGGCCTGGTCGACGCCATGCGCGCCGCGGCCGACTGCAACGCCGCGGTCAAGGGCGGCGCCGAGGACCGTGGCTACGCGCTGGAGCAGGCCGTCTTCGCCGTCGCGGCGGCCCGTCACCCCGGCGGTGGCCGATGACCCGATCGCGCCGCGCCGGCCTGTCCCGCGAGCCGGAGCGCCACCAACCGCTGTACGCGCGAATGCTCGGCCTCAAGCATCTGACGCCGAGCGGCTTCCTGTGCTTCGCGTTCCTCGAGGGCTCGATCGTGCTCGGCATCCTGCTGGCGCTCGCCGAGCTCGTGAGCTGGTGGGGCGTGCTGGTGCTGCCGCTGACGGTGGCCCTCATGGTCAAGCTGAACGACGTGGTCGCCGGCGCGGTGAGCCAGCCAGCCGCGGCCGCTCCGCGCTTAGCCTCCCCCGCGTCGGCGGCGCGGGCGTCGAAGGTCCCCGAGAGCGGACGCGAACCGTCGGCCGCGCGGACCCGGAGCGAGGCACCGCCGAGACGGGGAGTCGACGCACCGGTCGCCGGGCCGGCTTTGCGCTCGGCGGTGGCCCCGCTGCTGACGACCGAGGCCAACTGGCCACCGAGAGCGGGAGACAACATCTCGCTCGGGCACGTCGGGACGGGCGACCCGCACCGGCCCGAGGTCCACGGCTGGGCACCGGCCCAGTCTGCGATGGCCGTCGACGCACACTGGGCGGCCGGCTCGGGGTCATCGGGGCCATGGGTGGACCAACTGGACACCCGCCTGCAGCGCGAACGGCAATCCGCTGCCCGCCGCTATGAGTAGGGCGGGTAGCGCGCATACCGCTTGATCGTCACGGGGTTGCACCGATGGACGGTCCTGCGCATCTGGGCCGGACTGATCACCCGCGGCGAGGTTCGGCTGTGTCTGTCACGCGCCGTCGGCTTGCAAGCCCGCGCAGAGGGTGTGACATGCCTGGCATGGTCGCGATCGGCTTCATCGAATACCTGCTGATCCACCCAGTGCCGCAGAAATACCATGGGCACCGGACGCCTCGGCGTTCCGGAAACGGCTCGGGGAAGACATTGGTCTGAGTCTCGGCGGTGGTTGGGGAAATCGTGAAACGCCGAGCCCGCTGGGGCTCGGCGTTTCACTGCGGCTTCTGTGCGGGGCCACTTGCGGCCCTGTGGCCAGTGTGGACGGCGCGGGGACCGGGCTGGGCCCCGAGACCGGCGCGATGATCGTGCCGGGACTCCACAGGTTCCTGCGGGGTTGCTAGTTGGCGTGGTGACACGCAGGGGCCTTGCCGGACCGCTTGCGGTTAGCGGGTTACGCCTCGGCGGCCGATGCCTGCCACCAGGGCTACGCCGATTGCCGCGAGGACGACCTGGAACAGCAGCTCGATCCAGTCGATGCCCTTGGTGTCGGCGACGCCGACCGCGCGGGCGATGACCGTTCCCAGCAGCGCGGCGACGATACCGATCACGATGGTCAGCCAGATCGGGGTGCCCTGCTTGCCGGGTACCACCAAGCGGCCCAGGGCGCCGATGATCAGGCCGACGATGAGGGCAGTGATGATGCCGGTAACAGACATGGGGGTCGATCCTCTCCGGGGGTGAGGCGTTTGTTGCGTCGACCCCAGATTTCCCGACCGATCCCCGGCCCAAACCAACGCTATTTTTTCGTTGCCTTCGGGTCGACGGAGTCCGACGTCGACAACGCGGCGATGAAGGCCTCCTGCGGCACCTCGACGCGGCCGACCATCTTCATTCGCTTCTTGCCTTCCTTCTGCTTCTCGAGCAGTTTGCGCTTGCGGCTGATGTCACCGCCGTAGCACTTGGCCAGCACGTCCTTGCGGATGGCACGAATCGTCTCGCGGGCGATGATGCGGCTGCCGATGGCGGCCTGGATCGGCACCTCGAACTGCTGCCGGGGGATCAGCTTCTGCAACTTCGACGCCATGGTGACGCCGTAGGCGTACGCCTTGTCCTTGTGCACGATCGCGCTGAACGCGTCGACGGGCTCGCCGTGCAGCAGAATGTCGACTTTGACCAGATCGGAGACCTGCTCGCCGGAGGGCTCGTAGTCGAGCGACGCGTAGCCCTTCGTCTTGCTCTTGAGCTGGTCGAAGAAGTCGAAGATGATCTCGCCGAGCGGCAGCATGTAGCGCAACTCGACGCGTTCGGTTGAGAGGTATTCCATGCCGAGCAGCTGGCCGCGACGGCTTTGGCACAGCTCCATGACGGCGCCGACGTAGTCGTTGGGCACCAGGACCGTGGCGCGGACGACCGGCTCGTGGATCTCGGCGATCTTGCCGCTGGGGAACTCGCTCGGGTTAGTCACGACGTACTCGGCGGCGTCCTCGGTGAAGACGCGGTAGACCACGTTGGGCGCGGTGGAGATCAGGTCCAGGTTGAACTCGCGTTCCAGCCGCTCGCCGATGATCTCCAGGTGCAGCAGGCCGAGGAAGCCGCAGCGGAAGCCGAAGCCGAGCGCGGCGCTGGTCTCCGGCTCATACGTCAGCGAGGCGTCGTTGAGCTGCAGCTTGTCGAGGGCGTCGCGCAGCGCCGGATAGTCGGAGCCGTCGATCGGGTAGAGACCGGAGTAGACCATCGGCTTCGGGTCGGAGTATCCGCCGAGCGCCTCCTTGGCCGGCCGGGCGTTGCCGGTCACGGTGTCGCCGACCCGGGACTGGCGGACGTCCTTCACACCGGTGATCAGGTAACCGACCTCGCCGACGCCGAGCGCGCCGGCCTTTTCCATCTCGGGCGAGACGACGCCGATCTCCAGCAACTCGTGCACCGCGCCGGTGGACATCATCTTGATCCGGTCGCGGGCCTCGATCCGGCCGTCGATGACCCGGACGTAGGTGACCACGCCCCGGTAGACGTCGTAGACCGAGTCGAAGATCATCGCGCGGGCCGGGGCGTCCGCGTCGCCGATCGGCGGGTTGAACTGCCGGACGATCTCGTCAAGCAGATGACCGACGCCCTCGCCGGTCTTGCCGGAGACACGCAACACGTCTGACGGCTCGACGCCGATCAGCTTGGCGAGCTCTTCGCTGTATTTCTCCGGCTGGGCGGCGGGCAGATCGATCTTGTTTAGTACGGGGATGACGTGCAGGTCGTTCTCCATCGCGAGATAGAGATTCGCCAGGGTCTGCGCCTCGATGCCCTGCGCGGCGTCGACCAGCAGCACGGCGCCCTCGCAGGCGGCGAGGCTGCGGGACACCTCATAGGTGAAGTCGACGTGCCCCGGGGTGTCGATCATGTTGAGGACGGCGGTGTCGCCCTTGTTGGAGCCCTCCCGGACGATCCAGGGCATGCGTACGGCCTGAGACTTGATCGTGATGCCGCGCTCGCGCTCGATGTCCATCCGGTCGAGATATTGCGCGCGCATCTGGCGTGGATCGACCACTCCGGTGATCTGCAACATGCGGTCGGCCAGCGTCGACTTGCCGTGGTCGATGTGCGCGATGATGCAGAAGTTCCGGATGCGACCCGGATCGGTCGCTCCGATGATGTTCACGCCGGGGTCGAGCGGTCCAGGCACGGTCGTCCGTTCTTCTCAAGCTTCGGATGTCGTTCGCGATCGCCGGAGTCGGACCCCGGCCGACTCCTATCGTCCCACGTCGCGGGGACAGCCCGGATCACACCCGTCTCCAGGAGCACAAGACGACCCGCACCGACCCCCGCGCGGACGCCCGGGACCTCGGTCGGACGCGGTCCGCCCGGGCACGAGCGCAGCCCGACGGGCACGACGCGGTAGAGCCGCGCCGCGCGCCCAGCTGCCGGGTGCTCGCGTGCCGGGTGCCGAGTGGCCGCGTGCCTGCGTAGCCGAATGCTGGCTGCCAGCGTGCTGGGTGCCGTATGCACGGATGGCGGGTGCCCGCGCGGCCGTGTGCCGGCGTGCTAGGTGCCGCGTTGCGGGGTGCCGGGTGGCCGGGGTGCTCGCGTGCCTGCGTGGCCGAGTGCTGGCTGCCAGCGTGCTGGGTGCCGGGTCGCTGGTCGCTCGCGTGGCCGGGTGCTGGGTGCTCGCGTGCCGGGTGTCGCGTGGCCGGGGTGCTCGAGTGCCGGGTGGCGGGTGCCCGCGTGTCGCGTGCTGGGTGCCTGCGTGGCCGTGTGCCGGGCCCGCGTGCCGGGCGCCTGCGTGGCCGTGTGCTGGGTGCCCGCGTGGCCGCGTGCCGGGTGGCCGGGGTGCCCGCGTGCCGGGTGGCCGGGTGCCGGGTGGCCGGGTGCCGGGTGGCCGGGTGCCGGGTGGCTGGGTGCCCGCGTGGGTGCCGGGTGCTCGCGGGCCGCGGGCTGGGTGCCGTGTGCCCGGGTGGTGGGTGCACGGGTGTCGGTGCCGCAGGGTGCGGCTTGGCTTGGCGTGAGCGTCAGTGCGGCCGCCGCGTTTAGTGCGGCAGGAGGCCCGGCGCAGTCGTAGCCGTGGTGGGCGGTCGGCTCGGTGCAGTCATGGCGGTGGGTGCGACGGTCGCGTCTGCCCGGGTTGGGCTGGCTGGATGGTTTGGTGGGCTTGGGTGGCCGCCCGGTTTAGTCGGGGGGTGCGAGGAACAGGGCCGCGAGGCGGGGGAGGCGGCGGTGCATCTCGTCCTCGTCGTCGAAGTCCCAGAGGTCGGCAGGGTCGGGGCGGGTGGGCAGGGGTTGCGACGGGGGTAGGTCGGTGCCGGTGGCTTGTGAGTAGGCCGCTGCGGCGACGGTTAGGACCTCCTCGGCCTCGAACACTGCGCCGTTTTGTGCTGCGGCTCTGATCACCGCCATCTCGGCCAGGGAGTCGGGCTCCCGGACCGCGCTGGCCACGGCCGTGCGCCCGTGCGCGATCAGCCAGCCGCGGAAGTTGTCGAAGCCGTCGTCGGAGCAGCCGCCGTTGATCAGGTAGGCCGCCGCCCAGAGGTCCTCCTTGCCGGAGGCCGCCATGACCTTGCCCAGGTGCTGATCCCAGGCGACGATCTCGGCCGGGTCGCGGGTGGCGAGCTCGGCGGCGGCGCGCTTGGCCACGTCACCCGGCGAGGCCGGCCGGTCGGCGGTCGCCCGCTCGATGACCGCCCAGAAGTCGTCTGTTTTCATGCCCGGAATCCTGCCAGCCGGGTACGACAATTCTGGGTTTGCCGGGGACTCCACGCTCTGGCGGGGCAACTCGATGCGCACAGTGTGTCGCCGCGCGGCCGGTCGGGTGACTTCGGGCGGGAGCGGCGGGGCGGCAGGATGGGGGCATGCGCGCCGTTTCGTTGCCTGAGGTGCCCTATGGCGCTACCGCCGTACGCCCGGATTGGTCCGAATTGCCCTTTGCGGTGCGTGCTGCGATCGGGGCGCGGCTTGGTGCGGAGGTTTCGGGTGTGCGCAGTGCGGGTGGGGGGTTTACGCGGGCCTTTGCGGCGGTCGTCACGACGGTTGACGGCGGGCGGGCGTTTGTGAAGGCCGCGCCGGTGACGGATCCCACTGCCGATTGGTACGCCCGGGAAGCGGCGGTGACTCGGGCCCTCCCGCCGGACGTGCCTGCCGCCCGGCCGCGGTGGACCCTGGTGGTGGACGGGTGGTTCGTGCTGTGCCTCGATGCCGTTGACGGGCGGGTGCCGGGGTTGCCGTGGGCGCCGGCTGAACTGGACGCGGCGCTGCAGGCGTGGGCGGTTTCGGCGGCGGCTCTGGCCGAGCCGTCTGATGAGTTGCGGGCGGTCGGGCTGGTTTCGCTGCCGGAGATTCTTTGGCATGAGATGTCGTGGTGGTCCGAGATTGTGCGTGGGCGGGAGCCGTTGCCGCCGGCGCCGGCCTGGGTGCCGGAGCGGCTCGGCGAGCTTGCGGCGCTCGAACGGGCACTGCCCGCGCTGGCCGGCGGTGCTGGAGTGCTGCACGGCGACCTGCGAGTGGACAACGTGCTGATCGACCCCGCGGGGGCGGCCTGGCTCTGTGATTGGACGTGGCCGTGTCTGGGGGCACCCTGGTTCGATGCGGTGACGCTGCTGGTGAGCGCCTATGCGAGTGGGCTCGACGCCGACGCACTGCTGGAGCGGTGGGAGGCGCCGGTCGGCGCGGTGGATGGGGCACTGGCCGCCTTGGGCGGATATTGGCTCGTACGGGCGAGTGGCGGGCCGAGTAGCGCTTCGCCGCACAGTCGGCAGCATCAGCGGTTCAGTGGGACGCAGGCGTTGAGTTGGCTGGCTTCCCGCCGGGGCTGGGTCTGATCTGTTGGCGGGGCGTGGTGCTGGGCCGCACCCGGGTTGAGCTGGTCGTTTTGGTGGGTCGGAGGCGGGCTGGTAGTCTGGTTCATCGCGTGTGGTGACGCGCCGCTGTTTGCTGCTGTGGCCATCGCTCGAGACCATTTTTCCGTAACTAGTCAGGACAAGGCTGTCGCGTGGCGAACATCAAGTCCCAGATCAAGCGCAACCGGCAGAACGAGAAGGCCCGGCTGCGCAACAAGTCGGTCAAGTCGTCGCTGAAGACCGTGATTCGCAAGTTCAACGAGGCGAGCGAGGCCGGCAACACCGAGACGGCCACGGAGCTGCTGCGTGCTGCTTCCCGTCAGCTCGACAAGGCGGTCAGCAAGGGCGTCATCCACAAGAACCAGGCGGCGAACCGTAAGTCGGCCATCGCCAAGCGGATCAACTCGCTGTCCGCCTGAACTAGGCTGCGATCCGGGCCGGCCAGACGACGGGCCGGTCTTCGACATCCGGGCATCGCCGGACCTCACGGTCCGTGGCGGTGCCCGTTGTCGTGCCCGGATCTCGGTTGGGGATCGGCCCAGGTTCAAGGAAATTGCGTTTGTGAGGACCGTCGAGTTCAAGGAAACGGCCGCTCGCCTTGGCTTGCGCACCGACACGGGTCAGTAGCGGAACTTGTGCTGGGCGCTGCGGCGGTTCACCCAGGCCGGCAACTCGTCCTGGTGTTCCAGGTGCGGTAGCCGTTCGCCCGGCTCGTGTCCTTTTGTTACGTTGCGCATCGTCACCACGAAGCCTTGGACCAGCCGGTCCTCGCGTAGGTCTCGATATGTCGCCTCGACCAGGACCTGGCTCTCGTCCGGGCGTTGCAGCGCGCAGAACACCACCCCGTCGCCCTCGGTCTCCAAGGCCTGCCGGACCTGGCTGCGGTCGTTCGGGTGGACCAGATCGTGCAGCGTGGCCAGCGGCGGCAACTCCTCGAGGCCCAGCATCGCGCGCAGCGCCGGGCTCGCGTAGCGGATTCGCTGGTCGGAGTCGATCACCAGCATCGCGTCCGGCGTGTTGCGGATCACTGCGCGCAGGTACAGGTCGCTGTCGCGGCGGCCCACCGCCTCGACCAGGGAGATCCGGTCCAGGGCCAGGGCCGCCTGGCCGGCCAGCACTTCGAGCGTGTCGCGGGCCGCGGTCAGCATTTCGCGGCTGCCGGTCAGCACTAGCGCGCCGCCGCTGGGCCGGGCGACCGCCAGCGGTTCCAGCCACAGCGGGCAGACCAGGGTGTCGTCGAGCCCCGGCCCGGCCGGCGGGGAGGCCCACCAACTGCGCGGGCTCGGGCCGGACTGCGGCCGGCCACCCCGATCGGCGCTGCGAACGACCTCGGCCGCCGGCCGGGCATCCCGGTTCGCCGACCGGCCATCCCGGGCCGTAGGCAGGGCTTCTGCGCTGACGGGCAGGGCTTCTTCGCGCGCTGGGGACAGGGCTTCCCGATCAGCGGGCTGGCCGTCCCGGGCTGCGGGCGGGTCATCTGAGTCTGTGGGCAGGCCGTCTCGTGCTGCAGGCAAGCCATCCCGGGCTGTCGGCGGAACCTCTCGGTTCGCCGACGGGACCTCTCCGACCGCGGACGGACCTCCCCGGTTCGCCGACGGGGCGTCCCGGACCGTACGCGTGGCCTGCCGGTTTTTCCAGAATGTCTTCCGCGCCGGAGTCAGAGCTTCCCCGGCCACCGGCAACGCGACCTGGGCCAGCGCCAACTGCCGGTTGTCAGTCGCGAAGACGATCTTGCGCACCCCGCCAGGCAACAACTGCGCCACCGCCAGCCGCACAGCCTCATCAACCGCCGGCAGATCGGCCGCCGCCACCAGCGCCGCGCTAGCCTCGCGCAGCCCCCTCTCCCGGGTGAGAGCCGCGCTGTGCTGCCGGAGCGCGTCGCCCAGCCGGGTAAAGGTCAGCGCCAGCGTGATCGCCCCCGCCGCCGCGATCACTACGCCGTCGGTAACACCCGTGGTCACCGTCTCGATCAGCAGCACGATCGGCGGGGTCGCCACCGACACCGCCAGCAGCGTGGCCCAGCGGCCCTTCCACGGGGTCGGGCTGACGTGCGCCGGCTCGGTCAGCTCCACCATCGACGGGTGCAGCGCGGCGGCTCCCCACGCGATATACAGGACCATGAAACCTATCTCGCCGATCCAGTCCTCGCGGATCGGGTAGACGATGGCTCCGGTCAGCACGCCCACCGCGCCCACGCCGAGCAGGATCGCCGACCAGTTGCGCCACGAGGCCACGATCAGCCGGGCCGCCACCCCGACCAGCAGCACGTCGCCCAGCACGTCCGCGGCGGAGATCTTGCCGAGCGTTCCATTTTTGCCCAGCACGAAGACCCACACCACGAGCAGGCCCGAGCAGGCGAACGCGACCAGGTCGATCAGCCGGGCCCGGTCGACCAGCACGGAGCCGCCCCGGGTCAGCTGTATCAGGCTGAGCGCGACCAGTACGTACATCACCGTGTAGCAGAGGTCGGCCGCGTCTTGCTGGTCGAACGCGTAGAAGACGTCACCGATCGCGAGGCTCACCAACGACGCCCCGAGTAGCACCCAGGGCCCGATCCGGGCGGGGCGATGACGACGAACCCCGGTGACGACGGCGGCGGCGCTCGCGGCTCCAAGCAGGATCCATTCGATGGCGCTCAGCACGACCTAACTAGTACCAGGGTCGTTGCTGTCTGTCCATGTCGATGTATACGCAGCGCTATGACCTGCGGATCTTGCGGCGACCCGCGGTAGGACGTGAATGCGCAGGTGAATCGGCATTGACGGACGTCGACGTCCGGAGGTTTCGCACGTCAACTGAAGACCCCGGCGATGACCTTGTTCTCGTCCGTCGGGCCGGCGGCGGTTACCGGCTGCCACTTGCCGGCTGCGGCGTGCCACTCCAGGTTGGCGAAACGTACCCGTTCGAGACCGGTCGCGCTGGCGTGTGAGACCAGCCAGTGCGCGTAGCGCCAGCCGGATCTCGGGTCGGTGACGTCGACCGAGATGCCGTCGTCGGGGTTGGACTCCACCTTGGGTAGTCCGCTGCCCCAGTCGAGCTTCAGACTCTTGGTCAGGGCGGCGGCCGCCGCGGCGCCGCGCAGCACCGGATCGCCACTCACCGTGCACGCGACCGCGCCGGTGGCGTGCCCGGTCAGCGCCCGGGCCAGCACCGCCGACTCGTCGGCCCATTTCTCGTACGCGTTCGGGAAGGCCGAGCGCTGCACCTTCTGTGCCGCGTCGGTGACCCGCATCGTCTTCCAGCCCTTGACCTTCTTCAGCGCGGAATAGAAGCGGTCGGCCGCATACCGCGGGTCCTGGATCTTCTCGGGCGTGCCCCAGCCCTGGCTGGGCCGCTGCTGGAACAGGCCGACCGAGTCGCGGTCGCCGTCCTCGCGGTTTTCCAGCTTGGACTCCTGCAGCGCGGTCGCCAGGGCGATCACGACCGCGCGCTCGGGCATCTTGCGGCGGATCCCGACCGCGGTGATGGTGGCGGCGTTGGCCATCTGCACCGAATCGAGCGCCACCTCGCCGTCGGCCCGGACCACGCACTCGGCGCCCAGGCTGGGCAGACTGGGCAGCTTGGGAAGGCTCCCGTGCACGGAATTGACGGCCACCATCACGCCGGCGATGCCCATCAGGGCGAGCACTCCGCCCAGCGCGATCGGCTTCCGTCCCACGTATGCCCCTTCCGTCAGCTCACTAAGCCTAGACAACGAGCGCCCGCAACCCCGGTCACTCGGCGGTGGCGGAGGGCACCCAGCTCGCCGGCCGCCGCTCCCGGAAGGCCGTGACGCCCTCCCGGCCCTCGGCCGATTTGAAGTATCCGGCCGAGCGGGTGGACAGCTCGGCCAGGTCGGCGCGCACGGAGCCGGCCGGCGCCCGGCGCAGCAACTGCTTGGTGCCGGCCAGGGCCAGGGGGCCACCCAGGACCAGAGCTTCGGCGTACGCCGTGACGGCCGCGTCCAGCCCGGCCGCGTCGACGGCCTTGGTGACCAGCCCGATCTCGGCCGCCCGGACCCCGTCGAAGACGTCCCCGGTCAGGTAGTGCTCGGCGGCCGCGCGCGGGGCGAGCCGGGGCAGCACTGTGGCGCTGATCACTGCCGGAATCACCCCGAGCCGCACCTCGGAGAAGGCGAACGTGGCGTCCCGGGTGCACACCGCGATGTCGGCCGCCGCGATCAGGCCGAGGCCCCCGGCGCGGGCCGGGCCGGCGATCCGGGCCAGCACCGGCTTGGGGAACTCCCAGAGCGCGGCGAGCACGTCGGCGAGCAGCTCGGCGGGGACCGTGCCGTTCTCCCGGGCCTCGGCGGTCTCCTTGAGGTCGGCTCCGGAGCAGAAGACCGGCCCGGCGTGCGAGAGCACCACCACCCGGACGGCCGGGTCGGTCAGCGCGGCCGACAACAGCTCGAGCAGCCGGCGCATGAGCGGCGTGGACAGGGCGTTGCGGTTCGCCGGGCTGTCCAGCGTCAGCGTGGTGACTCCGGCGGCGGTGTGGGTGTGGACCAGCTCCATGCCGGAACCCTAACCATGGGCGTGCACACTTGGCGGATGGCCGGCGCACTCCCCGACGGAGAACCAGTCCCCCGGGACGGTTCGCTCCCCGATTTCGCCCTCAGCAACGTCGGGCAAAAGGGATTTGGGGTGTATGTCCATGTCCCGTTCTGTGCCAGCCGCTGCGGGTACTGCGACTTCAACACGTACACGGCCAGCGAGCTGGGCGGCGGCGCCAGCCGGGAGGGCTACGCCGACGCGGTGCTGAGCGAGTTGGCGCTGGCCGGCGACGTGATCGCCCCGGCCCGGGTGGACACGGTCTTCGTCGGCGGCGGCACCCCGACCCTGCTGGATCCGGGCGACCTGGGCCGGCTGCTGGAGGCGATCGACAAGACCTGGGGGCTCGCCGCGGACGCCGAGGTCACCACCGAGGCGAACCCCGAGTCGGTCGACCCCGCCTCGCTGCGGGCGCTGCGCCGGGCCGGCTTCACCCGGATCTCGCTGGGCATGCAGTCCGCCGCCCCCAACGTGCTGGCCATCCTGGACCGCAAGCACACCGCCGGGCGCGCGCCACAGGCCGCGACCGAGGCCCGCGAGGCCGGCTTCGAGCACGTCAACCTCGACCTGATCTACGGCACCCCGGGGGAGACCGAGGACGACTTCGCCCGCTCGCTCGACGCGGTGCTCGCGGCCGGGGTGGATCACGTGAGCGCCTACTCGCTGATCGTCGAGGACGGCACCCGGATGGCGGCCCGGATGCGCCGCGGCGAGCTGCCGTATCCGTCCGACGACGTGGCCGCGGATCGCTACCTGGCCGCCGAGGCGGCTCTGGCCGGCGCCGGTTTCGCCTGGTACGAGGTGTCCAACTGGGCCCGCACGCCGGCCGCGCGGTGCCGGCACAACCTGGGCTACTGGACCGGCGGCGACTGGTGGGGGCTCGGGCCGGGCGCGCACAGCCACGTCGGCGGCGTGCGCTGGTGGAACGTCAAACACCCGGCGGCGTACGCGCAGCGGCTGGCCGAGGGCGCGTCGCCGGGGCACGGGCGGGAGCTGCTCAGCGCCGCCGACCGGCACCTCGAGGACGTCATGCTCCGGGTCCGGCTCGCCGACGGGATGCCGCTGGCGGCACTTGATGACGCCGGGGCGGACGGGGCGCGGCGGGCACTCAGCGATGGCCTGCTCAGTGCCGACGCGTACGAAAAAGGTCTGGTGGTCTTGACCTTGCGTGGTCGCCTGCTGGCCGATGCCGTGGTGCGCGACCTGCTGACCTGAGCGGGCCCGGGTGGCCGGGCCCGCGTCAGGACCGGACTACTTCACCAGCCGGAACGTCACCGGGTAGTGATAGAGCGTGCCCTCGTTGGCCTTCATGCCACCGATGATCGAGAAGACGATCACCACGATCCAGGTGATCAGCGGCAGGAAGGACAGGATGCCGAGCGTGCAGACGCCCAGGATCACCGCGACGATGGTGGCGATGCCCCAGGTGATCTGGAAGTTCAGCGCCTCGGTCGCGTGCGCCTTGACGATCGGCGACTCGTTGCCCTTGGCCAGCAGCGCCACCAGCGGGGCGATGAAGCCGACGATGATGCCGCCGAAGTGCGCGATCAGCGCCCAGGTCTTCTCGTCGTTGTTCGAGTAGCCGACCGGGGCGGCGCCATAGGGGGTGCCGTAGCCGGGCGGCGGACCTCCGTAGCCGCCCGCACCCGAGCCGGGCGGCGGACCGTAGCCGCCGGCGCCGGAGGACGGCGGCGGAGCGTAACCGCCGGCGCCCGAGGAGGGCGGCGGCGAGCCGTAGACGGGCGGCGGCGAGCCGTAAGTGGGCGGCTGAGGAGAGCCGTATGCGGGAGGCGGCGGAGGGGATCCGGGCGCCGGGTCGTTGCTTGAGTATGGGTTTTGCGGCGCGGTGGGGTCCTCACCGGGCGGACGAGGCGGTTCTGTCATGCGCATCACCGTAGGACCGCAGCTCAATGCGGTCGAGAGCAACATGCGGTCGACGTCGGAGAATAGACAGTCGGCTACAGGCTGTAGGCGCGCGTGGCCGATCATCGCGCTCCGGGCGCGTACGACGTAGACTGGCACTCTTCAGAGTCGAGTGCCAGGACCGAGGGGGTGGTCAGATGAGTCTTGACGACCGCAAGCTCGAGGTGCTCCGAGCCATCGTCGAGGACTATGTCGCCACCCAAGAGCCGGTCGGCAGCAAGACTCTGGTCGAGCGGCACCAGCTCGGCGTCTCCCCGGCCACGGTCCGCAACGACATGGCCGTGCTGGAGGAGGAGGGCTACATCCGCCAGCCGCACACGAGCGCCGGCCGGGTGCCCACCGACGCCGGCTACCGGCTCTTCGTCGACCGGCTCTCCCGGGTCAAGCCGCTCAGCCAGGCTGAGCGGCGTGCGATCGAGCGGTTCCTGGTCGGCGCGGTGGATCTGGACGATGTGGTGCACCGCACGGTCCGGCTGCTCGCCCAGCTCACCCGCCAGGTCGCGGTGGTGCAATATCCGAGCCTGGCCCGCTCCTCGGTGCGGCACCTGGAGCTCGTCCCGATCTCCACGACCCGGCTGATGCTGGTCATGATCGCCGACACCGGGCGGGTCGAGCAGCGCCTCTGTGAGCTGCCGACCCCGGTCCCGGCCGAGGACGTGACCGAGATGCGCCGCCGGGTCAATGAGAAGCTGGCGGGCGAAAAGTTAGTCGACGCCCCGCCGCTGGTGCAGGCGCTGGTCGACGAGAGCGCCCCGGACGGGCGGACGACGATGGCCTGCCTGGCCTCGGTGCTGCTGGAAACGCTGGTCGAACGCAGCGAGGAACGGCTGGCGCTGGCCGGAACGGCCAACCTGACCCGCGGCGGCGTGCTGGACTTCCAGGGCACGCTGCGGCCGGTGCTGGAGGCCCTGGAAGAGGAGGTCATCCTCCTGAAGCTGATCGGCGAGGTGGAGCCCAGCACCACCCGGGTCCGCATCGGCGACGAGAACGAGATCGACAATCTCCGGTCCGCGTCGGTGGTCAGCACCGGTTACGGGCCGGGGACCACGATCGTCGGGGGGCTCGGCGTGCTGGGGCCCACCCGGATGGATTACCCCGGCACGATAGCCACTGTGCGTGCCGTGGCACGCTACGTTGGCGACCTGCTGGCGAAGAACTGACGGAACCGCGACGAGAGCCCGCACGGCAGACATGAGGACTCGAAACCCAGTGGCCAAGGACTACTACGGAATTCTCGGCGTCAGCCGGGAAGCCACCGACGACGAGATCAAGCGTGCTTACCGCAAGC
>Ga0307512_10004776_pt1 | contig 14572 bp, 22 predicted proteins | sample 14_EM_MG_FD_200267 | JGI IMG/M metagenome (GOLD analysis project Ga0307512, IMG submission 200267) | Populus trichocarpa ectomycorrhiza microbial communities from riparian zone in the Pacific Northwest, United States - 14_EM | ecosystem: Host-associated > Plants > Roots > Unclassified | place... | reverse complement strand
GCCAGCTGAGTGCGCATGCATGCGTACGAGACATACAAGACATACTCCGAATACCGCGTATATAAGTTCATGAACGTACCTGTACTTTAGGAAACACAAGCTTCTAGCAATCAGTATTTAAACACAACGGGAGTCGGGAAAGTGGAGTGATGATCCATGATATAATGGGTGATATCGTGGAACTTCAGTTAATCGATCCGTCGCTCGGCTAACATTCTAGCTGCGATAGACAGAAATAAATGGTACAGAACTTCACTCAAAGGAAGACATCGAGAATTTAAAGCAATCGCGCATTCATTCGTGTGTGGCAATACAATCAGACCTGTTCATACTGTGTTGGCTGGTGAGGCGAACGGGAGCCTCCATACATCCATCCGATACGCAAAGAGCGTCGCTTGGTGTACCACCAAGTGCTGGAGGGTGGTTCCCGGAGCGCTGCGGGGCGCCGGCGCACCGCTGCAAATTCCGATGTTCCATGTGAATACCGCTAGCAAGATAGGTTCTAGACCTAAACCTGCCGGCCATGGAATTCGGGATGGGTGGTGCAGCCCGGTATCTTGACACTCCAGGACTGGAATATCAAGTGTTACAGGCGGATTGACTCGGTATCTAGGTGCCACTGCACGGGTTGTTAGGAAAGAACACGATAAACATGGGTTTAGATGTATTATCGACTTGTCTTCGAATATAAGACGCACCGATTTCGGCGATTCCTCAACTTCACTTCTCTTAACTCGTGGCAAATATAGAGGCACTGTGTGGAGTGGTCACTTGAATGTCTTCCAGATGATTTGGGGGAGCCAGTCCAAGCCCAATCAAGGTAGAATGAATGCGATCTCGTGTATTTACTTGAACGATCACTCGGAGGGTTCAGTCGGATCCACTAAGTGTATTTGTGAGCATCAACATAGAGAAAGGTAAAGCAGTTGAGTGCAATTACAGGAGATAACATTAAAGTAGTGAAGCTATCGAAGACATTACCTATATGAAATAAAAGCAGTTTCAATAGAAATCCATATGCATTTCAAAATAATTACCGCCCGCACGACTCACTGGAGGATAAAGACCACATGCAATCCCCCTAACACACCTTATCACCAAACGCAACCGGGCTCACGGACTATGATGCTGCAGAACCCCCAGTGCTCACATTATAAGCTGGTGGAGGAGAGCTCTACTTATCCATCACCGTTAACAGTTAGTAAACTTCACTTGCAACTTGATCGGAATATCTTACCAGTCCAGCCGTTCTATCGATATCTTTGATTAGTCTATGTAAGTATCCGCATTAGCTTTTACCAACAAGATGATAGGGTTCTGTGTGGTGTAGTGAGTATCATATCACTTACACGAAAACCCAGCTCTTACGCTTATCACCCGTTTTAGTAGCGCAGACGACCTCATTTCCATCGAGTAGTGGCACAGTCGCTTCCTCGAGGAGGAAGCCGCTCTTTTGATGAATAATCTTCCAGTTTGATTCCACGTCAAGCTCAAATCGCCACAATTCGTCATCCGGTGATTCATAACGAGACTCCCAGGCATTGATACTACCAGATTCTTTTCCCCTCTGCGCGAATTTCGACGGCTGGCATCGCAAGTGCCCTCCTGTGAGACGGTTTTTGATGACGTAGCTTTTGTTTCCCGCCCTCCAGTAATCGACAAAAGAGGCATTAATGAAGGCCCATTGTGTTGCCCAGCACTCACGATAGATTGCAGAGTTGGATGTTTGTGTGGAAGTTGATATTACAGGCATTGAAGGGTAAGTGTGACCGAGGACGCGACCCGAAGCAGCGTTTTGCAGTCGAAGCCAGCCAGCTGGCACTGACACCACGGGTCTTAGGAGTTCCCATGCTTGCCTCTCCGATTTTACGTCGAGCTGCCAGGTATAGCACTCATTATTTCTGTGAATGTCGAGTGCTTTGCCGGTATGAACAGAGACGATATTATAGAATTCTCTACTGTATACATATATATTTAGTATCAAAGATCCAAGAAAACCAGCAGCAAAAAGAAGCGATCTCTCGGAGAGAGAAACAGCCAACATCTACATCTGTAGCCGTGTAACCCGAGCTATAATACCCCGCATCTCCCGCCGGTAAGATGTAACTTACTCGTCTGTTGATTGCGGTAGCTTCCTAAACCTCCAGAGCTGCCATGGCGCGCCATGAGACTTGTAGGTGACGGCGGGGTTCCGTTATCACTGCGAGCGAGCTTGACGTCGAGAGATTTTGCAGTAGCAATAGTAGTGATCCTATAGATGGCGCCTTCTTTCGCTGTCTTTTCATCGCAATTGTTAATATCTTCATAGCCGGGATCGGCTTCGATCCACCATATCTGCCGCTCGCGGTGTCGTTCCTCGTCCTGCTCGGCAGCGGTGGTTGTTGCGATAGATGTCGGCTTATCGATATTGCTGCTGCCACCATTATGATGGAGTACGGTCGAGGTTGCTTTGTTTCGGAGAACATAGGCACAGGCGGGAATAGTGTCTACCATGTTGCGTAATAAGTAGGCGTGTGGTTGTGGATTTGTCGTGAGGTTGTTGAATGGCAACTCCGCAATCTTTATAACTGCAGGGTGTTGATGAGCGCCTCACATGTAATACTCAGGTGGATACGGTCTCAGCTCAGCGGTTTGTGTCCTCCCACAACAAATGTTCTAGTTTTTAAACGTGGTACACACATGTGTAGCACTGTTTTGAAGCAAGATGAATACCCGGCAGAATAAGTGCACCAAACTGTTGTCATGTCCAGTATCGTGTGACCGAGTGATGGAACGACGGCCGATTAGCCACAGCACCAGCACCAGCACCAGCCACACTGTGTTCGCCACATTCGCGTTGCGTCATACTGTGCTAGTTACAGCTTCTCCTACACCTCTCCACCGCCTCCCGCCGACGATGCTCGACTCTCTTGCTCCAGAGCTTATCTATATGATATCGGACCGTCTGACACTACCGTCTCTCGCCTCCATCGTTCAAACCTGTCATACTCTCCACAACATTCTCACACCCGAGTTTTACAAACGCGCAGTGGAAGACGATAACGGGCTTCGCGGACTACAACACGCTACCACTGCCGACAACTATGCACTCGCCCGCCATCTTCTCTACTACGGTGCCGACCCCAATGTCTCCTGTGATGAGAGAACGCCACTTCACATTGCCGCGGAGCTTGGGCATGTGTCCATTGCGCACCTCCTCTTGCAACATGGCGCCGATATGCTATTGAGCTGTTGGGAAGAACATCCCGAAAAACGGTTATATCCTATTGCTGGGCCCTTGTCTGCGCTAGGGTACGCGGTATCGAACGGCCATGCTGATGTTGCAGAGCTTCTTTTGGACGAAATGGAGAGAAGCGGGATATCGAAAGACGTATTTTCCGGAGAGACGCTTTTCCAGATCGCTGCGGCTGAGAGACATACCGACGTGGTACGGCTGTTTTTGAAAAGAGAGATGGATCCAGTGGCCTTGAGTTGGTTGATGCGAGATCCTTTACAGAGGGGGTATGCCGAAATTGTTGAAATGATGATCGAAGCTGGAGCGGACGTCGAGGCCAGACCGTCTACATGGAGGCCGTTGCATAGTGTGGCACACAAAGGCCATGCCGATGTTGCTAGGGTGTTGCTAGAGCACGGAGCCGAGGTTGACGCACTTTCCCATGCATCTCACGATCAACCTAAGACGCCTTTGGTAACGGCGGCAAAGATGGGGGTTATTGGGCCTTCTGAAAGGTCGTTAATGTCGCAACTATCGGAAGAAGACTGCTTGCGGGAGATCCAACGATACAAAACTGGTGCGTGGGAAGTGGCAAAGCTATTAATCGAATGGGGCGCGGATGTGGATTGGGCAATCCATCTGGTGCATGGATTGGGTATTACCGTGCAAGAGAGACAGGATATTATTGAGTTTCTGGAGGATGCCAGGAAGGATGTTAATGTGGGTTCTGGGTAGTGCGGACATGTCTTTTGTAAGTACAAAATATTGCATGCTTTTTAAGTTCCGAGGTTTTCCATATTATACCATTGACAGGCTAGGTCCATCTTGCAAGTGAACCAAGCTTAGGCAGCTTGATTCCCAGCCAATCCTCAGGACTATTTACTAGGAACGTTTTGAATCTAAGACTTCGTTCGATATCTTGTTTTGACGGTAAACTATTGGGTGAAAGGTTGGAACCACTGACTTATGATTTACTGAATAGTTGGGCGCTGATGGGCCTAGGGAAAGTGACCTACCAGCGAGTATCGGTAATATGAAATCATCTTTTGCTCATTCATCTTCAAATTTGCTATCAGCTTCCATATCAACAACTACCTCGGGCTTCGTCCAGCTTATAAGTCCCATCCATGGAACCCGCCAACCTACATCCAAGAGTGCGCTACAGTAATGTATGCAATTATAGCACATTAATACTAGCGCGGGTCCAACTTGGATTTGGTCAAAGCAACCTCTCTCGTTTACTATTTTTTTTCGCGTTAGGGCGAATAAGCAAGCTATAGAAAGTGGGCGAGCAACAGCAGGCGACGGATCAGCCACAGTGGATCACCCATCCGGATGACGGAGGCTGTATTGGGTATATAACGATAGATAATATCAGGAATGGAGATGCGAATGATAGAGCGGAAAGCACCACCGCATGGCGTCGGGGATGGAGTGGCCATCCGAATGATGTCAGGCTCCTTGCGGTAGATGTACCGTTCTCTGGCGCCGCTCAGGATCCTATGTAATTACATGAGGTTATCTCAATTGTATGATACATATTTACCATCAGAAGGGAAAGATAAATCAACTTTATCTCCACCCTCTTAAAATACCTTCTTAGTATCCCTAATGTATATTATACGCTACCTCACGAAGAGTTCTCGTTAAGTATCATATGATGACGATGTGGCGGGAGAATTAATTCGTGTGCGCGGTGACTGCGTTGTGGTTGTTGCCCGGTGGTAGTGACAACCGAAGTTTCCACACCTAATTCACGGATTTACTCTAGGATATCTTTGATTCCGAATAATGTGATGGAGCTTAACTTCGTAGGGATCTTACGCGTCTTGTCATGCGTCGGGTTACTCGTCGAATTTTCAAGTCTCCGGATCATCCAACTTGGACGTTAGTCACTAAACTTTTGATGTGTTGCTAACGGCGCTTATGATGGGATAAGATATAATCTTATCAGTCACCTAATCATCGACAGGGGTGTCCGGAGTACGCTATATCAATCACTCATTCTCACTTGATTTGTTATTTCCACTTGATGCAAGTGGTTTTCCCTGGTGCGGGGAATGGCTGTTACAGATTTCAGGCAAATATACGTAGGTGTGTAGCAAGAATATTAGATAGAGCGCAAAGAATGAACGTCCTAGGAACAAATAAAGCCGATAATATATAACGGAAGTCATGACTTGGAACGTTGCGCCGACTTATTCGGGATGACCGGTCAGTACATGCATGTTCGGCGTCAGAAAGCGAAGCAGAAGATGAAATTGGGCATCTATCCTTCGATCCTTATTCATATTTCCCCGGACACTAGTAACAAAACTTCTCGAGAGCTGCTACTCAGTGGTACATGTCTGTAACGATTGGTTGTCCCTCTTTTCTTTCTTTCCTAATCCTCAATCAGCAGGAGAGCCGGAGAGGGAGCTTGCAACGGAGTCGTAGGGCACGAGACAAAAGTGTTTGTCGATGTTAAACAAATATTCATTAAAGCAAGGTCAGACTCCACCACCCTAAAAACTACCATGCGAACCTCGCCAACATGCTCTTCGGATACTTTCTAACACAAAACTTCCTTCCTTCATCCAGAGAAAGCAGCCCAATGCCAAACGCCACTGGCAAGAACCAATATTCCACCTGAATCTGCGTCGTGCCGATAATGTTTTGCAAAGCCGGAATATAGTTGACTGGCAGGGACACCCCACATTAATTGTGTTGCAAGATAGACACGGACGAGAGGAAGATATTACAAATGAACGCAATCACTAAAGCAAAGAGTATGGCCGGAAAGAGATACAGATTCTGCGTCTCCCTTTTACCGATTGGCGGGCTTTGGAAGAGACTCAACCGACGAGTACGTGTCGCCATTAAGTTGAAGAATTGCCTACCGGCACCATTAGTGTCAGACTCCCCACGGGCTGAGGATACGTACATCACCACAAGCGTGACAAAATAAACAGATGATCCCTCATTTACAACCTGCGTAACAAACTCCTGGCTATATTGGGGATCGAGATTTCCGTATCGCAGCCATATCGCGGAAAACGGTAGCCCTCGGCGTTGCATGTGCCAGAATGACATGGTCATGCTACAGATGCATTCGAGAATTCCGACAAATCCGTAGGCATGGAATAGAAGCCGCCTGTCAACGAGATGCTGCCAGTGAATGTTGCGCGGGCCCCGTGTAAGGATATCGGATTCTGGACTTTCGTATGCCATTATCATGGCCCCAGCACAGTCCGTGAAGCAGCATATGATAATCTGGGGTTACATAAGCAGGTGCATAGGCAGTGTAGGCCAGGTTGAGGGAGGAATTACCATTAGGAAAGACGACAGATTTTGAGGAAGACCGAACAGAACGTTGATCATAACCGGCCCTACATAGCAAGAAAAGTATTAACAGATGTGCTTGATCTTTGGGTTTCTGAGAAAGATACGGGCCACGTACATAGTTCGCTAAAGGAACCAGCTGGTAGGAGGTATGCAATGGTTTTGCGTAGATTATCTTCTCAAAGTCAGTAACATATATCCTCAAGATGGGATCTGGGCTCACCAAACACTACCCTGCCAGACCGCACCGCACCGACGATTCCGTCGAAGCTGTCGAGCAAAACCATATCTGCAGCCTCAATCGCCACATCACTACCACTTCCGAGAGCAATTCCGACATCTGCTTGCTTGAGGGACTAATAAACAAGTCAGTGTGAGAGATATGTGGGATTCACGGTGCAGCCACATACTGGCGCATCGTTGACACCATCGCCAGTCATGCCAACAACCTCGTCACGTGCTTGAAACTCCCGCACGATGCGGAGTTTTTGCTCTGGTGTGGTTCGGGCGAAGACAACTTCCTCGTACTTAGCTAGTTGGTTCCACTGGGCCTCGTTCAAAGTCATGATTTCAGGACCTTCCAAAACGATAGCACCCCCGAAGGAACCAGGAAGTTTCTCATTTGCAGGATCCATTGACGAATTCGAAGAGATGTCCAGAGCAGTAAAGTCATCAACAAGACCGGCAGGCGTTCTAAGGATGTTGCAGGAACGTGCAATTGCTGCAGCAGTGTGTTTGAAGTCTCCTGTTACCATAAATACTCGAATACCAGCGCCCCGAAGTGTATCGATTACGGACGGGGTTTCAGTACGCTGTCGACGGTTACCTTTGTATGCTCACTTTATAGAAAGGATAAACTTACTGGAGGGTCAACAATAGCCACCAGGCCCACAATCACCAAATCCGTTGCTGCCGCAAGGACTTCCTCCGCATATGCCACAGTATCGGGTGTTGATATGATTTGCGCTTTTGGGAGAGTCTTTTGAGCAAGAAGAAGAACTCGTTTCCCTTCAGTGGCCCATTCAACCTGGCACTGCTGAAGCTTTTGCTTCCACTCGGCTGACAGACGGGTAGTGGTGGCGTCAGCCCGAAGAACTTGATTGCAACGTGATAGAAGAATATCGGGTGCGCCTTTCATCATCAAAGTACTACAGCAGCAGTAAGTTTTTGAACCCTGAGAATGGTGGCTTAACCGACTATTCGTGCCTCTCTTCCTCGCTCTCGACCAAGGTAAGCATGAACTTGTTCTTGCTGTTGAAACCGAGCTCATAAACTTTTCTCCACTGACGATACAGCTCCTCAACCGGCTGAATGGACTCGGAGAATCGAAGAATCGCTTGGTCTGTCGCATCGCCGATGATTTTCTTTTGGTCGAGAGGGAGATTGGCTGTTGCTGCATCGAAGCTGCCACTATTGCACAGACCCGCCACCGTAGCTAGTTTCTCCACGGCGCGCGGAGATGATTCTTTGTCGTAAGGAATTTCGTGCTTTTGGTCAGCTATGGAGAAATTGGTGACAAACATTTTGTTCTTTGCAGAGATATATCATGTCAGCCCTTTTCCGGGGTGATGGAGAAGCCGCGCACCTTTGTAAGTGTACCTGTTTTGTCAGAGCAAATGAGACTGACGGAGCCGAGCGTTTCGACCGTGGCGAGCGATTTACAAAGGATTTTGTTTTTTTTCATCGAGCCAGCAGTGATGGTTAGGCAGGTTGTAAGTGCGATCGGCAGACCTTCTGGAATGAAGGCAACCGCTACACTGACACAGTCAACAACAAGTAGCGGGACGTTAATCCAATCCGGATAGTCTTTGTGAAGCCATGTTGCCCTGTGGAATTGGTCAAATTATGCTCATCCGTATAAATGGTGCAGGTGTGCCCAAACCAAAGGATGATCACCAGTGTGTCCACGAATACAACCAAAGAGACAATAACCAAGACAAATCTCAAGATTTCCCGTTGGAGGTTGGTTAGGCCTTTCCTTGGCTGGCTGGACAGTTTGGCAATCTTCCCGAAAACAGTCTTCTCGCCAGTATCTGCGAAGTATCAGACCTGCAGAGACTGTATCAGACGCAGGGCACATGCCCACAACGACCCCAGTTCCCTTGCCGCAGACACAGTGAGTTCCTTGTAATGCAATGTTGTGCGTCTCCAGATAGTTATTGTCCGTGAAATCCACCGTTGCCGGGAAGGGCTTCGATTCACCTTGTGAACTATTAGCATGCGACAACGACAATCAGTACTGGGGCCAGGTCAATCAAACCCGTTAGAATAGACCGGTCAAATTTCAAGTCCATAGAAGTATCCACCAGTCTCAAATCTGCCGGGATCTTATCACCGAGTCTGATGTGCACGATGTCTCCTGGAACCAATTCCGTGGCCTCAACTGTAACTTGTATCCCGTCTCTGGTGATTAGACAATCATCCGGTAGCATGCTCGTGATAGATGCCATAACACGGGAAGAGGTGAAGTCTTGCCATGCATTGAAGAAGGCTTGGATGAAAAATACAATGATCAAGACGACTCCGAGAGCTGCATTGGCTGCCGCTGGAGGGTTTCCGAGGGGCCGCCATGCCACCAAGCAAAGAACGCCGCCGACAAGCAACAAACTTCCAAAACCACCGAAGCAATACATGAAAATTTTGTGCGCAAGGCGCGATGGCGGCGGTTTGTGGACATTCCGTCCATACCAGGACGTGGCCCGAGTAACCTGTGTAGGGGAGAGGCCACCAGTGACGGACGTTTGTAGATTTTCGCATAGATCGGCCGGTGAAAGGACATGCCATTTCAAATCCCGGAGCTCTATTCTTTTCTTAGATACCCAGTTGTTTCAGGTGGGATATAAGACTCGTACCTTCCGCAATCTCATCGGCATTGTTCTTGATCTTCGCGGCTTGCTCTCTGTCCGCCTCATCTTCGATTTGGATGGAGCTGATTTGAATCAATTAGTAGTTAGTATCTATAGTAGTGAATACAAAATATAGAAGAGTCACTCACACTGTCCGATAGGCAACTGGCAATGCTAGATCTCTCGTGACCCGCGTAACTCCTGTCGAGGCAGACCTAATGGACAACGAGCCGGAGGAGTGCCGGCGAGATAGGCTGTGACGGGAGTAGTGGCGTTGGACATCCCCTCGGAAGTTGTCATCCGTGAACTGCACACGTCCTTCAGGCTGAGGTTCAGCCATCGGACAGAACTGCAATGGAGGGCCCAATGGACTTTGTGACTAGTTATTAAGAGATCCGATCCGACAAGATTGAAGCTAAATAGAAGTGTGAGGGATCAGGAGCTGGTGAAAGGAAAAGTTCGCAATATATGTGCAGATGGATGCCATTGTCAGCTCTCTTCAAACTGCGCACCCATATCCATCTGGAGATATGGGCTGTTGGACAGAATTCCTTGTGACAGCTTGAGGGATTTCAGAATTTCGGTAATAGCAAGTACCGGTTGGTATTGACGAGGATGATTCCACCAAGCAGGTGACTCTAGGTGGCGGAGTACGGCACCGAGGGATGCCTGGTGGTGAGGGTTAGGTGTAGCGTTAACAGTTGTTCTCTTCCAGATGAACGACACCGTCGTCACACAAGATTCCTTCATGATGCATCAATTTGGCAGTCGCAACAGAGCTGATTACGCCACTGCGTAGCTGGTCTCGCTTACGCACACCAGCACCCACCGTGCCGCGGACCGAAGCCCGCGAGCGGCTAAGATGTCTGTTGAATCGTAAAAGTTGAGAGATTTTTGGGCCCTCATACTCTATTGGGCGATAAGGGAATCGCGTAATAAATAGACTTGTTATAGCCATGCAGTTCAACCCACGTTCTTTCTAAAGGATCGGACGCCCTTTTCTGGGAAATACTTGCAGTGGCTAATAACAGGCAGGGTCATAATATAACTCTACCCGGTGACTGCAAAAAGCGAGTTCTGCACCAGTTTATTCCAAGCGACACGCGGACTTCTCAAAAATGCCACGGAGATGCGCGAAGAGAAAAGAAAGGTGGCCAGGTCTGACCTGTGGGATATTTTCACAGGGCGGTGACAGATGTGCGGTGTTATCGCTAAAGACGTCATCATATGGATTAATATTAATGTGAAGCGGAAACTCGAAACTGATTATCTGGTGCTATTTTACGAAACCTATTCAAGGATCGGCCATATTCAAAGCTTATTGGCCAATTGGACGGAGACTATGAACCCCTAGAAAACCCTTGCATATCTGGTGGTCGCAGCTAGCTTCGCCGCCACCGTCGCTCAGAGAAATGAATATGGCATTGTCCATGTGAAAACCGATCACACGCGAATCTTTATGTGGTGCCTCTTTACAACATTCGAGTCGCGGCCACCAGCTACTTGGTCAACAGTCACAAATTCCGAAATAATAATATACTGAACAGCATTGGTTTCCCGCTTATGCTGAAAGCACTGGGCAACCAACTTCCAAAATTGCCGCGGTTTGGCGGACATGTCGAACTCCGCGTACCAGCTGTCAGACTCATTCGAGGCGATTTCGATCATGGTTTGAGTATTCTGAATTTCTAGCGTAAGTTCACATACCTTTATGCCATATGGAGGCAAGTGTTCCATCTAACATAGCACACCATACACTTAACAGTGCAAAACTTACAGATTTTCTCTTCTGTGCTATCACTCCGCCACAGCGCTAAATAGCACGACACCCACTTAACACGGAGCTACAAAACCTCTCTATTGCTATTAGACTTATAATAACCCATGTAATGGTTGCGTAGGTAGCGCCAGATCTTAGACTTGAGTTGACTGTTAACCAGTTGCTGGAAGAAAGAGCCAGTATGCCACAGCGAAGATCCTACCAACTTGAACGAGAGAGGTGGGCGAGTGATACCAAAAGCAGTATTGTCTAGTCAACTAACTACCACTCGCATTCGACAGCGGCCAATAAAAAATCGCTACTTGCTGATCAGTACCTAAATGAAAAACTGCAATAAATCCGCCCTTCGTGAGCGTGTAGGGAATAATGGTAACAGACAAATACAATAGAACGGCACTCCTTCAAGCTGCAGAAATTAAAGCGGGCGCTGCAAGGTGGTGCAGTTATTGCTAGAGCACGATGCGAAGACCACTATCGGGGAGACTGCATTGCATTACATTTAGCAGCTGGGAATGGCTATAGAGACGTAATTCACACATTGATTGATTATGGATATGGGACGGGGTACCGGGACGTCTCGTCCCATGTAAATCACTAGCGAAAATTAATTCGTTATCGATATGTCGCCCGAACGCGGCACGACTGTTCAGCAGTTCATGACGAATTTAGAACAGAATTTCATGCAGCAGCAAAAAGATATAGTGTCAGTTCACTTCTTATCGATTGGGGGCACTTCTCTGAACGCGATGCGGCAATGTACAGCACGTAGCAGCCTACAAAGGAGTAGGAGGAATTATCCAGTACCTGCTTGGTAAAAGCGGTCGTTAATTTGTAGTGCGGTGTGTATGTATGGTAGTGCCCTGCATGTAGCTACTCTGGCACATGCATTCCCTGCGGCCCTAGAAGGACACATGAGGATCGGGCAAATACTCCCGCGCCAGGGGGCGGATGTCATATATGAGAGCGCACTTCAGGCTACAGCTTATGTCTGTAACGAAAATGTTATACGTCTGCTAGGAGAAATGGAGCTGTTGGCGATGCCTGGATACGTCCTCATCCGTTCGATTTTCGGCTGTACGATTATTGAGCGTTCCCGGGCTCGAGGTGCCCGAGATTGCGGCTTATTCCCTACACGCTCGGTTTCCTTAAATTTGGTTCCACTTTCTTTTGGTATAGTTTGGGGCAATGATCGCCGTGTGGAAAAGCTGGTGATTGGCTAGCTGGACTTCCGATTGAATGATGCCAGAGCACCACACTCTGGGAAAGCATGTAAACATCGTGGTATGCACTACCGATGGAATTGGTGCTCTATTCCACAAGAATTCTCAACAAAATACACACTTACACACCTTTTTTAAATGTCGGTACGTTTTACTTTTTGTTCTCAGCGTGCAACGGTGGACTTCTAGACCTCCCACACTTGAGCTCATCTACATGAGTTGTCTATCTAGCCTCTACCCTTCATTGTAGAGTACAAAAGTTTCCAACGATCGTAATTAAGGCTGAGAGGACATGTGACAAGGTATCTTTATCATGTATAATTTTGGTTTTGCAGGTTGCTTCCTGTTACTGTCGTAGGCGCGTTTCGTGATCGTTCCTCGCCAAATATCCTCTTTCCCATCGAATGTCTTCCGAAGTCCAGTCCTCCAGTTGTGCGGGATAACCACTGTAGCTATTATTTACGGGTAGGCTTCGCTAACGCTTAGTGGGCTAGTATGCTTAGAGGCTCGATGCTACGTTTGCGGAAATTAGAGAGCGGAGGAGAAGGAAGAGGGAACAGGGTACGTTAGCAGGATTGACTAAATGTACAGGATGCTCTGCTCAATTGTTGATAGAATCTGGTCACATTACCGCCTTGTAATGAAGCTCAAAATCTAATACCTACTGGGTCAGTGGCCAATCGCTACCTACTCATTCGCCGTACAGCACAGGAAATTACACGGTCACGCAGTATCACTCGACTTGGATGTGACGGTTGTTACTTTGGATGCTTGATTGACTTCTTGATTGATCTTTCTCGAGGGCATAAGGCCCGCATATGTACAAGCTCCCATATGCGTACGCTTATGTACTATCTGACATGAGACGCATCTCCCTGATCCTGATGCAAGCCATGCATATCTTCATACAATCCACCATCTTCATATAAGCCTTCATTCTCATACAAGCATACAAGCCATTGCATCAGAGCCTTGATGGAGGCTGAAACTCACGGTATAGGTACACATTCAATAGTGGTGATGCAACATGGAGAAAACCGTGTATATAGACTATGGTACAGAGAGAAGACTCGGAAAGAAGGAAAAAGACTCGAGATATATACAAGAGACATCAGCCCCGGTTAAGGTGAGCTTATATCAGGTCTCAGATCTTATATATGTAACAGGTTGCTCCGGAAATCTGGAGGATAGCGAGAAAACTTCTATATTGATTTGTCTAGGTTTAACAGCCCCTCTGGTTGTTAAATAGGCATATGCGATGGAAGCGTTGCATGTCGATATATTCGACGAAGTTGCGGCTCGCTAGGAGATGTCTTAAGCAGGTGTACAGTAACTAGAGTGTTGGTTAGAAGTCGCATACACTGAGATCGAGGAAGAATGACAATGTATAACATGGGTGAAGAAGGCGAGAATAACTACAATGAGACTATAAGGAGCGATTATATACAAATGAAATGTAAGAGAAAGACCTTCTAACCCTGCTCAGCGGCGAGGGAACTTCCCGACCTCCGTGGCCGGCAGGAAGTCCATCACCGCCTGATCACGATCCTCCATCGAGAACAGTTCTGATACTTGCACGTGCCTGCGCCTTCCCGCTTTCCAGCAAGTTTCCCGCAGGACTGTTTTCCACAGTTCCCGCAGCTCATTCCTCCACTTCTTGTAGTGGTGGAGGAGATGCTCCCGCGTCTGGGCCGCCTTCCCGCACCACCAGCACTGGTCATCAAAACGCTTGAGGCATGCCACTGTGGGCGCATGCCGCATTTCGGCTGGTAGTATCGTGAGGCGAGAGACTTCTTGCTCCTCATTGGAATTGGCCTTCAGCTCCCAGCCTTCCCGTTTCGGTATCCGTAATACCTGCTGCATCTTTTCTCTTACCATTCAGTTTTTGCCGCGGCCCTCTGCTCGACGCCCCTCCGGACCATCCGTCCCAGCATCCGTCCAAGACTTTTGCCGCGCGGATGTTTTACTTAGATAATAATTACTTGGGGTGATCTATAAACAAAAATGTAAAGGCTTCATTATATTACACAGGAACAGTAGCCTGGGTGTCCAATTCGGTATGCCAGAAAAGTTCTTGTGATTCATATATCCCAATACTTACATATCCTTTTCGCTGCCGCAAGGTTGCTCCTTCCTCATCTTTCCCTCCCATCTCCAAAAATATCTCCTTCCGAACGACTTCATCAGTAAT